>Ga0209474_10001227_pt1 | contig 25764 bp, 23 predicted proteins | sample GraSoiAngelo_145_FD_185902 | JGI IMG/M metagenome (GOLD analysis project Ga0209474, IMG submission 185902) | Grasslands soil microbial communities from the Angelo Coastal Reserve, California, USA - 14_1009_05_20cm (SPAdes) (version 2) | ecosystem: Environmental > Terrestrial > Soil > Grasslands...
CGACGGCGCTCGACCGCCGCGCCGTGGCGAAGTGAGGGGGGATTGGGGATTGGGGATTAGGGATTTGTTCGATCACGGCTGTCACGCTGGCCGGGCTGGTCCTTACTGAAGGCAACGAGTCCTTAACGAATCTCCCATCGCCAATCCCCAATCCCAATCCCCTCACCGGGCGCCTATAATTCGCGGTTATGACGCCGTACGACCGCGCCGTCGGTCGCTTGTCCCGCCGCGAGCTCCTCCGGCTCGCGTCCATTCTCGGCGCCGGGGCGATCGTCGCGCCGGCCTATACACGGCGCGTGCTCGCGCGGCCCATCTTCGACGCGTATCCCTACACGCTCGGCATCGCGTCGGGCGACCCGGCGCCCGACGGCGTCGTGCTCTGGACGCGGCTCGCGCCCAAGCCGCTCGAGGGCGGCGGCATGCCGATGGAGATCGTCGAGGTCGACTGGGAGATCGGCGCCGACGCGCGCTTCACGAAGATCGTGCAGCGCGGGACCGAGCTCGCGCGGCCGGAGCTGGGGCACAGCGTCCACGTCGAGGTGGCGGGGCTCGAGCCGTCGCGCGAGTACTTCTACCGGTTCCGCGCGGGCGCGGAAGTGAGTCGCACGGGCCGCACGAAGACCGCGCCGGCGGCGGGCGCCGCCGTCGACCGGCTGCGGTTCGCGGTCTGCGGCTGCCAGAACTACGAGCAGGGCTACTACACCGCGTTCCGCCGGATGGCCGAGGAGCAGTTCGACTTCGTCTTCCACACCGGCGACTACATCTACGAGATGCGCGCGAGCAACGGGCGCGCCGACGTCGTCCGCGAGCACAACGGCCGCGAGCCGTACACGCTCGTCGACTATCGCAACCGCTACGCGCTCTACAAGATGGATCGCGATCTGATGGCGGCGCACGCCTCCGCGCCGTGGGTCGTCACGTGGGACGATCACGAGGTGGACAACAACTACGCCGGGGACATCGACGAGCGCGCGACGCCGCCGGAGATCTTCCTGCTGCGGCGCGCGGCGGCCTACCAGGCGTACTACGAGACGATGCCGCTGCGGCGGAGCACGCTGCCGAGCGGCAGCCACATGCGGATCTACCGGCGGCTGCAGTTCGGATCGCTCGTCGATCTCAGCGTGCTCGACACGCGGCAGTGGCGCTCGGACCAGGCGTGCGGCGACGGCCTGCGCAGCAACTGCGCGGAGGCGCTCGAGGAATCGCGCACGATGATGGGCCCCGAGCAGGAGCAGTGGCTCTACGACAACCTCGCCGACGCGCGCGCCCGCTGGACGGTGATCGGCCAGCAGGTGCCGACCTTCGCGCGCGACTTCAAGGCGTGGATTCCCGACGGCCGCTTCGCGATGGACAAGTGGGACGGCTACGTCGCCGCGCGCCGCCGCCTCTACACGCACATCGCCGAGTCGAAGGCGCCGAACCCGATCGTGCTCTCCGGCGACGTGCACATGCACTACGCCGCCGATCTCAAGCTCGATTTCGAGAACGTGCGCTCGCCGGCGATCGGCGTCGAGCTGACGAACACGTCGATCACGTCGCTCGGGGACGGCAGCGCCGTCTCCGCCGACTGGCACATGATCAAGAGCGACAACCCGCACATCAAGTACCACAGCGCGCGGCGCGGCTACATCGCGTGCGCCGTGACGCCGACGGCGCTGCGCGCCGACTTCAAGATCCTCGACAGAGTGACGGCGCCCGATCTGCCGATCCGCACCGACCGATCGATCGTCGTCGAGGCCGGGCATCCGGGCGCGAACACGGATTGAGAACGCGGAGTCTGCGAAGGCCGCGAAGAAGGATCTCCGCGAGCTTTGCCTACTTTGCGTCGTCTTGCCCGGATGCTAGACTGCGATCATATGTCACGCAAGGCGGTCGTGAAGTCGCGGTGCGCGCTGTGCGGCGCCAAGGAGGTGTCGGAGCCGCGCGGCGAGGAGAAGTACTGCCGCGACTGCTGGGACAAGAAAATCGCCGTCGAAGAAATCGTCGCGCGCGAGTTCGCGCTCAAACGCTACATCCGCGCGCACAGCGCGGAAAAATATCTGATTTACCATTCGACGCTCAAGCGCCCCTGCGGACAGCTGATCGTCGTCGACGACGGCTACGATCTGTTTCTCACGCTGATGCTCTATCCGAGCTTCGGCTGGGACGAGCCGGCGTATCACCTGGAAGGCGACCCGGAAGGGCGCCTGTTCTCGGAGATTCTGGTGGACGTCGTGGCCGCCGAGGTGATCGAGCCGTGGGGCGGCGGCAAGTGGCACATGGAGATCTTCCGGTCGGTGAACGCCGAACCGGAAGACTGGAATGGTGAAATGTAAGTCCGGTATAATCCGCGGCACCCGTACTTCAGCGCCAATCATCCCGGGAGGACCTTATGACACGCGCGCGTCTCATCCTAGCCGCGTCGATTGCCGGCGTCAGCATCGCCCTGGCGGCCGTTTCCGCTCAGACCCCGCAGCCCCCGCCCATGCAGTCGATCCTGGCGGGGAAGAAATTCACGCCGCCCTTCAAGGGGCAGGCGGAAGTCGAGTTCACCAAGCCGGTCACCAAACGCGACAAGGAGATGGTGGTGACGACGATGCAGGTGAAGAACACGATGAACGCGCCGCTCCTGCGCCTCACGATCGACGAGACGTGGTACGACAAGGCCGGCGGCCTGGTCACCGGCGGCAAGGGCGTCGTGAACCGGATCGAGCCGGGCGAGGTCGCGACGGTGAAGATCGAGACGCCGTTCAACGCGAAGATGTCGGCCAACAACTACAACTTCAGCCACGCGAACGGCACCGTGAAGCCGCACCGCGTCGAGAAGCTGGCGGCGGCGGGCGACAAGGAACCCGCGGCGAAGCCGGCGTCCGTGACGAAGACGAAGAAGAAGTAAGGGCCCGTCCTACTGCGTTTTCTCGAACCGCACGTTCGCCGCGGCCACCTTCGGAATCGCGACGATGTGGAACGGGAAGGTGAGCACCTGCGCCGAGACGGCGCCGCGCGCCGGCTTGGTTTCCGTGTAGCGCACGATCAGCGCACCGCCGCCTTCCGTGGCGCTCACGATCGCCGTGCTGAAGCCGGCGTTCGGCCGGCTCCCCATGAACACGGCGACGATGGACTCCTTGCTGAAGTCGATCGGCGGCCGCGCGCGATCGCCGGCGTGCTGCCGCCAGAGCTGCGTCCACTCCGCCTCGGTGCGCACGAGCACCTGCTTGCCATCGTCGATGGCGCTTTGATCGCCTTTCTCGATCGTGCGCGGCGCGCCGCCTGTCTGCGTCATACGCTGGGGTGACGGATCATCACGAAAACACGAAGATCTACGAACATCACGAAGTACCAATCCGTACGAACAGCGTTCGTGCGCGTCGTGGATCTTCGTGCCTTCGTGAAAGACCGTCGCTCCCGCGAGCGCGGCCGCGTACACGATCGGAATCATCGTCCGGCGACCGGCGGCGTGATCTCGATCCGCAGATCGCGCGCCACCGGCGGATTGTTGCCGAGGCGCGACCTCGCCTCCACCTTCAGCACGTATTTGCCAGGCGCGAGCTCCTTCAGCGGAATCCGCGTCGTGTAGCCGTAGCCGCCGCGCGCGCCGCCGAGGTCGCTCGAGTCGCGCGTCTCGTCGGTCTTGAACAGCACGCGCCCCTCGTCGGTCGTGATCGTCGTGACGATGTCCACCTTGTGCGGCTTCGAGGCCTCGTTGTCGTACACCTCGGCGAAGAGTGCGATCTCGTCGTTCTGCGGGAAGCTGCGCAGCGAGATCGGCGGACCCGGCAGCACCGGTTTGAGCTGCTCGTCGGCGCGCACCGTCGGCAGCGCCGCCCCGAGGCTCGAGGTGAGCACGACGCCGCTGACGCTGAACGGCGTCTTCTGGAAATCCGGGACGTTGAGGTCGTACTGCACCGAGCCGACGTTGCCGCCGTTGGTGTCGTGCGCGGCCACCCGCAGCTGGTACTTGCCGGGCGGGAGATCGAGGCGGTTGAGTACCCGGAGCCCGGTCTGCTCGATGCGCGCCCTGGTCTCGGGCTTGAGGTTCGGCATGGCGAGCGAATCGGTGTTGCCGCCCTTGATCTTGCCGTTCTGATCGATCGCGAGATACGAGAGCACGACTTTTGCGTTCTGCGCGAGCTGCAGATCGCGGCCGCGCATCTCGACCCCCAAGAGCACCGACGCGTTCGGCGCCGCGCCCTTGAACGGCGCCGCGAAGACGTGCAGCGTGAGCCCGCTCACCGGCAGCGGGCTGTCGATCGCCTCGCGCAGCTCCGGCGTCGACGGCCCCTTCGTGTTCGCCGTCGTCACGGCGTCGGCCTTCTTCGGCGTCACGTAGCCTTTGCGCGCGCGCACGGTGAGCCCCGGCCGCGTCACGCGCACGTCGATCTTGTGCAGCCGGCCCGGCCGCGGATCGGGCGGATAGTACGCGAGCACGTAGTACGAGCTGTTGTCCTCGACGATGCGCTGGTAGGCGGTCGCGAAATCGTTCTTGTTGACCACCGCGAAGCCGCCGGTCTCGTCCGACAGGACGCGCAGGCTGTCCTGCGCGAGCCGCAGCTCGTTCTGCAGCGAACCGGAGCCGATCCCGAGCGACGTGTCGTCGGGGTACGACTGGATCTCGATCGACTCGTCGCCGAGATCGGTGAGGCCGCGCGGGTCGATGCCGTAGATCGCGACGTTGGATCTGGTCGCCGCCGAGATCGCGTCGCGCGTCGAGTCCATCACCATCGACGCGCTGTGGTGATTCGATCCGCTGCCCGCGATCATGTCGTAGATGTCGTAGTCGATCCCCTCGCTGACGAAGAGGATCGCCTTGCGGCGCCCGCGCACCGATCCGAACCAGTCGGCGACGTTGCGCAGCGTGTCGAGCGTGTTCCGCGCGTTGAAGCCGCGCTCGGCGTCCTCGGGATCGTTGAGCGGATCGCCCTGCTGCCGGAGGTCGCGCGTGTTGTTGAACTCGCGCGTCTTGTTCGCGGTGGCCGAATCGAGCTTGCGTCCGCTGGTCTTGTCCACCGCGGCGAGCAGCAGCCGCTTGTTGTTCGTGAACTCCTGGTTGGCGTCGGAGGAGCCGGCGGTGTGCACGATGGCCATCAGATCGTTGGCGCCGAGCCGCCGCTCGATGAACTGCTTGGCGGCCGCCTTCACTCGAATCGACCGCCCGAACCGCGTGTGCAGGTCGTCGATCACCATGACGTAGACGCGGCCGTCGAACGGCTTCTCGTTCGTCTTCACGTCGGGCTCGATCGGCGACTCGGCGAAGAGCGGCCGATCGGCGCGCTCGATCGGGATGTCGACCATCGTGAAGGTGTTGATGCTCTGCGATTTTCCGTCCTCGAGCACCTGGAAGTCTTCCTTCTTCAGGTCGCGCACGAGGTTGCCCTGGCGATCGGTCACCACCACGTCGACCTCCACGTAGTCGACGCGGACCTTGAAGGTCGGGCCCTGTGGCGGCGGCGGCGGCGCAGGCGGCTGCGCTGGGGGTTGTTGCCCCGCGTCGAGCGCCGCGCCGGCGAGAAACACGAGCAACGCGGTGAGTCGAAGACCTTTATGCATGGCTGATGATCTCAAGGCGGATTATACGTCCCGCCTTCGCGCGATGCTCGATCGAACGCGACGGCGTGACCCGAGGAAGCCGGAGCGTGCGAAGCGCGCCGCGCGAAGGCGGCTATACTGGTCAGGATGTCCCCATCGGCAGCGGCCGGGCTCGATATTAAAGACGTCCAGCGTGCGCTGACGGCCGATGGCCTCGACGGCTGGCTGCTGTACGACTTCCGCGGCTTGAATCCCATTGCCGCCGACGTGATCTCCGTCGGCCGCCAGGGCGGCCACCTCGCGACGCGGCGGTGGTATTACCTGATTCCCGCCACCGGCGAGCCGCGTGCGCTGGTGCACGCGATCGAGAAAAACGCGCTGGCGCACCTGCCGGGCTCGACCACGCGGTACGCGGGCCGCGATCAACTCGAGGCGGGGCTGCGCGCGCTGCTCGGCGGCATCCGCCGCGTCGCGATGGAATACTCGCCTGGCTGCGCCATTCCGTACGTGGCGCGCGTCGACGCCGGCACGATCGAGCTCGTGCGCGAGATGGGCGCCGAGGTCGTCTCGTCCGGCGATCTGATCCAGCGCTTCTCCGCTGTCTGGGACGACGATGCGATCGCGACGCACCGCGGGGCGTCGGAAAAGCTCTACCGGATCAAGGATCGCGCGTTCGAGACGATCGCGCGCCAGCTCCGCGACGGCGCCGCCACGACCGAATACGACATCCAGCAGCGCATGGCCGGCTGGTTCCGCGACGAAGGACTCGTCAGCGACTCGGATCCGAACGTGTCGGCGGCGGCCAACGCCGGCAATCCGCATTATCTGCCGACGCCGTCGGCGCACCGCCCGATCCGAAAGGGCGAGGTCGTGCTGCTCGACCTCTGGGGCAAGCTCGATCGCCCCGGCGCGGTGTTTGCTGACATCACCTGGATGGGCTTTTCCGGCCGTGACGTACCACAGCCGGTCGCGCGCGCGTTCGAGGTCATCTGCCGCGGGCGCGATGCCGCGGCGGCGCTCGTGCGCGACGCCGCGCGCGCGGGCCGGGAAGTGCGCGGCTGGGAAGTCGATCGCGCGGCGTCCGCCGTGCTGCGCGGCGCCGGCTACGACGCGAACATCCTCCATCGGACCGGACACAGCCTCGGCGAAACGGTTCACGGCAACGGCGTGAACATGGACGACTACGAGACGCACGACGATCGGCGGCTCCTGCCGGGCACCGGCTTCACGATCGAGCCCGGCCTCTACTTCGATGACTTCGGCGTGCGGACCGAGATCAACATGGTCGTCGGCACGGGCGACGCCACGGTGACCGGCCCCGTGCAGACAGAGATCGTGAGACTGACGTAAGACAGCAGACAAGGCGGGCCTCGCGGCTTGCCGGAGGTCGAGAACGATGTCAACCCGCAAGACGACGCTTTTCTACGCGCTCCTTCTGATGGTCGCCTCGCTGTTTGTCGGCATGGTGATCGCGTCGCGGCTCGATCTCGCGCCGCGCTCCTCCGCGCAGACGATCAACGCGCCGCCGATGAACAGCACGCCGGTCACCGGCGCGCTGGACGCGCAGACCTTCCGCAACGTCGCGAAGATGGCGACGCCGATCGTCGTCAACATCCGCACCGAGATGAAGACGAAGGGAAACGACCTCACCGACTTCTTCGGCGGCGGAGGCTCGCCCGACGATCTGTTCCACCGCTTCTTCGGCAACCCCGGCCAGCAGGACGACGATCAGCAGCAGCAGCAGCCGACGCCCCGCGGCCGCGGCCAGGGCGGCGCGCGCAAACCGCCGCGCGAGCAGACGACGCGCGCGGCCGGCACGGGGTTCATCATCAGCAAGGACGGCTTCATCCTCACGAACAACCACGTCGTCGAGGATGCGACGAAGATCGAGGTCGTGCTCTGGGGCGACGACCCCGACGTCAGCTACACGGCGAAAGTGCTCGGCAAGGACCCGCTCACCGACAGCGCGCTGATTCAGCTCGTCGAGAAGCCGAGCCGGACGCTGCAGGAGGCGAAGTTCGGCGACTCGTCGCAGATCGAGGCAGGCGACTGGGTGATGGCAATCGGCAACCCGTTCGGGTACGACCACACGGTGACGGTCGGCGTGATCAGCGCGACGTCGCGCGCGTTTCCGGTGACCAACGGGCGGACCAACAACATGCTCCAGACCGATGCGGCGATCAACCCGGGTAACTCCGGCGGACCGCTGCTGAACCTGCGCGGCGAGGTCATCGGCATCAACACGGCAATCATCACCAACGCGCGCAGCGAGGGAAACATCGGCATCGGCTTCGCGGTGCCGAGCAACACGGTCCGCGAGCTGCTGCCGCAGCTGCGGCAGGGCAAGATCACGCGCGGCCGCATCGGCGTCTCGGTCCTGCCGATTCCGCGCGAGGCGCTCGACGACTTCGGGCTGAAGGAGCGCAAGGGCGCGCTCGTCGCGCAGGTGCCGTCGAGCGGCGCCGCGGCGAAAGCCGGCATCGAGCCCGGCGACATCATCGTGCAGTACAACGGGCGGCCGGTGAACAACAGCGACGAGCTCGTGAAGATGGTGGTCGCGACCAAGCCGGGCACGACGGTACCGGTGAAAATATTGCGCAACAAGCAGGAGAAGACGCTGAACGTCACCGTCGAGGAGCTCGATCTCGAGGCCGAGCAGAGCGGCGGGCGCCGGCAGCCGCAGCAGGATCAGCAGCAGGACGACCAGTCGCAGGGCGCCGGCGGCTTCGGGCTGACGCTCGAGAACGTGACGCCGGCGATGGCGCGGCGGCTGCACATGCCGAACGGCCAGAGCGGCGCGGTGGTCACCGACATCGATCCCGACGGGCCGTCGGCTGGCGCGCTGCGCCAGGGCGACGTGGTCCTCTCGGTCAACCGGCAGCGAGTGGCGAGCGCGAGCGACGCGGCGCGCGAGCTCGGCAAGATCCAGTCGGGCCGCATCGCACAGCTTCTGGTGTGGCGCGGAGACGGCGAGGTGTTCGTCACGGTCAAGAAAGATTGATGATTGCTGATTGCTGATTCCTGATGTGATTCGTGAGCGCGGCCCGATCACGGTGGCCGCGTTCATGGAGCTCGCCCTCTACGATCCGCAGTTCGGCTACTACGCCCGCGCCGCCCGACGTTCGGGCCGCGCGGGCGATTTTTTTACCAGCGTCGACGTCGGCCCGCTCTTCGGCGAGCTCCTCGAGATCCAGCTCGCGGAGATGGCGCGGCTGCTCTGCGGAGAATCCCGAATCCCGAATCCCGAATCCCGATTCGATCTCGTCGAAGCGGGCGCCGGCAGCGGACAGCTTTCCGCCGACATCCTCCGCGCGGCGAAGACGCGCGATCGCGCCTTCTACGACTCGATACGCCTGCATCTGGTCGAGGCGAGCGCCGCGGCGCGCGCCGCGCAGCGCGAGACGCTCGGCGACCTCTACGATCGGCGCGCCGCGTCGACAGGTGCCCTTCCGCCCTCTTTCGAAGGCGCGCTGATCGCGAACGAGCTCCTCGACGCGCTGCCGGCGCATCAGGTCGTGATGCGAGACGATGGGCTGCGCGAGGTATACGTCGATGTAGGGCGACCCTTTCACGATGATGTAGGGCGACCCTTTCAGGATGATGTAGGGCGACCCTTTCACGATGATGTAGGGCGACCCCTTCAGGATGATGTAGGGCGACCCTTTCAGGATGATGTAGGGCGACCCTTTCAGGGTCGCCGGATCCACGACGCTGGCCGCGCCGACGGCGACCCTGACACGGTCGCCCTGCACCTGATCGAAGGTCCGCTGTCGACGCCCGAGCTGCAGGCGTATCTCGATCGTCTTGATGTGACGCTCGAACCGGGCTGGCGCGCCGAGATCAATCTTGGCGCGGTGGAATGGGTGCGCGACGCCGCGCGCCGGCTCGCACGCGGCTTCATGATCCTGATCGATTACGGCCACGATGCCGCGGAGCTCTACTCGCCGTCGCATTCGCTCGGCACGCTCACATCGTACGCATCGCACCGCGCGGCCGGCGCCGACTCGTCCGCGCCCGCGTGGCTGCAGCGGCCGGGCGAGCAGGACATCACCGCGCACGTCGACTTCACGAGCGTCCGCGCCGCCGCCGAATCCGAGGGGATGACGACGATCGGGTTTCTCGATCAGACGTATTTCCTGCTCGGGCTTCTCCAGCATCACGGCAATCCGCAGTCCGCGATCAACCCGCAGTTGAAGACGCTCATCTCGCCCGGCGGCCTCGGCAGCACGCAGAAGGTGCTGCTGCTCGGCAAGGGCGTCGGATCGCCGCCGCTCGGGGGGCTGTCGTTCAAGGTCCGCGTCACATGATCTGGATCGGCCTCGCGATCATGGTCGTCTCCGAGACGGCGACGCTGCTGCGCATCGAGCCGTTCTGGTCGTGGAACACGCCGATCGCGTGGAGCGGCTTCATCCTCTTCGCCGACGGCGTCGTCTTCCGCGCGCGCGGCGAATCGTGGATCCGGTCGTCGCCGCGCGAGTTCGCCGCGCTCGCGCTCGTCTCGATCCCGCTGTGGCTCGTCTTCGAGGGCTACAACCGGATCATCGACAACTGGAACTACACCGGGCTGCCGGAGAATTTCCTGCTGCGGCAGTTCGGCTACGCCTGGTCGTTCGCGACCATCTGGCCCGCAATCTTCGAAGGGGCGGAGCTGATGGGCGTCGTCCGCGGGTCAGGGCGGCCCGGCCCGCCCGGCCTGCCCGACCTGCCCGACCGGCCCGGCCTGCCCGACCTGCCCGACCTGCCCGGCCTGCCCGGCCCGCCCGACCCGCCCGACCCGCCCGACCCGCCCGGCCTACCCGGCCTGCCCGGTCTCGCGAGCGTCGTCGGCGGCGCGCTGATGCTCGTGTCGCCGTTCGTCGTGTCGCCGGCGACCGCGCGCTACATGGCGGCGCCGGTCTGGCTCGGGTTCATCTTCCTGCTCGATCCGATCAACGCGCGGCTCGGCGCCGAATCGCTGTGGGTCGACGCGCGCGCGGGCGACTATCGCCGGATGATCAATCTCGCGCTCAGCGGACTGCTGTGCGGCGTGCTCTGGGAGTTCTGGAACTTCTGGGCGCGCGCGAAGTGGCACTATACGGTGCCGATCATGGAGCGCTGGAAGATCTTCGAGATGCCGCTGCCCGGCTACTTCGGGTTTCCGCCGTTCGCGCTCGAGTGCTTCACGATGTACGTGTTCGTGCGGCGGCTCGTCACGCGCAAGGGCCGCGCGATCGCGCGATGACGCGCGCCGCGCTCGTGCTCACGGCCGGCCTCGGCACGCGGCTGCGCCCGCTCACCGACGTGCGCGCGAAGCCGGCGATTCCGGTCGGCGGCCAGCCGATGATTCACCGGATCATCCGCGCGCTCGTCGCGCAGGGCGTCGACGATCTCGTGCTCAACCTCCACCATCTCCCCGCCACGCTGACCTCCATCGTCGGCGCCGGCAGCGATCTCGGCGCGCGCGTGCGCTATTCGTGGGAGCCCGCGATCCTCGGCAGCGGCGGCGGCCCGCGCATCGCGCAGCCGATCGTCGGCGCGCGCACGTTCTGGATCGTGAACGGCGACACGCTCACCGACGTCGATCTCGCGGCGCTCGCCGCCGAGCATGAGGCGTCGGCGGCGCGCGTGACGCTCGCGCTCGTGCCGAACCGCGAATTCACGCGCTACGGCGGCGTTCGCCTCGACGGCGATCGCCGCGTCGTCGGCTTCGTCAAGCGTGGGCCGGCGGCGGAAGGGACCTATCACTTCATCGGCGTGCAGCTCGCCGACGGCAGCGTCTTCGACGGCGTCCGCGCGGGCGAGGCGGCGAGCTCGATCGGCGGCGTCTACGACGCGTTGATCCAGGACGATCCCGACGCCGTTCGCGGGTTCGTGTCCGACGCGGCATTCTTCGACGTCGGCACCGTCGCCGACTACTGGCGCACGCACGAGGCGTTCAGCGCCGCGGCGCCGCTCCCCAGCCCAGCCGTTGGCGCGGGCGCCGTCATCGATCCAACCGCGCGCGTCGTGCGCTCGATTCTGTGGGACGATGTGCGGGTCGGCGCCGGCGCGACCGTGGATCAGTGCATCGTGACCGATCGCGTCGCGGTTCCGGACACCGCCGTGTATCGCCGATCGATCCTGCTCGCGGCGGCGGAGGGCGGCGATCCCACCGCCGTGCCGATGGACGTGTGAGCGATGACGAACCAGCGAACGGCGGAGGGCGTGCAGCTTCGCGATCGCATCGATCGCTTTCTCGCCGACAGCGGCCTCGCGGGCCGTGACGCCCGTGTCGTGCCGCTCACCGGCGACGCGTCGGATCGGAAGTATTTTCGAATCATCCCGCCCGACGGGCCGTCGGTGGTGCTCGCGCTGCACGCCGGCCCGATCGAGTTCGCGACGCTGCCGTTCGCGCGCGTTGCGGCGCTGCTTCACCAGATTCCGCTGCCGGTGCCCGCAATCCTCGGGCACTCCGACGAGCTCGGCATCGTCGCGCTGCAGGATCTCGGCGACGTCACGCTGCAGGCGCATCTGGGCGCCGCATCGCCCGCCGAGCACGCGGCGCTCTACCGCGAAGCGGTCGCGCTCGTCGAGCTGCTGCAGCGCCGCGGCGAAGCGCTCCGGTCGAGCGAATATCCGCCGTACGGCATCGCGTTCGACGTCGAGAAGCTGACGTGGGAGCTCGACTTCTTCCTCAAGCACTTCGTCGAGGAGTACCGCGGCGTCGCGCTGTCGGCGGGCGAGCGGAGCGCGTTCGCCGCCGAGTGGGCGGCGATTGCGGGTGAGCTCGCGGCGGAGCCGCGTGTGCTGTGCCACCGCGACTACCACAGCCGCAACCTGATGCTGTCCGACGGCAGCCTGCACATCATCGACTTCCAGGACGCGCGGATGGGACCCGACACCTACGACCTGGTATCGCTGCTGCGCGATTCGTACGTGGACATCAGCGAGCGGCAGCTCGACGAGCTGATCGCGTACTTCCTCGCGTTGAAGACCCGCGACGGCGTCGCCGACGACGGCAACGAATTCCGCCGGCGCTTCGATCTGATGGCGCTGCAGCGCAATCTGAAAGCGCTCGGGACGTTCGGCTTCCAGACGACGACGCGGCGCAATCCGGTGTACATCCAGTACATGCCGCGCACGCTCCGCTACGCGCGCTCGAACCTCGAGAAGTACCCGCGCTTCGCCCGCCTGCGCGAGCTGCTCGCGACGCACGTGGACGAGCTCGCGTAGCCGCTGCGGCCGCCGCACCTGACACTGGCAAGAAGGCGCTGGAGTAACATAGAGAGTTCGGCTTTGTGAGCAGACGACCGTTCGGGGTGTCGACGCAGCTCTTTCACCACGAGCGGCTGAGCCGCGACCACCTGCTGCAGATCGCCGCGCACGGGTTCGAGCTGGTCGAGGTCTTCGCCACGCGGACGCACTTCGACTATTACAATCCGGCCGCCGTCGCCGACCTGCAGGGGTGGCTCGCCGACGCGGGGCTGCTGCTGCAGAGCATCCATGCGCCGGTCGGCGAGAGCTACGCGGGCGGACGCTGGAGCGGGCTGTTCTCGCTCGCGAGCGCCGACGCTGCGGCGCGCGAGCGCGCGGTCGGCGCGGCCGAGCAGGCGCTGTTCGTCGCGCGGCGCATCGCCGTGCCGGTGCTGGTGGCGCACATCGGCCTCCCGCGCACGCAGCCGCGCGACGCCGGCGCCGGGCCGCAGGACACGCGCGCGTCGGCGCGCCGCAGCCTCGAGGAGCTGCAGCGCGCGGCCGATCCGCTCGGCGTGCGCGTCGCGATCGAGGTGATCCCGAACGAGCTGTCGCGCGCCGGATCGCTCGTGCACTTCGTCGAGGAGGATCTGGATGGCCTCGGCGTCGGCATCTGCCTCGACTTCGGCCACGCGCACATCGACGGCGACGTCGTCGACGCGGTGGAGACGGTGTCGGAGCACGTGATCGCCACGCACGTGCACGACAACCGCGGGCGCACCGACGATCACCTCGCGCCCTTCGACGGCACGATCGACTGGGCCGGCGCGCTGATCGCGACGCAGAAGATCGGATACGACGGCCCGCTGATGTTCGAGGTGGGGGCGCGCGGCGCGGCGAAGGCGTCGCTGGCGCGCCTGAAGAGCGCGCGAGAGAAGATGGAACGATGGCTCACGTCTACATAGAGGACATCGGCAGGCACGAGGGCGAAGAGGTCACCATCAAGGGGTGGCTGCACAACCGCCGATCGAGCGGCAAGATCCATTTTCTGATCCTGCGCGACGGGACCGGCTTCATCCAGGGCGTCATGTCGAAGGCCGCGGTCGGCGACGAGCTCTTCACGCGCGCCGACCACCTGTCGCAGGAGACCTCGATGATCGTGACGGGCGCGGCGCGGGCCGACAAGCGCGCGCCGAGCGGCTACGAGATCGACGTGAAGAACCTCGAGGTCGTCGGCGAGTCGCACGACTTTCCCATCACGCCGAAGGAGCACGGCGTCGACTACCTGCTCGACCGCCGCCATCTCTGGATCCGCACCGAGCGGCAGCAGGCGATCCTGCGGATCCGCCACGAGATCATCAACGCCGTCCGCGACTTCTTCAACTCGCGCGGCTTCATCCTCGCCGACACGCCGATCTTCACGCCCGCCGCGTGCGAGGGGACGACGACGCTCTTTCCGGCGCAGTACTTCGAGGAGCAGACGGCGTACCTCACGCAGAGCGGGCAGCTCTACAACGAAGCGAACGCGATGGCGCTCGGCAGGGTGTACTGCTTCGGCCCGACCTTCCGCGCCGAAAAGTCGAAGACACGCCGGCATCTCACCGAGTTCTGGATGGTCGAGCCCGAGATGGCCTACGCCGACCTCGACGACGTGATGGCGCTGGCCGAGGATTTGATTGTCGCCGTCGTGGGACGCGTGCTCGACAGGCGCGCGCGCGAGCTCAAGACGATCGAGCGCGATGTGTCGAAGCTCGAGTCGGTGCAGAAGCCGTTTCCGCGAATCTCGTACGACGAGGCAGTGAAGCGGCTGCAGGCGAAAGGGCTGCCGATTGAGTGGGGCGGCGACTTCGGCGGCCCCGACGAGACGACGCTCTCGGAAGAATTCGATCGTCCGGTGATGGTGCACCGCTACCCGGCCGCCGTGAAGGCGTTCTACATGAAGCCGGACCCCGAGCGGCCGGAGCTCGCGCTCGGCGTGGACGTCCTCGCGCCGGAAGGCTACGGCGAGATCATCGGCGGCGGCGAACGGCTCGCGGATCTCGATCTCCTGCTGCAGCGCATCAAGGAGCACGACCTGCCGCAGGACGCGTTCGAGTGGTATCTCGATCTGCGCCGCTACGGCACGGTGCCGCACGGCGGCTTCGGCATGGGGATTGAGCGCGTCGTATCGTGGATCTGCAAGCTCGAGCACGTGCGCGAGACGATTCCGTATCCCAGAATGCTGTATCGGCTGTATCCATGAAGATTGGCCTCATCTCCCTCGGTTGTCCGAAAAACCTCGTCGACTCCGAAGTGATGCTCGGGCTCGCGCAGCAGGCGGGGCACGAGCTGACGCAGGATCCGTCGAACGCCGACGTGATCGTCGTCAACACGTGCGCGTTCATCGATTCGGCGAAGCAGGAGTCGATCGACGCGATTCTCGAGATGGCCGAGCACAAGAAACACGGCGCCTGCCGGCGGCTCGTCGTCACCGGCTGCATGGCGGAGCGCTATCGCGATGAGCTGAAGAAGGAGATCCCGGAGATCGACGCCGTGCTCGGCACCGGCGAGGTGCCGCAGATTGTCGGCGCGATCGCGGGCGCTGCGGGACGGCCTGAAGCGCGGCCGCTGCACTTCGTGCGCTCCGACCAATCCCCAATCCCCAATCCCCAATCCGCGTCGGCCGCGGCGAAGCCGCGCCCGACCTACATCTACGACGCGGACACGCCGCGTCTGTTCGCGACGCCGCGGCATTACGCCTACGTCAAGATCGCCGAGGGCTGCGACTACAAGTGCGCCTTCTGCATCATCCCGACGCTGCGCGGCGCGTATCGAAGCCGTCCGGCGGAGTCGATCGTCCGCGAGGCGCGCGCGCTCGCGGCGCGCGGCGTCAAGGAGCTGCTGCTGATCTCGCAGGACACCACCTTCTACGGCATCGATCGCCGCGAGCGCGGCGCGCTCGCGCGGCTCCTGCGCGACCTGAACGCGATCGACGGCCTCGAGTGGATCCGGCTGCTGTACCTCTACCCGACGACGATAGACGACGAGACGCTGGCGGCGATGGCGGAATGCGAGAAGGTCTGCAAGTACATCGACCTGCCGCTTCAGCATGCGTCGAACGACGTGCTCCGGCGCATGAAGCGGCCCGGCACGCGCCAGACCTACGACCGGCTGCTCGCGCGCATCCGCGAACGCGTCCCCGGTGTCGCGCTTCGCACGACCTTCATCGTCGGCTTTCCGGGCGAGACCGACGCCGACGTCGAGGCGCTCGGCGCCTTCATCGCCGATCACACGTTCGATCACGTCGGCGTCTTCACCTACTCGCACGAGGAAGGCACGTCGGCGTACGACTTCGACGACGACGTGCCGAAGCGGACGAAGGAGGCACGGCGCGCGCGCGTGATGACTCAGCAGAAGGAGCTCGTCGGCGCGCGGCTGCGCGCGCGCGTCGGCACACGCGCACGCGTGATCGTCGACGGCCCGTCCGCCGAGCACGAGCTCGTCCTCAAGGCGCGCCTCTCGACGCAGGCTCCCGATATCGACGCGTCCGTTTTCCTGACCGATTGCGATCCGTCCGCGTACCGCGCCGGCGACTTCGTGGACGTGGAAATTGTCGAGACTGCCGGCTACGACCTCGTCGCGCGGCCGGGTGCCTGACGCGCCCGGTCCCTCGGCGTTTGTATTCTTTGTTTACGTCTGTGCACTTTGGCCGCGTCAGATGCTATAATTTTGGATTCGGAGCCTGGGTGTAGGACCGAGTGGGCGTGTGCCCACTTTTTTCGTTTATGGCCGCCGAAACGGTCGTCGAGAAGGTGCGTGAGGTCGCCGGCCGCGTTGCCGCTGATCGCGGCCTCGAGATCTTCGACGTCCAGTTCCGGCGCGAAGCGCCGGGCATGGTGCTCCGGGTCCAGATCGACCGGCCCGGGCCGGCGGCGGCGGCCGAGGAGAGCGTGAGCGTCGAGGACTGCGCGCACGTCAGCCGCGAGCTGAGCGCGATTCTCGACGTCGAGGACGTCGTGCCGACCGCCTATACGCTCGAGGTTTCGTCGCCGGGGCTGGATCGCCCGCTGCGCCGCGCGGACGACTACCGACGCTTCGCCGGGCGCATCGCGAAGATCGTGATGCGCGAGCGGATCGACGGCCAGGGATTCTTCCGGGGGCGGCTCGGCGGCGTCGAGAGCGGCGATGTGCTGATCGAAGGCGAGGACGGGAAGACACACCGCGTGCCGCTCGGCGCGATCACGCGCGCGAATCTCGAGGTGGAGTTCTAGAGGATAGAGGATGTCGAATCCGCTGCAGCAGACGATCGAGGCGCTGGCCAAGGAGAAGGGCATCGAGCCCGACGTGGTGATCAGCGCCATCGAGGAGGCGGTCGCGACCGCTTCGCGCAAGTACTACAAGACGGGCGAAAACCTCAAGACGCGCTTCAATACCGAGACCGGCCAGGTCGACCTGTTCGCCTTGAAGAGCGTCGTCGAGGAAGTCACCAACGCGGCGACCGAAGTCTCGATCGACGAAGCCCGTGCCCTCTACGGCGAAGGGGTCGACGTCGAGCTCGGCGACGAAATCGAGTTCCCGAAGGCGACCGAGGTGCTCGGCCGCATCGCGGCGCAGACGGCCAAGCAGGTGATCTTCCAGAAGGTCCGCGAGGCCGAGCGCGAGCATGTCTTCGCCGAGTACAACGACCGGATCGGGGAGGTCGTCAACGGCACGGTGAAGCGCTTCGAGAACGGCGACATCATCCTGGAGATCGGCCGCATCGAGGCGGTGCTGCCGCGCAAGGAGCAGTCGCGCGCCGAGAGCTACACGCCGCAGGACCGCGTGCGCACCGTGATCAAGGGCGTGAACCGCAGCGCGAAGGGGCCGCAGATCGTCCTCTCGCGCACCGACCCGGCGCTGCTCATCAAGCTCTTCGAGCAGGAGGTGCCCGAGATCTACGACGGCACCGTCATGATTCGCGGCGCCGTGCGCGAGGCGGGCGACCGCGCGAAGGTCGCCGTCTACTCGCGCGAGCGCGACGTCGATCCTGTCGGCGCATGCGTCGGCATGAAGGGGACGCGCGTTCAGTCGATCATCCGCGAGCTCCGCGGCGAGAAGATCGACATCGTCGAGTGGTCCGATGATCCGGTGGCGTTCGTCACCAACGGGCTGAGCCCCGCGAAGGTGCAGCGCGTGTCGATCGTCGACGACCGCGAGCGCGTGATGGAAGTCGTCGTCGAGGACAAGCAGCTGTCGCTCGCGATCGGCAAGAAGGGGCAGAACGTCCGCCTCGCCGCGAAGCTCACCGGCTGGCGGATCGACATCAAGAGCGAGGAGGAAAAGCGCCGGGAGGTCGAGGCGCAGTTTGGCGAGCTCGAAATTCCAGGCGAGCCATCCCCCGACTCGTCAGCCGAAGCGGGCGACAGCGAAGCCGCGTCAGCGAATGCGGAAGCTGCGGCCGAGCAAGAAACGATCGAGGCCGCAGCGACAGTGGACGGCGAGGTCGCGGATGCGGACGCGGCCGAGGACGCGGGCGTCGAGACCGCGCCGGAGAGCGCCGGACAGATCACCGACGCCGCTGCCTCGGACACGCCGGTCCCCTACACGCTTGCCGGGATCGGCGAGAAGACCGTCCGCAAGCTGGTCGACGCCGGCCTCGCGACGCAGGAAGCCGTCGCCGCAGCGTCGGTCGAGCAGCTGTCGGAGATTCCCGGCATCGGCGGCAAGACCGCAGAGAAGATCCTCGCCGCCGCGCGCGGCGAATCGGCGGGCGAGACCAACGACGCGTAGCACGCTTTGGGTTGAGAGGTAGCTTTTGGCAACTGTTCGGATCTTCAAGATCGCGGAGCTGCTCGGGACGACGAGCCAGGAAGTGACCGCGCTGCTCAAGCGCGATCACGGCATCGAGGTGAAGAGCGCCTCGAGCACGATCGAGGAAGTCGTCGCGCGGCAGTTCGTCGAGCGGCTGGCGAAGCAGCGCAACGTCCAGCTGCCGGGCGGCAACATCTTCGCCGACGCGCCGGCGGTGAAAGGCAAGAAGCCGGCGCCGTCGAAGAAAGCACCGGAACCGGTCAAGCCGGCCGCGCCTGCGCTGCCGCCGCCGCGTCTCGTGAAGACCGTGAAGCCGGCGGCGCCGCCGCCCGCCGCCGAGGCGCACGTCGAGGAAGAGCCGTCGCCTGAGCCGATCGTCGAGGCGGCCATCGCCGCGCAGACGCCGCCGATCGAGGCGCACGCCGCCGAGCCGCACGTGCCGCGCATCGTGAAAACGAAGGGGCTGCGGACCGAGCCGGCCGTCGCGAGCGCGCCGCCGGCGCCGCGCGCTGCACCGCCGGCCGAGCCGCCGGCGCCCGCGCCGGTCGCCGCCGCGCCGGCCTCGCAGCCCGCCGCGCATGTGCAGCCGCAGCCGACGGCGCCGCCGGCCGAAGCGCCGCCGGCCGCGCCCAAACCGCCGGCAGCGGGACGCGTCGTGCCGCCGACGCTCCGCCTGCGCATCGAAGAACAGCGTCCGACGGCGCCGACGCCGCCGCTGCCGACGGCAGGAGCACCGCGCGTCGTGCGTCCCGGCGCGCCCCGTCCCTCCGAGCGTCCGGCGATTCCGACCGCCGCGCGGCCGGCCGCCGGCGGCGCCGCCGGGCAGACCGGCGCGCCGGGCGCGCGTCCGCCCGCGCAGCCGCTCGCCGCGCGTCCGGGCGGCGCCGCCGGCGTCCGTCCACCGTACTCCGGTCCGCGGCCGCAGGCGCCGGTTGGCGGTCCGCGTCCACTGCCGTCGCAGCCGATACGCACGCAGCAGCCTGGGATGCCGCCGCGTCCCGGGCAGTATCCGCAGCGTCCCGGCATGCCGCAGCAGCGGCCGTATCAGCAGCGGCCCGGCGGCGCAGGCCGTCCCGCGGGCGCGCGCCGCGACTCGACGCCGCGTCCGACGGCGCCGCCGATGCCGGCGGCGCCGCCGCCCGTCACGCGCAACATCACCCTCGCCGAAGGGATGACGGTGAAGGATCTCGCGGACAAGCTCGACATCCGCGTGAAGGACGTGCTCGCGAAGCTGCTGATGAAGCGGCTGATGTTGACGATCAACTCGACGCTCGACACCGAGACGGCGACGATGATCGCGCGCGAGTTCGGGGCCGACGTGCAGATGCGCAGCTTCGAAGAGGAGCTGCTGCAGGTGGACGCCGAGGAGTCGAGAGCGGAGGATTTCGTGACGCGAGCGCCGGTCGTGACGGTGATGGGCCACGTCGACCACGGCAAGACGAGCCTGCTCGACGCGATTCGCGAGACGCGCGTCGCCGAGCGCGAGGCGGGCGGGATCACGCAGCACATCGGCGCGTACCACGTCACGATCAACGACCGCAACATCGTCTTCCTCGATACGCCGGGCCACGAGGCGTTCACGCTCATGCGCGCGCGCGGCGCAAAGGTCACCGACATCGTCGTGCTCGTCGTCGCGGCCGACGACGGCGTGATGCCGCAGACGCGCGAGGCGATCGATCACGCGAGGGCGGCGAACGTGCCGATCGTCGTGGCGATCAACAAGATCGACAAGTCGAACGCGAGCCCCGAGCGCGTGAAGCGCGAGCTGACCGATCTCGGCCTGATGCCGGAAGAATGGGGCGGCCAGACGGTCACCGTCGAAGTCTCGGCGCGGCAGAAGAAGAACATCGATCTGCTGCTCGAGATGATCCTGCTCTCGAGCGACATCCTCGAGCTCAAGGCGAACCCGAAGCGGAGCGCGACGGGCACGGTGCTCGAGGCAAAGCTGGACAAAGGCCGCGGCCAGGTGGCGACCGTTCTCGTGCAGGACGGCACGCTGAGCGTCGGCGACACGTTCATCGCCGGTCCGATCGTGGGCCGCGTCCGAGCGCTCATCGACGACCGCGGGCGTCCGACGCGCGCCGCGGCGCCGTCGACGCCGGTCGAGGTCCTCGGCCTCGGCGGCCTGCCGCAGCCGGGCGACGTATTCCAGGTGGCCGACGCCGCCAAGGCGCGGCAGATCGCGAACTTCCGCGAGGAGCAGGCGAAGAACCGCGCGCTCGGCGCGAAGGGATCGCGGCTGACGCTGGAGTCGCTGCAGGCGCAGATCGCCGAAGGCGGCATGAAGGAGCTGCCGATCATCATCAAGGCCGACGTCCAGGGCTCGGCGGAGGTGCTGGCCGACACGCTCGCGAAGCTGAGCGACGAGAAGGTGAAGATCCGGATCATCCACGCCGGCGTCGGCGCGGTGAACGAGTCCGACGTGCTGCTCGCGTCGGCGTCGAACGCGATCGTCATCGCGTTCAACGTGCGGCCGGATCGCAACGCGGAGGAGATCGCCGCGCGCGAGCACGTCGACGTCCGGCAGCACTCGGTGATCTACAACGTCACCGACGAGATGAAGAAGGCGATGACGGGTCTCCTCGAGCCCACGTTCAAGGAGGTGCGGATCGGCGTCGCGAACGTGCGCGAGACGTTCAAGGTGCCGAAGTTCGGCACGATCGCCGGCTGCATGGTCACCGAAGGGCGCATCACGCGCGCCGGCGACACGCAGGCGCGCCTGCTGCGCGACAACGTCGTGGTCTACGAGGGAAAGATCGGCTCGCTGCGCCGCTTCAAGGACGACGTGAGCGAGGTGAAGGCCGGCTTCGAGTGCGGCATCGGCTTCGACAAGTACAACGACCTCAAGATCGGCGACGTGATCGAGGTGTTCACGATGGAGCGCGTAGCCGTAACTGCGTAGTGGCAAGACAGGAAGACAGGAAGGCAGGAAGGCAGGAAGGCAGAACGGCAGGAATTCACGGCAGGAAGGGCTGGAGGGCGGGAATGCCGAAGGCGGAAGGGCAGGAAGGTGGAAAGGCGAAGGCGGGAAGGCGGCGCCCTTCAACCTCCCAACCTTCGCCCTTCGTCCTTCCTGCCCTTCCGCCTTCGGCATTCCATCCATCCTGCCTTCCATCCTCGAACTCCTGCCCTTCTGCCCTTCCGCCTTCCTGCCTTGCAGAGACATGGTTATAGCTCTCTTGACCGTCGAGCTGCATGTGCCGGGCAGCCAGTCGTTGAAAGAGAAGCGGATGGTGTTGCGGCGGATCAAGGACCGTCTGAAGAAGTTCAACGTCGCGGTGTCGGAAGTCGAGCACCAGGACCTCTGGCAGCGCGCGGCGCTCGCCGTGGTCACCGTCAGCACCGAGGAGAAGCACGCCGATCGCGAGCTGGCGGCCGTCGCCGACGAGATCGAGCGCGTGGAGCCGGGGCTGATCACGAGAACCGAAGTCGAGTTCCTGACGTAGGGCGGCCCGTTCAGGGTCGCCCTGCACCGGACGCCGCCTGGGAATCGCTCATGCCACACGGACTGTCGATGCCGATGCTCCTGCTGCTGTTCGCGGCGGCCGTCGTCCTGTTCGGCGTGACGAGGCTTCGGCCGCGCTGAAGACGCCGTTGGCACAAGGATCCCGCACCGCCCGCGTCGCCGACCAGATCCGCGCGGAGATCGCGTCGATGATCGCGCGCGACGTGCACGATCCCGGCGTCGGCTTCGTGACGATCACGCGCGTCACCGTCACGGCCGATCTGCAGCACGCGCGCGTCTACTACACCGCGCTCGGCGACGAGAAAGCGCGGCTCGGGTCGGCGCGCGCGCTCGGGCGCGCGGCGGCGTTTCTGCGCGGCAAGCTCGGCGTGCGCCTCCGGCTGAAGCGCGCGCCCGAGATCGAGTTCGTCTACGACGAGTCGATCGCCGGCCAGGACCGGATCGAGCAGATCCTGAGCGAGCTCCGCGCCGCGGATCACGCGGCGGCCGACGATCAGCGCCGCGACGCCTCGGACGCAGAGCCCCCGCATACCCATACCGATGACGACCAGTCCTGAGCTCCCCCAGATCGTCGACGCGATTCGCGCACGCCAGCGGTTCGTCCTCTCCTCCCACGCGAGGCCCGACGGCGACTCGATCGGCTCGCAGCTCGCGATGGCCTACGCGCTCAGGGCGCTCGGCAAGGAGGTGGTCGCCGTCAACGCCGATCCGGCGCCGCCGCCGCTGATGGCGTTCCCGGCGGTGCCCGGCATCCGCATCGCGAAGGAGGCCGTCGGCACGTTCGACGCCGCGATCATCATGGAGTGCGGCGACCTCTCGCGCACCGGCGTGCGCGGCCTCGAGCGGTTCTTCCTCATCAACATCGATCACCATCCGGGCAACACGGCCTACGGGCAGATCAACTGGTTCGACCCGGCGGCGGCCGCGTGCGGCGAGATGGTCTTCGACCTCGTGCTGGCGCTCGGCGTGCCGCTCAGCCCGGAGATCGCGACCCACGTGTACCTCGCGATCCTGACCGACACCGGATCGTTCCACTACTCGAACATCACGCCGCGCACCTTCGAGATCGCGAGGCAGTGCATCGTGGCCGGCGTGGATCCGGTGCTCGTCGCGCGAAACGTGTACGACAGCAACAACATGGGCCGGCTGAAGCTGTTCGGCGCCGTGCTGAGCGCGATGCAGATCGATCAGAGCGGCCGGATTGCGATCGTCTACCTCGATCACGAGATGGCGCGCGCCGCCGGCGGCACCTACGAGGACACCGAAGGGCTGATCAATCTGCCGCTGACGGTCAAGGAGATCTGCGCCGTCGTCTTCTTCAAGGAGGAGGAGGGCGAGACCTACCGCGTCAGCATGCGATCGAAGGGCGAGATCGATATCGGCGCGATCGCGAAGGAGTTTGGCGGCGGCGGCCACAAGAACGCCGCCGGCTGCACGGTGACCGGCGCCGTCGACGCGCTGCAGAAAGTGTTCGTCGAGAAGATCGAGCGCGCGATCGACCGCGCGGAAGTGGACGCGCCGGTGACCGGATCCGCGCAATCGAGCGGTTGACGCTCGTCGCGCTGCGCTGAATGAGAACGCATCGCGTCTTCGCGGCCTTTGCCTCCTTGGCGTTCTTTGAGTACCTTTCCGAAATGGACGGCCTGTTGATCGTCGACAAGCCGGCCGGGCCGACCTCGCACGACGTCGTCGCGCGGATGCGGCGCGCGCTCGGCGAGCGGCGGATCGGCCATACGGGCACGCTCGATCCCGCGGCCACGGGCGTGCTCGCGCTCGTGCTCGGCCGCGCGACGCGGCTCGCGCAGTTCCTCTCGACGAGCGACAAGACCTACGAGGCGGTCGTCCGCTTCGGCTTCGCCACCGACACCGCCGACGCGCAGGGCCGCGCGATCGGCATCGTCCGCCGCGCGCCGCCGCCGCCGCGCGGCGCGATCGAGGCCGCGCTCGACGCGTTCCGCGGCACGTTCATGCAGCAGCCGCCGGCGTTCTCGGCCAAGAAGATCGAGGGCACGCGCAGCCACACGCTCGCGCGCGCGCGTGCACGGGAGGCTCAGCGGAAATCGCGTGCAACCGCGCCCAATCCTCTCGACCTACCCGACCTACCCGACCTGCCTGGCCCGCCCGGCCTGCCTGGCCCGCCCGGCTTGCCCGGCCCGCCCGGCCTGCCTGGCCCGCCCGGCCCGCCCGGCCCACCCGGCCTCCCGGCGCGCGTCAGCGTCACCGTCCACAGCCTCGACATCGTCAGCCTCGACGCGGACCGCGTGACGCTCGCTGTCCACTGCTCCGCCGGCTTCTACGTTCGCGCGCTCGCGCACGATCTCGGCGAGCGGCTTGGCGTCGGCGCACATCTGGCCGCGCTGCGCCGCACGCGCGCCGGCGACTTCAGCGTCGAGGACGCCCTCCCGCTCGACGCCGCCGAGCAGGATCCCGATCGCGCGCGCGCCGCCGTCATCCCGCTGGCGGCCATGCTCCCGCGCCTCCCGTCAGTCGCCTTGAGCTCCGAAGCGGTCCGGCGCGCGATGAACGGCGGCGAGGTCGATCGTCCTCCGTCGCTCGTTCCGGACACAGACTCCCTCGTGCGCCTGCTCGATCCGGCGGGCGATCTGGTGGCCATCGCGCGGCCGTCGGCGCGGCCCGGCTTTTTGCATCCCGCGGTGGTCCTGAAGTAACATGTTGATTTCGTTCGACTAACAAATCTGCGTGATACGGCGCATCCGGTGCCTGGCGGGCGTCTGGAGCGTGCGTGGAGGGTCCCAGGTGGCGTTAAGCAAAGACCGCAAGACCGAGCTCATTGGCAGTTACAAGACCCACGAAGCCGACACCGGATCGCCTGAAGTTCAAGTCGCCATCCTCAGCGAGCGCATCAATTACCTGACAGAACACTTCAAATCGCACGCGAAGGATCACCATTCGCGGCGCGGCTTGCTGATGCTCGTCGGCAAACGCCGCCGCCTCCTGGACTACCTCAAGCACAAAGACGCTCAGCGGTACTCGGATTTGATCAAGCGGCTGAACATCAGGAAGTAGTTAACTTTTTTTGTATGCACACTCGCGATATTCACATCGGCCAGCACACTCTTCATCTGGAAACCGGCAAGCTCGCCAAGCAGGCGCACGGCGCCGTCGTCGTCCGCTACGGCGACTCGGTGGTCCTCGTCACCGCCTGCCGCGCGGCCAACGCGCGCGAGGGGATCGATTTCCTGCCGCTCACGGTCGATTACCGTGAGTACACCTACGCGTCGGGCCGTATTCCCGGCGGCTTCTTCAAGCGCGAGGGCAAGCCCGCGGAGAAAGAAGTCCTCACGAGCCGGGTGATCGACCGGCCGATCCGGCCGCTGTTCCCGTCGGGCTGGCGCTACGAGACGCAGATCATCGCGCTCGTGCTGTCGGCGGACACGGAGAACGACACGGACGTGCTCGCGATCACCGGCGCGTCGGCGGCGCTGGCGATCTCGGAGATTCCCTTCGCGAAGACGATCGCCGGCGTCCGCGTCGGCCTCGTCGACGATCAGTACGTCATCAACCCGACGTTCGAGCAGCGCAAGAAGAGCAAGATCGACCTCGTCGTCGCCGGCAGCAAAGACGGCATCGTGATGGTGGAGGCCGGCGCGAAGGAAGCCACCGAAGCGGAGGTCGTCCGCGCGCTGGAGACGGCGCACGCGGCGATCAAGCAGATCGTCGCGGGCATCGACGACCTCGCAAAGGAAGCGGGCCTGGCGAAGGTCGGCGTGCAGAAGAAGGAGATCGGCCACGACTTCTACCGCGAGGTGGAAGAGAAGGTCTTCGTGCCGCTCACCGAGGCGATGCGGATCCGCGGCAAGCTGGAGAACTACGACCGCGTCGATCAGGTGCTCGACGATCTCGTCGCGTCG
>Ga0209474_10001228_pt1 | contig 25736 bp, 28 predicted proteins | sample GraSoiAngelo_145_FD_185902 | JGI IMG/M metagenome (GOLD analysis project Ga0209474, IMG submission 185902) | Grasslands soil microbial communities from the Angelo Coastal Reserve, California, USA - 14_1009_05_20cm (SPAdes) (version 2) | ecosystem: Environmental > Terrestrial > Soil > Grasslands...
CGCGCAGGGTGCTTCGGGATGATTACCAGCGCGGCGACGACGGCCACCGCGGTGATTGCGGCTGCGAGCAAAAACGGAAGAGCAATCGAGTGCTCGAGCAAGGGACCAGAGAGAGCTGAGCCGACCGGCTGCCCGGCAATGTTGAGGCTCATCGACACGGCAAAGGCGCGCCCGAACCAGGCGGGATCCGTCCGCCGCTGCCGCAGCGCGAAGATTCCGACATTGATGGCGGAGCCGGCCAGGCCGGCGATGACGCCGGTGGCGAAGACCACCGGCAGGCTGCTCGCGAAGGCCAGCATCGCGAGGGCCGGCACCTGGATTGCCAGGCAGCCCGCGATCAAGAGCCGCTCACGCCCCTCGCTGTTGAGGCGGCCGATCAGCAACCCTGACACCAGACCCGACACGCCGAAGACGGCGAAGACCTGGCCGACGGTCGCCGCGCTGCCATGGAGGTGCCGCAGGACCAGCACGGGGATGCCAACCGGCAGCACGCCGAAGCCGAGATTGGCAACAAACAGCGTGATCGCCAGGCCGCGGAGGTGACCCGCGCCAGCGGTTCGTCAACCGCAACCAACGAAAGGCCCGCCAGGCCTGCCACAACCGCGATCGCGAGCAATCCTGCCTCGGGTCCGAATCTCGCCACCACCAGGCCGGCGATGGCCGGCCCGATGATCGCCATCAGCGAGTAGCTGCTGGTGTCGAGCCCGTTGGCGCGGTCCCACAGGGTTCGGGGAAGCATCAGCGGGAAGAGCGATCGGGCGCCGGTGATGCTCATGATGTTGCTGACGGCGAGGATGGCGACCAGCGCCAACAGCAGCGGGGGCGGCAATCGATGGTTGACCGACAGGACGACGATGGTCGACATCAGCACCGCCGTCAGCGCGTAATCGATGACCATCAGCCGTAGCCGTCCCTGGCGGTCGAGCAAGGCACCGACCGCCGGGCTCAGGGCGAGACCCGGGAGGATGGCGAGCAAGACGGTCAGACCCGCCAGGCTGGCCGACCGATATCGCTGGAGCACGAAGAGCACGAGCACGATCTCCCACATCTGTGCCCCGAGCCGCGCCAGCAGCGTCCCCAGGGCAACGCGCGCGAAGCCGCGCACCCGGAAGAGCGCGAGGTAGGACGGCTCCGCCGGCGCCGCGTCAGATCCCAACATTGCCCTGTGGAATCTATCCGATCGCTTGATGAGAATGCGGTGAGATTTCGGGCTTGGCAGCGTGCCTTTTGCTAGCCTCGATTTTCCATGCATCTCCCAGGTTCCGACGCCGCGCCCTCGGCGCATGCCGTCCAGGGTCGCGTCGCGCGCCTCGGCTCGGCGATCCACGTCGAGGGCCTCAACCACTGGTACCGGTCGGGCCGCGCCAGCGTCCAGGCGCTGCACCGGATCTCACTCGACGTCCCGGCCGGGGGATATGTTGCGCTCACGGGACCGTCAGGCGCCGGCAAAAGCACCCTGCTGTCATTGATCGGCGGTCTCGAGCGGCCCCAGCAGGGCGGCCTTCGGGTTGGCGAGCACAACCTGACCGGACTGCGTGGTGACGCGCTGGCGGCCTATCGCCGGGGAACCGTCGGTTTCGTCTTCCAGCACTTCGGCTTGCTGGACCTGCTCTCCGCACGGGAGAACATCGAGCTGGCCGCCGCGCTGGCGTCACCGGCGCCGGACCACCGCCGGCTCGCCCTGTCGCTGCTGAACGAGGTCGGGCTCTCCGCTCGTGCCGAGCACCGGCCTGGCGAGTTGAGCGGTGGTGAGCGGCAGCGGGTGGCGATCGGCCGGGCGCTGGTCAACGACCCGAGCCTGATCCTGGCCGATGAGCCGACCGGAAACCTCGACAGCGAGAGCGCGATGCGCGTGCTCGACCTGCTGGAGCGGATCCACAGCGAGCGCGGCTGCACCCTGGTCGTGGTCACGCACAACGAGGCGGTCGCCGAGCGTGCCGAGCGGCGCCACCGACTCGATGATGGCCGGCTGCTGTCATGAGCTGGACCGCGTCGCTCACGCTCGCCCTCCGGAGCCTCGGGCGGCGCCCGGGACGCACCCTCCTCACCGTCCTGGCGGTGGCGCTGGGCACGACGCTGCTGGTTGCGCTCGGCAGTGTCGCGTCGACCGCGGGCAGCCGCATCGTCAGCAAGCTCAACAATGGCGGTCCGGGAACGGCGATCAAGGTCGCGCCCTCCCAGGCCGACAGCGACCAGGCGTACACAGACGACCTGCGCGCCACCACACCCAAGCCGATCACGGAGGCGAGCGTCAACACGCTACGCCAGTCAACCTCCATCACGGCGGTCGTGCCGGTGATGGCGGCACCGGTGCTGGTGGTCTCGCCGCCGTTCGGGGCCGCCGCCGCGGCGATTTCGAGCGCGCCGGCCTTCAACAACACCATGCTGGGCGTCGATATGCGCCAGGCCAATAACCTCCCGATCACGATGCTCGCCGGGCGCTTGCCGGGCAACGCCTCCCTCGACGAGATCGCGGTGACCGAGACCTATCTCGACCACTCCGGCATGTCGGTGTCGGGCGTGCTCGGGACGCTGGTTGAGATTGCGGAACCCCAGGCTTTTCAATCGCAGACCGGTATCCAATTCCGCGGTCGCTGGATCAAGGCCACCATCGTCGGCGTGGTCTCGCAGCAGGTCGGCAGCGGGGCGCTGCTGGTACCGATCGAGCAGACCAGGCTCGCGCGCCAATGGGCGCTGGCCGGAGTTGATGGCGGCGATGCCTTTCCCCTTCCCACCTCACCCTACAGCGGGATGATCGTGCTCGCCGCGAGCCTGGACCAGCTTCATACGGCGCGGCAGGCCGTCACCGAGCTCGGCTATGCCAACAGCGCCGCGGAGCATCTCGTGACGTCGGTGCTTCGCTATTTGCGGGTGGTCGACATCGTCCTCGCCGGAATCGGCGCCATCGCGCTCGGCATCGCCGGTCTTGGGGTTGCCAATGCCCTGCTCGCAGCGGTTCGCGAACGGCGTCGCGAAATCGGCGTGCTGAAAGCGATCGGCGCGCGCGATCGCGACATCGCCCGCTGGTTCCTGCTGGAGGCGTTCGGTGTTGGCCTCGCCGGCGGCATGCTGGGCACGCTGTCCGGCCTTTTGATCGCGCTTTGGGTCGGCATCTCGGTCAACGATTACCTGGTGCAGCAGGGTCTGCAGAGCATTCAGGTCGGCGACCTTTCGTGGCCGCTGTTGAGTGTCGCGATCGGCGGCACCAGTGCACTGGCGATGGCGGCTGGCATCGTGCCGGCGCTGAAGGCCGCGCAACTCGCGCCACGAGAAGCGATGGCGGCGCCATGAGGAGACTCGCCGCCGCCGCGACCTTGCTGTTGAGCCTGCTGCTCGTCAGCTGCGCGGCCCCCAGCAGTAGCCCGCCACCCGCTACCAGGCCGCCGCAGGGCGTCACCTATGCGGCCATCGGTGCGAGCGAAACCTATGGAATCGGCGCCGACGACCGCTATCGCCAGGCCTGGCCGCAGGTTTTCTTCAACGATGCGCTGCCCGCGTCATCGACGCTGTACAACTTCGGCATCCCTGCCGCCACGACGGCGCAGGCGCTCCACGACGAGCTCCCTGGAGCCGTCGCGGTTCATCCCGGCGTCGTCACGGTGTGGCTGAATGTCAATGACCTCGTCGATGGCATCCCGGCGTCTGCCTACGCCGGGCAGCTACGCCAGCTGGTGCATGCGCTGCGTCAGGGAGGCAGGGCGCGGGTGCTGGTTGCGAACACGCCCGATCTCCGGCAGCTCCCCGCCTATGCCGCCTGCTTACCAAACGCGCCGAACAGCGGGCCGGCGTGCCCCATTCCGGCGACGCTGCTTCCCTCGCGGCAGCAGGCCGCCGACCTGATCAACGCCTACAACGCGGCAATCGCGCGGGTCGTCACGGAGGAGGGCGCGACGCTGGTCGACCTCTATAGCGGCGACGCTGTGATCGCCCAGCATCGGAACTGGATCAGCGCAGACGGCTTCCACCCGAACGGGCTCGGGTACGTCGCGATCGCGAAGGCCTTCGAGAATGCCTATCGGCGCAGTTGAGCTCGGTTCCTAGGAACTCGGAAAGCGCCGGGTCAGGTCAGGACACACTGATCGTGATCTGGCAGCCCGCGCCGGAGTCCAGGCCGAGGGTGAGGCGCGCCGAGGCCGCATCCCACGCTGAGGTGTTCAGACATGTGCCTTTTGCGATCGGCGAGGACAGCGTCAGCGCCGACCACCCGATCTCAACCGGCTGATCGGCATGGCTCGCCGTCACCTTCAGGATCAACCGGCCGGTCACGCCGTCGCCTCGACCCGCATGCACGCCGGCCGGGGCGGCGACCACATAGGGCCGGGCCAGGTGGCGGAGCGCTGCCAGGTTCACGATCTGCCCATTCGCACCGACGATGCCCCAGTACTGGTTCTCCCGCCATTGCCACCACGCCCAACCAACGCCGAGGTCATCCATCTCGTTGAGGGCCGCGTCGGCGTAGGATGTCGCCCCTTTCTGGCTCAGGTCGTACCCTAGCTCCCCGATCCACAGCGGCGCCGGAACCTGCGACGCCTCCTTGACCCGCTGCGCAAACCGCTGGTCGAGGAATGTCGGATCTCCCGTCCAGAACGGGGGAACCAGCGATCCTTCATAGAGATGAGCCCCGTACACCACGTTGGGGGCCTGAAGGTGGACGACGACGGTGTTCATGGTCAGCAGCAAGATGCCCTCGACGAAGAACAGATGGTTGGCGTCGATGCTGCCGATCGAATCGATCGCGTCCCGAAACACCGGCCACAGGTAGTACTTGTCGAAGATGCGGGGTGGGATCGGCAATGGATGGGCTTCGTTGAAAATGTCGTAACCGGCGACTCCCGAATCGTTCTTGAAGCGGGTCGCGACCGCCTGCCACGTCGAGTAGAAGTCCTTTTTCCAGTCGGACGTCAGCCAGAAATAGGTGTCTGACGTGAAGGCCGCCGGCGACAAGGACGGGCTCCACGAGTACTGCGGCAGCGGGTTCCAGTTCGGCACGCCGACCGTCGCCCAGCCGGGCGCCCCTGAATAGCCGAAACGCGGGCTCCAGCCGAGGCGAAAGTGCATATCGAGCACGACATAGAGTCGGTGCCGATTCAGCATGCCGACCGTATTCGCGATGCGATCGAGGTAGGCCCGGTTGATGCGTCCTCGCGCCGGCTCCAGCTGCGCCCAGTCGATGCCAAGCCGCACGACGTCAAAACCCGCTTGCTGGATCAGCGTCGCGTCGGTTTCGTCCAGGGGCGCCGGTGGGTCCTTCGGATAAGAAACGAGGGCGTCGCTGTTGAATCCACGCAGCAAGACTCGGCGGCCAACCTCGTCAACGATCTCGCCGTTGGTCGTTCGCAGCCAGGGAAGTCCGGCGGCGCTCGCGCTATAGGCGGGCGCCCCGACGGAGGCTGCCAGGCTCCCCGCCGGCAGGTAGGCGATGATCGTGAGCGCGAGCGTGACGATCAGCAGGCCGACGCCGGCACGGCGCAAACGCCGCCACCGCCGGCGAGGGACCGCCCGCTTCCCGCCGGCAGCATTCCGGCTTCGCTGCTCGCGTGCTAGCGCGGCGCGGCGCTTGACGGCTGGCCGACGGCCGCCACGGTAGCCGCCACCACCTCCTCAATGGTGTCGCAGACCTCTGCCCCGGCCCGCTTCAAGGCTTGAAGCTTCGATGCGGCCGTGCCGGTATTCCCGGAGATGATCGCGCCGGCGTGCCCCATCCGCTTCCCCGGCGGAGCGGTGCGTCCGCTGATAAACCCGATCACAGGCTTCCCGAATCCGGGGCCGATCACCTCCTCCGCGGCGTGCTCCTCGTCGCTCCCGCCGATCTCTCCGATCATTACCACGGCGCGTGTCGCCGCGTCGTCCTTGAACAGGCGTAGCACCTCGCTGAACGATAACCCGAGGATCGGGTCGCCGCCGATGCCGACCGACGTCGTCTGGCCGCATCCGGCCTGGCTCAACCCCTGGATGACCTCGTACGTCAGGGTGCCGCTTCGAGAGACGATGCCGACCGTCCCCTGGCGATTGATGTGATTGGGGATGATCCCCACCTTGGCTTCGCCAGCCGTAACCAACCCGGGGCAGTTCGGACCGATCAACCTGACGCCGGCGTCGAGCACAAACGCGCGTGCACGAACCATGTCGTACAGCGGAATCCCTTCCGTGATACACACGATCAACGCGATGCCAGCTGCGGCAGCCTCCATGATGGCGTCGGCCGCAAATGGCGCGGGAACGAAGATCCCGGTGACCTCGGCGCGGCTGACACGCACCGCCTCGGCGACGGTGTCGTACACCGGGACGCCAAGATGCGTGCTCCCGCCTTTCCCCGGGCTCACGCCGGCAACGACATCGGTGCCGTAGGCCTTCATCTGCTCGGTGTGGAAACTCCCCTCCGCCCGGTCAGCCCCTGGACGAGGACTCGGCTAGCCCGTGCGAGCAGGATGCTCATCGAGACGCTTCACGGGCCAGCTCGACGACAGTATGGGCCGCCTCCGTGGCGGTGCTCTTGGGAGTGATCCCGGCCTCCTGCAGGAGCCGCCGCCCTTCGTCCTCGCGCGTCCCGGTCAGGCGCACGACCAGCGGCACCGTCAAGCCAAGGTCGCGAGAGGCATCGATGACGCCCCGTGCCACCTCGTCGCCCCGTGTAATTCCGCCGAAGATGTTGATCAGGATCCCCTTCACATTCGGATCGCTGTTGATCAGCTCGAGCGCGCTGTGCACGACTTCGGCTTTGGCGCCCCCACCAATGTCGAGGAAGTTCGCTGCCCGCCCGCCTTCGCGCTGGACGAGATCGAGCGTGTTCATCACCAGGCCGGCACCGTTGCCGATGACGCCGATCGAGCCGTCGAGCCTGACGTAGGTCAGCTTTCGCCGCTTGGCCTCCGCTTCGAGCGGATCGTCGTCCGAGTCGTCGGCGCCATGAAGATCCTTGTGGCGGAAGATCGCGTTCTCATCGATTTCGAGCTTGCCGTCGGTTGCCACCAGGCCTCCGTCACGGGTCAGGGCCAGCGGATTGATCTCGATCGTGAGCGCGTCGAAGCTGCGTGCCAGGGCGTAAAGCCGGTTGATAAACGGCGCCAGCTGCCCCTGCAATGGCCCGAGGCCCGCCCGAAAGATCAAGTCCCGCACCTCGAACGGAAGCGGACCGCGCCAGGGGTCGGCATGCAGCCTGGCGATCGCCGCCGGGTGCGACTCCGCGACCTCTTCGATCTCCATGCCGCCCTGGGCGCTCAGGATCAAGACCGGTTTGCGGGCATCGCGATCAAGCGTGAGGCCGAGATAGAACTCGCGAGTGATCTCCTGGGCCGTTTCGCACCAGACCTCCCGGACCTTGAATCCTTTGATCGTCATCCCGAGGATTTCGCTCGCGGCCCGCTTCGCCTCCATCGGCGTTTTCGCGAGTTTGATCCCGCCGGCCTTCCCGCGGCCGCCGGCGGGGACCTGCGCTTTGATGGCGATGGGGCCGAGGGCGCCGGCAGCGAGGACGGCTTCGTCAGGGGTCCGGGCCAGGCGGCCGTCGGGAACCGGAATCCCGGCAGCCTTGAAGCGCTCTTTGACCTGATACTCGAGGAACTTCACAAAGGGATGTTTCCGTGTCGCCGCCGAGGCCGCTCGACCTGCTTGGCCCTGAGCAGCTGCAGCGACCGGATCAGGGTGGGACGCGTTTCCTGCGGCTCGATGACGTCATCGACGAAGCCGCGCTCGGCCGCGACGTAGGGGTTGGCGAACTTCTCCTTGTACTCGGTGACCAGCTGGTCGGTTTTTTTTGCCGGATCCCGGGCGGCGCCGATCTCCCGCTTGAAGATGATGTTGACCGCTGCCTGAGGGCCCATCACCGCGATCTCCGCCGAAGGCCAGGCGTAGTTGAAGTCGGCCCCAATGTGCTTGGACGACATGACGTCGTAGGCGCCACCGTAAGCCTTGCGCGTGATGACGGTCAGCTTGGGAACCGTGGCTTCGGCGAAGGCGTAGAGCAGCTTGGCACCGTGACGAATGATCCCGTTATATTCCTGTGCTGTTCCGGGAAGGAATCCGGGAACGTCGACAAAGGTGACCAACGGGATGTTGAAGGCGTCGCAGAAGCGGACAAAGCGCGCTCCTTTGACCGAGGCGTTGATGTCGAGCGCGCCGGCGAGGATGCGCGGCTGATTGCCGACAATCCCGATTACCTCGCCGCCGAGCCGGGCAAAGCCGACGACCAGATTCTGGGCGTAATGCTCCTGGACCTCCATGAAACTGCCGCGATCGACGACCGGAAGGATCGCCGCTTTCATGTCATAGGGCTGATGCGGGTTCGCCGGGATGAGCGACTGCAGCACCGGATCGCGCCGATCGACGGGGTCGTCGGTCGACGCGACTGGCGGCCCCTCGCGGTTGCTGCCCGGCAGATAGGAGAGCAATCGCCGAACCGCGGCGAAGGCGGCCGGTTCGCTGTCGTGCAGGAAATGGGCGACGCCGCTCCGGATGTTGTGGACTTCGGCGCCGCCAAGCTCATCGAAGCCGACCTTCTCGCCGGTGGTGACACGAATGACCTCGGGGCCGGTGATGAACATGTAGCCCAGGTGCTCGACCATGAAGATGAAGTCGGTGATCGCCGGCGAGTAGACCGCCCCACCGGTACAGGGGCCGGCGACGACCGACAGCTGGGGAACGACCCCCGAGGACTGGACGTTGCGATAGAAGATGTCCGCGTACCCGGCGAGGCTCACCACCCCTTCCTGGATCCGGGCTCCGCCGGAGTCATTGATCCCGATGCAGGGTCGCCCGGCGCGCACCGCCAGGTCCATGACCTTGCAGACTTTCTCGGCAAAGACCTCGCCGAGGGAACCACCAAAGACGCTGGCGTCATGCGAGAAGACGAAGACGTCCCGGCCATCGACGCTGCCATAGCCGGTGACCACGCCATCCCCGGGGATCTTCTTGTCGCCCATGCTGAAGGCCTCGGTCCGATGGACCGCGAAGGCATCCAGCTCGGTGAATGAGCCTGGGTCCAGCAGCAGGTCGATCCGCTCGTGAGCGGTCAGCTTCCCCTTGGGGTGCTGTTTTTCATCCGGGTCGCCGCCCCGATGCATCGCGTCGTATTTCCGTTTGCGCAGCAGGTTGACCTCGCGCTCGGATGGCGAAGGCGTTACAGCTCTCGCTTTGTCACGCACAGTTAGCCGCCATGGATCAGCTACGCATCCCGGGCCGGTACTCGCCGAAGACCTCGCGTAGCACACCGCACACCTCTCCTATGGTGGCATAGGCTCGCAACGCCTCCCGCATCGGCGGCAACAGGTTCTCTGTGCCGACCGCCGCCCGACGGATATCTTCCAGCCGCGCCGCCACCGCCCCGCCGTCCCGCTGAGTCCGAAGCCGAGCCAGCGCTTCGATCTGCTCGCGCTCATGCTTGGGAGTGATCTTGACGACGTCGACCGCATCCTCATCTCCCTGGAACCGGTTGACCCCGACAACGACCCGACGGCCGTCTTCGACCGCCTGCTGAAACCGGTAGGCGCTCTCCTGGATCGCCTCCTGAGTAAAGCCGCTCTCAATCGCAGCGATCGCCCCGCCTCGCCGATCCACCTGGTCGATCAGCGTCCGGGCTTCGATTTCCAGCTCTTTGGTGAGTGCTTCGACCAGGTAGCTACCGCCGAGCGGGTCGGCGACGCTGGCGACGTTCGACTCGTGCGCAATGATTTGCTGCGTGCGTACCGAGAGCGTCGCGGCCAGTTCGGAGGGAAGGCCGAGGGCTTCGTCGAAGGAGTTCGCGTGCAGGCTCTGCGTTCCGCCGAGCACCGCGCTCATCGCCTGCAGCGCGACGCGGACGATGTTGTTGTACGGCTGCTGGGCAGTGAGCGTGCTGCCGCCGGTCTGGGTGTGAAATCGCAGCGCCTGGCCGCGCCCATCGGGGGCGCCGAAACGGTCGCGCATGATTCCCGCCCAAAGACTGCGCGCGGCCCGAAACTTGGCGATCTCCTCGAAGAAATCCGAGAAGACGGCGAAGAAGAACGAAACACGAGGCGCGAAATCGCTCGTGTTCAGGCCCGCGGTCCGGGCGGCTTCCACATAGGCGATCGCGTGCGCCATGGTAAAACCCAGCTCCTGCACGGCCGTCGCCCCCGCCTCCCGGAGGTGGTATCCCGAGACCGAGATGGTGTTCCAGTTGGGAAGCCGCCGATGACAGTACGCGAAGAGGTCGGTGGTGAGCCGCATCGACGGCCTCGGTGGAAAGATATAGGTGCCGCGCGCCGCATACTCCTTCAGGATGTCGTTCTGAACCGTCCCCTGCAACCGGTCGCCCGCCATGCCTTGCTGCTCGCCAACGAGCTCGTAGAGGAGCAGCAGGAGGGCGGCGGGCGCGTTGATGGTCATCGAGGTACTGACCTCGGCCAGCGGGATCCCTGCCAGTAGCGTCTCCATGTCCTTGAGGGAAGAGATCGAGACACCAACCTTGCCCACCTCGCCCCGAGCCATCGGGGAGTCGGCGTCATGCCCGATCTGGGTGGGCAGGTCGAAGGCGATCGATAACCCGGTCTGACCCTGCGCCAGCAGGTAGCGGAAGCGCTGGTTGGTCTCTGCGGCGCTGCCGAAGCCGGCGTACTGGCGGATGGTCCACGGTCGCCGCCGGTACATCTCGCGATAAATCCCCCGGGTAAACGGGTATTCGCCGGGAGGCGGAGATTCCGGACCCGCATCCGCCGATTGGTAGACCGGCTTGAGCGGCAACCCGCTGTCGGTCGACGGCTGGGACGGCTCCGGGACCGACTTAGGCGCCGGTCTCGCCATCCGCCTGCACGAATTCGGTGAGCACGCCGCAGACACTCTTCGGATGGACAAAGCCGATCTGCGTGCCATGGGCTCCGGGCCGGGCGGCGCCATCCAGGAGTTGCGCGCCGCCGATCGCCGCGCGCTGAAGCGATGCCCCCACATTCTCGGTGGCGTAGGCGACGTGATGCACGGCCTCGCCGCGCTCCTGGAGGAATTTCTCCACCTTCGAGTCCGAGTTCAGCGGCGTGATCAACTCGATGCGGCTCTCCCCAATCGCGATCATCGCAATCTCGATGCCTTCGGATTCGAGCCGCTCGCGGCCGCTCACCTGCAAGCCAAGGCGCCGCTCATACACCTGGATCGCCGCATCGAGATCACGGACCGCGATCCCGATGTGATCGATCCGGCTCAGCATGCGCTGATTTTATGCCCGGCCGCCGCGCGCTCCGCTTGGGCTCGGATTTGACAGGGGCTGGACCCTTTGTAGTAGGGTTTACCACGGCCAGTTACGTCACCGTCCGACCTCCTCTAATTACTCGCCGTCCTGAATGGCCATACCGCGTGACGGCAAGCGCGTTCCACCTTGGGAAGGAGGTTGGATCCGTGAATCGTACCGTTGGTTTGACCTTGCGTCGCACCGCTGGCGGAGGTGTCGTGGTCGCTCTCGGCTTCGGAACCCTGACCTCGCCCGGCCATCAACTCGTTACGATTCCGGCCTCGGCCGCCCCGGTGTCGGTTCGAGCCCCGTTACCGGCGACTGACCAGCGGCCGCATCCGGGAGCGCGCCCGCCCCTGGTGCTCTATCAAGAGGCAACGCCGGCGCCCAGCCAGAGTCCGGTGAGACCGGCAGCCCCTCGGCCAGCGGCCGTACCGGCTGCCGCCGCGACCATGCGGGCGACCGTCGTAGCGCCCCAAAGGGCTGCGGGAGGCGACAGCAGCTCGGCCTTCACCTACGGCTACTGCACCTGGTGGGTAGCCCGTAAACGCTCGATCCCATGGCGTGGGAATGCGGCGCAGTGGTGGTGGAACGCTCGCGCCTACGGCTTTGCCGAAGGGCAGGCTCCGCAGCCTGGCGCGATCATGGTGATGGGCATCAGCGGCAGTTCGCCCGAGGGACATGTCGGATACGTCGAAGCGGTCAACGGCAATGGTTCCTTTACCGTCTCTGAAATGAACTGGTGGGGCGTGCCGGGCGGAGGCTGGGGTCGCGTCGACTACCGGACGGTAACGTCGATGCGGGGGATCCTCGGCTTCATCTATTGACCGGCGCCCGAAGGATGTTCGGCGTAGGCTGCTCCGGGGCCAATCGCCAGCACGCCGATCTGCCCGCCGAATCCCCGCACCGTGCGATTCGCGACGACCGCCAGGCCCGCTGAGCTGAGCATCGGCTCGAGCGTCGAGCGCTCGGGAAACTGCCGCAGCCGCAAAAGGCGTCGGAAGTAGCTGACCACGCCGGTCGCCATGAAGTCGGCGATTAGCCAGCGACCGCCCGGAGCGAGCACGCGGGCGACTTCGGCAATCGCGATCCGCTGGTCGGCCCAGTGATGAAAGGTCAGGGTGCTAAATACCAGTGTGAACGCGCCGTCCGCGAAGGGAAGCGCCTCGGCTCTTGCCTGCCGGAAGGCGATATTGCCGTCCGGTGCCAACACCTGAGCCTGCCGCACCATCTCGCTGGCGGCATCGACGCCGGTGAGCATTGCTTCCGGGAAACGACGGGCTGCCGACCTCAGCAGCCGTCCCGTGCCACAGCCAATGTCCAGGATCGCAGCCGGCCTGGAAACCTCGGACGCGGCCAGGTCGAGGACCGTGCGCTGGACCGGCTCGAAGATCACACGCTGCATCCAGTGACGGTCGTAGTGCGCCGCCAATCGGTTGAAGCGGTGGATATCGCGATCAGCCTTAGCCACTTCGTTTGAGTAGGCCCAGGCGCTTGGCCCGTCGCTCGGCGCGGCCGAAGCACCACAGGGATGCCGGAACCAGGACGACGCCCATCAATAACAGGATGCCGATGTCTGGCACCGCCTCGGCCAACGAGCGGCCGTGCAGCAGCGCCTGCCGGATGCCGTCGAGTGTGTAGGTGAGCGGGGACAGGACGCCGAACACCTGAAGCGGCAGCGGCAGCACGCTGATCGGGTAGTAGACGCCGGAAATCAACAGCAGGACGCCCTGTACGGCGAACGCCATCTGCTCGCCCTTTTCGGGGGAGAGCAGCGGCAGCACCGAGGTGAAGATGCCGAGTCCGAGCAGCGGGAGGGTCGCGGCTGCGAAAATCGCGAGCGCCGCCGGCCAGTTTGCGCCCGAAAGGTCGAGGCGGAACAGGGCCACGAGCGCCAGGCCGATGATCGCGGCGCGCAGCATCCCATAGAGCAGCGAGGCGGCGCACATCCCGAGCAGGTGCGTCACGCGCCTGATCGGCGCCATGAACGTGTACTCGATGGTCCCCTCCCAACGCTCCCAGGTGATGGCGAAGGCGACTTCGAAGAACACCATGGAGAGATACGTCCAGAGCAGGGCTCCGATCAGCAGGTAGAGTTGCGTCTGCTGCAAATTGACGCGCGAGTTTTCCAGCCCAAGACTCGATAAGCCGGAGGCCAGGTAGCCGATGCTGAGCACGCTGACCAGGTTGTAGAGCAGCCAGACGGCTTCCCAGGCCCAGTAGCGTCGGTAGAGGTTCTTCTGCCGCTCGATGAAGCCGACGAAGGCGTTCATCTCCCAGCGCAGCGAGTTCCCAATCATTCGTCTTTTTCCTCGTCTTCTTCCAGGCGCTTGCCGGTCAGCCGCATGAAGGCATCCTCGAGCGTCCCATGCTCGATGCCGTGCTCGCGAATCAGCTGCGGCGGTGTCCCATCGGCCAGGACGCGACCCTGATCGATGACCACCACCCGATCACAGAGGACCTCGGCCTCCTGCAGGTCGTGGGTGCAGAGCAGGACGGTTGCCGCTCGATCCCGACGAATCGACCGGACGAGATCCTGCACCTCGCGCTTCGAGCGGGGATCGAGCCCCGTGGTCGGCTCGTCCATCAAGAGCAGCGACGGCGACGTCAGGAAGCTGCGCGCGATCGCCACCTTCTGCTGTTGCCCACGCGAGAGCTGCTTCATCGGTCGGTCGAGCGTGTCCAGCGGCAGACCGAGCCGCTTCAGCATCGCCTCGACTCGATCGCGTGTTCCTTGGCCGCCGCTGCCGTACAGGCGGGCGGCGTACAGCATGTTTTCCCAGGGGCTCATCTCCTTGAAGAAGGACGCCTCCACGGAGACCCGGTTGATATGCCGCCGGACGTCGCCCGGCTGGCTGACGACGTCGTATCCGAATACCGAAGCGGTGCCCGAGTCTGGCGTCAGCAGGGTGGCAAGCACCCGGATCAGGGTCGACTTGCCGCTCCCGTTGGCGCCAAGAATCCCGGTGATGCGACCGCTCTCGACTTGCAGCGAGACGTCGTCGAGGGCGCGCTTCTCCTTCCCACGCGGTCCGCCGATCAACCAGCGGCGCCGCTGGGTGAAGCGCTTCGTGATGCCCTGCATCTCGACCGCTTGCGGGCTCAATTCTTTCGCCTGGATCGCCATGTTTGCTTACTCCTGACGCGTGATGAACAACAAAAAACCGTGGGCCCCGGGGCCTCACGGTTCGAAAGCGCTCTATCGTCGGTGTCTAGGTCAGTCGGCTTTCAATGCCATGCAGCCCCGCGAAGGCAGGCTCCGCCCCTGGTGGGGACGGTGCCGCTCACTTCGGGCTGCCACATAGCATGCGTACAGTACGGGTTTTGAGGCGGGAAAGTCAACTGCCGGCGCCGTCGACCGACTCGGCCAGGTATTGCGCCAGGTCCCGCACCTCGAGCTCGCTTTCGGCGCCTTTCGCAGAGATCCCATCCCGGAACATCGTCAGACAGAAAGGACACGCCGTCGCCACGCGAGGGGCCTGCGTTCGAAGCGTCTGCTCGACGCGCTCATGATTGATGCGCTTCCCGATCTTTTCCTCCATCCACATGCGCCCACCCCCGGCTCCGCAGCAGAAACCGCGCTTGTGATGACGCTCGATCTCGACCAGCTCCGCGCCAGGGATCGCTTCAACGACCTCACGGGGCGGGTCGTAGACGTTGTTCCACCGGCCCAGGTAGCAGGAATCGTGGTAGGTGAACTTTCCCTCGATCGCCGTGGTCGGCTTTAGCCGCCCTTCCCTGACCAGGCTGGCAAGGACCTCAGTGTGGTGCATGACCTGGTAGCGACCGCCGAACTGCGGGAACTCGTTCTTGATCGTGTTGAAGCAATGCGGGCAGGTCGCGATCACTTTCTTGACGTTGGCCGCGTTCATCGCCTCCACGTTCTGCTGGGCCTGCATCTGATACAGATACTCGTTGCCGATCCGCCGAGCGGGGTCGCCATTGCAGGTTTCCTGGGGGCCGAGGATGGCAAAGTCGAGACCGGCCTTCTGCAGCAGGCCGACAAAGGCCCGCGCGACGGCCCGATTGGCCTCGTCGTAGGACGCGGCGCAGCCCACGAAGTAGAGGTATTCCGCGGTCGGGTGTTCTTCGACCGTCTTGACCGCAAGGCCCTTTGCCCATTCCATCCGCTGCGCCCGCGGCAGGCCGTATGGATTGCCCTGCGTTTCGATGCTGCGCAGGGCACCCTCCGCCTCCTTGGGGAACCGGCTGTCCTCGAGGACCAGGCTGCGCCGCATGTCGACGATCTTGGGCACATGCTCGATCAGGACCGGGCATTCCTGCTGGCAGGCGCCACAGGTGACGCACGCCCAGATCTCATCCTCTTTGATGGCCTCGCCGATCAGCTTCTGCGGTTGCGGCGGCTCCCGCCGCTGCTCGGCGGGGGCGTCCCGGATCGTCTTGTAGAGATTCTCGCGCGCGTCGACGATGATCATCTTCGGGTTGAGCGGCTTGCCGGTCAGGAAGGCCGGGCACTGTTCCTGGCACCGGCCGCACTCGGTGCACGAGTACAGGTCGAGCAGGTTTTTCCAGGACCACTGCGTGACTTGATTGACTCCGTAGTGCTCGGCATGCTCGAGATCGATGGTTGGAAGCTGCGCTCCGATCTTGGGCGGCAGCTTCCGGAAGAACACGTTGGGGATAGCGACGAAGATGTGGAGGTGCTTCGAGCTCGGGATGTAGACGAGGAAGGCCAGCACGCCGAGGATGTGCATCCAGTAGAAGACCTCGTGCGCCGGGATGGCCTGGGCGCCCGACCAGCCGATGCCCTGGAAGAGGCCGGCGATGGCCGACGAGACCGGTCGCCAGGATGCCGACGGATCGCTGCCCTCAGCGACCCGGGCAGCGTTCTGGCCGAGCATGCCGATCATGATGGTCGCGATCAGCCCGAGGATGATCAACGCGTCCAGCTCGTTGCTCTCTTGAAACTGGCGAGGCCGAATGATGAGCCGGTTGACGAGCGCCATCAGCACGCCGATCAGGACCAGGACGCCGAACACGTCCTGGAGAAAGGCGATCCAGGTGGTGCCGCCGATCGGCGCAAGGCTGAATCCGGGGAAGAGGCCCTCGCCGAACGCCTGGACGATCGCGGTCAGCAGCACGACGAAGCCGTAGAAGATGAAGAAATGGAGCAGTCCCGAGTACGTGTTGCGGAACATTCGCGTATGCGCCCCGACATACGAAAGGACGCCGCGGATTCGCTCGGGGATGTTGTCGAGGCGATTCTCGTTTGGGCCGAGCCGCAAAATGCGATACAGCTGTCGGGTCCGGATCGCGAAGTAGATGACGGCGGCGAGCAGGACGACCAGCACTGCCGTCGACTTCAGCAACGCCATCTCTGGTAATCCTACGGTCTAACTGGGATGCGAGTGCTTGGTCTTACCGGGGGCATCGGGTCCGGAAAGTCGCTCGTCGCTTCGCTCTTCGCCCGGCTCGGCGCCGAGGTCGTGGATGCCGATCAGCTTGCTCGTGAAGTGGTCGAACCAGGACAGCCGGCACTGGCCCAAATCGTCGAGAGCTTTGGCGCTGACATCCTGCTCCCCGAAGGCCGCCTCGACCGTGCCAGGCTCGGCCAGCTCGTCTTTGCCGATCCCTCAGCCCGTGCCCGGCTCAACGCCATCACCCATCCAGCCATCCTCGAACGGATGCGACAAGAGATCGCCGCCCGCGCCGGCCGCGATGGTCTGCTGGTCCTTGATATCCCCCTCCTGTACGAGAGTGGCCGCCAGAATCTGGTCGAGAAGGTCGTCGTGGTCTGGGTGGACCGGGCGACCCAGCTCGAACGGTTGACCGGCCGCACGGGGATCACGGCGCAGGCCGCGCAGCAGCGGATCGACTCGCAGATGCCACTGGACGAAAAGCGCGCACGTGCCGACTACCTCATCGACAACCGGGGTACCACCGAAGAGACGGAGCGCCAGGTGCGGGCACTCTATCGAGCCGTTACCGGTTAGCCGACCTTGCGAGTCCGTTGGCTGTCATGCGTGCGAGGCGCCTGCGGAGGCCTGTCAAGGATTTCGATCGGCTGCCGAACGCGGATCGAGAACCGCGTCAGCCAGACGACCAGCAGCCCGACGATGAAGAGGATCGTGCCCGGCGCCGCGTCGGCGAGCCGGCTCTGGACCCCGATGAAGTCGCCCACCCAGCTGGTCGATCCGGCCACGCCATGGAGGAACAGGCCGAGGCCGCCGACGATGCAGCCGAGGCCAAACACTAGCCCGGCGAGGGAATAGATCAGCTGCAGCCGCGCCAGGCGCGCCCAAAGCTGTCGAGCTTTGGGGTCGGGCGGCAACTCCAGCGCGACGACGACGAACTGAAGCCAGTTCAATTGTCCGTGGCTTCGGTGCCACTCCTCCGACCTGAGCTTAGGTCGGAAAGGCTACGGCGACGAGGCGGGCGGGGAAACCGTTGCCTGGACGTGCCCGCTTCGTCGCGCCGTTGTGGGAAGGGTCGCTAGATCGTCGAATAGTAGGCGGCCGGGGTCGCGGCGGGTGATGGATTTGGCGACTGGCCCGGCAGCGGCGCGCCGCGCTTGAAGCCTGGTCGTGAACCGAAGCCGCCAAGCCTGCCGGTCCCAACCCGCGCCAGGAGCGCATCTTCCTGCGCCTGGGTGATGGTGCCGGCTTTGACCGCCTTGTCGAGTACACCCTTGGCGGCGGACTTCATCGCACTCTTTACTGAACTATCGCTCACCTTCTGCTGCGTCTCGAGATCACTCAGGCTCTTGCCGGAGCGGAGCGCGCTCTGGAGGTCGCTCGTGCTCATGTGGAGGGCCGAGGCGGCGGCACTCAGCTCCGCGGTCATCAGGTCGCGCGTGACACCGAGCGTCCCTCGCCGGGCCGGGCCGCCGCGCAGCCCGAAGCCGCCGATCGGGCCGAGTCCCTGGCCGGCGTTGATCTTGGCTTTGAGGGCATCGCCCTGCGCCTTGGTAATCCGGCCATCGGCCACCATCTGGTCCACCGTTTGCAGCTCGGCATTCTTCAACGCGTCCTGGGTTTTCGCTGGGCTCAATCCCAGGATGGCGGCGAGTTTGTCAACGAACACCTGCGCGTAATTCTTCGAGCTGCTGCCAGCCGAGGGCGACGGCGACGGGGCCGCCTGGACCGCCGCGACCCCGATGGCGACGGCCGCGATCCCGGCGACCGGCAGGGCCAGCCAGCGATTGCGTTTCATGTTTAAAATCACCTTCCCAACGGATTAGTACCTGCATCGTCCCAGACGCGAATGAAGCGCCCCTGAGAGACGGTTTAGAAATCGGTAAGACCAGCCGGGCGATCCGACAGCGCTTGCTCAGGCCTCCGATTCCTGGAGCGACAGGACCGGCTCGACGCAGACGTCGAACTTCTCGAGCCGATCGCTCCAGTCGCTGCCGGAGCCCGTTCGGAAGATCGCTTCAAGCTCAGCGATGGCGGACGGGTCGAATTGCCGGCCGACCAGGTCCTCCCGTGCCAGCGCCTCGCAGAGTGTTCTCCAAAATTTCGACTCCAGGGCGGCGACCGTGATCGCGCCATCCGCGGTTGGGTAGACGTGGTAGCAGGGATATTCGCCGGTCAATCCCAGGCCTTGCAGACCGGCTGCCAGCGCGGCGCGCGGCAGCGTGGTCCAATCGCGCATCACATCCAGCATGGATACCTCCACCCGAGTCCCCCGACCGGTACGCGACCGCTCGCTGAGCGCGGCCGCCACCAGGAACGCCGCCTGCAGCCCGCCGGCCAGGTCGGCAATCTGAAGGCCAGGGATCACGGGGGTCCCACCGGCGCGTGGCATCAGGGATAGCGCGCCGCTGCGGGCAAGGTAGTTGAGGTCATGTCCCGCCCGGAGGGCCAGCTCGCCGGCAGACCCGTATCCGGTGATGGCGCAGTAGACGAGGCGCGGGTTGACGTCGATCAGCGCGCGGTAGCCAACCTGAAGCCGTTCCATCACGCCCGGGCGAAAGCCTTCGACCAGGACGTCGGCACGACCAACCTGATCAACAAACGCGTCCCGGCCGCCGGCGGTGGCGAGGTCGAGCGTCATCAGCTCCTTGCCTGCATGCAGCGCCTGGAACAACGCCTCACCTGCCGGCATCCGTCGCAGCGGGTCACCTTCGGGCGAGTCGACCTTGACCACCTCGGCGCCTTGCTGCAACAGCAGTTGGGTGCAGTAGCCGCCCGGCAGCAAGCGGGAAAGATCCAGCACGCGAACGCCCGCCAGCAGCATGCCCTGCTAGGTTACGGATCGTGCGAAACGCCGAGATCGCGTCCATGCTCAACCGGGTTGCGGACCTGCTCGAAATCAAGGGAGAGAACTTCTACAAGATTCGCGCCTATCGGGAGGCGGTTCGCCAGCTGGACAACCTGACGGCCGAGGTCGATGAGCTGATCAAGAGCGGCCGGCTCAAGGACGTGCCCGGCATCGGCGCCGCAATCGAGAGCAAGATCATCGAGTACGTCACCACCGGGCAACTCGATTTTCTGAACCGCCTCGAGGAGGACGTGCCGCCGGCCTTGCTCCAACTCAAGCGCGTCCCCGGCCTGGGTCCTCGCACCGCCAAAGATATTTACGACGCGCTCGGGATCCTCAGCCTGGAAGAGCTCGAAGCCGCCGCCCGGAGCCACCGCCTGCTGGCGGTGCGCGGGATCAAGGCCAGGACCGAGGAGAGCATTCTCAAAGGCATCGCGATCCTCAAGCGAACCGAAGGCCGGCGCTTCTTTCCCGACGCATGGTTGCTCGCGGATTCCTTTCTGACCACGCTTCGGGAGATGCCCGGGGTGGTTCGCGCCGAGATCGCCGGGAGCCTGCGGCGCGCCCGCGAAACCATCGGCGCCCTTGACCTGCTGGTGGCGAGCGATGATCCCGAGGCCATGTGCCGCGACTTTTCGACGCTGCCGCAGGTCAGCGAGGTCATCGGTCAGGGCATCACCAGCACCAGCATCCGCGTGCGCGATGGGATGCAGGTCGACCTGCGCGCGGTGAAACCGGAGAGCTTCGGCGCTGCCTGGCAGTACTTCACCGGGTCGCAGGCGCACAACGTGCAGCTTCGCGGCCGCGCTGAGCGCATCGGGAGCCTCAAACTCAACGAATACGGCGTTTTCAAGGAAGATGGGACGCGAATCGCGGGCGCGGCTGAGTCGGAGGTTTATGAGGCGGTCGGCTGCGCCTGGATCCCGCCGGAGATCCGCGAGGGGCGCGGCGAGATCGAGCTCGCCGCCGCCGGTGCGCTTCTGCCGCTGATCGAGGCCCGCGATGTTCGGGGCGACCTCCACACCCATAGCAACTGGAGCGACGGACGGAATTCGATCGCGGTGATGGCCGCCGCCGCGAAGGAGCGCGGCTACCACTACATCGTGATGACCGACCACACCCAATCGCTCACGATTGCGCAGGGGCTCACACCCGAACGGTTTCGCGCCCGGGGCGGTGAAATCGACGAGGCGAATGCCCGGGCGGCGGGTGCCACCGTGCTCAGCGGTGCCGAGGTCGACATTCTGCCTGACGGCAGCCTCGACCTTCCCGACGATTGCCTCGCGGGCCTGGGGGTCGTCGTCGCCTCCGTGCACACCGCGCTCGACCAGCCGAAGGAGACGATCACCGAGCGCGTATTGGCGGCGATGGAATCCCCGCACGTCGATGTGCTCGCGCATCCGACCTCCCGGCGGCTCGACCGGCGCGGCGAAACGCAGCTCGACATCGAGGCGGTGATCGCCCAGGCGATGCGGACGGGGACGGCGCTCGAGATCAACAGCAGTCCTTATCGTCTCGATCTGAACGACACCTGGGCGCGCCGCGCTCAGGAGGCCGGCGTGATGCTGGCGATCAACAACGACGCCCACTACCCGGCCGAGTACGACTACCAGCGCTACGGGATCGCCATCGCACGGCGCGCCGGGCTGCGGCCGGAGCAGGTGTTGAATACGTGCGACGCCCAGGGCCTGATCGAGCACTGCCGGGCGAAGGCCGCAAGAGCGGCCGCGGATTTCCGTTGAACCTGTTAGCGCCGATATAATCAAAGGCAGAAGGCGGTTCGGCCCCATGCTCCAGGAACTCGTCATCAAAGTCCCAGCTCCGTTTGCGGGTCAGGCCGAGATCGGCTTCTCCACCCGCTATCCCGCGCAGCCCAGCCAGGCGCCCCTCAAGGATGTGCCGTTCATCATCGAGGGTCCACCGGCCCCGATGCGCCAGCTGCAGACGCGGCTCGAGCTCTTCCGCCAGAAACGGCGTCTGATCCCGGACGCGCCTGAGGAGGCCTACAGCTGGACCGACCTGATCCCGCTGAGCGATGAGGTCTTCATCCTGGCCTTTCGGGACGAGAGCCTGGTCAGGAGCAACGATGACGCGGCATCGGAGCTACGCTACCTGGCCAACCTGGTCAGGCCGCTCGTCTTTCCCTTCCTCAAAGATTGCGTCCGGATCGGCGAGCTTGCCCTGCGGGACACCATCATGCTCGCGCTGCTCGACGACAGCCACGTCATGGCCGAACTCGAGTTGCGTCGCTCACAGATCGTGCCCACCAACGGCTCGATCGTGCTCGGCGAGGCGATCGCGAGCTGACGAAGTTCCCTCGCACCTTCAGGGGAGGGTGGGGGCCGTTAGGGCGAGCCTGAGGCCTTCGGGCTGGCCGTCGGCGACGTCGCGCCTGACGACGGCGTGGCGGTCGGGCTTGGAGAGGGACAGGGTGTGCTCGAGGCCGCGCTAACCGCCGTCGCGGTGGGCGTCGCCGAGGCGGAGGAAGACGCTCTGCTGGTGGCGGCAGGCGATGCCGTGGCGCTCGTCGACGGCGAACTGCTCGGACTGGCGGAAGTGACCTGGGCGCAGACGGTTCCCTGGGGAACGAGCAGCGTCTGGCTCCCCGGCGCGCTGGCGGTGGTTCCGCCGCGCAACAGCAAGGCGGCGGGGACAACCAACAACCCAAGGATGACCGTTACCACGAAGGCAAGCGCCCCCCACTCATGGAGCCAGAAGCCCCCCGACGAATTACGGATCAGGGCTCGTCGTCCGGTTCCGGCTGAGGCTTATTCCGTGTGTTGAGGATGCGGACGAAGTCCTGGGCGCGGGCCAGCGCCTTCCAGCGCTCCGGAAAGAAGTCCTGGGCGACGACTTGTTTGGAGGGCAGCTGGAAGACGGTAACGCACCACTTGTTCAAGGTGTGCGATACCTCGACCTCGAAGTCGCCCTCGGTATTGAGATACCGAACGACCCGGTCCTCGTCGGATCTGCGTCTCCCTGAAACTGCCATGTCTGTACCCACGGTTGATGTCGTAAGAGCCATTCAACGGACCACTCATTATAGGCTCGTGGCGGCGCAATCTCCTAGTGTTTTGGCCGCCCGACGACGGCCGGCGCTGCCGCCTAGGAACCCGGCCGCCCCCCATCCAGGCTTCGCAGGTAGCTGAGCAGCTCTTCGCGCAGGCCCGGCCGTTCCAGCGCAAACGCGATCGACGTCTTGAGGAAGCCGCTCACCGTCCCGACGTCGTGGTACGTGCCTTCGAACTCGAGTCCGACAACCTTTTGCTGTTGCGCCAGCGTGCGCAGGCCATCGGTCAACTGGATTTCGCCGCCAACGCCCTCATGGGTGCTCTCGAGCAGGCCAAAGATGGCCGGCTCCAGGACATAGCGGCCCAGGATCGCCAGGTTCGACGGGGCTTTGGCCGCCTCCGGCTTCTCGATCATGTCGATGACCTCGTGGATGCGGCCTTCGCTCTGGCCGACCTTGACGATGCCGTAGCGCGACACCTGGTCCGGCTCGACCCGTTGCAGCGCCAGGACGGATGCCTGGCGTTGCGTGTAGACGTCGATCATCTGCTTGATCGCCGGCGTATGCGAGCGGATGATGTCATCCGCGAGGAAGACCGCGAAGGCTTCATTGCCGACCAGGTCTTTTGCCATCAGGACCGCGTGCCCAAGCCCTAGTGGTTCTTTCTGGTGGATGTAGGTGATGTCGACCATGTCCGAGATCTTGCGGACCACCTGCAGCTCGCGCGTCTTGCCTCGGTCCTTGAGGTAATGCTCCAGCTCAAACGAGATGTCGAAGTGGTCGACGATTGCCCGTTTGTCCCGGCCGGTGACGACGATGATCTGGTCGATCCCGGCCGCGACGGCTTCCTCGATGCCGTACTGGATGATCGGTTTGTCGACGATGGGCAGCATCTCTTTTGGCTGCGCCTTGGTCGCCGGCAAGAAGCGCGTCCCCAGGCCGGCGGCAGGGAACACCGCTTTCCGAATTGCCGTCACCAACCTACTTTACTTTTTCTTCTCGCTCGACCGATTGCGCAGCGCCGCCTGAATCCGCTTGACGCCGGCGTTATCGACGACCATCTTTGGCCGGCGCGCCTTGCGCTCGCGGGCGCGAATCCGCGCCCTCTCTTTCGCCGACAGCTCGTCTTCGCCGCTCACAGCCAGATCGGTGGCAACCGTGGAGGCGTGACCGCGACCGGGCTCGAGCTGGCGGTGGGAATTGGCGTTGGCGTCGGGGTTGGTGATGGGGTCGGCGCAGGCGTCGCGGTAGCGGTGGGCTTCGGCGTCGGGGTCGGAAGCGCGCCGCCGCCCGCGAGGTCGCTCGCGGTGGGCGCCGGGCCGCCCACCACCCGGGCGAAGTAGCTGAGCGGCAAGCCGCCGCCGATTCGCATCCGCGAGAGATAAAACAGCTGGCCGGGGCTGTGAACGGTGCCGTACAGGGTCGAGACCGCCGTTTCGAATCCCGCGCTCTGTGCCTGGGCCATGTCGTATCCGTTATAGCTGCCGTAGGGATAGGCGAAATCGAGCACCCGATGACCCAGCAGGCTCTCCAGCGTCGACTTGCTCGTCCGGATCTCCCAGCTGGCGCGCGATGCCGACTGAGTCGCCAGTGCCACGTGATCGACGGTGTGCGCGCCGATCGTGAAGCCCATGCTGTCGGCGGCGACCACCTGGCTCGGCGTCATGAAACTCCACTGGCCCATGCGGCCGCTGATCACGAAGTCGGTCGCCGTGAAGCCATGGCTCTGCATGATCGGGATTGCCGTGGTGAAGAAGTCGGCGTAGCCGTCATCAAAGGTCAGCACGACCGGCCTCGAGGGCAGTCCGCCGTGCGCCTTGATCGCCATCACCGCCTGGTGGAGCGAGATGACATGGAAGCCATGATTGGCGAGGTACTGCATCTGCAATCGAAACATCGCCGGCGGGGTCGACAGCCCGAAGCCGACCCGATCGGTGACGATGGGATTGATCCGGACGTAGTGATAGAGAAGGATCGGGACGTACGTCACCGGTCCGGATGGGACCGGAGCCTTGGCCGGATGCAATTCCGCCAGCAGCAGTTGCGCCGTGGACGGCGTCGAGGTGGGCATCGGCGTCGGCCTCGGCCGGTTGTGCAGAAGGACCATTCCGTCCGGCTCCGCAGACCCGACCTCTGCCGCGGCAATCGCCGGCAGCACCAGACTGGGGCCCGCCGCTGGTGACGCCCCCGGCGCCAGGCCGGTATCCGGCACGATGCTCACGAGCACGAGGGCCGCGCTCAGCGGCAGCCAGCGACCGGAACGAATGTGCCACCCCATCGGCTAGCCATGTAACGCCGATTGCCCTCCCAGGTTTCACAACCTGGCGAAGTCGGACGTTCAGCGCAGCGACACGACCGCCGGCTTGATAGCTCCCCGCTGCCGCCAGACGGCAACGCCCAGGACGCCGAGCAGAACCAACGCCGCGCCGCCAACAAGCGGTGTCCAGCGGGGATCGACCTGGCTCAGACGGTGATTCAATTCCGCCTCCAGGCGGCCCCACCCCGTGGCCGCCTCGGCCCGCGGAATCCGAAGCGCGTGCATCAGGCGGCGCTGTAGCCGATCCCGCCGTCCGCCGGCGACCGCCATCCGAGGAAAGCTGTCGTTCAGGTAGGAGATCAGCGCCAGCGACGCGGCGGATGCATTGTGGTCGCCAGCCTGCGCCCCGTCATGAAAGACGACGCGGTCGATCGCGCGCGCCAGCGATTCCAGGTCATCCTGTCTCGGAGTCATCGCGCCTTCTCCTCCTCATGCAGCCGCCGGCGAAGCCCATGGACCGCGCGGAAGAGGAGCAGCTTCACCGCGCCCTCACTCCGTCCCATGATCACCCCGATCTCCTTGTTCCGGAGCCGCCCCTCGAACTTGAGCAGGACCGCCTGACGCTGGTCAAGCGGAAGTTTACGAACCGCTCGATGAAGCGCATCACCTTGCTCCCGACGCAGCCACAGGCGTTCCGGGTCGTTGTCGGCGGGCGCGGCGATCGGATCCGGCAGCTCGACCCAGGGCGGGCGCCGCCGGCGCTTCGACATCAGGTTCGACGCGACTTTGTACAACCATGCGGAGTACGGGATTCCTCGCCATTCGAATTCGTCGAGACCCTCCAGCGCCCGCTGAAATGTCTCACTCGCCAGGTCTTCGGCTTCCTCCCGACGGCCGAGATGGTAGTAGCAGTACGAGTAAATCTGATCGAAATAGCGCGCGTAGAGCGCCGCAAACGCGATACGATCCCGCTTTGCCGCTTCGATCAGGCGCGCCTCGTCCTGCAGCTCAGCCGCCGAACGCTCGGTCACGCGGAGGACCTATCCATATATGTTCGGTTTGCCGTGATGGTT
>Ga0209474_10001229_pt1 | contig 25719 bp, 26 predicted proteins | sample GraSoiAngelo_145_FD_185902 | JGI IMG/M metagenome (GOLD analysis project Ga0209474, IMG submission 185902) | Grasslands soil microbial communities from the Angelo Coastal Reserve, California, USA - 14_1009_05_20cm (SPAdes) (version 2) | ecosystem: Environmental > Terrestrial > Soil > Grasslands...
TTCTTCTAAGGCAGCTCCACTGCCGAGGCCCACTTACCTGGAACTCCGTTCCATTTTAAAACCGGATGTCCGTCGGCGGCAGGCCGAATTCGGAGCGGCCGAATACCGCGGCGGCGCGCTCCACATTGTTCGAGGCATGCGCCTGCATCGCGTGCACGTCGCGCCAGGCGCGCTGGATCGGATTGCTGAGAAAGATGCCGCGGCCGCCGCTCGCCATCATCAGCCGATCGACCGCGCGCACGCTCCAATCCGTCGCCTTGCCGCAATCCCAGCGGCAGCGCGCGCGAAAGCTCAGCGGGATCTCGGCGCCGGCGCGGGCGAGGCGCATCATCTCGGCGAAATTGCCGAGCATGCGGTCTTGCGCGGCGTCGATCTCGGCGGCGGACTCGGCGAGCCGCAGCTGCGTGAACGGGTCCTCGGAGACGCGCGACCGGTCGCGGACATTAAGGCGCCGCTGCTGCTGCTCGCTGAATGCCGCGAGAGCGCCCTTCGCGACCCCGATCGCCGCGGCGCCGAGCGTATAGGAGAACACCAGGCCGAAGGGCAGCCGGTATAGCGGCGCGTCGTTGACCGCGAGGCCGGGGTTCTTCAGATGGAAGGCGTCGAGATAGGAGTGGGTGCGGTATTCCGGCACAAACGCGTCCCTGACGACGATGTCTTTGCTGCCGGTGCCGCAGAGCCCCATGACATGCCAGTTGTCGTCGATCTCGTAATCCGAGCGCGGCAGCAGAAAGGTGCGGGCATCGGGCGGGCCGCCCTCCTCGGAAATGGTCTCCCGTGGGGGCACGATGCCGCCGAGCACGACCCATTGGCAGAAATCGCAGCCGCTGGAAAACGACCACCGGCCGCTCAGGCGGAAGCCGCCATCGACCCGCTCGACCGTGCCGGTCGGCGCCAGCGAGGTCGACAGCTGGATGCTGTCGTCCTCGCCCCAAACGTCTTCCTGGGCCTGCGCCGGGAACAAGGCCAGATGCCAATTATGGGCGCCCATGACGGCGAAGATCCAGCCGGTGGAGCCGCACACCGCGGCGACCTCGCCGACGGCCTGGTAGAAAATTCCCGGATCGAGCTCGGACCCGCCGTATCGCCTGGGCTGCATCGCACGGAGCACGCCGGTTTCCTGGAAATCCGCCAGGGTCTCGTCGGGCAGGCGGCGCAACTGCTCCGCCCGGGCTGCCCGGTCGCGGATCGCCGGCACCAGATCCCGCACGCGGCCGAGGAAGTCTTCGGGGGTCATGACAGCCTTCGCCGAGCTCTTGGTGCTATGATGCTACACGACAAACGGGAGGACGGGCCATGCCGCAAGCAGGGCGGGTTGCCTTCGGCAAGATGGAGGCGGTGACCTTCGGCAAGCCGGCCGCGGAGGCGGTCGCCGAAGAGGCGCGCCGCGTTGAGGCCGAGCGCGTCTTCCTGATGGTCAGCGGCACGCTGCACCGTAAGACCGACGAGGTCGCCAAGGTGCGGCGAGCGCTCGGCAACCGCTGCGCCGGCGTGTTCGACCACATGCCGCCGCACACGCCGCGCCATGCCGTCATCGAAGCCGCCGCGATGGCGCGCGAGGTTGGCGCCGATCTGATCGCGACGATCGGCGGCGGCTCGGTGACTGACGGCGCCAAGGCGGTGCAGCTCTGTCTCGCCAACGACATCCGCAATGCCGAGGCGCTCGACGATTACCGGCCGGTGGCGGGGCCGGACGGCGCGCTCGGCCCGCCGCCGCATTGCAAGCCGCCGGCGGTGCGGCAGATCACAGTGCCGACGACGCTCTCGGCCGGCGAGTTCAGCGCGATTTCCGGGATCACCGACGAGCGGCGCAAGGTCAAGGAACTGTTCCGACACCCGCTGATCATTCCGCGCGCGGTGATGCTCGATCCGGCGATCACCGTGCACACCCCGGAATGGCTGTGGCTGTCGACCGGCATTCGCGCCGTTGATCATTGCGTCGAGGGAATTTGCTCCGGCGAGGCCAATCCGTACGCCGATGCGCACGCTTTGCACGGGCTGTCGCTGCTGACGCGCGGCCTGCCGCGGGTCAAGGCCGATCCCGACGATATCGACGCGCGGCTGGATTGCCAGATCGGCTCCTGGCTGTCGATGGGGCCGCTTGCGAGCGGCGTGCCGATGGGCGCGAGTCACGGCATCGGCTATGTCCTCGGCGCGGCCTTCGACATCCCGCACGGCCACACCTCCTGCATCATGCTGCCGGCGGTCATGCGCTGGAACAAGCCGGTCAATGCCGCGCGCCAGGCGCTGGTCGCGGCGGCGATGGGTTATCCCGGCGAGGATGCCGCGGACGTGCTCGACGCCTTCATCGCCGGGCTCGGGATGCCGCGCAGCCTCGGCGCGGTCAAGATCGGCCCCGACAGCTTCGACAGGATGGCGGAGCAGGCGATGGGGACGCCGTGGGTGCCGCGCAACCCCCGCCCGATCAAGGGGCCGGCCCAGGTGCGCGAAATCCTCGAATTGGCCGCGTAAAGCGCGGGCGGCAGGAGAACATTATGGACCCGATCTGGTACACGATCCGCATAATTGCGACCGTCATCATGACCGGCATCGGCGCGCTGTTATTGTGGGGCGCCTATCTGGTCGCCGGCAATGTCACCGGAGCGGCGATCGCCTGGATGGTGCTGCTGGGTCTGGCGATACCCATCGGCTTTTTCGCAATGTTTACGGTTGTCGGCTGGCAGCGCAGCAGCGCAGCCCAGGCGACGCCGAACGCGTTGATCGCCTGGTGCGGCGACCCGCGCCGCTATGCGGTGCTGTGGCTCGCGTTCATCGTCGTGCTGTTCGGCGGCGCCTACCAGATCGTCAACGAGATCAAGCAGGGCGATGCCGAGCGCGCCGATTTGCAAGCCTATCATCGGACGGTTCGTGACACGCTGTTCGACGCCTGCTGGGTTCGCGCCGGCCAGGCGTTTCGTTCGGATGCCGGTGCCGCCGCCAACATCCAGCGGCCGCGAATGATGAATTACTGCACCTGTATCGATGTCGAAGCCGAAAAGAGCTACACGCCGCAGCAATTCGCCCGGGTGCCGAAGGACCAGTGGTGGGGAAGCGGCGACGAAAAGATCGACCGCATCATCCAGAAATGCCGCCTTGACGACAGCAGTTTTGTCCGCGCCGCGCAGACAATTCGGAAAAGCGGCGGCAATCCGGAAAGCGATGCGGCGCAGCCGAAGATCCTGGCATATGCAGCTTGCGTCAAAGCCGAATTGGACTCCGGCTATCCCGCGGCGACGCTGATGAAGGTGTCGATCGACCCGGCATGGCAGGATGCCGACGACAAGTTCCGTCAGATCATCGCCCGTTGCACGAAATACGCCGAGTTCTGACCGGAACAGCCGGTGCTTGCTCGTCGGCACCCGTCTCGGATGGCGCGATGCTGCCGCAGGATAGGCAGCATCGCGCTGCCGGGTTATTCGATGACCAGGGTCGGATTGAGGGTCACCGGCCGGGACAAATTGTAGAAGTTGGGCGATGTCGCCATGACTGCCTGATGGATCTCGGCGAACTGCTCCCTGGTGCCGTTGCCTTTGATGCGCACGGTGTAGCGCAGATTGTCGTAGCCTGGCGGCACGGCGGGATCGAGACCAAGAAAACCCCGCAGGTCGATCTCGCCCTCGGTCTCAATCGCGAGGCTTTCGAGTGTAATCCCGCGCACGGCGCATTGCGCGACGTACCCGACCGTCATGCAGGCGTTGAGAGCTGCGATCAAGTACTCCTGCGGGTTGGCGAACCGGTTCGAGCCGCCGAGTTCGCAGGGCTCGTCGATATCCAGCACAAAGCGGCGCGGCACCTCCTTGCCGGCGATGCGGAAGCTCTCGACTTCCGCGCGGCTGCGTGCCTGACCCTGCCAGCTCGTCGCGACGCGCCAATGCGTCTTGCCGTTCGCCGGATCGGTCTTGACGCTTTCGATCAGCGCAAACAAATCGTCGAGATTGAGCCCGTTGACGACCCGCGGCGCGGTGAGAGTTGTATTGCCGTCCATCGTGGTTCTCCGTTGTTTGGTGTGAGGGTGCGAGGTGAGGGGCGGTTCAATGCAGCCGGGCGAGGGCCGCATGGATCCGCCGGATTTGGGGCTCGGTGATCAAGCCGGACAGCAGGGCCGAGAACCGGGGGTGTGCGGCGCCCGAGTGGATGTATTGCCAGCGGTAGGCCGCCCGGAACGCGTCCTCGATCGTCCTGGCCTCGTCGGCCTCCACCACGCGGCCGCAATTGGCCGCGAAGTAGGCGGCATCGGACTCGGCCTGCTGCCGCAGGATTGCGTCCACGGCCGCGACCAGTTCGATGAACTCTTCGACCCCGCGCTCGCGTTCCTGAGGGCTCAGTCCGGCGTCATGCCGCAACAGCTCCAGCTCGTCGAGGATCGCGTGCTGGCTTTCCTCTTTCCAGTGATAGAGGAAGATGTCCTTGAACAGCTCGGAAAGCTCGGCATCGGGATCGATGCTCTGGCGGTAGTGCAGCTGCGTGAACAGCTCGATATCAAGGGTCAGCGTCAGCACGGCCCAGGTGCTCTTGCCGAGCACGACGCCGGCGACGGCATCGGGATCGAAGCCGAAGCGGTAGCCCGCCGGCATCACCTCGCCGATCATCGCTTCGACCCGGCGGAACAGCGCTTGGTGCTTCAGCTCCTCCTCGCTGAACCGCAGCAGCGCCTCGAGCGCGACCTGGTCCCCGAGCGCGTGGTCATGGCTCTGCTCGAGTACCTTCGCGTTGATGAACCGCTCGACCAGGCCAAAGACATTGGCATAGGTGCGGCCCTGGATCTGGCTGACGAACCGCCTTTCGTCGGGCGAGAGCGTTGCAAACAAATGGGCGAGCGAAAGCCCGTCGGGGAGGAATTTCTGGGCGGCGTCGAAGCGGCGGCCCCGGATCACATCCTGCTCGATGTCCCAGCGCACCCGGTTAGAAGTCTGGATGCAGCGCGCATACCGCTCGGTCGGAATGGCGAACATGGCAAAAACTCCCTTCAACCTGCGAGAGCGAGGTGCCCTCGCCCAGCAGAGAATGTCAGCCGACCGTTGGCGTCCGCGTGTTAACCGTCGTGGAAAGTTGTCCGCGAAACGTGGTTGCCGGATAATCGGCGGCGAACGAGCCCCCGTTGCTGCAAGGACGCGGCTGTGCTGGCAATGAAGGTCCTCGGTGAGCTCCAGGTGCTGCGCGACGGCGCGGCGATGGCCTTGCCGCCGTCCCGCAAGACGCGCGCGCTCCTGGCTTACCTCGTGCTGACGCGGTATCCGCATCGCCGCGAGCGGCTCTGCGAGATCTTTTGGGATATGCCCGACGATCCGCGGGGTGCGCTGCGCTGGAGCCTCAGCAAAATCCGGTCGCTGGTCGACGAACCTTCCTTTCCGCGCCTGATGGCGGATCGCCAGACTGTCGAGCTGCGCACCGCGCCGACCGACATCGATTTGTTTGCCGCGCAGGTCTCTGCGGCAGCGCTGGACATTGGGACGAGCGATCTGGCGCGCGCCGCATCGTTGTTCCGCGGACCGCTGCTGGCCGATCTTGAACTGCCGGGGAACAGCGAGTTTTACACCTGGCTGCTGGCCCTGCGGGAGGATGCGCGCCGGTTGCAGACAAAGATTCTGGGCCTACTGATCGCCCGGCTGGCTGCGTCGCCGGAGGAAGCCTTGCCCCATGCGCGCGAGTTGGTGCGCGTCGACCCCCTTGACGAAACCGCCTGGGCGCAGCTGATCGCGACCCTGGCGAGCTCCGGCCGGACCGGCGAGCTCCGGCAACAATACGAGGCCGGGCTGCGGTCCTTGCGGGATGTCGGCGGCGGCGCGGGCTCGCTGCTGCGCGCCTGGCGTGCCGCGCAGCCGGCGCCTGGCCGCCCAGCCGAGCGCGCTTCAGCGGCCTCGGGGTCTGCCGACGCACCCCGCCCGTCGATCGTCGTGCTGCCTTTCGCGAACCTCAGCAACGATGCCGAACAGCAATACTTCGCCGACGGGATCACCGGCAATCTGACCACCGACCTGTCACGCATCCCGGACATGCTGGTGATCTCGCGCAACACCGCCTTCACTTACCGGGACAAGCCGATCGACACAAAGCAGATCGGCCGCGAACTCGGCGTGCGCTATGTGCTGGAGGGAGAGGTGCAGCGCGCCGGCGGCCAGGTCCGGGTCACCGCCCAGCTGATCGACGCCGAAACCGATGTGCATCTCTGGGCGGAGCGGTTTACCGGCGATGCCGCCGACCTCTTCGCCTTGCAGGATGAAATCACGAACCGGATTGCGGTTGCGCTCGACCTCGAATTGGTCGAGGCGGAAGCGGCGCGGCCGAAGGAGAGCCGCGACGCGCAAGATTATATTATGCGGGGACGCGCCGCTCGATTGAAGCCGCCCTCGCGAAAAACTCGCGCGGAAGCGATTGCGATGTTCGAGCGGGCATCGGCACTCGACCCGGAATCGGTCGCGGCGCAGAGCTGGCTGGCGATTGAGCTCGCCGCCCGCGCCCTAGATTTTATGACTGACACGGCGGTAATTGATATTGCCCGTGCTGAAGAGCTGGCCGAGCGGGCTTTGGCCGCGTTGCCCCGCAGTACGGTCGCGCATTTCGCGAAAGCTCAGGTGCTGCGCGCGCAGCACCGATACGGGGAGGCCATTCCCGAATACGAGACTGTGATTGCGCTGAACCGCAACTGGGCGCACTCGTACTCCCATGTCGGCTGGTGCAAGTTCATGACCGGGTTGATCGAGGCGTTGATCCCGGCGCAGGAACAAGCCATCCGGCTCAGTCCTCGCGATCCCCAGATCGGCCTTTTCTACAGCCGGATCGGGCGCGCGCATCTGCTCCAGGCGCGCCCTGACGAGGCTATCGTGTGGCTCGAAAGGGCACGCAACGCCACTCCGGCGGCCGCCATTTTTCGCTCATTCCTCGCCTCTGCCTATGCTCTCGCAGGCGACACCCACCGCGCCACGGCTGAGCTGGCCGAAGCGCGCAGGCTGGTCGGGGATGATCGTTATTCCAGTATTGCCCGCTTGCGGGCCGTCGACTCTTGGGGAGTGCCGAAGATCCGCGCCCTGATCGAAGCCACTTATTTCGCCGGCCTGCGCAAAGCCGGGATGCCGGATAAGTGATGCACTTCAATCTACGCGCTGTCGCTCAAGTTCCCGCTGTCGCGAAATAGAGCTTCGGGTCGGCGGCGCGGATGTGGGCTTCGGGCAGGCCCAGCTCGCGGCGCACGATGTTGGTGCCTTCGACCAAGGCGACGCATTTGTAATAGGCGATGCGGCGCGATAGCCCCTCGCGGCCGAAGCCGCAATCGGTCGTGATGACGAGCCGCTCGGGCGGGATGTAGTCGAGCGCCTTCCTGATCAGATTGGCGACATGCTCGGCCGGCTCGACCACCGTGTTGCAGTGGTTGACGACGCCGATGCCGATCTTTTTGTCGGTCTTATATTTCGCGAAGAGCGGCAGGTCCCGGCCGTCGCTCGACGCGCATTCGAAGGTGATGACGTCGCATTTGAGCTGCAACAGATGCGGCAGCGCGCGCTCATAGCTCGGCACGTCCCAATAGACCCGCTGCTGGTTCGGGTTGCCCCAGCAGCAATGCACCCAGACCTCGGCATCGACGCCGTCGAGCTGCCGGTTGAACGCCTCGGTCTGGAATTCGAGATCGGAATCCTTGCAGTCCGGGAGCGTTGTCAGCCCGTGATGGCGCGGCTCCTCGACCTGAATGACCGGACAGCCGGCCGCAGCCAGTTCCTTGAACTCGGCGTTCATGATGTCGGCGAGATCGAGGATCAGCGCCTTGTCGTCATGATAGTGCTCGTCCCACAGCATGCTGGCGAGGCCCGGTGCGCAGATCGCGCCGAACTTGACCGGCTTGTCGGAGAGGCGCTGCGCCACCTGCCATATCGCGGTGTATTCGAGCGGGCCGCGGGTCAATCTGTCGGTGACGACGCCCGGTTGATGGGCCTCCTGCACCTCCCACAGGATCTTGCCGGGGCGGAGTCCGTGGCGCTGCATCCAGCCGCGCGAGGTGTTGCGGTGGCCGGTGACGCCGCCGAGCCGCTCAATCGGGTAGAAGAACCACGATTTGCCGCCGACCGCGAGGTCGAAGCGGCTGTCGCCGTCGGTGACGATGTCGAGGCCGGCTGCTTCCTGCGCGTTGATGATCGCCGCGACCGCATCGAGATACTGCTCGCGGAACAAGGACTCGCCCATCATCGTCTTGAACGAGCGCCCCTGCAGGTTCGCGTCGTACCACAGCGGGCGCGGATACGAGCCGGTGATCGCGGTCGGCAATACCATGTCGCGAGTCGTGGTCAGCATGGCTCACCCCATCTTGTCGTCATGCCCGCGCAAGCGGGCGTCCAGGCGAACTGGAACGCCGCTTCTTGCCAGACTCCCGCTTGCGCGCCAGCGACGATAAAGCAGAACGGAGCACCTGTCTTCAGAGCGCCAGCGGCGACCGCGCCAGGAGGCGGGCTGGCGCATCCATATGAAAACCTAGAATGCCGGAGAAATTTTGGCTGGATTATCAGGGATGCTCTCTCCCTCCCGGGCGAATAACAGCGAAAGGAAGCGCGCAGCGAGGGAGGTTGAGATGCGCTTGGCTCGGACGCTTCTTTTTGCCGCAAGCCTCGCGCTTGCGGCAGCACCGGCGATGGCCCAGCGCATGGGCGGCATGGGTCATGGCAGCGGCTTCCACGGCGGCGGCTTTCACGGCGGCGGGTTTCATGGCGGCTTCCACGGCGGCTTTCACCACGGGTTCCATGGCGGCTTCCGCCGCGGCTGGGGCTGGGGTTACGGCTCCCCCTGGTTCTATGGCGGCTTCTACCCCTACGCCTATCCCTACGCGTATGCCTATCCGGCCTATTACGCGCCGCCGCCTCCGCCGGTCTATTCGCAGCCGGCCGTCTACTATGCGCCGCGAGCGGTTCATCGCTCGCACCGCAAGGTCGTGAGGCATCGCCGCTGCACCTGCTCTACGGCGACATCATCCTGAGAAAGGGCGGCGCGGGACAGCCGATCAGCGCGGCGGCCCGCCTGAGGACCGCCGGCTGATGCAGCCCACTGCCGGGCAATTGGTCCAGAAACCATGCCCATCCGGCATGCAGGACACCACCGACTCGCCGCGATAGCGCATCCCCTCGCATGCCGGGTCGGCGCGGCATTCCTGCTGGCTGCGATGGCGGCCACAGGGGTCGCCTGCCGGCGACGGGCACCAGTCTTTCGGCGAGAACCCGCACGACAAATTGCTTGGCTGACCCGCGGCAGTGTTTGCGGCCAGGAGGACAAGCACGACGACGGTATTTGTCAATCCTGCTGTCGTGCCTGACCGCATCACCGCTCAATCGCCATCGAAGATCGCTTCCGGCAACAGCGCTGAGACGACGTAGTTGGGCACGTCGACGACATTGGAGATGCGCAGATCGACCGCCACCGAGCAGATCACATAGGCCTGCTCGCGGCTGAAGCCGCGTTCCTGCAGCAATTCGATCATGCTGAGGACAGCGTTGCGGCAGGCGAGCGTCAAATTCTCCGCCTCGATTTCGCCCGCCGCGTTGATCGGCATGCCCATGACGCCGAGAAAGCGTTCCGGCGCGGCGAAGCACGGCTCGGTGAAGTAGGTCTCGCGCGAAAACACCGGCGAGCTGAACTTGCGCCGCGCCGCCAATCCCTTGTGTATCTTGAAGCGGACGACCGCCGTCGCGCCCATCTCGACGGCGGTGACGCAGACCTCGCCGTCGCCCTGCGCAAAATGTCCGTCGCCGGTCGAGAACAAGCCGCCCTCGACAAAGACCGGCAGGAACAATTTCGCTCCCTTGGTCAATTGCTTGACATCGAAATTGCCGCCGTTCTCGCGCGGCGGCAGCGTGCGCAACCCCGAGAGGCCGCACGGGCCCGCCGGTACCGCGCCTTGCGCATCGGGCGGAAAGACGAGGCCACCGCGATCGATGACACGCTGCTCGCGCGCCGTCCACTCCGCCAGCTTTTCCGGCGACGGCGCGATCGCCGACACGCCCATGAACGGCGCGCCCGGGATGTGTACGCCCGGGATCTGCGCCGATGTGGCCCAGCCGTCGCGGATCTGCCAGTGCACCAGGAACGGCTCGGTCATGACGTCGCGCAGAAATCCGAGGCCCGGCATGATGGCGCTGAACCCGGTCGGCTGGGCGATGATGTCGGTGAACTCGATCTCCAGCATATCGCCCGGTTTCGCGCCCTTGACAAAGACCGGTCCGGTCAGCGGGTGCACCGCGCCGGCGTCGAGACCGGGAAAGTCGGCGATGGTCGTTTGCGGCGTGATCTGGCCGTCCAGCGCGTCGCGTGTCTCCAGCGCGATCTCCTCGCCCTCGCCGATCTCGGCGACCGGCGCGATGTCCGGGTGATAGCGGTTGTGTCCGACATGCGGCTCGTCGGCGAGCGGCTTCGAGCGGTCGATCCGAATCGCGTGCATCGCGTACCTCTCAGTGCAGCGGCGTGCCCTGGATCGTGATGCGGTGCAGCAGGCGACGCTCGCCGTGATAGTCGTTGAGCGCGAAATGCCAGGTCGAGCGGTTATCCCATAATGCCAGAGAGCCCTCGCCCCAGCGGAAACGACAGGTGAATTCCGGCCTCACCGCATGCCGGTACAGGTATTCGAGCAGCGGGCGCGATTCCTCATCGGTCCATCCCTCGAAGCGCAAGGTGAAACCGGGATTCACATAGAGCGCCTTGCGGCGGGTCTCCGGGTGGCGAATGACGACGGGATGCACCGCGTCCTGGGTCGCCAGCTCGGGGTTGCCGATGCGGCCATTGAGATCGCCGCGCCGCGCCATTGCCTCGATGCCGAAGACATGCCGGCTCGAATGACAGGCGCGCAGACCTTCGAGCGTCGCCTTCAGCCCGTCCGACAACGCCTCATAGGCGGCGTACATGCTCGCGAACATCGTGTCGCCGCCGGTCTGCGGCACCTCGCGGGCATAAAGCATCGAGCCGAGAGCCGGCACCTCGTCATAGCTGTGGTCGGTGTGCCAGCCGCCGCCGATATTGCGCTGCTGCTCCGGCTCTTTGCGCACCTCCGCGATTTTCGGATAGCCGGGCACGGTCGCGAAGAAGCGGTTGATGTCGATCGGCCCGAAGCGCTCCGCCACGGCAATGTGCCGCTCCGGCGTCAGCCGCTGGTCGCGGAAGAACACGACGCCATATTGCCCGAAGGCGTGCCGGATTTCCGCCAGCACCTCGTCGGGCAATGGCCTCGCCAGCTCGACCCCGCCGATCTCGGCGCCCACATGCGCCGACAGCGGCGCCACCCGGATGTGCTGATAGGCCATCGCTATTCTCCCGACCTGCTCCACCCCAGAATATCAGCCGCTCATGCCCTGGCGAAGCGCGGCGCGCTTCACGTCGTTCACGTCTCAACCATTCCAACAGTCGCGATTTCTCGCGCCAAAGCTGTCACGGCCGGGTTTGGCCCGGCCATCCACGAAAGGCAACTCCTGGATCCTCGGGCCAAGCCTGACGATAACAAGCGGATCTATCGCTGCGGCCTTCCTGTCGAAGTTTCCATCCTGGCGATGAAAAATATGATCAGAAGTGCGACGAGCACCAGGCCGGCGAATAGCTCGGCGAGCAAGCTCATGAGATCGATAAACGCCCCGGCCGTGTCGTAATGTTCTTTCCACGTGATTACGAGGGCCAGCGCAGTTATTCCTATGAATAGAAGAATCAAGAGACTTGCGATCGCGCAGATGAGCTGACGCATACCCAGTTCAACAACGCGTCTGTGCCAGTACTCTGCTTTATACAGGCTCGAAGGTGCTCCGGGTTCGGCGGAGTCGGACATTGGTGCAGGCTCCACGAGCGGGGAAGCCCGTACCATAGTATGAATCGCAAGCTGCGCTATGTGCGTGAAGGTTGCGACGGTACCGGAGCCTGGAATGATCCGAAATTACCGTCAATCAAACGTCAGCACCGTCCGCGCGACCTCGCCGGCCTTCATGGCGCGGAAGGCTTCGTTGATGTCGCCGAGCTTGCCGCGCTTGGTGACCATCTCGTCGAGATGCAGCCGGCCCTGCTTGTAGAAATCGAGATAGAGCGGGATGTCGGTGCGGAAGCGGTTCGAGCCCATGCGCGAGGTCTGCACCTTGCATTCCGGGCGGATCGCCATCCACGGAAATTCGATCATCGCATCGGGCGGCAGCACGCCGACGATCGTCGCGGTGCCGCGGATCGCCAGGCTCTCGATCGCCTGCCGGCATAATTTGGCGTTGCCGACCGCCTCGAAGGCGTGATCGACCCCGAGCCCGCCGGTCAACCCGCGCACCGACCGAGTCCTCCTCGGCGCTGTTGACGAAATGCGTCGCGCCGACCCGGCGGGCGATCTCCTCTTTCGCCTCGAACATGTCGACCGCGATGATCTGGCGGGCGCCGCCGATCCGCGTGCCCTGGATGATCGACAGCCCGACCCCGCCGCAGCCGAACACCGCGACGGTCTGGCCGGCTTCGAGCCCCGAGCTGCGCAACGCCGCGCCGACCCCGGTCAACACGCCGCAGCCGACCAGCGCGGCGCGGTCGAGCGGCAGTTCCGGGTCGATCCGCACGATCGAGTTCTCGTGCAGCAGCATCTTCTCGGCATAGCTCGAAATGCCGATGAACTGGCGAAACGGCGCGCCGTTCTGCGACAGGCGCGGCGCCGCCGTGTCGGGCCGCGTGACGATGCCGCCGGTGCACAGATTGGGGTGGCCCGACAGGCATTGCGGACAGCTGCCGCAAAAGCCTGATAGGCAGGCGACGACGTGATCCCCGGTCCGCACCGTCGTGACGTCCGGGCCGACCGCCTCGACGATGCCGGCGCCTTCATGGCCGAGCACGATCGGCCGGTCGAGCGGGAAGCGCCCAATGCCGTCCACGACATGCAGATCGCTGTGGCAGACGCCGGTCGCGACGGTGCGCACGAGCACCTCGCGTCCCAGCGGCTTGTCGATATCCACCGCCTCGATCGTTAGCGGTTCCTGCACCTTGCGGAAGACGGCGGCCTCTATCTGCATCGGGGCTCCTCCTGTTACGGCGAGGATTTGCCGAAAGGCATCAACCGTCAACCGCCCGTCTTAATCCGCGCACCCCAAAACCGCATTCCCGGCGAAAGCCGGGACCCATTCTTCAGCGTCTCGAAGCGGAAAAGTGGGTCCCGGCTTTCGCCGGGACTGCGGTAAGGTGAGGTACCGATGCCACGAAGGAACTGCAGATGAGCCGCACTGTCGCCCGGCTGCTGGCCGAAAGCCTCGAAGCGCATGATGTCGACCAGGTCTATTGCGTGCCGGGCGAGAGCTATGTCGGGCTGACCAGCTTCCTGCTCGAGCGCAATTCGATCCGCGTCGTCGTGTGCCGCCACGAGGCCGGCGCCGGCTACATGGCGGTCGCGGACGGCCGGCTGCGCGACCGCGCCGGCGTCGCGGTGGTGTCGCGCGGGCCTGGGCTGTCGAATGCGATGGTGGCGCTGCACTCGGCCTATCACGACGCGACTCCGCTGGTCGTGCTGGTCGGCCAGGTCGAGCGCGCCGATTTCGGCCGCCTCGCATTGCAGGAGCAGAACTACTCGCGCCTGTTGTCGGATGTCACGAAGCAGGTCATCGAGGTCAATGAGCCGGAGCAGGCTTCGGAGGCGATGGCGCGCGCCTTCCACATCGCGGAAAGCGGCACCCAGGGCCCGGTCGCGGTGATCCTGCCCGAGGATATCTTTGACGCCGCGACCGAGGCGGAGCCGGATCTGCCGCGGCCGCGCGCCATCGCCGGGCCGCGCGCCGAGGATCTCGACCGCCTCGCCGACATGCTGGCCAAGGCCGAGCGGCCGCTGATCCTGGTTGGCGGCGCCTTATGGGCCGATGCGGTGCGCGACAATTCGGCCTTCGCCGACCTCAACCGGCTCGCCGAGGAATGGGTATTGCCGATCAGCCCGACCCATCGCCGGCCGCAGCTGTTCGACGCCAACCATCCGAATTACGGCGGCTATATGGGGATCCGCGTGCCGCCGGCCTTGATCGGCGAGATGAAAAAGGCTGATTTGCTGGTGGCGGTCGGCGAGCGCATGACCGACACCGTCAGCCAGTCCTACAGCTTCCCAAAGGCGCCGCAGCCGCAACTGCCCTTTGTCCACGTCTGGCCGGACGCGAACGAGGTCGGAAGGGTGTGGCGGCCCGAGCTCGGCATCCCGGCGAGCCCGCACGAGGTCATCAAGGCGCTGTTACAGCGCGGCGCGCCGGCCGATGCCAAAAAGCGCCGCGACTGGGTCGCAGGGCTCAACACGATTCACCGTACATTGCTCGCCAAGGAATGGGAGCCGACCAGCGACGGCGTCAATTTCGCGGCAATCGTCTGCGAGGTCGACAAGCATCTGGCGCCCGATGCGACGGTCACGACCGACGCCGGCAATTTCGGCAGCTTCGTGCACCGCTACATCGGTTTCCGTCAGGGCCAGATCTTTCTGTCTTCAGTGGTCGGCGCGATGGGGTCGGGCATGCCGATGGCGGTCGCCGCCGCGTTGCGGCGGCCGGGGACGCAAATCGTCGCGTTTCTCGGCGATGGCGGCGCGTTGATGATGGGCAACGAGATCGCGACCGCCTGCCAGTACGGCGCGGCGCCGATCATGATCATCTCGGACAACGCGATGTACGGCACGATCGGCATGCATTCCTATGTGCGCTATCCCGAGCGGCCGTTCCTCGAAGGCACGCGGCTGACCAACCCCGATTTCGCGGCGTGGGGCCGCTCGTTCGGCGCCGAGGGCATCACGATCAAGAGCGAGAGCGAGGTAAAGGATGGCATCGCCCAGGCTTTCGCGGTCAAGACCAAGCCTGTCGTCGTGCACTGCCTGACCTCGGCGATCCAGATGAGCGCCTGGCGCCGCTACACCCGAAGCGAGACACTGCCGTAAGCAGCTCGGCCAGGCCCATTACAAAAGCCAAAGCCGCATTCAGCCGGGTAATCTCGTCCCTCGCGAGGCGGGTAAAGTATTTGACCCATAGCCTCATTAATCATTTCGTGCTGGTAACTGGACCGCGGCCCTCCGGCAGCGCTGGCGCGCTCGGTGTCTCCGAAGCAGTCTGCACATCCCATTGGCACAAGCGGTAGCCACTCTGCCTTTCGATCAGGTCGAGGTGGATTTGCCTCTCGTGATAGCTGTCGGAGCCCGGCCCCAGCACGGTTGTAAACCTGCCGCAGGCGCTTTGCCGTACCGTGTCGCGGAACTCCTTGATAACCGCCTTATCGGTGAAGTCGACCACTTTACCGTTGGCAAGCTTGAGGCCGCGCAGATCGAGTGCGTTGGCGTGGGCGTGCTCACTGAGCTTGGCGTCCGGGATGCGGTCGCGTCCTCGACACTCATACGACACGCCTGCGACGATCGTGCGTGCCGGGCTCCCGAAAGTAGCGGCGGCGGCGGGCGCGACATCCTCTCGAATCCAATGCGCCACCGCTTCGGCCATCGGGCAGCGCAGTGTGGCGGCCGGCGCGAGCGCGAGGCGCTGTCCGTCTTTGAGCACCACGGCATCCAAGCTGACGACATCTTCGGCGCCGCAAGAGCCCGGACCGGTGATCGAAGGCAGGGGATGCATGACGACCACGTCGGGCGTGAGTCGCTCTTGGCAGGCAGAGGCCGGGGGAGGCGCCGTTGCGCGCTGCTGCGCGACACCAGCCAACGGCAAAAAACAGGCAGATCCAGCGACCACGGCAAGAATGTCGCGCCGTCTCATACAGCCTCCGCACGGCCGGCGGGTTAACGCGAGTATGGCCCAATTGGGCCATGCGACTATTCGATCAGACTGGCGGCCGGCGTTTCTGTGTCATTCCCGGGCTTGACCCGGGGATCCACGGGTTTTCTTTTCGCGGATGGCCGAACCGAGCCCGGCCATTTTAGGGCACACGCCCAAGCCGAGTTCGCTCTAAGCCCCATGACCCTGCTCTCCTCCTCCGCGATGCTGGCGCCGTTTCAGGTGCGCAGCTTTCGCTTCCAGTGGCCGGCCGATCTGCTGACCTCCTGGGGCATCGAGATGGAGAACCTCGTCCTCGGCTGGTACATCCTGGTCGAGACCGGCTCGGTGCTGGCGCTGACTCTGTTCTGGGCGTTGCAGTATCTCGGGACCCTGCTGGCGCCGATGTTCGGCATGGCGGGCGACCGGATCGGGCATCGCACGGTATTGTGTGTGATGCGCGCCGCCTATGCGCTGGTCGCGGCCGCGGTGACGGTGCTCGCTTATGCCGGCATGCTCGAACCGACCTATGTGTTCGGCGTGGCCGCTCTCTCAGGGCTGATCCGGCCGTCTGACCAGGGAATGCGCAACGCGCTGGTCGGCGAGACGATGCCGGCCGGCGCGCTGATGGCGACGATGGGCGTGTCGCGCACGACCGCAGACTCGGCGCGGATCGCTGGGGCATTGGCCGGCGCCGGGCTGTTCGCGCTGTTCGGCATGGGGCCGGTTTATCTTGCGATCACCGGCTTCTACGTGCTCGGCTTTCTGCTGACCCTCGGCGTCGCCGGCCGCCGGCATCGGGTCGACGCTGCTTTGATCGGCCGACCGCCTCTATGGCGCGATTTGGCGGAAGGGCTCGGGTATATCTGGGATACGCCCTGCTCGCTGGCGGCGATGTGGCTCGCCTTTCTGGTCAATCTGACGGCGTTTCCGCTGACCAGCGGGCTTCTCCCTTATGTCGCGAAGGACATCTACGGGCTGGACCAGACCGGCCTCGGTACGCTGGTGGCGAGCACCGCTGTCGGCTCGCTGCTCGGCTCGATTGTGGTCAGCCTCGCGGGGCGCATGATCCGGCCGGCGCGGATGATGATCGTCTTCGCGATCCTCTGGTACGCCGCGCTCCTCGCCTTTGCGCAGATGCAAGGCCCGGTCGGCGGCCGCCTCGCGCTGCTCCTCGCCGGGTTTGTCCAAAGCCTGAGCCTCGTGCCGATGTCGGTCATGCTGCTGACCAGCGCCGGCGAGCGGTTTCGCGGCCGGGTCATGGGCGTGCGCATGCTGGCGATTTACGGTGTGCCGATCGGGCTATTGATCGCCGGCACCTTGATCGAGCGCATCGGCTTTGCCTGGACCGCCTCGCTCTATTGCGCGATCGGCCTCGTGCTGACCGGGCTGATCGCGCTTTATTGGCGGGCCGATCTATGGCCGCGCGATGCGCCGGCGAACTGGCGTTGAGCCGCACCGAACGAGCCGCCGTCGCCCTCAGCCGCCGGCACCCTCAGGAATCGTACGTCACCATCGAGGTGACCGGCACCTCGACCCGGCGCCGCCCCTCCAGGAAACCGAGTTCGATGATGCAGGCGCCGGCCACGGCCGTGCCGCCTTGGCGCCGCACCAGCTCGACCGCCGCCTGCATCGTGCCGCCGGTCGCCAGCAGATCGTCGATGACGACGACCCGCTGGCCGGGGGCAATCGCGTCTTCCTGGATCTCGATCGTATCGGTGCCGTATTCCAGATCGTAGGAATAGCGGACGGTCTTGCCCGGCAATTTGCCTTTCTTGCGCACCATCGCAAAGCCGCCGCCGATCGCAAAGGCGAGCGGCGCGGCGACGAGAAAACCACGGGATTCAATACCGACCAGGAGATCGGGGCGATGCGGGCGAACCGCCTCGGCCAGGCGTTCGACCGTCGCGCGCCAAGCCTGCGGATGCGCCAGCAATGTCGAAATATCGTAAAACAGAATACCGGGCTTCGGGAAATCGGGTATCGAGCGAATATGCTGCTTCAGGTCCATAACGGCTCCGGTGGCTTGTCCCAAACGTTTAGGCAGTTGCGGCATAACGGCTTTTCCCCTAGTTGAAAAGAGCCGGAGCCATTCGACAGTGATCAGCGAGCACTTTTAGGGCATGCCGCCTAGCGCAACCTTTGTCGCCGCCGCAGAGCCGGACGCGCTGGTCCTTCGGGCCGAGGGCGATTGGCTGCTCGCCACCGCCGCCGAACTCGACCGGCGGCTGCGCGCGCTCGATCTGCCGAGCGGGCGACAGGTCCTGCTCGATCTCGCCGGGATCGAGCGGCTGGATACCGCCGGTGCCTGGCTGTTGAAGCGCACCGATGCCGAGCTGGCGGCGCGCGGCAACGCCGTCGCGGTGGCCAATGTGCGGGCCAGCCTCGCACCGCTGCTCGATCAGGTGTGGACGCACGGCGCCGGCACCCCCCTGCCGCACCCGGTTCCGGCTCACCACACCCTGGCCGGCTTTGTTGCCCGAATTGGCGAGGTGACGTTGCATCTGGCGCGCCGCGCCTACTCGATTTTGGGCTTCGCCGGGCTCGTCGTCGTGACCTTCCTGGAGCTGCTGCGGCATCCGCGGCGGCTGCGGCTGCCCGCCCTGGTGTCCCAGATGGAGCAGGTCGGCGTCAACGCGCTGCCGATCGTGGGTCTGCTGTCGTTTCTGATCGGCGTCGTCTTCGCCTATCAAGGCGCCGATCAGCTGCGGCGTTTCGGCGCCGAGATCTACACCGTCAACCTGCTCGGCATCGCGATCCTGCGCGAATTGGGGGTGCTGCTGACGGCGATCATCATTGCGGGGCGCTCGGGCAGCGCCTTTACCGCGCAGATCGGCACGATGCAGGTCAATGAAGAAATCGACGCGCTGCGCACCCTCGGCCTCGACCCGATCGAGGTGCTGGTCGTGCCGCGCGTCCTGGGTTTGGCGCTGACTCTGCCGCTCCTCGCCGTCTACGCCGATTTCATGGGTTTGTTGGGCGGCTGTCTGATGTCATGGGCCTCGCTCGGCATCCTGATCCCGACCTTTCTCGAACAGCTGCGCTCGGCGATCGGCGAATGGACCTTCTGGGTGGGGATCATCAAGGCGCCGTTTTTCGCCGTCGTGATCTCGCTGGTCGGCTGCTACGAGGGGTTCAACGTCGCCCGCAGCGCCGATAGTGTCGGCCGCCTGACGACGCAGTCGGTCGTGGAGTCGATCTTTATCGTGATCGTTGCCGATGCGGCATTCTCGATCATGTTTTCGATGCTCCATATCTGAGCCATGCCGAGCGATCGCGACGACATCGTCATTCGGGTACGGGACGTGGTCACCCGCTTCGGGACGCAAACCGTCCATGACGGCATCGATCTCGCGGTACGGCGCGGCGAGGTGCTGGGCATCGTCGGCGGCTCGGGCACCGGCAAATCGGTGCTGCTGCGCACCATCATCGGGTTGCAGCGGCCGGCGGGCGGCAATGTCGAAGTGCTGGGCCAGGATGTGTGGCGGATCGACGACACCGAGAGGCGGCAGCTGGACCAGCACTTCGGCGTGCTGTTTCAGGACGGCGCCTTGTTCAGCTCGCTGACTGTGGCCCAGAATATCGAGGTGCCGCTGCGCGAACATTGCCCGATGCCGGAATCTTTGATGGCGGAAATCGCCGCGACAAAAGTCGCCCTCGTCGGACTTCCCGACGATGCCGGGCAGAAATTCCCGGCACAGCTGTCGGGCGGCATGCGCAAGCGCGCCGGGCTGGCGCGCTCTCTGTCGCTCGATCCGGAGATCCTGTTCCTCGACGAGCCGACCGCAGGCCTCGACCCGATCGGCGCCGCGGAGTTCGACCGGTTGATCGGCGATTTGAAAGCCGGGCTCGGGCTTACCGTCGTCATGGCCACCCACGATCTCGACAGTCTGTTCGCGATCTGCGACCGGGTCGCCGTACTGGTCGACAAAAAGATCCGGGTCGGGACCTTGGCGGAGCATCTGCGCGACCCGCATCCGTGGATCCAGGCTTATTTTCACGGTCCGCGCGGGCGCGCCGCGCAGCCCGGTGCACAATTTCCACCGGCCGATCCGGAAATGGCAGCCGGTCTCGGCCATTCGGTTTCCCCCTGAGCCGCCGCAGAACAGGTACACGCAATGGAGACACGAGCACATTACGTAGCGGTCGGCACCTTTGTGCTGGTGCTGGTCACCGTCGCTTTCGCCGCCGTGTTGTGGCTGGCGCGGGCGCAGCTGTCGACGCAGTACACGGCGTACGACATCTTTTTTACCGGACCGGTGAGCGGCCTCAGGGAAGGCGCGACGGTGGAATACAGCGGCGTGCCCTCGGGACGGGTCAAAGAGATACGGATCGACCCCAAGAACGTCGAGGAGATCCGCGTCACCGTCGAGATCGAGAGCAACGTCGTCATCAAGCAGAACGCGAGAGCCAACCTCGAAACCAACATCCTGAGCGGCGTCTCCTACATCCAGATCGCTGGCGGTACCCAGGACGCGCCCATCCTGACCGCCGAGGCGGGATCGCGCCATCCGGTGATCCGCGCGCGCCGTTCGCGACTGGCCAGCGTTACCGCGCGGTTGCCGCAGATCCTGGCGAAGCTCGACGAGACAGCGGACCATCTGAACGAGCTGCTCGGCGATGATAATCGCCGCGCGATCGGCGACACCCTCGCAAATCTCCGCACTCTTTCGGCTGATCTCGCTGCCGAGGCAAAGCCGACGCTCATGGCGGCGGCGACCTTGCTGCGTAATCTCGATCAGAGCTACTCGGATCCGGGCGGGCTGCGCGAGGGCTTGACCGCCGGCATTGCCGATTTCGATAAGCTTGCCAAAAATCTCAATGAGACCAACCATCAGCTGCAGCTCACGGTGCAGGACGCGCGGCCGGGCCTGCGGGGTTTTTCCCAGCGGACATTGAGCGATGTCGGCGAGCTCGTCGCCGAGGCGCGCCAGTTGATCTCAGGGGTCAGCCGGCTGGTGGCAGGTCTCGATAGGGATCCCAGCCGCGTGCTGTTCGGGGACCGCCGCAAAGGCTATCAGCCGCAATGACAGCGCCGCCGATCTGGGGTTCTTGGCGGCCCTCGCGCTGGCTTGCGATTGGCCTCGCCGTCGTTCTGGCGAGTTCGGGGCTGGCGAGTTGCGGGGGCATCCTCTCCGAGCCGCCCCAGCGCAAGCTCTATCAGGTGAGGCCATCGGTCAGCTTTGCCGCGCCGCTGCGGCATAGTTCGGCGCAATTGCTTGTCGCGCTGCCGAATGCGCCGGCGGGGCTCGACACCGATCGCATCGCGCTGAGCCGTTCGAGCCTGTCGCTCGATTATTTTGCCGATGTGCAATGGACCGACCGCGCGCCGCTGCTGGTGCAATCCGCGCTGCTCGAGGGGTTCGAGAAAAGCGGCGCCGTTCCGGCTGTCGGCCGCGACAGCGCCGGATTGCGGGCCGATTTCATCCTCGAGACCGATCTGCGCGAGTTTTCCGCGATCTACGATTCGCCGACCGGGCCTCCGCGTGCCGCGGTCGCCTTTAATGTCAAGCTGATCAAGATCCCCGAGCGCAAGATCATCGGAGTCCACTCGGTCACCCGCCAGCAACCTGCGGCGGCAGATACGATTCCGGAGATCGTGCGTGCCTTCGATGCGGCGCTGGGCGGTGCGGTCGAGGAGGCCGTCCGATGGGCAGTTGGCAACCCGGCCTTGTCGTCCGGACGGGCATCGCTATTCTGAGCCGGTTTCGTTCGCGTATCATCGAAGGGGGGTCGGTGAACGGGCGGGAGCGCGAAGCGGCCGCGGTGGCGATACTGCGCGAATGCCGGCAGGTGCTGACGGCACGCGGCAGCACGATCCTGCGCGAAGTCACCGAGGGGGCGGACGATATCGCGGCATGGCAGCGCTACCCTGCCGGCGAGGTCTACGACCCTGCCAATCACGCCCAGTATTTCTATCATTGCCATGCGGCGCCGGCGGGTTCAGCGCCCGGTGCCGAGCATGGGCATTTTCATCTGTTCCTGCGTGCCGAGGGGATCCCCGCCGGGATCACGCCGCTGGTGCTGCCCGAGCTTGCCGTCGCCAATGCGCCGGTACCGCCGCAATCGGCGCCGCTGAAGCGGGGCGAGCGCGATGAGGTCGTCCATCTCGTCGCGCTCGCGCTCGATCAGCGCGGCGAGCCGGTTCGCCTGTTCACCACCAATCGCTGGGTCACCGGCGAGACCTGGTATTGCGCCGATGACGTGATCCGGATGCTCGATCGATTTCAGGTGAGCGGCGATATGCCCTCCGCGGTGCTGAACGGCTGGGTCGGCGCAATGGTCCAGCTCTTTCAGCCGGAGATCGCGGTGCTGCTGCGCAATCGCGACAAGGCCGTGACCGAATGGCGCTGGCGGCGGCGCAACAATGTCTTCGAAGATCCGCGGCTCGAAATCACCTCGAGCTTCGCGATCGATCTCGATGCCCGGCTCGCCATGGTCGAGGGAGGCGCCGCCGAACTGGCGTTCCGCGCCGCGCCGCCCAGCCGGCAACGGCTGCCGCGAATGGCCGAGGGCTGGGGGGTTTAGGTCACAGACCGCGTCATCGGCAAACGCTGGCTGCGCTGCTTGGCGCAATTATCCCGGTCTTCCATCGGCCCATAGAAGATAAGCCGTCTGCGCGATGGTTGCGTGCGCGAGAACGGCGGCTCCATTATTATCGCCGGCTCGGTCAGGGAGAAAGGTGCCATGCTGAAGATCTGGGGGCGTGCGAGCTCGTCGAACGTGCAGAAGGTCTTGTGGTGCTGCGCCGAGCTCGACATTTCATACGAGCGCACCGACTGGGGTGGGCCGTTCGGCGGCAATCAAGATCCCGAATATCTCAAGCTCAACCCCAACGGCCTGGTGCCCACAGTGATCGACGGCGATCTGGTGATGTGGGAGTCGAACACGATCTGCCGTTATCTCGCATCGACCCGCAACGGGGAGCGAATTTATCCGCGCGATCCGGCGGCGCGCACGCATGTCGAGCGCTGGATGGATTGGCAATTGGCGGTGGTCGGTGCGCCGATGGGGCAATTGCTGTTCGGCCTGGTGCGCACCAAGCCTGAGGCGCGCGATCCCGCCGCGATTGAAGCGGCGCGGCGCCGGGCGCTGTCCGCCTGGATGATCGTCGACGACGAGCTCAAGGACCGGCCCTATCTCGCCGGCGCCGAGCTGAGCCTCGCCGAAATTGTCCTCGGCACCCAGATCTACCGTTGGTTCACCTTTCCGATCGAGCGGCCCTCCCTCGACAATCTGCGCGCCTGGTATGACCGGCTGCGCCAGCACCCGGGCTTCAAAACGCATATCGAAACCCCGATCACTTGAGAGTGAGCGGCGGCTATCGCGGTTGCTTTCTGGTCGCGCTGCCATAAGCTGAAACGCCCGCCACGCAACCGGTGAAAATCGCGGGCCGAACGGGAGGGAGGCATGCGGTCGTCGGCAATCACCCTCGCTTTGGGGGCAGCGGTGCTGGTCCTCGGCAGCTTTTGCTGTGGCGCCGTGTTGGCGCAGGACAAGGACAAGGTCATCGCCGAGCGGCAGGATTTTATGAAGCAGCAGATCCGCCAGTGGATCGTTGTCAGAAATTACGTGCAGGGAAACGCGGAGCAGCCGGCAGCGGTCGCTGCTGCGGATGCCTTGGTCAAATTGGTCCCGATGATCGAAAAGCACTTCCCGCCGGGAACGGCGGGGCCGACTCCCGACGGGAAATGGGCGACAAAGCCGGAGGTTTGGAGCGAACACGACAAGTTCGTGGCCGCCGAGAAGAAGGTCGCGGAACAGGTCGCTGCGTTGGATGCGGCGGTCAAGAGCGGCGATAAAGCGAAGGTCGAGGTCGCCTTTAAGGATCTCGACGCCTGCAACGCCTGCCACAACACGTTCCGCGCCAAACTGCAATAAGGCCGGCCTTCGCCGCTCCCTTTTGCGGGCCAACACGGAGCTTTGAGCGGCCGCCTGACTGGCTTAATAGCTGGCGGTGGTAAAATCTCCAGGCTTGGCGCCGCATGCCCCGATATCTTCCGAACAAAACAGCGGTGAGGGGCGCGTTTGCCGTCGCGTATTTGCTCGCGGTGGTGCCGGCGCCCGCTGCGGATCCCGATGCGGTCGCGCGCGGCGCCTACCTCGCCGGTGCGGCAGGCTGCGACCGCTGCCATACCGATAGCGATCACGGCGGCAAGCCCTATGCCGGGGGGCGCCCGCTGGCGACGCCGTTCGGCACGATCCCGACCCCGAACATCACGCCCGATCCGGCGACCGGGATCGGGCGATGGAACATGGCGGATTTTGCCCGCGCGATGCGCTGGGGGATCGCGCCCGACGACTCGCATTACGTGCCGGCTTTTCCCTTCCCGTTTTACAATCGGCTGACTGACGGCGACCTCGCCGATCTGAAAGCGTTTCTCGACAGTCTGCCCGCGGTCTCGCGGTCCGATTTCAAAGGCGCGGGGTCGACCGCATTGCTGGCGCGCGCCCAGGCGGCGCTCGCTGTCGTCGCGACGGCATTCCCCGGCCCCTGGCAACCCGATCCGGAAAAGGATCAGGTGTCGAACCGCGGCGGCTATCTCGTGGCCACTGTCGGCCGCTGCGGCGACTGCCACACGCCGCGCAACCGGCTTGGGGCACCCGATCCAGACCATTTCCTGAGTGGCGGCATGCGGGTGCCGAACATCACGCCCGATCCCCAGAGCGGCATCGGCAGTTGGACCGAAGAAGACATTATTGGCGTACTGACCGACGGGCACACGCCGGATTTCGATTTTGTCGGCGGCGCGATGGCAGAAATCGTCAAGAACACCGCGCGGCTGACCGACGAAGATCGCCGCGCGATCGCGGTCTATCTCCAATCCCTCCCGGCTAAGCCGTCGCAGGAAAAGAAATAATTCACTCGTCGTTTCGGCGCTGGACGACGGGTCGCGACCCCTTATGATGCCCCTCCCCAATGGGCAATTGCGTTGCCCGCAGTTCGTAGCGATCATCGTTGAACCAGCAGCCGCGCGTCGTTGTTTTCGACTGGCGGCGGAGCGCAAGGAGCGGGTGTTGGCGCGAGCGCGATCGGACAAAAGCTTGGCCCGTTTCGACCGGATCGCCCTGGTGCTGTCGGGGGGCGGCGCGCTCGGCGCTTATCAGGCCGGCGCCTATGCAGCGCTGGAGAACCGCGGCGTGCGTCCGAACTGGATCGCCGGCACCGCGATCGGCGCGATCAACGGCGCGATCATCGCCGGCAATCTGCCGCATGAACGCGTCCTCCGGCTGCGTCAGTTCTGGCAGGAGCTGAGCCGGCGCGCTGCGGCCCGCGCGGGCGGCAGCCTAACGGCCTCGCTGCGGCATCTGATGACCGGGTGGGCAGCGCGCTCGCGAGGGGCGAGCTCCGATGAACCGCGCGGCGACGCGGTTATTCAAACCGCCGAATTGCGCGAATTGATCCAGGGCGCGGTCGATTTCGAGCGGGTCAATTCCGGTGCGGTTCGGCTGGTGTTGGGCGCGGTCAACCTGGTCACGGGGGCCGAGACCTATTTCGATAACGACCGCCATGTGATCGGTCTGGATCACGTGCTGGCCAGCACCGCGTTGCCCGGGTTGCCGCCGGTCGTCATCGACCGGCAGCGCTACGGCGGCGGCGCCGTGTCGGTCGCCGCGCTCGACGATGCTCGGCCGGCCGACACGCTGTGCTTTGTGATCGACGGCTACGATCCGGTCCCCGGCGCGCGCGGCGGCATCAGCCGCTCGGCGCGCGAGATCGCCGCGCTCAGGCGCAACCACGATCTGCGCCGGATGATCGCGCTGTTGGGCGAGCGGGTGCCGCCGGCCCTGCATGGCAACGCCGATATCCGCAAATGCCTCGCCGAGGCGAGCAGCGCGACGATGACGATCCTGCACCTCGTGCACGAGGGCAACCCGGCCGAGCTGGCCGCCAAAAGCGCCGATTTCGCGATGCCGGCCCTGACGCGGCGCTGGCAGGCCGGCGAGAACGACGTGACGACGAGCCTCGCCCACCCGCTGTGGCTGGCGCCGCCGCCGCGGCGCCTCGGCGCCGTGGTGCATGAGCTGCGCGGCGGCG
>Ga0209474_10001232_pt1 | contig 25684 bp, 25 predicted proteins | sample GraSoiAngelo_145_FD_185902 | JGI IMG/M metagenome (GOLD analysis project Ga0209474, IMG submission 185902) | Grasslands soil microbial communities from the Angelo Coastal Reserve, California, USA - 14_1009_05_20cm (SPAdes) (version 2) | ecosystem: Environmental > Terrestrial > Soil > Grasslands...
GCCGACGGACACCGGGCAGCCCCACGCCGAGCCCGCGGCCCGTCGAGTACCCGTCCTGCAGCGCGAGCTCGACGTTCGCGATCCCTGGGCCCTCGTCGACGGCGACGATCTCGATGCCCCGTGCGCGCGCGGTCTCGATGATCCTCAGAATGACTTCGCCGCGCGATGCGTAGGCCACGATATTCCGCACGAGCTCCGACACCGCCGTCGCGACGACGGCCGCGTCGGCGGGTGAGAGGCCGGCAGCGGCCGCCAGTTCGCGTCCTCGCTCGCGGGCCGAGACCACGTCGGTCTCGCCGCTGAGCTGGAGCAGCACCTCACTCCGTACGCGGGCGGGCTCCATGCCCGCGGCCGCCGCCCATCGCGTCGAGTCGAGCGTCGCCTGGACCTCCCGGCGCACCAGCGCCCAACCGAGCGTCCGCAGCTCCTGGGCGATGCTCCGGACCCGCCGGTCGCCTCGGCGCCTCTCCACCGACGGCGGGCTCGGGCGCCCGCGCCGCTCCACGCGCCGACGGTCGAGGATCACGTCCGCGCTCTCGCTGGCGAACACGCGCTTCAGCGAAGCGTATCGCGCCAGATCTTCGCGCTCCACGATGACGAGCACACGATCGTCCATGCTCTGATCCGCCACGTGTTAGTGACCCTCCCTCATATAACGTATCAACCCGTAACGTATCAACCCGTCAAAGACCCCAATGAATCGGTCGAACCCCCAGAGGCCAGGCGGGAGGTCTGGGTATCTGCCAGCGACCGATTCAGGCGAATACCGGGTAGGAGGGGCCCGGGCTGGCTTCTACACTGGGATACGTCAACAGTGGAGGTGGTGAAGGTGAATGTGATGTGCACCTGGGGCGAACGGTCGTGAGCGAGTTCGACTGGCTCGCGACCAGACGCTTTGGGAGCCGGCGATGATCGTCCGGGAGCGGTCCGACAGCCTGACGCGCCTAGACGGCATCCGGGTGGTGGTCGTCGACGACGCCCCCATCCTCCGGCGGCTTTTGTCCGCGGCCCTCGAGGAATTCGGCGCGGCCGTCACGGTGGTCGAGACGGCCGATGCGGCGCTCGAGGCGGTCAGGCGCGAGCGCCCGGACGTGCTCATCAGCGACCTCGAGATGCCCGGCAAGGGCGGTCATTGGCTGATCGGCCAGGTGCGCGCCCTCGCTCCGGAGAGAGGGGGCCTGACCCCGGCCGCGGCCCTGACGGGGCTCCACGGGCCGGCACACCGGGCGAGCGCACTGCGAGCGGGCTTTCAGGACCACCTCGAGAAGCCCATCGACCTGCAGACGCTGGTCTCTGCGGTGGCGAGCTTGGCGCTCTACGGGCGTGAGCCCTCCGTCCGGCAGCCGAGCTGCTCGCTCGCGGCGCGGTGATCTGAGCGCCTCGATTGCGCGTGAGGCCCCGACGGGCTATGGTGGACCCCCTTGAGACGCCTTGTCCTCCCCACGTCCTGGGCGCTCGTCGTGCTGTATCTCGGCTCGTCATACTTCAGCGCCGAGCAGACCCGCGACCTCGTGAGCCCGATCTTGAAGTGGCTGGCCCCGACCGCCCCGCCGGCAACGCTCCAGGCCGCTCACCTGCTGCTCCGCAAACTGTGCCACCTGAGTGAGTACGGCATCCTGGCGTTCCTCTGGTTCAGAACGCTGATCGCGCGGCCGGATCGTTCGTCGCGCGCCGCGGCGTGGCTCGCGCTCGGGATCTGCCTCACCTGCGCGTTCGTCGATGAAGCGCACCAGTCGATGCTCCTGACGAGGACGGGGAGCGCTCGCGACCTCGTCCTCGACGCGGCTGGAGCGCTCGGCGTGCTCATCGTGTTGCGGAGCCGTCGGGAGGCCAGCGACCGGAGCCCGTGGGTGGACGGCGCCGCGCCTCAGTCCGCCGAGTAGCCACGCGGCGCGCGACGTCGCGGGCACGGCACGGCTCAGAGCCGGAGTTGGCCGGTCTGGATGCGCTCGTAGAGCGCCTTGTCGAGCCGAACGAACGCCTGGCGTTCCGGGTCGTTGAAATAGATGGCGTCGGGTGTGGCGGCTGGATCGTAGCCTTGGCGCACGAAATCGCTCTTCACGTGCTTGAAGGTGGCGGTCACTTCCATCTCGCTCCGAATCCGCAGGAACAACGGACGCGCGTAGTCGGGTAGACGTTTGATCAGGTGTGTTCGCAGGGCCGGCAGATCCAGGGCCTCGGTGATGACCACGGCGGCCATCCCGGCGCGGCCTTCCGTACGGGGAATCGTCACCCCGTACACGACGGCTTCGATCACGGCGGGACACGCGGCGATCGTCTCGGCGACCTCCATCGTCGACACATTCTCGCCCTTCCAGCGGAACGTGTCCCCAACGCGGTCGACAAAATAGAAGTAGCCTCTCTCATCCTTCCGCAGCAGATCGCCGGTGCGAAACCAGACGTCTCCAGGCTCGAACACGTTGCGGAGGATCTTCTTCTCGGAGGCCTCCTCGCTGGTATAGCCCTCGAATCGACCGCCGCCGCTCGACGGGTCCGTGAGAATCCTGCCGATCGCTTCGCCAACTTCGTTCGGGGCGCAGCGAATGCACCACCCCTGCTCATCGCGGGCCGGCTCGTCTCTGTCGTTGTCGAATTTCACCAGTGTCGCCGGGAATCGATGCGCGAGGAACGACGGGATGCGGCCGATGGCGCCGGGCTCGCCCTCCACATTGAACATCGAGACGTTGCCCTCGGTCGCGGCGTAGAACTCCAGGATCTGAGGAATACGAAACCGGCGCTTGAACTCGGTCCAGACGTCGGGCCTCAGGCCGTTGCCGCAGCACATCCGGATCCGGTGCTCCGTCTCATGCGGATCGGACTCGGTCTGCAGCAGGTAGCGGCACAGCTCGCCGATATATTGGAACAGCGTGCACTCCCAGCGGATGACCTCGTGCCAGAATTGGCGCGCAGAAAATTTCTCTCGAATCACGACGGAGCCCCCCCCGACCAGCACCGCGCCGCTCGCCAGCACGCCCCCGACGCTGTGATACATCGGCAGGCAGTTGTACATCCGGTCGCTCGCGCGCGTGTCCATCATGCCGGCGAACCAGTGGCTCCACTGCATCAGCCGGTAGTGACTGACGTTGGCGGCCTTGGGCAGCCCCGTGGTGCCCGAGGTGTAGATATACAGCGCCCGATCCTCGATGGTCGGCGGCCGCCGCTCGGCCAGACTCAGCGCTTCGCCCGTGCGTCGCTCGATGTCGCGATCAATGCGCAACACTCCGTCGTGGTCGCCGCCGTCCGCCCAGACCGTGGCCGTGCCCGCAAGGTCCGGCAGCGCGGTGAGCAACAGCTCGATGAGCTCCGCGGCCACGATGACGTGCTTGGGCGCGACGATATTGACGCAATGGGCGAGCGAGGGGCCGGTCAGATTGGTATTGAGCAGCGCGACGACCCCGCCGACGCGGGTGATACCAAGCCAGATCGCCATGTAGTCAGGCCGGTTCGGCATGAACAGACCGACCGCGTCGCCCTTGGCGAGACCCTGAGCGAGCGCCCAGCGGGTGTAGCGGTTCGACCGTTCCGCGAGTGCCTGATAGGTCAGGCACTCCCGATCGGAGAGCAGGGCCGGTGCGTCACCGAATCGGTCGGCGAGTTCCTCGATCACGACCGGAAAAATCCGATGCGGATGACCGGCGATCGGCGCCGTCAGCTCGAGCGCGCGCGTCCATGCCTTGAGCGTCGAACGATGGCTCCGACCCGGCGTCGCGGCGGCCTCGGCGTCGCCCGAGCTCATCGCCGATGCGCGCGCCCAACCAGCCCACGCGAATACGACCGGCAAATTATTGTCGCCACGCGCGTCTCACAATGGGTAATATTGTGCCCAGTTTACATCAGGTTCAACCGTATATGCGACGTGATCCGCATTCACGACGAGCCGTTTCCCTCCCCATCGAGCCGGTGGACTGCTGCGCACGGCAGGGTCTCACCTCCAGGTGATTGCATGAGACGCGAGACGATCGCCATTCACGGCGGCTACGACGTCGATCCGACGACGAAGGCGGTGGCGGTCCCGATCTATCAGACCGTGGCCTATGCCTTCGACAGTGCCGACCATGGCGCGGCCCTGTTCAATCTCGAGGTCGAGGGATTCCGCTACAGCCGCATCGCGAACCCCACCACGGCGGTCCTGGAGCGCCGCGTCGCCGCGCTCGAGGGCGGCGTGGAAGCCCTCTGCGTGAGTACCGGACAAGCGGCGCTCAACTATGCGGCGCTCAACGTCACCGAGCTCGGCAGCAATATCGTGTCGGTGCCACAGCTCTACGGCACCACGCACACCCTGTTCGCCTACGTGCAGCCGAGTCAGGGCGTTACAGTCCGCTTCGCCGCGTCGGATCGGCACGACGCCATCGAGAAACTGATCGATGACAACACGCGCGCGGTCTTCTGCGAGAGTGTCGGGAACCCCGCGGGCAATATTTGCGACCTCGAAGCGCTCGCGCGCGTCGCCCACACGCACGGCGTCCCGTTGATCGTCGACAATACGGTCCCCACGCCGGTCCTGCTCCGGCCGATCGAATACGGCGCCGACATCGTGGTGCATTCCCTGACGAAGTTCATGGGCGGGCACGGCACGACGCTCGGCGGCATCATCGTCGACAGCGGCACCTTCCCCTGGAAGGAGCATGCCCGACGTTTCCCGATGTTCACTCGCCCGGATCCCTCCTATCACGATCTGGTCTACGTCGATCACTTCAAGGAGGCCGCGTACATCGCGCGCTGCCGCAGCGTCTACCAGCGGACGACCGGGGCCGTGCTGTCGCCGCTGAGCGCTTTCCTGCTGCTGCAGGGCATCGAGACCGTCGCGCTGCGGGTCGAGCGCCACGTGGAGAACGGCCGCGGCGTCGCCGAGTTTCTTCGGAAGGACCGGCGGGTCGAGTGGGTCAACTACGCGGCATTCCCGGACAGCCCCTATCACGCCCTCGCGCTGAAGTATCTCGGCGGGCGCGCCTGCTCGCTGATGACCTTCGGGATCAAGGGCGGGTTCGAGGCCGGCAAGAAGTTCTACGACGCGCTCACGCTGGTGAAACGGCTCGTCAATCTGGGGGACGCCAAATCGCTGGCCTGCCATCCGGCCTCGACCACCCATCGGCAGATGTCGGCGGACGCACAACGCCAGGCCGGCGTCGGTCCGGAGACGATTCGGCTCAGCGTCGGCATCGAGCACGTCGACGACATCATCGCCGATCTCGATCAGGCGCTCGCTGCGGCGGACAAGTGACCCCTTCACCCTTGACCCTTGACGACGTCCGGCGTGTCGTGGCGAACGTCGAGGCCGACATCGCGAGCGGTCCCATTGTCCCGACGGTCACGCCGCAGGAGATTCGTAGCTATCTCGCCTCGCGCTATGACTTCACGAAGCCCCTGGCCCTCGACGATATTTGCGCCGATGTCCAGCGGATGCTGCGAACGTGGCAGGTGCAGGTCACGCATCCGCGCTACTTCGGCCTGTTCAACCCGAGCGTGACGCTGGCATCGATCATCGCGGACGCGGTGGTCGCGATGTACAACCCACAGCTGGCGACCTGGCGAACCTCGCCCGCCGCGAACGAGATCGAACGGCACACACTCGCCTGGCTGATGGGCAAGTTCGGCTTCCCCGCCGATGCCATCGCGAGTTTCACGAGCGGCGGAGCGGAAGCGAATCTGTCGGCCGTGATCGTCGCGTTGACCCGCGCATTCCCGGAGTACGGCGAGCGCGGGCTTCGGAGCCTCTCCGCTTCGCCCACGGTCTACCTGACGGGCGAAGCCCATCACTCGTTCAGCAAGATCGCGCACCTGACCGGACTCGGGCGCCGGGCGATTCGCACGGTCGCGACCGACCGTGAGCTGAAGCTGGATCTCGGTGATCTCGCACGACGCGTTGCCGAGGATCGTCGCAGCGGGCACGCGCCATTCATGGTGGTCGGCACCGTCGGGACCACGGGAGCCGGCGTGATCGATCCCCTGCCGGAGCTGGCGCGGTTCTGTCGGTCGGAGGGACTGTGGTTTCACGTCGATGCGGCGTGGGGCGGTGCCGCCATCATCGCGCCGAGTCTGAGGGGCCACCTCGCGGGAATCGACACCGCGGATTCGATCACGTGCGACGCGCACAAGTGGTTCTCCGTGCCGATGGCCGCCGGGATGTTCTTCTGCCGGCATCGTGACGCTGTCGGCGAGGCCTTCCGCGTGGAGACCTCCTACATGCCCGGGAAAACCGCGGGCCCGGTCCTTGATCCGTACACGACGTCCGTGCAGTGGTCCCGGCGGTTCATCGGCCTGAAGCTGTTCCTCGCGCTCGCGCAGCATGGCGAATCGGGCTACATCGAGATGATCGAGCACCAGGCCCGCATGGGCGATGTCCTCCGGGAGGCGCTCACGCGCGCGGGGTGGCGCGTCGTGAACGCGACGCCCCTGCCGTTGGTCTGCTTCACCCGCGACGGCCTCGTCACCGCCAAGTTCCTGGCGGCCCTCTATCAGCGCCAGATCGCGTGGATGTCGGAAGTTCGGCTCGGCGACGACGCCCCCGTCCTGCGGGCGTGCATCACGAGCTTCCGGACGACCGCGTCGGACATCGAGTGGGTGGTTGGCGAAATGGGTCGGCTCACGTAGTGCGAGAAAGGTGCCGGCGGGCCAGCCCGTCGGCGTACACCTGGAGCAGCCGGTGCATCTCGCGCATCGCCCGCTCGGCGGCGCGTCGATCGTCGGGGGTGCGCACGTGCTTGAGGATGGTCTTCTTGGTCTCGCCCGACTCCTCCTTCTCGATCGCCTCGTGCACCGTGTAGTTCAGACCGCCCCACTCCGGGCGCACGCCGTAGTGCTGGACGAGGGCGCGACCCACGGTCTGCGCGATCTCGACCACCTCCTCTTCGAGCAGCGCCGTCGCGCAGAGGGCGGCGTTCCAGGGCAGCTCGTGGGCCAGGCGCCGGAAGAATTCGACGATCGCCCCCATCTCGGGAACGGGGGTGATGCCTCCGTACACGTCCCGGGGGTAGCGGAGGTCGTCGCCGATCCGGCGGAAGAGCTCGTCGTGGTCCGGCGTAGCGCCCACGCGGCCGCCGAAATAGCCAAGGTCCTCGACGAGCAGGTGGCGCGCGCAGTCCTTGCGGACCTCGAGGTCCTCACAGCGGGTGTGGATGCCGCTGAAGATTCGAGGAAACCAGGCGATCAGGAGGTAGTGCTGGGCGATGTGCCCCCACACCTGCTCGCGGCTCAGCGTTCCGGCGGCGAAGCGCCTGAAGTACTCCGAGCCCCGGAAGGGGCTCTGGGCGAGTAGCTCCGCCGTGAGCCCCTCGAACCAGTCCTCGGTTGTCATGACGCCTCCTCCGTCGCGCCGTCTCGAGCGCTCAGAAGTACTCGAACGTCGTGGTCCCACGATCCATCCGCAGCCGCAGGTCGGCCATGAAGACGAGGTAGGGATGGGCGCCGCGGGCGACGAGGTCGTCCCGGTCGCCCCCGCGGAGCGCCGCTTGGTCCGCCTCGTCGAGGCCCAGCGCGCGCATCGCTCCCTCGGGGTCGGCGACGTAGCGCGCACGGAAGGCGTCGTCCGACTTGAGCGCGAAGAGGCACCGGTTCAGCCGGTAGGCGGCGGCCGGCGGAAAGCGGTAGTGGGCCGACGACTCGGGCGTCACAGCGGCCATTCCACCACGGCGTTGCCGTGGTGCCAGGAGGGCTCGTAGCAGTAGACGAGCGCCCGGGCGTCGCCCACCGCGCCCAGGAGCGTGATCCACGTGCGAAGCTCGATGTTTCCGGCTTTGTCGAGCTCCTCCCCGGTGAGGGCCGCGAGCTCGAGACCACGCCCCTGGCCGAGCTGCTCGAGGACCCGGCGATCCCAGTCGAACTCCGGCGAGGCGTAGCGGTCCGTGCCGGGGAAGTGCGACATGCCGCCCGAGGCCATGAGCACCACGCGCTCCGGACGCGCGCGGAGGATCTCGCCGAGCGCCCGGCCCCACTCGTGGCAGCGTCGCGGCGTCGGCTGGGGCGGCAGGTAGACGTTGACGTGGAGCGGGACGATCGGCACCGCCGGCGCGGGCATGGTGAAGTGGAGCGGGACGTAGAATGCGTAGTCGAGCGGCGCCTCCTGCGTGTAGAGGAGGTCGAACCCGCGCTCGATCCCCTGCTCGATGATCGCGCGGGCGAGCGGCTCGTGGACGGGGAACCGGTAACGATAGCGGCCGAAGCTCCCCGCGCACTCGGCGCCCGCGTAGACGGCGAGTGCCGGAACCGCGTTCAGGAAGAAGGCCTCGATGTGATCGCCGGCGACGATGGCGATGGCGTCGGGTCGGAGCGCCTCAAGCCGCCGCTTGACGCGCGCGAAGGCCGCGTGGACCCGCAGCACCAGCTCGCGATCCTCGGTATCGGGTCGCGCCAGGAGCTGCGGCGTGTGGGCACAGACAAACGCGCCGACCAGCATGGCGCCCATTATCGACGACTCCGCCCGTCAGGGGTAGCCTCACCACGCGGCCCCGGCGCCCTCAGGGCATATAGGATCCGCCGTTCACGTGCACGGTCTGGCCAGTCACGAAGCGCGCCTCGTCCGAGGCGAGAAATACCGCCACCGAGGCGATGTCGTCCGGCTGCGCCATGCGTCCGAGGGGGACCGCGCGCCCGAGGTCCGCGAGCTCCGCCTCGCTGTGGCCGCCGCGCGGCTGTGCGGTGTCGGTCAGTCCGGGCGCGATCGCGTTCACGCGAATGCCGTGCGGCGCCAGCTCGAGCGCCATGGCCCGCGTCATCGCGACCACGCCACCCTTGCTCGCCGAGTAGTGGACGCCGCGGACGGCGCCCCGGACGGCCTGCGACGCCAGGTTGATGATCGAGCCCCGCCGTCCACCGCCGAGCATGACGCGCGCCGCCGCCTGGGCGCAGAAGAACCCCGCCTTGAGGTTGACGTCGAGGACGAGGTCCCAGTCGCGCTCGCGCATCTCGAGCAGCGGCACGCGCGGAAAGACGCCCGCGTTGTTGACGAGGATGTCGAGGGCGCCGAGCTCGCGCGCGACCCACGCGACCATCTCCCGCGCCTCGGCGACGCGCGCGACGTCGGCCTGGACGAGCACCGCGCGCCGGCCGGCCGCGCGGACCTCCTCCGTCGCCTTCTCGGCCGCGGCGCGATCGTCGAGGTAGTTGATCCCCACGTCGGCGCCGTCGCGGGCGAACGCGAGCGCGATGGCGCGCCCGATCCCCTGCTGGGCGCCGGTGACGAGCGCGACCCTTCCCCGGAGCCGCATCCGACCGATCTTACCCGGCTGAGCGGCTACTGCGCCAGCAGGACGCGTCGAACCACGCGCTTGACGCTGTCGAGCGTGAACGGCTTCTCGAGCCGCGGCGCGTCGACCCCCTCGAGGAACTCCTGGATCCGCGGATTCAGGATGTCGCCGGTCAGGAACACGAAGCGTCGCGCCAGACGCGGCTCGCGTCGCTCCACCTCACGATAGAACTCCGGGCCGTTCAGCGCCGGCATGCCGCTGTCGCTGATGATCAGGTCGTAGCGTTGCACCTCGAGCCGCCGCAGCGCGGCGGCGCCGTTCGCGGCGGTGTCGACCGTGTACCCGTCGCGCGTGAGGGCCTCGGCCAGGATCGACGCGACGGCCTCCTCGTCGTCGACCACCAGGATGCTCTTGCCCGGCACCGGCAGCGCCGCGTCGAGCGCTCCGGGGTCGTCGCGGGTGGCCGGCGCGACGCCCATCGGCAGCTCGATGAGGAACCGGGCCCCGGCGCCCGGCCGGCTCTCGAGCCGGATCACGCCCCCGTGCCCCTCGACGATGCCGCGGGTCAGCGCGAGCCCCAGCCCCGTGCCCTCGCCGTCGCGCTTGGTAGTGAAGAACGGCTCGAAGACGCGCGCCTGGATCTCCGGCGCGATCCCGGGGCCGGTGTCGGCGATCTCGATGTGGACGCGCCGACTCCCCGCGTCCCACCGCGCGGCCAGGTGGAGCCGGCGCGGCGGCGGCGCCTCCCGCATCGCCTGATGCGCGTTCGCGATGAGGTTCACCGCGGCCTGCTGCAGCTGGTGCCCGTCGGCCCACACGGGCGGCAGGTCGGCCGCGAGGTCGAAGCTCACCTCGACGTCGGCCACGCGGAGCTCGTACGCGAGCAGCTCCACCGCGTCCTGCAAGACCTGGCTCAGCGCGACGTGGCCCCGGTCGGGCGGATGGCGTCGGGCCATCGTGAGGAAGCTCCGCACGATGCGCACGCAACGCTCCGCGGCCTCGCCGATGCCCTGCGCGCACTCGCGGGCACGCTCGTCGGGCGCCGCGGCCTCGAACAGCGCCACCCGTCCCAGGATGACGGACAGCGGGCTGTTGAGCTCGTGGGCCACGCCGGCGAGGAGGTTGCCCATCGTCGCGAGCTTCTCCGTTTGTAGGAGCTGGTGCGTGCGCTCGTGGACCAGCGCCTCGAGTCCCTCGTTCTGGCGTCGAAGCTCCTGGTGGAGGAACCGCATCTCGAGCAGGTTCCGGACGCGCAGGAGCAGCTCGGTCGGGTCGAAGGGCTTGGTCACGAAGTCGCTCGCGCCGGCGGCGAGGGCGCGCCGCTTGGTCTCGGCCGCCGCGTCCGCGGTGAGGATGAGGACCGGCAGATAGGGCTCCGCCGCCGTCTGCTGCTTGAGCCGCGCGAGGACCTGGAGGCCGCTGACGTGCGGCATCCGGAGATCGAGGAGAATCAGATCGGGCTGGAACGCCGCGTAGCACGCGAGGACCTCGCGCGGGTCCACCATGGCTTTCAGGTTCGTATAGCCCTCGCGCTCGAGGAGCTGCTCCAGCAGGCGCACCATGGCGGGCTCGTCGTCCACGATCAGGACCTTGGCGCGGCGGAACGTCTCCGGGATCATGCCGTTCTCCTGCCCGGCGGCGGATCGTTGTGCTTCATCACGCGATGCGTGACAACTCATCGACCGCTCCCGACCCGCGCCATGCCCGAAAATTCCTACGGAGACGTAGCAGGCTCCCTACCAAGTTTCGCCCGGCTCCAGGAATTCACTGCCCCGGCAGACACTTCGGAACGATGCCGAACACTCTGGATCGTGACGGGGCCGTCCGCTTCCTGACACTCGTACACCGCACGAGTCTCATTTGCGTACGGATCTGGAGAGATCGATGCTGCGGCCGGTGTGGCGGATCAGCTCGCTCGAGTGGTCGCGGCTTCTCTCTCTCGGCCGAGCGGCGACAGGTCCACCACGATCACGGAGAGTCCGGCGTCGAGCGCGGGGGCGGGCGTCGCGTCCGCGCCGCGCGCGCCCGGTGCCGCCCACGGCTCGGCGCCCGAGGTCCGCGCGCGGCCCGTGACGTCGATCGCGACGCCTTCGACGAAGCCGTCCGTCTCGCGGAGATTCGTGATCACCGTGAGCGACATGCCGTCGCTCCGCCGCCAGCGAAGCTCGCGGTTCTCGAGCATGGCCCCGGGCGTGAGCGCGCCGTCCAGCGCTTGCCACTGCGCAGGGTCGAGGAAGATGTCCCGCAGGTTCAGACCCAGGACCTGCTGGGGCGAGGCGGCGCCCACGACGCGCGCGAACAGCTCGGTGCATTCGACGATGCGTCCGTCGCGCCGTGCGCGGAACACGGCGGCGAGGCTCCCGAACTGCTGCCGGTAGCGCTCGACGGACGTTTGCAGCTCGTCCGCCACGGTCGCGAGCTTGACGGTGATCGCTTCCAGTGTCCGCTGCTCGTCGATCACCAGCTCGAGCTCGTCGGCGACGATCTCGGCGCGACGCTCTGCGCGAAGCCGCTGCGCGTTCAGGATGCCGAGGAGGAGTCCGACGCCGAGGACCGCGATCAACGCGAGGAGATCCCGCGAGCCGCCGAGCACCAGCGACTGGGCGGGCGGCAGATTGAGATACGCGATTGGGAGCACGGAGAGGATCGTCGCGAGAGGTCCTACCACGTCATAATCTCCTTTCGCCTCGGCGTTCCGAGGTGGTCTGCGTCCCGCTCTTTCACCGTGCAGGGTCGATGCCAGACCAAGCCACCGGCCCTCGAGCGCCGGACGATCGACCCAAATCGCCGAAATCGTGGCACCGAGTCGGGTAAATCACCGATCCGTGACTCCACTCTGACATCCACCCGCTGCCGTCCTGGCCCGGGACCGGGATCTTCCGGGCTCCATTTGCGGCCCATGCCTGATACACGCGCCCTCCGAGACGGCCGACACTCTCACACGGGAAGGAGGCCCTGCCCCGCGCGCAAGGCCGGAGGACGGGAGGTCCACCATGGACGAGGACATCAAGAAGCGACTCGAGCGGGACCTGAGGCTGGCCGCCTCCCGCCTCCGGCGGATGGGTGCGCTCACGGCGATCGAGGAGCGGCCCGGTCCGATCGGGGCGAACTCCCTCGGCGCGGACGAGGGGGACGTGGTCCAGGCCAACGAGAGCCGTGAGATCGGCTTCGCGACGCGCGAGGTCCTCGTGGAGCGCCTCAACCGGCTCTCGGCCGCGCTCGACCGGTTGAACCGTGGGGAGTACGGCATCTGCATGGAGTGCAGCGAGCCGATTTCGAGGGCGCGCCTGCTCGCCCTGCCGGAGGTGCAGCGGTGCGTCCGGTGTCAGGACGGGCTCGAGCGCCGCCGGCTCGAACGAGGCGATGAGAGACTCACGCTTCGCACGTAGCGCGCCACGACCCCGGGATCACCTGTCTTGTCACGTCTCGTGCCATCCTGGTCTGCAATTTACCGACTTCCGGATATTCCGCAGTCGATCGACCTATCTGCTAACCACCGTCGCTATTGAGCCTTTTCTCCCTTTCCTGGTCTGGCACCGAAGATGCATTAGGACACTCATCGTGAAGCGCGCTGCTAACCGCTGTCGCTATTGATCTTTTTGGGGCCCTCCTGGGATGGCACCCCAGATGCATTAAGACAGGGTCATGAAGCGCGCGATCCTGTGTGCGGTGATGGGAGCAACGCTCCTCGGAGCGGGTCCGGCCTTCGCGGAGGACGTCAAGATGAAGGTCCTTCCGCGTGGCCCCGCGGAGGCGGCGATCCAGCGCCGTGCGCCCAAGGCACCTGTCCGGGCGAGGCTCAGCGCCTTGGTCCTCTACGCAGGCACGAGCGACTGGTCGCTCGCCGACGCCGAAACCGTGCAGGAGTTCTTCGCGACCCGCTTCGGGCGCCCGCTGCCCGTGAGCGCGTGGGGGCAGACCGCGGTCCACGATCGCCTGGGCCTCGACCACCGCCAGGCCCTCGACGTCGCGGTGCATCCCGACAGCCGAGAGGGACGGGCGCTGATGGCCTTCCTTCGGAAGGAGGGCATCCCGTTCGTGGCGATCCGTGCGCGCGTGAAGGGCTCCGCGACGGGCGCTCACATCCACGTGGGCCAGGCCTCCGAACGCATCGAGCCCGCGTGGCGCACGGCGAACGTGGCGAGGATGAAGGCCGAGCGCAGCCTCGTGGTCGACTTCACGCCTCCCGCCGCGGTCCCGGAGAGCCCGGCCACCAGCGCGGCACGCGCCAGCGATCAACCCGAGGAGAAGCCGCTCGCCCCTCCGATGTAGGGCGCCTCGCCTATCCGGGCGGCGCCGGCGTCACGTCGCCACACCTCGCGCACGTCCGGTGGGATTCGGATCCGTAGAACTCCTCGTACACCCGTGACACGGGATCCTCGCGATAGTCGCCGACCTGCCTGACGGCCTCGTAGAGCCGCGCGCCGCACGCCCGGCAGTACCAGTGAAATCGATCGTGCTCGTCGGGCCGCCGTGGCCGCTCGAGCACGAGCACGTAGGCGTCGGACGCGAAGCGCGGTGAGTGCGGGGTGCCCGCGGGACAGTGGAGGATCTCGCCCTCGCGGATCAGCACGACCCGTTCCTCCCCCGTGTCGGTGAGATAGTGCAGCTCCATATCGCCCTTGAGCATGTACATGACCTCATCGCTCGGGTCGACGTGGAATTCGCTCCGGTGCTCCCGGCCCCGCGCGACGAAGGCGACCGACCCCGGCGTCTGCCACAGGATGCCCACCGGCTTGGCGGACGTCCCGAGCATCTGCGTGATTCGGTCGAGATCGACGGCGCGCAGCTCAGTCATGGGGCCTCCCTCCGGCGTCGCGCGCGAGCGTGACCCCGGTCACATCGTGATGGCGGCACGGGAGAGGCGCAGCGGGTCGCCCTGGCGCTCCCGCCAGTCGGCCTGACTGAACCCCTCGGAGATGCGCTCGAGCGGGAACAGGTGCGAAACGATGCGCTCGAACGGGAAGCGCCGGAGGTTCCGGCGCAGGAACGACAGCGCCTGCTCGAGCGCCCACGGTGAGTAGTTGGCGGTCGCCACGAGGCGCGCGTTGCCCCGCACGAGCGCCGTAGCGTCGTAGGAGAAGACGTTGCCCGGGGCGATGCTGCCCACCTCGAGGTAGGCGCCGCCGCTCCGCAGCATCCGCAGCCCCTCGGGGATTACATCCGGATAGCCGACGAAGTCGGCGACCACGTCCGCGCCGAACCCGCCCGTCAGCTCCTTCACCGCCTCCACGCGCCGGTCCGCCGTCGTCAGCTCGGCCAGGCTCAGCGCGTGGTCGGCGCCGAACGCGCCCGCGAGCGCGAGCCGCTCGGCGAGCCGGTCGATCACGATGATCGTCTCGGCGCCTACGTCGCGCGCCACCGCGACCGCGTTGAGGCCGAGGCCGCCCGCGCCCTGCACGACCAGCGTGTGCCCGGCGCGGAGCCCGGCGCGCCTCAAGCCGTAGAGCACCTGGGAGAGGGCGCAGTTGCTGGGGGTGGCGACGTCGTCGGAGACCTCGTCGGGGATCCTGAACACGAAGTGGCCGGGGCGCAGGTAGTAGTAGTCCCCGTACGCGTTGTTGAAATACGGGGGCGTGCCCGCGACCCGGCTGGGCCGGGCCTTGCGCGGGCAGCTCCCCAGCTCGTCGTGCAGGCACACGGGGCAGCGCCCGCAGGGGAAGAAGTAGAGGTACGTCACCCGATCGCCCTCGCGGAGGGGCTGGCCCATCGAGTCGGTGGTGACGCCGGCCCCCAGCCGCTCGATGCGACCGCACATCTCGTGGCCGAACGTGAGGTCGCGCGGGCTCGCGCCGTAGACCTCCTTCATCTCGCCGCGCCAGATGTGGAGGTCGGAGCCGCAGATGCCCGCGCGGGTCAGGCGCACAAGGATGGCGCCCGGCTCCACTTCCGGCACGGGATACTCCCGCAGCTCGAACTCACCCCCGTACGCCCGCAGCACCGCCACGCGACCCGTCATGTCAGTCGCTCATTTCAGCCGACGCCCAAGGCCTCGGCGAAGCGGCGGTAGGCCTCGAGGGGGTCCCCGTACTTGCGGTGTCCGGCGGTGTGCTGGGCGCAGGCCAGGAGCAAGCGGTCGCGGTCGGTGGCTTGGGTGCGCAGGTAGTCCTCGAGCAGGCAGAGCCCGAGCTCCTGGTTGTGGGGATCGTTCCCGAGCTTACAGGCCGCCGTGGCCAGCACTTCCAGCAGTGGGGCGCGGTCGAACCCGGCTTTGAGATATGTCGCGGTCAGGGCCACCGCCTCGTCGGGCCTGAGGGCGAGGAGCGTCTGCTCCAGCCGCTCGAGCAGCGAGCGCGGCGACAGGCCCTCGGCGCCCGGAGGTGGTGTGATGGCGCGCCGGCCATTGTCCGGCGTGTTGGCCTGGTGCTCGGCCGCGTGGTTGATGAAGGAGGCGGCCACGAACAGAAGCTTCAGGCGGTGGGGATGCTCGAACGTATCGTAGAACCACCCGAGCGTGTTGCAGTACTCGTACCCGTGCTGCGACATCGAGAAGTTGTTCGGGTGCCCGGTGTCCAGGATCACCTGCGCCGCGGCGACCTGGATCGCGTCGAGGATGCGGCGCGGTCCGCGGCCCGCCCGGAGGAGCGCGACCAGCGCCTCGATCACCGAGGGCTCCGGCTGGCGGACGATCGCGTCGGTCAGCATCGCTTCCTCGGCCGGGCTGAGCGGCGTGTCCTGGCGGAGCAGGTCCTGATCGCGGCCGTCGAGCACGTTCTGGACCACGTTGCAGCCCATCTCGTAGGTCGAGTGCCAGCGCGGGCCCACCGCCATGTCGGGCACGCCCGCATAGAGCACGCAGTGCGCCGCGTCCCAGCCCAGGGCCTCGCCCAGCTCGATGGTGGCGCGCGCCCGGTACGACTTGTGGCCGGTCGTGTACGACCGGTTGTGCAGCATCCGGTCCTGCACGTCGATCAGCCCGGCGAAGGCCAGCTGGGCGAGCACCTGCTTCCGGTTCCGGGCATCGTCCAGCAGGCCTAGGAACACCCGGTACGAGGTCAGCACCTCCCCGCGCTGGACGAGGGTGAGCCAGTGGTTCAGGCGCTCGGCGAGCGGGCCGTCGACGTGGAGCGGTTCCTGGTCCGGCCAGTGGACTTCCGGCCGCGGGGGCTCCTGGTTCACCGCGATCTCGTACAGGCGCGTGTAGTGGCCCGGCGCGCGGCCGAGCAGCTGATTCCAGGGATCGAGTCCCGTGGGGATGTACCAGACAGACTGGGCCAGGGGCAGGAGCCGGAGCTCGGGCCGGAGCATCGACGCGAGCGGCAGGCCAACCCGCTCGCTCAGCAGGCAGTGATCGTTGTTCACAAACTTGACGACGCCGTCGTCGAGTCGCTGGTGGTAGGGGACGTGGGTGTACGGCGCGTGGATCCGCACGGTCTCGCGCAGGATCTCTGTGACGGGCCGCCCCTGCCGGAAGAGCCCGTACAGCACCTGGCTGGCCCCGACCTGGTCGCGGGCCAGGATGCGCTCCTCCAGGCGGGCGTACTCGACCGTGGGCTCCCGCTCGCTCGTGACCTTGGCCGCTGTCGCCATGGCGTCGTCCCCCAGCAGAGATCTGCCGCCGGCAGTATAGGCTACGCCGGCAGGTAGAGCCGGGCGAAGTGATTGTCGATCACCTCACCGCCCGCGCTCACGGTGAAGTTCGACGTGATCACGCCCCGCGCGCCGGCGAACCGTCCCTCACCCCCCGTGACGACCCAGATGACGGCGCCGCGCTGCCAGCCGGCGACGGGGCTCGGGCCGACTATACCCTGGCCCACCGTCTCGAACGCGATCGTCCCCGCGCTCCCGTACGCGATCGTCCCCGCCTCGACGAAGGTGCCGTCGCCGCGGCGCTCCACCTCCGACTCGAGGACCGCGTGCTCGCCCGTGAGCCGCTCGACCCGCGCCGCCACGCCCTCCGGGCCCAGCACGCTCGAGAGCGCCTGGCTCCACGCCGTCGTCTTCGCGCGCCGCTTCGTCGTCGACCCGGGGAGCGCCCACGCGGTGCCCCTGAACTCGAGCGCGAAGACGAGCTCGCGCGGCCGCACGCCGCCCGGCTCAGGCACCGTACCGGATCCGGGGATCGAGGTATCCGTACACGACGTCGACCGCCAGGTTGATGGTCATGAACATGATCGCGACAAAGAGAATGGTGGCCTGCGTCAGCGGGTAGTCGCGCTGGTAGATCGACCAGAGAACCAGCCGCCCGACGCCGGGAAGCGTGAAGACCTCTTCGACGACGACCGTCCCGCCGAGGAGGATGCCCATCTGGAGGCCGGCGACGGTGACGATGGGGATGAGCGCGTTCTTCAGCGCGTGCTTGAGCACCAGAGCGCGTCCGGCCAGCCCCTTCGCCGCCGCCGTCCGGATGTACTCGGAGCTCAGCACGTCGAGCATGCAGGCGCGCGTGGTGCGCGCGATGTTGGCCGCGCTCGCGGTCCCGAGACACAGCGCGGGCAGGAGCATGATCGTCAGGTTCGCGCGCGGGTCGGTGAACAGGTCGACCCACACGACGGGCGGCATCCAGCGCAGGTAGACGGAGAAGAAGAGGATCAGCATCGTCCCCTGCCAGAACACGGGCACGGACAGGCCGAGGAGCGCGCCGACCCTCACGGCGTTGTCCAGCGTGCGGTCGCGGCGGATCGCCGACACGATGCCCGCGGCGATGCCGAGCGCCAGCGCGCCACCCACCGCGAGCAGCGTCAGCTCGATCGTCACCGGGAGGCGCTCGAGGATCAGGCGGAGCACCGGCTTGCCCGTCCGCCAGGAGGTGCCGAGATCGCCCTGCGCGAGGCTGCCGAGCCAGCGCGCGTACTGGAGGTACCAGGGCTCGTCGAGGCCGAAGAAGCGCTTGAGCTGCTCCACCATCTCCGGGCTCACGATGGCGTCGGCGCCGATCATCTGCTCGACGACCGTCCCCGGGATCAGCCGCAGCATCAGGAACACGAGCACCGTCAGCCCGAGGAGCGTCAGGGCCATCGAGTACGCGCGCACGACGACGTAGCGTCCCACCCGCTCAGGCCGTGTCCCGCCAGACGCCCTCGAACCCGTAGAGGAGGGTCGTCGGATGCTGCCGGAAGCCCTTCACGGACGCCTGCGTGAAGTCGATCGTGTCGGCCGAGAACAGCCAGAGGTGCGGGACGTTCTCGAGGATCAGGACCTGGGCGCGGTCGTAGATCTCCTTGCGCTTCCTCGGCTCGAGCGTCCGCCGCCCCTCCTCGAGCAGCTGGTCCAGCTCGGGAACGCTCCAGCTGTTCCAGTTCTGGCCCTTCGTCGAATGGAGCGCGCGGAAGAACGCGGTGTCGGGGTCGGCGTAGCCCGGCGTCGTGTTCATCGTCAGGTCGAAGTCCTTCGCCAGCCACCGCTTGATCCACACGGCGTACTCGACGTTCTCGATCTCCGCGTTGATGCGGATCTTCTTCAGCTGAGCGGCGACGACCGGCGCGCCGAGGACCATCGTGGGGAACGTCGGGATCACGCCGAGCTTCACGCTGAACCCGGCGGCCTGGCCCGCGTCGGCCATGAGGCGCTTCGCCCGATCGAGGTCGGGTTTGTAGTACCGCAGCCACTGGTCCTCGGGCAGCTGCCACTGCTTCATCGGCGCCGTCGCCGGCGCCGTCAGCCGCCCGAACCCGGACGCGGCGACACGCAGCACCTGGCTCCGGTCGACGGCCCAGCTGATCGCCTGCCGGACGCGGACGTCCTTGAGCGGGCCGCGGCTCGCGTTGATGTTGAGGAAGTCGTAGCCCAGGCGCGAGCTGCGGTGGCCGGTCAGGCCCTTCTCGTCCTTCAGGAGGTTGAAGTTCTTGTTGTCCTCGAGGAACGCGTGGTGGATCTGCCCGGTGCGGAGCGCCGCGACGATGTTCGCCTCGTCGGGAATGATCCGGAGAATGACCTCGTCCACATACGGCAGCCCTTTCTTGAAGTACTGCGGGTGGCGCGTGAGCACCATCTGCTGCTCGACCTTCCAGTCCTGCAGCACGAAGGGGCCCGTGCCGAGCGCCGCCTTGTTGAGATCGCCGTGCCGCTTGATCCCCGCCTCGCTGATGATGAAGCCCCAGAACCCGCCGAGCGCCGCCAGGAGCCCGGCGAATGGCTCCTTCGTGACGAACTTCACGGTGTGGCGCCCCGCCGGCTCGACCCGGTCGACCGCGATGAAGTCGGACTTGCCCGGCGACCGCTCGAAGAGCCGGTCGAACGTGAACTTCACGTCGGCCGACGTCAGCTCCTGGCCGTCGTGGAACTTCACGCCCTGGCGCAGCTTGAACGTCCAGACCAGGCCGTCACGGCTCACCTCCCACGACTCGGCGAGCTCCGGGACGGGTTGCATGTCGGCGTCGAAGCGGACGAGCTGGTTGTACATCATCGGCGACCGCCGGCTCCGCGAGAACGCCGGGACGAGCTGCGGGTCGAGTCCCGTCGCCTCGGTCGTCTGGGCCGAGACGAAGGTGCCGCCCGGCTTTGGCGCCTGCGCGTACGCCGGCCTGGGGAGCGAGAGCGCGGCGAGGGCCGCGCCGCCGGTCTTGAGCAGGGCGCGGCGGCTCAGTCCGGTCGGGTCGGAGCCGAGGTGGCGGGTCGTCATCATCGTCCCTCCTGTCGCGCGGTCACTGGACGTTCGGATCGAGGATGTCGCGCAGGCCGTCGCCGATCAGATTGAACGCGAGCACGCTCGCCATGATCGCGACGCCAGGAAACACGGAGATCCACGGCGCGGTCTCGAGATAGGTGCGGCCCTCGTTCAGCATGTTCCCCCAGGATGGCATCGGCGGCTGGGCCGAGAGGCCGAGGTAGCTCAGCGAGGCCTCGATCAGGATCGCCTGGGAGAACGCGATCGTCCCTTGCACGACGAACGGCGAGCTCACGTTGGGCAGGACGTGCTTGAGCGCCACGGCCCAGCGTGTGGCGCCGAGCGCGCGCACCGCCTGGACGTAATCCTTCTCGCGCTCCGCCAGGACCGGGCCCCGCATGACGCGCGCGAAGAGCGGCGTGTAGACGATCGAGATCGCGACGACCGCGCTGTTCACGCCGGGCCCGCGCATCGCCGCGATCCCCACGGCCAGGAGGAGCCCGGGGATGCTGAAGAACACGTCCATCACCCGGTTGATGACATTGTCCCACGCGCCGCCGGCGTACCCGGCGGTGAGCCCGAGCGCGCCGCCGATCGCCATGGCGATGCTGATCGAGACGGAGGCAACGTAGAGCGAGATCCGTGAGCCGTGGATGACCCGGCTCAGGACGTCGCGGCCGAACCGGTCCGTCCCGAAGAGCGCCTTCCCGCCGGGCGCCGACTCGATGAGGTCGAAGTTCTGCTCGTCCGGCGGATGGGGCGCGAGCGCGTCGGCGAAGACCGCGGTGACGACGATCAGGAGGGCGAAGAGGCCGCCGACGACCACCACGGTGCTGCGGGCGACGCGCCGGAGCTGTCGGGCCCACCGGCCTGCTCCCCGTTCACCCGACGCGGGCATCGATGAACGCGCCGATCGCGTCGACGGCGGTCTGCGCCTCGGGCAGCATCGGCAGGAACCAGTGCCACACGTGGACCATCCGCGGCGCGATCTCGAGGGCCGCGTCGACGCCCGCGGCTCGCGCGCGCTCCGCGAGCCCCGCCGCGTCGTCGAGCAGAACCTCGTCGCTCCCGACGTGGATCAGGAGCGGCGGCAAGCCGCGCAGGTCGGCGTAGAGCGGCGACGCAAGCGGCGTCCGCGGGTCCGCGCCCGCGAGGTAGGCGCGCGCCATCTCGCTGACGAGGGCGGGCCGCACGATCGGGTCCGCGGCGGCGTTCTTCGCGTAGCTCGGCGCGCTGCACGTGAGATCGACCCAGGGCGAGATGCAGACGCCGGCCGCCGGCAGCGCGAGACCGCGCTCGCGCAGCGCCACGAGCGTCGCCACGGTGAGGCCGCCCCCGGCGGAGTCGCCGGCGATGACGAGGCGCGCGGGCCTGATCCCCTGCTCCGCGAGCCAGCGGTACGCGAGGACGGCGTCCTCGACCGCGGCGGGGAACGGATGCTCCGGCGCCAGGCGGTAGTCGAGGACGAGCGCCCGGGCGCGGGCGGCCCGGGCCAGGGCCGCGGCGAGATGGCGGTGCGAGCGGGGCGAGCCGATGACGTAGCCGCCGCCGTGGAGGTAGAGCAGGACGACGTCGTCCCGCGCCGAGGGCGGCGCGAGCCACTCCGCGGGCGCGACGGGCGCGGTCACGCGCCGGACGGCCACCTCCGGCGGGATCGGAAACGCGCGCTCGGCGCGCTCGTACTGCGCCCGCTGCTCCGCGAGCGTCAGCGACCCGGGCGGCGGGAGCTTCGCCAGGTGGGCGAGGACGGCTTCGATGCCATGCTGGGTCATGTCGGGCCTCCCATCGTGCGCCCCGAGTGATAGCATCGGGGACCGTGAAGACGCCAGTCAGCTTCTACAGCGAGGGATGCCGGCTCGTCGGCGACGTGTATCGTCCCCAGGACCTCGAGCCGCGAGACCGGCGGGCGGGCATCGTGCTCTGTCACGGTTACACCGGCGTCAAGGATCTCTACCTGCCCGAGAACGCGCGAGTCCTGAACGAGGCCGGCTACGTGGTGCTGACCTTCGACTACAAGGGCTGGGGGGACAGTGAGGGGCCTCGGAGTCGCCTGGCGCCGTACAGCCGCGTCGCCGACGCGCAGGCCGCCCTGACGTTCCTCGGCACGCTCCCCGAGGTCGATCCCGAGCGTCTCGGCATCTACGGAACGAGCTACGGCGGCGCCACCGTCGTCTGGGTCGGGGCCATCGACGCCCGCGTGAAGTGCGTCGTCAGCGTGGTCGGCATCGGCGACGGCGCGCGGTGGATGCGGAGCGTCCGGCGACCCGACGAGTGGCACGACCTCGTGGAGCGCGCACGCCGCGACCGGGTGAAGCGCGCCCTCGAGGGCGCCTCGGAATTCGTCGGCCGCGAGGAGATCCTGCTCCCCGATCGGCAATCGGCCACGCTCGCCGCCGCGGCCCGGCGTGGGAACCCCGCCGCGGTCAGCACCATTCCGCTGGAGTACGTCGACCAGACCCTGGAGTTCTCGCCGGAGTGGATCGTCGATCGCATCTCGCCGCGGCCGATCCTGTTCATCACGACGGACGACGACCGGCTGGTCCCGCCTGACGAGTCGATCCAGCTCTACGCGCGGGCGGGCGAGCCGAAGAAGCTCGTGGTGCTGAAGGGCTACGGTCACTACGAGGTCTACCTCGAGCCCGCGTTCGGCGAGGTCATGCAGGCGGCGCTCGCCTGGTACCGGCAATACCTGCCGGCGCGGGGCGCCTGACGGCGCGCCTCACCGCGCGGCGCCGGCCAGCGGCGCCTTGGGCCCCGCCCGCCGCAGGTAGCGTCCGTAGCCGGGCTTCTGCTCGAGCGTGCCGTCGGGGTTGAGCACGGTCTGGCCGCGCACCAGCGTCATCCAGGGCTTCCCGCGCACGGCCCAGCCCTCGTAGGGCGTGAAGCCCGCGATGCCGAGGTGCTGGCCGCGCTCGATCGTCCACTCGCCCTCGGGGTTCCAGATCGTGAGATCCGCGTCCGCGCCGACGCGGATCGCGCCCTTGCGCGGGTAGAGACCGAAGATACGGGCCGGGTTCTCCGACATGACGCGGGCCATCCAGGTGATCGGGAGGCCCCGCTTGACGACGCCCTCGCTGTAGACGAGTGGCGCGATCGTCTCGAGCGATGGCGCACCGAAGGGAATCGACTTCCCCTCGGCGTCGACGAAGATGTTCTTCCGCCCGGGCTCCTTCGCCGCCGGCGCGCGAGGCGCATGGTCGCTCGCGATCGTGGAGACGAACCCGAGCTCCGAGCCCGTCCAGAGCGCCTCACGGTCCGGCCCCTCGGCGGGCCGGAGCGGCGGGCCGATCTTGGCGAAGGGACCCCAGCGCTCCATCTCCTTGTCGGTGAGGAGCAGGTACTGCGGACAGGTCTCCGCCCACACCCGCTGCCCCTCGGCCTGGGCCCGCTTGATGCGCTCCAGGCCGAGCTTGGTCGAGAGGTGGACGACGTACATCGGACAGCCCGTGAGCCGCGCGATGAGGATCGCCCGGTTGATCGCCTCCTCCTCCGTCCAGTCCGGGCACGTGGGCGGGAAGTCCGTCGGGGCCGTCCGCCCCTCGGCGATCGCCTTGTCCTCGAGGTAGCAGAGGATGTCGCCGTTCTCGCAGTGGAGCTGGCAGAGGCCGCCGAGCGGAGCGAGCCGCTCCATGGTCTTCGCGATGAACTCGTCCGAGACCATGCGCTTGCCGCGCTTCTTGTAGGTCATGAAGAGCTTGAACGACGTCACGCCCTGGCGCACGGCCTCGGGGATGCCGTCGAGGATCGCCGGCTCGTGGTTCAGGATGAAGTGGAAGCCGAAGTCGAGGACGGAGCGCGCCTCGGCCTCCTCGCGGAGCCTCGCGAAGGCTCGCGGCAGCGTCTCGCCCTCGTCATAAATGACGAAGGGCAGAAGCGTCGTGAGCCCCGTCCGGGCCGCGGCGCGCGGCGCCGTCGTCCAGTCGTCGTACTCCGGGCCGACGTGCAGGTGGCAGTCGATGAGCCCGGGCAGGACGTACTTACCGTGGGCGTCGATCACGCGGTCGGCGCCGGGCAGCAGCGCCTCGGGCCCGATGGCGACGATCGTGTCGCCCGTGATCGCCACCGCCGTCTCGACCACGTCCGAAGCGGTCACGACCTGGCCTCCGCGGACGATCGTGTCGACTCCCCGTTTCATCGATTGGTCTCCTTCTCCGTGACGGGCTGCTGCACGAGCCCGTAGTGCTGGGGCTGCCGACGGCCGAGGAAGTTCCAGCGCTTCCGGACCGGCCCCATCTGGTCCAGGTCGAGCCGCGCCTGGACAAGCTCGTCGCCGGTCGTCGCCGCCCGCGCGAGCACCTGGCCGAGCGGATCGATGATGCAGGAGCCGCCGATCAGCTCCACCCCGTCCTCGACCCCGGCCTTCGCGACGCCGACGACGAAGCACAGGTTGGCGTAGGCACCAGAGCGCATGCAGAGCTCGTTCAGGTCGAGTGCGAGCGCCGAGATCGGCGTGTTGTAGCCGATCAGGATGATCTCGGCGCCCTGGAGCGCCAGGCACCGGTAGCTCTCCGGGTAGCGGCGATCCTGGCAGATCGCGACGCCCACCCGCGCGCCCGCGGCGTCGAAGACCCGGTAGCCCGTGTCGCCGTGGGCGAAGTAATAGGGCTCGTAGACCTGCGCGAAGCCGTCGGGCGCCTTCGTGCCCGGCAGATGGATCTTGCGGAAGGTGCCGCAGAGGCGGCCGTCGCGGTCGGTCAGGAGCGCAGTGTTGAAGTACCGGCCCTGGGCCTTCTCGCAGAAGCCCACGTGCAGCGCGACCCGCGCCTGCGCCGCGCGGCGCAGCAGCGGCTCGAGCGCCTTCGGCGGCACCTCGGTCTCGAAGAACTGGTCGAAGTCCGCGCGGACCTTCTTGGGGAAGTACGTCGTGAGCGCCATCTCGGGGTAGGCGATCAGCTCGATGCCGTCCCGAATCGCGTGCTCGAGCAGGGCCAGCATCCGGTCCACGATCTCCTCGCGGGGCGTGCCCTCGTTGTTCGGGCCCAACTGGGCGGCGGCGACCTTCACGTGGCGCGGCATGGCGACCTCCCTCGGCGGCGTTGCTCAGCCCGTGACTCACGCTGATACCGCATTCGTCGAGCCTGGGCAAGTCGCCGTCGGATGACGCGCCGCGTTCGGGCGTCCGGGACCTGACGCGGCCTCGGCTTGACAGGCCGTGACGCGAGTGTGAAGGTGAGGCCGTGCGGCGGATCGTCGCGTTCGCCCTCGTGCTGGTGCTCGTCGTCGGCGTGACGGCGCCGAGCGCCCACGCCGGCGGCGGGGTCGCGACGAACGTGGCCCTCGGGCTCGCCTCCTTCGCGGTATTCAATCAGCTCTTCTTTCCCTTCGCGTACGCCCGGCCCGTCTACGCGGCGCCGGTCTACGCGGTGCCCGCGTACCCCGTGTACGTCGAGCGGCCCGTGTACTACCAGCACGTCTACCCGACCGTGATCAACTATCCCCACGGCCGCTACGAGCTCCGCGGCGACGGGATCCAGACGCCATATCAGTGGGTGTGGATCCCGAACCCGCCGCCGCCCCCACCGCCGCCCGCGGCTCCGCCCGCTCCCCCGTCCTCGCCGACGCGCTAGTCGCGGGGCTCACGCGGTCGTCGGCCGCCGTCGTCTCGAAGCTCGTCGAGCGCAACACCGAGGCGACGACCGAGGATCCTGCGCGGCCTCCAGGCAGCAGGCGAGCGCATGTGGCAAGTTGCGCAGGATCGACGGCTGGCGGAAAATCGCCGCTGTGCTGAGTCGGCAGGTCGCGGCATGACGATCGTACGCGCGGCGCTCCCGGCCGCGCTTGCTCTCAGCGTCCTTGCCGCGTCGCTCGCCGGCGAGGCGCAGCCACCGGTCAAGGTCTACCGAATCTCCCTCTTTCACGTGGGCCTTGACCATGTGCCGCCGTCGCTCGACGGCCTGCGCGATGGGCTCAAGGCGCTCGGCTACGAAGAAGGCAAGAACCTCCGGCTCGACTTCCG
>Ga0209474_10001233_pt1 | contig 25677 bp, 26 predicted proteins | sample GraSoiAngelo_145_FD_185902 | JGI IMG/M metagenome (GOLD analysis project Ga0209474, IMG submission 185902) | Grasslands soil microbial communities from the Angelo Coastal Reserve, California, USA - 14_1009_05_20cm (SPAdes) (version 2) | ecosystem: Environmental > Terrestrial > Soil > Grasslands...
CTCGTGCCGCTCGCCGAGGTCGAGACGCTGGCGCGCGCGTTGCCCGGCCTCCTCGTCGTCGACGAGGCGTACGTCGACTTCGCGCGCGAGCACGCGCTCGGGTTGGTCGGCCGGCTCGCGAACGTGCTCGTGCTGCGCACGCTCTCCAAGTCGTTCTCGCTGGCCGGGCTGCGGGTCGGGCTCGCCTTCGGGCATCCGGAGCTGCTGGCGGGGCTGCGCACGGTGAAGGACTCGTACAACCTGAGCCGCCTCTCGCAGGCGGCGGGCGAGGCGGCGCTCGGCGACCTCCCGGCCATGGAGAAAAACCTCGCCCGCATCAAGGCGACGCGCGCGCGGCTCGCCGCGGAGCTCGAGCGCCTCGGCTTCCGCGTACCGCCGTCGGAGGCGAACTTCGTGCTGGCGCGGCGACCGGGGGTCGATCTGGGCCCGGTCGCGCGCGCGCTCGCGGCGCGCGACATCCTGGTGCGCCACTTCGCCGTGCCGGGGCTCGAGGACGCCCTCCGCATCACGGTGGGGACGGAGGCGGAGATCGACGCGCTGCTGGCGGCGCTGCGCGCGGTGGCCGCGCCCTGATCGCTGCTCGTTCGTGAAGGAAGCCGGGCTCGCGAATGCGGAGAAGGTCGGGCAGCGATCCATGCTCTATGCGCGCCTCGCGTACTTCCGGGCGTCCGACGCGTGAGAAGCGACGCTACCGGGCGCCGATCACGGTCTGGCGGCATGAGCTCCTTGGTGCCGCCCTTCCGGGCGCGCCGCTCGGAAGACGCGCGCGGTCCCGCCTAATCCGCGCCGTCGTCCACGTCTTCGCCCTCATCCGCCTCGCCCGGCTCGGGCGGGACGGACGGCTCGGTCGTCGTGGTCGCCTTTGCAGCCTCGGCGGCGGCGCCCGGCTCTTCGACCAGGTCCTTCGGCGGCTTGTCGAGGCGCGCGTACATGTAGTCGCGCGCCTCGAAGACGGTCTCGCTCCCGGCGCGCATGACGTACGGCTTGCCGTCGTGCTTGGCGGCGAGGACGGTGCCGATCGGCTGCCCTTCCTTGTCGGTGAGGGTGATGCGGAGGTCGGGGTGGTCGAGGCCCCAGGCGGCCAGGTCCTTCGCCGGCTCGGCGGCGATGTCGGCGCCACGGAGGTCGCGGAGGTCGTCCAAGAGGGTCGCGATCGCCGAGTCCTTGGGCGTCTTCCCCTCGCCGCCCTCGAGCGTCCACTTGCTCTCGGCGCGTGCGAGCCTCACCGCGCCGCCGTCCTTCCGCTCGAAGGCGAGCTTGCCGACGCGCGTCGGGTCGAAGCCGAGCACGGTCTTGTCGCGGAACTGGCTCGGCGGCTTGGCGAGGGTGCGGAAGGTCCAGTCGCCGAGGGCGTACACGGTCGGCTGGTCACCGCGCTTGGCATAAATCTGCTTCTGCGTGCCCTGCGTAGTCTCCGCCCCTACCAGGAGCGCCTGGCTTGCGGCGCCGTCGGTGCCGGTTGCCAGCGTGACGGTGAGGCGGGGCGCGGCGAGCCCGTACTTCCCGAGATCGTCCGGGTGATCGTCCGGGAAGTCGACGGCGCGCGTCGAACGCAGGGAGGACAGATACGAGCGGACCTCGGTCGTGTCGCCGGGGTGGTCGCCCGGCTCCACCGTCCACGCCTCCTTGTCCTTGCGGACGAGCGCCACCGTGTCGCCGTTCTCCGCCTTGATCTCGACCCGGCTCACGTCCTCGTCTTTGAAGGCCAGGATCGTCTTGTCGCGCACGTCCTTCACCTGCTTGTTGAGGCCGTAGCCGAGCGCCGAGGTGGTGAGGTAGAGCTTCGGCTCGTCGTCCTTGCGCACGTAGGCCTTGCCGCCGATGGCGGTGTTCTTGCCGACCACCAGGGGCGGCGGCTGCGGGCCGTCCTTGAGCGTGAGCTTGACGGTGACCGTCGGCTTGTCGAGGCCGAAGTCGGCCAGGTTCTGCGGCAGCTCGCCCAGCGTCTTCTGCACCTCGGCATCGGCGACCGTCGAGAGGACGCCCTTCACCACCGTGTCGTCGGCGGGCGCCTCGGCGGGCCGGACCAGCCGCCAGCCCGTGTCGTCCCGCTTGAGCTCGAGCTCGCGGTCCGGATAGGTGAGGACGACGCCGGTGACGGCGTCCTTGTCGATGCCGACGAGCTTCTCCTTCTTCCCCTCGCGCGCGGCCTCGGGCAGCTCGTAGACGTAGAGGTAGGTCCCGAGCGCGGCGACCAGGACCAGGAGGATGAGGATGCGGCGGATCACCGGGACTTCCGGAGCCACCACACGGCAATGCCGGTCGCGATCATGAACTGCGGGATGATGAACACGGAGAGGTAGAAGACCTGCACCGCCTGCTCTCTGGTCAGCTCGGCGCGCGAGGCGCGCACGGTGCGGCTGCGGATCGCGACCAGCTCCTCCTGGCCGACGAGCCAGCCGATGGCGTTCAGGAAGAGGTCGCCGTTGAGCCGCGCCTCCGCGAGCTGCTGGTTGTCGGCGAACATGGGCGTGCCGAAGACGACGAGGCGCGCCGCGTCGGGGGCCTTCTTCCCTTCGGGCGCCGGGGGCGGCTCGATCCCCAGGTCGTGCAGCTTGGCCTCGACCGCGACCGCGACGCTGAGCGGGCCCTTGCGGTCCTCGGGATCGAGCGACGCGGTCGGGTTCTTGCTGAAGACCTCGTCGACCTTCGTCTCCGCCCAGCTCGACGCGCTCGTCTTCACCAGCGCCGTCGCCGTGAGCCCCTTCTTGCCGGCCGAGTCGGGCTCGACGGTGCGCGTCTGCGGGTAGACGGTGTAGTCGTGGAAGTTCTGCGTGATGGGGTGCGCGCCGTAGGTCTTCGTGATCGGCTGGACGCCGAGCGTCGGGCCCTGGAAGAGCCGCACCACCTGGTCGATCACGATGTCGTTGCCGAGCTTGACGCCCCAGTCGGCGAGCAGCTTGGGGACCCGCTCGTCGCCCTGGCGCGGCCCGACGAGTGCGAGCAGGTGCCCGCCGCGCTTCAAGTACGCGTCGACGATCTGGACCTCGTGCTCGCTGAGCGGCCGCTGCACGCCCGCGATCACGAGCGCGCTCGCGTCGTCGGGGATCTGCTCCGCCGAGGGGAGCACGAGCGGCCTCACCTCGTAGTTCTCCTGCTCGAGGGCGAGCTTTGCGCCGGCGTAGCCCTTGGGGTCGTTCTGGTTCCCGATGTCGGCCTCGCCGTCGCCCTCGGCGAAGTAGACGATCTTCTTCGTCGTGCCGGAGACGCGGATGATGCCGTTGGTGACGCTCTCCTCGGTGGGGTTGGCGACGACGAACGACTCCTTGCCGTACTGGAGGTGCACGCTGTGCAGCGCGGTGATCTTCATCTGCTCGACCAGCGCGGGCTCCTTGTCCGGGTCGACGAGCCGGAACTTCACGTGGCCCGGGGCGGCGTACTGGTAGCTCTCGAGCAGGGTCTGGAGCTGCGGGTCCTGCCCGCCCTCGACGAAGCCGGTCATCGCGAGGTCCTCCTTGAGGGCCTCGACCAACTTCTTCGACTGCGGCGCGAGGGTGTAGATGCCCGCCTCGGTCAGGTCCCAGCGATGGTGACGGCGCGCGGAGATGTAGTTGCCGCCCCCCACCAGCAGGACGAAGAGGAGGGTGTAGACGAGGGCGCCGGCGCCGTAGCGCGTCGAGCGCTGGCCGAGGAGACCGCGGAACTCCTCGAAGCCGAAGGAAAGGTACGCGATGAGCAGGCCGGCGCCGAGGACGAGGTTCCCCAACACGTACAAGTCGCTCAGCGGCCGGTCGACGATGAGCGCGCCGGCGAAGCCGAAGGCCAGGAAGAGGAGGCCGAGGAGGCCGAAGAGCGAGCCCGACCGGCGCACGACTACCTCCAGCGCACGGACTCGACCGAGCGCAGGGTGAGGAAGAGAGCGATCAGGAGGAGGGTGGCGAAGTAGACCACGTCCTTGGTGTCGATGATCCCCTTGGTCATCTCGCTGAAGTGCTCGGTGATCGAGGCGTAGCGTACGATGCCGCCCGCCGCGCCCTGCATGGTCTCGCCGAGCCAGCCGATCGTGTAGAGGACGAGGAGCGCGAAGAGCGCGCCCACGTAGGCGATCACCACGTTGTCGGTGAAGGACGAGATGAGCGTGCCGATGGCCAGGAACACGGTCGCCATGAGCGCGAGGCCGAGATAGCCGGCCACCATCATGGGCACCTCGGGGTTGCCGTAGCGGACCAGCAGCCGGCCGAAGTAGCCCGAGAGCGCCACCATGAGCAGCACGAGCCCGAGCCCGCCCAGGAACTTGCCGAGCACGATCTCGCCCACGCGCACGGGCGAGGTGAGGAGGAGCTCGTAGGTGCCCGAGCGCTTCTCCTCGGGGAACATCCGCATGCTGATCGCCGGCACGATGAAGATGAGCAGCACCGACATGTTGTGGAGGAGCGGGACCACGACCATCTGGTTCAGGTTGAAGCGCGCGAGCATCTCGGGGTTCCGCATCATGCTGTACATCTGCAGGGTCTGGTTGAAGGCGGAGAGGAGCGCGAAGAAGAAGTAGCCGGCGAGCGCCAGGTAGGCGGCGAGCAGCACGTAGGCGACCGGCGAGGAGAAGTACGAGCGCAGCTCCCGCCCGGCGATGGTGAGGACGTTGCGCATGCTCAGGTCTCCGCAGCGGCGGCGCGCGCGCCGTCGCCCGTGTCGCGCGAGATGGCCTCGATGAAGACGTCCTCGAGCGTCCGCCCGCGCATCAGGTTCGCGAGCTCGTCCTCCACCACGATGCGCCCGTCGTTGATGATGACCACCTTGTCACAGACCTGCGACACCTCGGGCAGGATGTGGGTCGAGAGGACGACGGTGCGCTTGCCGCCGAGCGTCTTGATGAGGCTCCGGATCTCGATGATCTGCCGCGGGTCGAGGCCGATGGTGGGCTCGTCGAGGATGAGCACCGGCGGGTCGTGGATGAGCGCCTGAGCGAGCCCGACCCGCTGCCGGTAGCCCTTGGAGAGGTGGCCGAGCAGGCGGTCGCGGACGTCCGTCAAGCCGCAGGTCTCGAGCACCCGGTCGAGCGCCCCGGCGAGGTCGCCGCGCGCCATGCCCTTCAGCCTGGCGACGAAGCGGAGGAAGCCGGCCGCGGTCATGTCGTTGTAGAGGGGCGGGCTCTCGGGCAGGTAGCCGATGCGGCGGCGGACCTCGCTCGACTGGGTGAAGACGTCGAAGCCCTCGACCCGGACCGTGCCGCTGGTCGCGGGCAGGAAGCCCGTGATGATGCGCATGGTGGTGGTCTTGCCGGCGCCGTTCGGGCCGAGAAAGCCCAGGATCTGCCCCGAGGGCGCCGTGAACGAGGCGTCGCGCACCGCGGCCAGCTCGCCGTAGCGCTTGGTCAGGTTGGCGACCTCGATCATCGAAAGGGTTTGGACTCCGGCGGCGGCCGAGAAATTCGAGGGGCGTATTAGCGGCGGCCCCACGGGATTGCAAGGCGGTGCGCTGGTTGGACTCGCCCGGACCCCTCTGCTAGCGTCCGGGCGCGGCACATGGGAACCGCCGAGCCGGCACCCCGGCCGCGCCTCTACCTGATCGACGGCAGCGGGTACGTCTACCGCGCCTTCCACGCCCTCCCCGGCCTGGGGACCTCGCGGGGGCTGCCGACGAACGCCGTCTACGGCTTCACCAACATGGTGGCCAAGCTCCTGCGCGAGGAGCGGCCGCGGCACCTGGCGGTGGTCTTCGACCTGCCGGGCGAGACCTTCCGCGACCAGCTCTACGCCGACTACAAGGCCACGCGCGCGCCCGTGCCCGACGAGCTCCGCCCGCAGATCGGCTACGTGCGGAAGGTGGTCGAGGCGCTCCGCCTCCCGGTGGTCGAGGTGCCCGGGGTCGAGGCCGACGACGTGATCGGCACGCTCGCCCGTCAGGCGAGCCGGGCCGGCCTCGAGACCGTGATCGTGACCGGCGACAAGGACCTGATGCAGCTGGTCGACGAGCGCACCACCTGGCTCGACACCATGCGTGACCGCCGCTGCGGCCCGGCCGAGGTGCGCGAGCGCTTCGGGGTCGAGCCTGCTCTCGTGCCCGACGTCCTCGGCCTCATGGGGGACCCGATCGACAACATCCCGGGCGTCGCCGGCATCGGCGAGAAGACGGCCGCGACGCTGGTGCGCGAGCTGGGGCCGGTGGAGGAGATCCTGGCGCACCTGGACGCGGTCGAGCGTACCGGCGTCCGCGGCGCGAAGAAGATCCGCGAGGCGCTCGCGCGCGAGGCGGAGACGGCCCGGCTCTCGAAGCAGCTCGCGACGATTCGCTGCGATCTGCCCGTCCCGCTCGAGCTCGAGCGCCTGCGCTGGGAGGGGCCGGACCCGGAGAAGCTCCGCCCGCTCTTCGCCGAGCTCGAGTTCGCCTCGCTCCTCCGCGACCTCGTGCCGGGCGGCGCGGCACCGGAGGTCGAGCACACGGCCCCGCGCACGCCCGCGGAGATGCGCGCGGCGCTCGGGGCGCTGGCCGCCGCGGGCGTGGTCGGCGTGGTGCCCGTGGGCGCCCGGCTCGAGGGGCTCGCGCTCGCGGGGCCGAGCGGCCCGGTCGTCGTCGTCGCCGAGCCCGACGCGCCCGGCGCCCTCGCCCCGCTCATGGGCGACCTGGCCGTCGCCAAGCTCGGCGCCGACTTGAAGGCGCTCCGCGTGGCGCTCGCGCGGCGCGGCGTCGCGCTCGCGGGCCCCGGCTTCGACGTCGCGCTGGCCTCGTACTGTCTCAACCCCTCGCGCGCCGAGCACACCATCGCCGCGCTCGCCGAGGAGCTCCTGGGCGTCGGGCGCGACGATGGGGCCGATCCCACGCTCGCCGCCTGCCGCGCCGCGCGCACGGCCCACGCGCTGCGGCCGCTCCTCGAGGAGCGCCTGCGGGCGCACGAGATGGAGCGGCTCTTCTACGAGCTCGAGATGCCGCTCGCCGAGGTGCTGGCCGAGATGGAGCTGGCCGGCATCCTGATCGACGTGGCGGCGCTCGGGGCGCTGTCGGCCGAGTTCGCGGCGGCGCTCGAGCGCCTGATGGCGGAGATCTACGCGCTCGCGGGCATGGAGTTCAACATCAACTCGCCGCCCCAGCTCCGCACCGTGCTCTTCGAGCGTCTCGGCATCTCGCCGCGCGGCGTGCGCCGGGGGAAGACCGGGCTCTCCACCGACGTGGACGTGCTCACGCGGCTCGCCGAGCAGCACCCGCTGCCGGCCAAGATCCTCGAGTACCGCGCGCTCGCGAAGCTCAAGTCGACCTACGTCGACACGCTCCCGGCGCTGGTCGATCCCGCGACCGGCCGCCTCCACACCTCGTTCAACCAGACCGTGGCCGCGACCGGCCGGCTCTCGAGCTCCGATCCGAACCTCCAGAACATCCCGATCCGCAGCGAGGAGGGGCGCCGCATCCGCGCCGCCTTCGTCGCGGCGCCGGGCCACCGGCTCGTGTCGGCCGACTACTCGCAGATCGAGCTGCGCGTGCTGGCGCATCTCTCGGGAGACCAGGCGCTGATCCAGGCCTTCGCGTCGGGCGAGGACATCCACGCGCGCACCGCCGCGGAGGTGTTCGCGGACCGCCCGCCGGCGGAGGGCCGGCGGCTCGCCAAGGTGATGAACTACGGCATCGTCTACGGGATGGGGGCGGCCCGAGCGGCGCGCGAGCTCGGCGTCTCCCAGGCCGAGGCGGCGGCGTACATCGATCGCTACCTCGGCCGCTACCCCGGCGTGCGGGCCTTCATCGACGCTACCATCGCCCAGGCGCGGGCACGGGGCTACGTGACCACGATCCTCGGGCGGCGCCGCTACCTTCCCGAGCTCGGGGCCCGCGACCCGGCCGTGCGGCAGTTCGCCGAGCGGGCGGCGACCAACACGCCAATCCAGGGCTCGGCTGCCGACCTGATCAAGCTGGCCATGCTGGAGGTCCGGCGCCGCCTGGCCGCCGCGGGGGGCGGCGCGCGCCTCCTCCTCCAGGTCCACGACGAGCTGGTGCTCGAGGTTCCCGCCGACCGGCTCGCGGCCATCGCGTCGGCCGTGCGGGATGCCATGGAGCAGGTCTTCCCCCTCCGCGTCCCACTCGACGTCGACGTGCGCCCCGGCGCCACCTGGGCGGAGGCCCATTGACGCCTCCCGCGGCGCCCCGCCCCGGCCGGCGGGTGAATAGGCCGGGCGGCGACCCGTCTTACCTCCGGCGAGCGTTCCGTGGCTTCTAGCGACTGGGAGCTCGTCCAGCGCGCGCGGACGGGTGACCGGGACGCCTTCCGCGAGCTGGTCGAGCGCTACCAGCGCAAGATCGCCGCGCTGGCGCTCGGCATGCTGCGCAACAGGGAAGACGCGCTCGACATCGTGCAGGAGACGTTCACGAAGGCGTACCAGGGCCTCGACCGCTTCAAGGGGGACGCGGCCTTCTACACCTGGGTGTACCGCATCGCCTACAACCTGTGCGTGGACCAGCAGCGGCGGGCGGCGAAGGAGCCGCAGCTCACCCTCGACGCGGACGAGGACGCCCGCCCCGCCCGCCCCCTGGCCGCCGCCGACCCCCACCCCGACCAGCCCTTCGCGCGCGCGCGCGACGCCGAGATCGCCCGCCGGGTGCGCGAGGCCATCCGAGATTTGACCCCCGATCACCGAGCGGTCATACTCCTACGCGAGTTGGAAGGGCTCTCCTACGCGGAGATCAGCCAGGTGCTCGACTGTCCGAAGGGGACGGTGATGAGCCGCCTGCACTACGCGCGCCGCCAGCTCCAGCGGCGGCTGCGGGAGCTCTTGTGAGCGTCGCGCGGGTCATGACGTGCGGCGAGGTCGAGGCGCTGCTCGACGCCTTCGTCGATGCGGAGCTGCCCGCGGCCATGCTGCTCGCGGTCGCCCGCCACGCGGGCGCCTGCACCGCGTGCGACGCGGTGGTGCGCGAGCTGACGACGCTCCGCGAGGTGGTCGAGCGCAGCGTGGCGGCAGAGGCGGAGGCGCTCGACCTCTCGCGCGTGTGGCCGGCGGTCAGCCAGGGCATCGAACGCCACGACGTCCGCGTCGAGTGGCGCCGGCGGCTCCGCACCGTGCCCGCGTGGGGTGTCGCGCTCGCCGTGGCCGCGAGCGCGGTCCTCTGGGTGCGCAGCCCGGGGCCCGAGCCCCAGCGCGTCGCGGCCCGGCCGCGCCCGAACCAGACGGTGATCGAGCGCATCGACTCGAGCGGCCACTTCGAGCTCCGCCGCGAGCGCAAGAACGGCACGACGCTCATCATGGTGAGCGCCGACGGGGACCCGGCAGGCCAGTGACGCGCGAGGCGTGCCCCGTGGTGCTCGGGCTCGCCGTGGCGACGGTCGTCCTGCTCGCCGCCGCCCACGCGTTCGCGCTCGAGGTGCAGATCACGACGGTGCGCGCCGCCGAGCATGGCCCCTCCGACGCGCAGCTCATCGACCTCCGCCCGCGTCTCCGGCGCCTGGTCGGCTACCGCTCCTTCCAGATCGTGGGCGAGGAACGGCGCCGCTGCGTGTGGCAGACGAGCGAGGCATTCACCATCCCGGGCGGGCGGCTGCTGCACGTGATGCCCAGGGCGATGCGCGACCAGGCGGTGGTGATGCGCGTCAAGCTGATGGACGGATCGCGCGCGCTGGTGGATACGGACGTGCGGCTGCAGAATCGCGGCGTGATGCTCTTCGGCGTCGATCAGGACTCGCACGCCGCCCAGGGGGCGCTCATCATCATGCTGCGAGCGGAGGACTGAGATGGCAAACTGGGTCGAGGAGATCGGCAACCAGCTCTGGGGCGTGGCGGAGGCGTTCGGCGCCGAGATGCGCGGGCAGGGCCTGCTCTCGCTCCTGCGGCCCGTCGCGCCCTTCAACCGGCCGAGCTTCCTCGCCCCGGCCGTGACCGTGGGCGCGCTGATCACCTTCCTCATGCTCTCGGGGGTGGCGGTGACGGCGCTCGGCGCGCTCCTGACCGCGCTCCTCGCGCTCTACCTGCTGCTGGTCGAGGTGTTCGGGGTGACGGTCGAGCTGCACCCGTTCGGGGTGCGCTGAGCGGCGCTCAGCGCCCCGCCATCGCCGCGGCCAGGATCCTCGCCGTGCTCGGCCGCATGATGCGCGCGTCGACCTCGCGGCCCGCGAGGAGCGCCTCGCGCACCTGCTTGCCCGAGATGGTGAGCGGCTTCTCGCCCGGGTGGTTGTCCATCAGGTCGACGCGCCCGACCGACTCGTAGTAGGCGGCGAAGCCGACCTTGACGGGCGTTATCTTCAGGTCGCCCGGGAGCGCGTCGAAGATCTCCTGCGCGTCGAAGTCGCCCCAGATGGGCGTGCCGTCGTGGAAGGGCGCGTCGGCGTGCTTGCGCCCGACGACCAGCTCGGTGAAGCCGAAGTTCTGGCGGTAGATGCCGTGCATCACCGCCTCCTTCGGGCCACCGTAGAACATCTTGATGTCGAGGCCGAGGAGGATGACGCGGTCGGGCACCGACTCGCCGCGCGGCCCCCAGAGCGTGGGGTCGCTGTCGCCCTCGCCGAGGGCGCGCGTCGCGATCAGCGCCTCGTAGGTCCGCATGCGCACGTCGGCGTGCACGTCGTCGCCCTTGGTCTCGCCGAGGAGGGGGTTGAGACACGCGCCTGCGTCGTGCCCGGCGCGCAGCAGCGTCTCGAGCCCGTAGACGAGCGCGTACTCGTGCGCGCGATGGAGCGGGTTGCGGGTCTGGAAGGCGACCACGCGCGTCCAGCCCTTGGCGGCCAGCAGCCGGCGCACCTCGCGCGGTGTCAGCACGTACTTGCCGAACTCGGGGTGCTTCGGCTGCGGCAGCACGCGCAGCCGGCCGCCGAGGAGATGCGTGTTGTCGGCGTCGCCCTTGAGCACCATGTCGGCGCCGGGATGATCGGTGCGCTCGGTGCCGTAGACGCTCTTCAGGTACTTCGTCTTGTCCCACGGGTAGACGTCGCTGATGGCGAGGGTCGCGACCACGGCGCCCGCGCTGTTCGCCAGCGCCACGGTCTGTCCGCGCGCGAGCTTCCGGGCCAGCTCGGCGGTCACGGGAAACGCGATCGGGATCGTCCAGGCGTAGCGCTCGCCGCCGCGATCGATCACGCACTCGTCGAGCACGCGGTGGTAGGTGGCCTCGTCCATCGGGCCGGTGAGCGGGGAGAGCCCGCCGTCGCCGAAGCGGTAGACGCTCGAGAGGTCGGCGTCGGAGACCGGCACCTTGGGGAGGCGCGCCGCCTCGGCCCGGAACCGCTCGACCTCGTCCGCCGGGACGGTCAGGGACACAGGCTCGGTCAAGCCGCCGTGGGGAGGGATCAGGTCGGGCATCGAGGATCCTTTCTCGGGCTCGGGTCGTTTGGGGCTAACTCACCCAGTTCTCGCACCGCGGTCTCGGGACCCGTTTGAACTCCCAGCCCTTGTGAACGGGTTCGAGGATCACCTTGTCGTTCGCCCGGAGGATCAAGAGCTCGTCGCCGCTGAAGCGGAACTCCTTCGGCAAGCGGACCACCTGGCTGCGTCCGTTCCAGAAGAGCTTCGCTCTCGTGCTCATGGATCCTGGCTAATCTATGCCCGATATGGGTCGTGGCGACAACGCGCTTGACGCCCGCTCCTCATCCCCGCGGCACGGCGAGCGTGATCCCGATCAGCGGCCAGTAGTACACTGCCACCAGGTTGAACGCCGCCCATGCGATCACGACCAGGATCGAGCCCGGCACGAGCATGTCGCGCAGGCGCAGATAGCCCGACGAGTACGCGATCGCGTTCCCGGGCGTGCCGACCGGGAGCGTGAAGGCGAGCCCGGCGGGGAGGGCGATGGCGGGGGCCATCGCCCGCGGGTCGATCCCGAACTGCTGCGAGATGCCGAGCGCGACCGGCAGGAGCAGCGCGACCACCGCCGAGTTGCTCATCACCTCGGTGAGCACGATGCTGATGGCGGAGAGGAGCGCGATCACGGCCGCGGGGCTGTGTCCCCACTGGCTGAGCAGGATCTTCGCGAGCCAGGCGGCCGCGCCCGAGCGGTTGAGGGCCGCGCCGAGCGCGATGGCGCCGCCGTACATCAGGAGCACGCCCCAATTGACGTACTGCTCGACGTCGCGCCAGCCGACGATGTCGAGCACGAAGAGGACGGTCACGCCCGCCAGCGCGATGGTGGCGAGCCCGAACTCCTCGCCGCCGACGATCCAGGCGGCGAGCGTGCCGAGCATGACCAGGCCGATCGCCCGCTCCTGCGCGGACGGGCGCCCCATGCGCAGCGCCTTCTCCTCGATGACCGCGTCGGCGTCGCGCACCGAGGCGACGTCGATCGGGAAGAAGCGGAGGATCACCGTCCAGCCGGCGACCAGGAGGACGGCGACCAGCGGCCAGGCGGCCAGGGTCCACTCCGCGAAGCTGTAGCTCTGCCCGCTCGACTCGTGCAGCATGCCGAGCGCGAGCGGTGCCCGCCCTCCGCCGAGCAGGGTCGCGATGCCGCCGATCGAGCTTCCCCACGCGAGCGCGAGGAAGAGGGCGCGCGCGTAGTTGCTCCGCTCGGGGCGCAGGCGGAGCACGCGGGCGATCTCCACCGTGATCGGAAAGGTCATGGCGGCGACCGCGTGCTCGGACATGAAGAACGCCATGAAGGCGTTCATCAGGTAGAGCGAGAGGAGGAGCGTGCGCGGCGTGTGGCCGAAGCGGCGCAGCACCGCGATCGCGATGCGGGTCGAGAGCCCGCACTTCATGAGCGAGGCGGCGAGGATGAAGGCGCCCAGGATGAAGAACACGGCCTCGTTGCCGAAGAGCGCGTAGGTGTCCTTGGCGGAGAGCACGCCGGTGGTCGGCAGGAGCACCATGGCGAGCAGGCTCGTCACCATGAGCGGGATGACGTTCGTCACCCAGTAGACGAGGCAGAGGGCGAAGATGGCGAGCGCGCTCTGCCCGGCGGCCGTGAGCCCGGCGGGCGGCTCCATGGCGCGCAGGGCGAGGAAGGCGAGGAGCCCGGCCAAGAGCACGACCGGCCGGTAGGTGTGCCCGGCGAGGATGCGCCACAGCGGCCGGGTGTCGATGATGACGTCGGCGGGCGGCTGGAGCCGTTCCTGCGGGCGCGACACTAGAGATGGGCCGCGTCGAACGACTCGCTCACGTTGCGCACGCGCAGGCGGCGGCGGAAGCGGGCGAGGCTGCGGGCGGCGAGTGCGCCCAGGCGCGAGCGGACGAGCTGCTGGACGGTGAGCGCGAGGCGGGCGCCGTCGCCCGCGAAGTGGCGCGCCTCGAGCGGCGTGATGCCGAGCGCCAGGTCGCGCACCCAGCCCATGTTGATGCCGCGGCGCTTGACGGTGCGGTAGAGGTGCGCGAGGACGGGCGTCACCTCGGCCGCCTCGGGCACCGGGTGCTCGCCGCGCAGGATGGCGGCCACCGGCACGACGCCCATCTCCGCCAGCGCGTCGATGCCGGCCATGGTCGAGTCCGCGGGCTCGAGACCGAGCACCAGGTCGGTCCACACGGTGCCGCTCGGGAACACCGTGGCGGCATGCGCGAGGGACTCCAGGTAGCGCTCGCGCCCGATGTAGCGCGCCCGTCCGATGCAGTGGCGGTTCAGCACGTCGGGGTCGAAGAGTTCGAGGTTGTAGCTGAGCGCGTCGACCCCGAGCGCGTAGGTCCGGTCGATCCAGGGGGTCGTGCGCGGCGGGTGGACCTGGGCGGCGATCAGCGTGTCGAAGTGCCTGCGCACCGCCTCGATGTAGGGGGCCAGGAAGGCGATGCCGCCGTCCTCGCTCTCGTAGTGGCTGGTGTTGAAGTAGACGAACTCGCACGCACCCTCGTCGAAGGCGGCGCGCACCACCTCGAGCACGTCGGCGACCGGGACCGCCTCGCGGTCGGCCGGCACGCGTGCGCCCTCGACGCAGAAGCGGCACGGCGTGCCGCGCACGCTGAAGCCGCAGGCGGTGCTCGGGTGCACGAGCAGGTGGCTGCCGCGCACGGTGGCGACCCGTGCCATGGGCGTGCCGCGGCTGGTGCGGCGCTCGTAGAAGGCGGGCCGCGCGATGGGGCGGACCTCGATGCGGGCGCTCTCGGCGCCGCCGGCGTCGCGGCGCACGAGGAAGTGCCGGCCGCCGTCGGCGAGGAGCGCGAAAGGCGAGCCCGCGGTGTGGCCCGCGTCGATCGGGACGTCGACGCGGACGTCGCCGGGCAGGACGAGCTCGAGCGGCCGCGCGGCGTCCCCGGCGGCGAGGCGGGCGGCGGTCGGGTCGAGGCGCGCGCCGCGCACGGTGAGCTCGAGCTTCCAGTGCGCGGGGTGGGTCATGGCGGTCCGGCGCAGCACGAGCAGCCCGCCGTCGCGAGGTCTCTCGCCGTCGCGCTGCCCTCGAAGCGGACCGTGGTCAGGCGGCCGCGCACCGGCGGCGAGACGAGGACGCGAAGCGCCTCGTTCGCCGCCAGCGCGCCGAGCGCCAGGCGCGCGGGGTCGAGCGCGCTGCTCGCAGCTCGGCCGCCGAGCTCACCGGGTCCGAGCGCCTGGCCCCAGCACCTCATGCACGGCCGTCCGACGAGCGTCGCGACCAGGAGCCGATCGCCGCCGAGCAGACCGAGGACGAACGGTCTGCTCGCCTGCTCGAGGCCGAAGGGCACGCCGTGCGCGGGGGTGTCGTCGGCGACCGAGGCGAGATAGAGCAGGCTGATCGCCACGTCGGCCAGCGGCCCCTCGATCGAGGTGGGATCGCGGTGCAGGCGACAGTCGGGCGACAGCTCGGGCAGGGGGCCGACGCGCGCGGAGACGTGCAGCCTCCCGACGCCCGCCCGCCCGAGGAGGGTCACCGCCGCCACGGCAGCCGGTCCGGCGCCCGCCACCGCGACGCGCGCCGCCAGCAGCCGCTCCTGTCCTCGTCCGCCGACCTCCGGCAGCAGGATCTGGCGCCCGTAGCGCTCGATCTGCGCGTCGCTCAGCATCACTCGATGATGTTCTTCTCGATCGGCTCGACCGTGACGCCCTGGGCGCGGAACCACTCGACGGCGGCGTCGATCTCCTCCTGCCGGCCGTCGAGCTCGAGGGCGATGATCCCGATCTCCTCGCTGACGCTCGCGCTGCGCACGTTGAAGACCAGGTCGAACTTCCGGCTCATCTGGTAGATGAGCGGCTCCTTCACGAGCTTCTTGGGATAGGTCAGGTAGAACTTCCCGCGCGCGACCGCGTCGGGCTTCGCCTTCGGCAGGCGTGGCGGCGGCATCCGCTTCATGACGTCGTCCCTCCGAGCTTCCCCCAGCCGACCCACATGTTGGTCGAGAGGTAGCGGTCGCCGAAGTCCGGGAAGAGCACCACGACCGTCCCCTCGCCGAGCGCGCGCGCCACCTCGAGCGCCGCCACCTGCGCCGCGCCGCTCGACTGCCCGAGCACGAGGCCTTCCTCGCGGCCGAGGCGGTAGACCATGTCGTAGGCGTCCTCGGTGTCGATGCCGAGCTTCCGGTCGAGCTCCTCCTCGTGATAGATGCCGGGCACGATCGAGGAGGCCATGTGCTTCAGCCCCTCGATGCCGTGGAAGGCGTCGGCGGGCTCGGCGGCGATCACCTGGACGCTCCGGTTCTGCTCCTTGAGATAGCGTCCCGTCCCCATGATCGTGCCGCCGGTGCCGATGGTGGCGACGAAGTGCGTGATGGCGCCCTCGGTCTGGCGCCATATCTCGGGGCCCGTGGTCTCGTAGTGGGCGAGCGAGTTGGCCTCGTTGTTGTACTGGTCGGGCTTGAAGTAGCGGTCGGGGTTCTCGGCCAGGATCTTGCGGCAGAGGCGGATCGCGCCGTCGGAGCCCTCGAGCGGATCGCTGTAGACGACCTTGGCGCCGAAGGCGGCCACCGTCCGCTTGCGCTCCTTGCTCACGTTGCTTGGCATCACCAGCTCGACCGGGTAGCCGAGCGCCGCGCCCACCATGGCGAGCGCGATGCCGGTGTTGCCGGAGGTGGAGTCGAGGATGGTCTTCCCGGGCACGAGCCGCCCGCGCGCGAGCCCGTCCTCGATCATCTTGAGGGCGGGGCGGTCCTTCACCGAGCCGCCCGGGTTGAAGCCCTCGAGCTTGCCCAGGATGCGCACCCCGGGCGCCACGCCGTCGCGCACGCGGCGGATCTCCACCAGCGGCGTGTTGCCGATCAGCTGGAGCGCGGAGGGTACGGCGAGCGGCCCGGCGGACGGCGAGATCGGCCGGGCGAGGACGGCGCGCGCGGAGAGCATGGGATGGCCGCGCTAGCGGCCTCCGGCGATCGCCGGGACGATGGACAGCTCGTCACCCGCCTTGAGCGGCGTGTCGAGGTGCGCGAGGAAGCGGATGTCCTCGCCGTTGACGAAGATGTTCACGAAGCGCCGCACCTGCCCGGACTCGTCACAGATGCGCTCCTTCAAGCCCGGGTAACGCCGCTCGAGATCGTCCACGAGCGCGGCCACCGTCGCCCCCTGCGCCTCGACCCCCCCGGCGCCCCCCGTGTACTTGCGGAGCGGCGTCGGCACCTTGACCTGTACCATGATGACGGTTCCTCCTTCCGGTTGCCAGTCAGACCGCGCTCGCCGCGCGGGCGGCGTTCAGGCGAGCGTGCAGCTCGTCGAAGTCGGCGAGCCGCGCCGGGATGCGGAACGGCTGCTCGACCGTGTCGAGCACCGCCTCGAGCGTCTTGTAGCCGTTGCCCGTGACGCTGATGACGATCGACTCGTCGCGGGGGATCCTCCCCTGTTCGATCAGCTTCTTGGTGACCGCGACCGTCGTGCCGCCCGCGGGCTCGGTGAAGATGCCCTCGGTGCGGGCGAGGAGCCGGATGCCGGCCACGATCTCCTCGTCGGTCACCGCCTCGCCCCAGCCGCCCGACTCGCGCACGGCCTTCAAGACGTAGAAGCCGTCGGCCGGGTTGCCGATCGCGATCGACTTGGCGATCGTCTGCGGCTTCACGGGGGCGATCAGATCCGAGCCCTTGTGGAGCGCGTTCACCACCGGCGCGCAGCCCGCCGCCTGCGCCGTGTAGATCTTGAAGTCGCCCTCGGCGAGGCCGAGGTCGCGCAGCTCGCGGAACGCCTTCGCCACCTTGGGCAGGATGGTCCCCCCCGCGGTCGGGACCACGATGTGCCGCGGGAGCCGCCAGCCGAGCTGCTCGGCGATCTCGAAGCCGTAGGTCTTGGCACCCTCGGTGTAGTAGGGGCGCACGTTGATGTTGACGAAGGCCCAGCCGTACTTGTCCGCCACCTCGCTGCACAGGCGGTTCACGTCGTCGTAGTTGCCGCGCACGGCGATGGCGCGCGGGCCGTAGATGGTCGAGCCGATCACCTTGCCCTGCTCCAGGTCGTCGGGGATGAAGATGTAGCAGGCGAGGCCGGCGCGCGCCGCGTGCGCCGAGACCGAGTTGGCCAGGTTGCCGGTCGAGGCGCACGACACGGTCTCGAAGCCGAACTCGATCGCCTTCGAGATCGCCACCGAGACGACCCGGTCCTTGTAGGAGAAGGTCGGGTGGTTCACCGAGTCGTCTTTCACCCAGAGGTCCTTCACGCCGAGCACGGCGGCGAGCCGGTCGGCGCGCACGAGCGGCGTCATGCCCGAGTGGAGCCCGACGCGCGGCTCGCCCTCGATCGGCAGGAGCTCGCGGTAGCGCCAGAGATTGCGCGGCCGCGCGGCGATCTTCTCGCGCGTCAGCGCGCGGCGGATGGCCGGGTAGTCGTACTGGACCTCGTACGGGCCGAAGCACGTCTCGCACACGTGCAGCGGGGCGACCGGCGTCTCGGCGCCGCACTCGCGACAGCGGAGACCCTTCACGTAGCTCATGGGGCGTGACTCCTTTCGACGGCGCGGGGGGCGCACACGGGGCAGCGCGGGCTCGGAGCGAGGGGGACGGTGCGCCAGCTCCCCGCCTGCGTGTCGATGGCGAGCAGCGCGTTCGCGTAGGCGGCGGGGTCGCCGGCGAGGAGGCGGATCGCTTCGGCCGCCTGGAGCGCGCCCGCGAGCGCGGCGACCGGCCCGAGCACGCCGGCTTCCTGGCAGGAGGGCACGTCGCCCGGCGGCGGCGCCTCCTCGAAGATGCAGCGGTAGCACGCGCTCCGCCCCGGCAGCACGGTCAAGAGCTGCGCGCGGAAGCCGAGCACGCCGGCGTGCACGAGCGGCACGCCCGCCAGGATGGCGGCGTCGTTCACCACGAACTTGGCCGCGATGGTGTCAGTGCCGTCGAGGACGACGTCGAAACGGCGGAGGAGATGGGCGTCCGGCGGGCCGAAGCGCGCATGCCAGGTCTCGACGCGCAGGGCCGGTGCGAGCGCGCCGAGCCGCTCGGCCGCGACTTCCACCTTCGCCCGGCCGACGTCCGCGCTCGCGTAGAGCGGCTGGCGGTGGAGGTTCGAGAGCTCGACCGCGTCGGGATCGATGAGCCCGAGCGTCCCGACGCCTGCGGCAGCGAGCGCCGTCGCGGCGGGCGCGCCGAGGCCGCCGACGCCGATCACGAGGACTCGGCCGCGGGCAATCTTTTCGTCGCTCGTCGACATGGGCAACAAAAAAAGCCCCTCTCCAGTCAGGAAGAGGGGCTCACCAGCGTGCGAATCCTTATCTTTCACCGCCCGCGCGGGCAGCGTCGGAATTAGCACCAGCGTCCCTTGCGGGACCGGTTGCTGTGGCGTCGCCGGGCCTGGCCCTCAGCCACTCTGGATAAGGCTATGCTTTATCGTCTCTCTCGGAGGCGGAGCTAACCCGAAAGGCGCGTTTGTGTCAATGCGCGCTACGGCGTCGGGGGCGTGGCGCCGCCGATGTCCGGGTAGGCCGAGACCGTGTTCGGGAGCTTCTGCCGGTCGGCCTCGCCCCGCATGCGCTCGATGTGGGTGAGCAGGAGCTTCATCGGGTCGTCGCCGTCGAGCGAGGCGGCGGTGGCCCCCAGGCGCTCCTTGGCCTCGCGCCCGAGTGGGCCCTCGGGATGGTGGCGGGCGAGGGCGGCGAGCGCGAGGGTCGCCCCTTCGGCCTCGTTGCGGGCGGCGTAGACCTGGGCGAAGCGGTAGAGGCACTCCGCGGCGGCATCGGTCTCGGGGTAGTCGGTGAGGATGCCCTGCAGCCGCGCCTCGGCGGCCTTGATGTTCCCGATCTTGAGATAGTACGCCGCGACGGCCGCCTCGTGCTTGGCGAGCGCTTCGCGGCACTCGCGCACCCGGAGCCGCGCCTTCTCCGCCCACGGGCTCTGCGGGAAGCGGTCGATCAGGTTGCGGAAGTAGGTGAGCGCGTTCGCATGCGACTGCTGGTCGCGATCGCTGGTGCTCGCCTGGGCCAGGTACGCCATGCCGAGGTGGTACTCGACCGCGGGCAGCTCCGCGCTGGTCGGGTGCATGCGCTCGAAGTCGCCGAAGGCCGCGATCGCCTCGGCCCAGCGCTGCGCCTTGTAGTACGAGAGCGCGATCTTCAGCTCCGCCTCCTCGGCGTGCTGGTCGAAGGGGTGCTGGTCGAGGAGCTTCTTGTAGCGGTCGACGGCCAGCTCGTACGCCTCGATGTTGAAGGCGTCTTCCGCCTCTCCCCACAGCTTGTCGGGCGGGATGATAGGCTTCTTTCCGGCGCACCCGAACGCGACGAGCGCGACGGCTAGCGCGCCGGTCAAACGGCGGCGCATGGTGGCGGGACGGTACTGGAAGCGACCCCGGCAGTCAATTCAGCGCGCGAGCGCCGGCACCACCATCTGCTGGCGCAGGCGCTCTGCGGTCGTGCGGTCCACCAGCGTCTCGACCAGGGTGAGCGCGAACTCCATCGCCGTGCCCGCGCCGCGGCTCGTGATCACGGGCCCGTCGGCCACCACGGCGTCCTCCCGGTAGGCCGCCCCCCCGAGCTCCCGAGCGACCGAGGGGTGGCTGGTCACCGCGCGCCCCGCGATCACCCCCGCCGCGGCGAGCACGGTCGGCGCGGCGCAGATGGCGGTCGTGTAGCGCCCGCGCTCGGCGAGCTCGCGGACGATCCGGCGCACCTCCGCGTGCTCGCGCAGGTGGAGCGTGCCCGGCATGCCGCCGGGCAGCGCCACCAGGTCGTAGGCGCCGGCGTCGACGCCGGCGAGCGTCCGGTCGGGCGTGACGGTGATGCCGTGCGAGCCGGTGATCGGTCCCGGCTCCGTCCCGGCGACCTCGACCGTGACGCCGGCGCGGCGGAGCACGTCGATGACGGTCACCGCCTCGATCTCCTCGAAGCCGGGCGCCAGCGGGACGAGCACGCGCTTCACAGCCTCTCCTCCGGCGGGTTGGAGCGCCGCCGCAGGTAGATGAGAGCGAGCAGGTTGTACATGCCGTGCGCGGCCACGGGTGCCGCGAGGCTCCCGGTGAGCGCGAAGAGCCCGCCCAGGCCGGCGCCCACGGCGGCGGCCCACAGCACGTACGCGATGCCGAGCGGGTGGAGGAGGCCGAAGACCGCGCTCGCCGCGACGATGCCCACCTCGCGCTGGAGGACGCCGCGGAAGAACACCTCCTCGGAGACGGCCGAGCAGAGCGCCAGGACCAGCACCTCGCGCACACCGAGGCTCGGCCCGAGGTCCGTCTCGAGCGAGTCCCAGGCGCGGCGGAGGCCGCGCAGGAGGAGCATGCGGTGCGCCCAGGGCGCGGTGACCAGCGGCAGGCTCACGGCGAGGCCGAGCCCGCACGCGGCGCCCACGGCGAGCGCCTCGGGCGACGGCCGGAGCGCGGCGGCCAGCTCCAGGCCGCGCACGGCGCTCCACAGGGCCGCCACGCCGAGCAGCACGGCGCTCGCGACGAGCTCGAGGCGCACCAGGTATCGTCCCTGTGACGGGCGCAAGCTTGACCTACCTGAGAGGCGAGTATAACGCAGCCGCGGTCGCCGGGCAGCAGAAAAAATGCGGGAGCTGTTCGCCATGTGGGGCAATACCCGGATGGTCGTCCTGACGGCCATCTGCGCGGCGCTCTATGCGGCCATCCTGATCCCGTTCAAGGTGGTGCCCCTCATCCCCGGCATCACCGAGTTCCGGCCGGCCAACGCGGTCCCGGTCGTCTGCTCCTTTCTCTTCGGGCCGGCGGCGGCCTGGGGCTCGGCCTTCGGCAACCTGATCGGGGACTTCTTCGGGGGGCTCGGGCCGGGGGACTTCTTCGGCTTCTGGGCGAACTTCCTCTATGGCCTCGTGCCCTACCTCGTGTGGGAGGCGGTGAGCGACGCCGAGCCGGTGCCGCGCAGCGTCGGGACGTGGGTCGGTCTCGTCCTCGTGATCGCCCTCGCCGCCACCCTCTGCGCCACGGTCGTCGGCTGGGGGCTCCAGGCGCTCGGCTTCCATCCCTTCACCGTGCTCGGGACGCTCGTCCTGATGAACAACCTGGTGGTGGCGCTCGTCCTCGCGCCCTTCCTGCTGACCGTACTCTACCCGCGCATCCGGCACGCGCGGCTCCTCTACCGTGACCTGCTCGGGCCCCGCCCGGCGCAGCCGCGGTGGCGCACGGCGCTCGGCGTCGCCCTCGTGGTGGCTGGCACGGGCGCGGCCTTCACGGCGGGGGAGCTGATCGCGGGCGGGCGCTGGCTCGCGCCCTGGGCGCCGTACCGGACGGCGACCGGCGCGTTGGAGGTGGGCCTCGGGCTCGTGCCCTTGCTCGCGCTTGCGGTCGCGGGCCTGGCGCTCTTGTGAGCGCCGCGGCGGTCGCGGTGCGCGGGCTCCGCTGCGTCTACCCGGGCACTGCGCGGCCGGCGCTCGCCGATCTCGACCTCGAGCTCGCGCAGGGCGCGCTCGCCGTCGTGATGGGCGCCACGGGCGCCGGCAAGTCGACGCTGGCGCGCTGTCTCACGCGCCTCGTCCCCTGCTTCGTGCCCGCCGAGGTGACGGGCGACATCCGGCTCCTGGGCGAGCCCATCCACGAGCGGCGCGTCGGCGAGCTCGCCGGTACGATCGGCATGGTGTTCCAGGACTTCGAGGCGCAGCTCTTCTCGACCGACGTGACGCAGGAGGTCGTGTTCGGGCTCGAGCACACCGCCGTCCCGCCGGCCGAGATGCCCGAGCGTATCGCCCGCGCGCTCGCGACGGTCGGGCTCGCCGGCTTCGAGGGGCGCGACCCGACGACGCTCTCGGGCGGCGAGAAGCAGCGCCTCGCCATCGCCGGGCTGCTGGCGCTGCGCCCGCCCGTCATGGTGCTCGACGAGCCGACCACCGACCTGGACCCCGCCGGCCGCGCCGAGGTGCTGCGCACGCTGGCGGGGCTCCGCGCCGAAGGGCTGGCGCTGCTCGTGATCGAGCACGACACGGCGGCGGCCGCCGACGCCGACCTGCTCCTCGTCCTCCGCGAGGGCCGTGTGGTCGCGCGCGGGGCGCCGGGCGCGTTGCTCGCCGACGTGGAAGCCTGCACCGCCGCCGGCATCCGGGCGCCGGACACCTGCCGCGTGTTCGCGGCGCTCGGCCTCCCCGACCCGCCGCTCGACGTCGAGCGCGCGGCGGAGCGCCTGCGCGCGGCGCGGGTGACGCCGAAGCCGCCGCGCTTCCTCCCGCCCCCCCGCCCGGCGGGCCCGCCGCTGATCGACGTGCGCGGCCTCCGCCATCGTTACCCGACCGGGCACGAGGCGCTCGCCGAGGTGAGCCTCGCCATCCGGCCGGGCGAGTTCGTGGCGCTCGTCGGCCGCAACGGCTCCGGCAAGACGACGCTCGCCAAGCACCTGAACGGCCTCCTCGAGCCCACCGAGGGCGCCGTGCGGCTCGAGGGCCGCGACCTGCGCGGCCTCGCGCTCGAGGCGCTCGCGCAGCGCGTAGGCTACGTCTTCCAGGACCCCGATCACCAGCTCTTCGCAGCCACGGTCGAGGAGGAGGTCGCCTTCGGACCGCAGAACCTGGGGCTCGCTGCCGCCGAGGTCGAGGCGCGCGTCGCGGAGGCGATCGCCGCCGTTGGCCTGGGCGAGCGCGACGCCGACCCGTTCCTGCTCGACAAGGGCGTGCGGCAGCGCCTCGCGGTGGCCGCCGTCCTGGCTCTCCGCCCCGACCTCCTCGTCCTCGACGAGCCGACCACGGGCCTCGACTTCGCCGAGCAGCAGAAGATGATGGCGCTCCTGCGCGCGCTCCACGCCCGCGGGCAGACGATCGTCATCATCACGCACACGCCCTGGGTGATCGCCGAGTACGCCGAGCGCGTCGTGCTGCTCGCGGACGGGCGGCTGCGCTACGACGGGGCGCCGCGGCAGTTCTTCGCCGACGACGAGCTGCTCGCCGCGGCCGCGTTTCGCCCCCCCGACGTGACCCGGCTCGGGCGGCTCCTCGGCTGCACGCCGCTCTCGGTCGCGGAGCTGGTGTCGTGGATGCCCCGGAGGGCGCCGTGCCCCTGACGCTCTACGTGCCGGCGGCGAGCCGGCTCCACCGCCTGCACCCGGTCACCAAGGTGGCCGGCTTGGTCGCGTTCATCGTGGCCGCCTTCGTCGTCGATCGCCCGCTCGCGCTGGCCCCGCTCGCGGCGGCCATCGCAGCGCTGCTCGTGCCGGCGGGCGGGCTCCCCAACGTCCGGCGGCTGCGCGTGATGTTCGTCCTGGTGTTCGTCTTCTCGCTCGTGGTGTGGACGCTCTTCTACGGCGGCCGCTTCGGGGCGACCTGGGCCGGCTTCCTCTACGGGCTCTCGACCGCGATCCGTCTCGACACCTTCCTCGCCGCGGGCATCCTCTTCCTCACCACCACGCGCGTCGAGGAGGTGGCCTACGCGCTCGGTCGCCTCGGCCTGCCGTACATCGTCGGCTTCACGCTGACGCTCGCCTTCCGCCTCGTGCCGGTCTTCTTCGACGCCGCGCTCGCCGTCGTGCAGGCGCAGCGCTGCCGCGGGCTCGAGCTCGGCCGCGGCGGGATCGTGGCCCGGCTCCGCCGCTTCGTCCCCATCCTCGTCCCCGTCCTGATCGGCGCGCTCCGCCGCGCCGACCGCATGGCGATGGCGCTCGAGCTGCGCGGCTTCAACTCGGGGCGCCCGCGTACGACGTACCTGCGGGCGCGGGCCGGCCGAGGGGACGTGCTCGCGGGGGCCGTGCTGGTGGTGACGACGGTCGCCTATGTCGCCCTCTGGGGGACGGGTCTGGGGCTGCTCGCGAGATGAGCCTGCGGGATCGTCCGCGGATCCGCCCGGCAGCGCCGCTGCCTTGCGGCCGGCGGGGGGCAGCGTCCCCTACGCAGACCTGGCCCCCGCCCCCCCTTTGGCGTTCCCGGCCCTTCGATGCGCCGCTCGGACGGAGCGCGTTGCGCGCCGCCCCGTACCGGAAAGGGGTTATTGAGCGGTCGCGCGTCGGAGGGTACGAAGTGACAGGAACCCCGGCGCGGGTACCCCGGTGATCGTTGGTTTGGGAGTTGGTGAGACGTGGAGCCAAACGGCGACGGGGTGGGGCAGCGGCAGTGTCTGGGGAAACCACTCGACCGCGAGCGCGAGTTAGCCTCCGGATGATCGAAGGTGGCCTTCCAGAGGGTAAGCGGCGCCAGGCCGAGCCCGGGAGGTTGCGCCGGGGCGGCTCTCGTCGGTCCATGACGGCGGTTGCGCGCCTGGAGCCGGCGCGCGTACGGGTCCTGCTCGTCGATGCGCAGACGGTCGTGCGCCAGGGCCTCCGACGCATCCTGGCGACGGACGACAGGATCGAGATCGTGGGCGAGACCGGAGACGGGCGCAGCGCCGTCGAGATGGCGGAGCAGCTGCAGCCCGACGTCGTCGTCATGGACATAACACTCCCCGAGCTGAATGGCATCGACGCGACTCGCTGGATCGTGGAGCGCGCCAAGCGCGCCAAGGTGCTCATCCTCACCACGGTGGCCGACGACATGGCCGTCCGGCGGGGCCTCAAGGCAGGAGCGTCCGGCTACCTCCTCAAGGCCTCGGAGGACATGGACCTCGTGAAGGCCGTCAGGGCGGTCGCTCGCGGCGCGTCCTCCTTCAGCCCCGCGGTCTCGCAGATGCTCCTCAGGGGCTATCTCGGAAGCCAGAGCGGGCGCGCGGTCGAGGACGACCTGGCGCTGCTCACCGAGCGCGAGCGCGAGGTCCTTCAGCACATCGCCGAGGGCAAGGTCAACAAGGAGATCGCAGCCGCGCTCTCGATCAGCGCCAACACCGTCGAGACGCACCGCAAGCGCATCATGGAGAAGCTCGACCTCCACAACACTGCTGGGCTGGTCCGCTTCGCGATGCGGAAGCGGATCGTCACCTGAGGCGCACGTCGTCGCCGCCCGCGTACCCCAGGATCTGTGGCGGAAGACCGGCAACCCACACGCTACACCCGCGTGCGCGATGTCCGCGTCCCGACCTTCCTCTACGGCACGGCGTGGAAGGAAGACGATACCGCCCTCCTCACCCGCATGGCCATCGACGCCGGCTTTCGCGGCATCGACACCGCCAACCAGCGCCGCCACTACGACGAAGCCGCGGTCGGCGAGGCACTGACTGACGCCCTCGCCTCCGCCCATCTTCACCGCGAGGACGTCTTCCTCCAGACGAAGTTCACCTACGTCGATGGCCAGGACCACCGCCTTCCCTACGATCCCCGCGCGCCCCTCGCCACGCAGGTCGAACAGTCCTGCGCGAGCTCGTTGCAGCACCTCGGCGTCGACTACCTGGACTCCTACGTCCTGCATGGGCCCTCGGTCCGTCACGGCCTGAGCGCCGAGGACTGGGAAACCTGGGAGGCGATGGAGCGCCTGCACGGCGCCGGCAGGACGCGGCTCCTCGGCGTTTCCAACGTGAACGTCGGGCAGCTCGCGGAGCTCTACGCCGGGGCGTCCACCAAGCCGGCCATCGTGCAGAACAGGTGCTTCGCCGCGATGGGCTGGGATCGAGCCGTGCGGCAGTTCTGCGGCGAGCGGGACATCCTCTACCAGGGCTTCTCGCTGCTGACAGCCAACCGAGAGGCGCTGC
>Ga0209474_10001234_pt1 | contig 25657 bp, 26 predicted proteins | sample GraSoiAngelo_145_FD_185902 | JGI IMG/M metagenome (GOLD analysis project Ga0209474, IMG submission 185902) | Grasslands soil microbial communities from the Angelo Coastal Reserve, California, USA - 14_1009_05_20cm (SPAdes) (version 2) | ecosystem: Environmental > Terrestrial > Soil > Grasslands...
TCTTGGGTTCAATCCGTGGATGATCCGTTGGATCACTTTCATCTATGCCGGGTTCTGGGGCGGGGTCTCCGGACTGCTTTACGTCTATTATAATAAATACATCCACCCGACTTCGCTGTCGATCACGAGCTCGGCTGAGGCACTTCTTGGCGTGATCGCCGGAGGATCGGGAACGCTTGGTGGTCCCGCGGTTGGCGCAGCATTGGTCTTGTTGTTGAAGAACTACGCCTCGGCTTATATCGAACGCTGGAACATGCTGCTGGGTCTGGTGTTCCTGTTCATCGTTCTGGTGATGCCGACCGGTATAGTTCCCGGCTTGGGCAGGTTGGCGACTGCGGTGCGCAGGGGATCGCGATGAGCCCGCCGGCGTCTGACTATGCACTTGAGGTCGTCAACTTGAACAAAGCTTTCGGCGGCCTGTCGGTGACCCATGACGTATCTCTCGCGATAAGGCCGGGCGAACGCCGCCTGATCATTGGCCCGAATGGCGCCGGGAAAACCACTTTGTTCAACCAGATAAGCGGTGACATGCGGCCCAATTCAGGCGCGATAAAGTTGTTCGGTACCGACGTCACGCGATTTAAGCCCTACACTCGCGCGCATCTCGGAATGTCACGTACTTATCAGATCATAACCCTGTTCACTGGCGATACGCTCGAGCACAACGTCACACTCGGGCTGCTCGGCTTGCGAACTTCGCGCTGGCAGATGTGGCGACCGCTCTCCTATTACGGCGATCTTGCCACTCAAGCGCGGCGAACCCTGGATGCCGTCGGACTTCTACATCTCGCCGAACGTCCGATATCTGATATTGCCTACGGCGAAAAACGTCGTGTTGAGCTGGCGATGGCCTTGGCGCAGAGGCCACGCGTGCTGCTGCTGGATGAACCGTTAGCCGGCCTTTCCAACACCGAACGCTCGCAGGTGAAGTCGCTAATCGCATCAATTCCGCGCGATACCACAGTAATCATGATCGAACACGACATGGATACAGCTCTTGATCTCGCCGAGACCGTGACGCTGCTCAATTATGGCCGTGTCATCGTCGACGGCGACCGCGAAGCCGTAATCGCGGATGAGCGAACGCGCGAGGTGTATCTTGGCGCCTGACGCACTCAGCCTCACAAATGTCGATACATTTTATGGCGACAGCCACGTCCTGCATAGCGTGAGCTTTTCGTTGCGCCCGGGCGGCGTGCTGGCGCTGCTGGGACGCAATGGGGCGGGAAAGACAACTTGCATCTCGACGATCATTGGCTTTCTAACCCCACGGCATGGCGATATCACGCTGTTCGGAGAGCCTATCGGAGGGCTTAGTCCCGAGCGTATCGCACGGCTCGGGATCGGACTTGTCCCGCAAGGAAGACGCATTTTTCCTTCACTGACTGTTCGAGAAAACCTGCTGGTGGCGCAGCAGCGCGAGAAAACGACGGGCAAACCGTGGAATGTCGAGCGGATCTACAATATGTTTCCGCGACTTTGTGAGCGCCACGCTCAGTTTGCAGGCACTCTCTCAGGTGGCGAACTGCAGATGCTGGCAATCGGGCGAGCATTAATGGGCAACCCGCGAGTACTTCTGCTCGATGAGCCGTCCGAAGGGCTGGCACCTCTGATAGTCGCAGAGGTAGGCCACACCATCAGGCGCCTCAAGGAGGAAGGACAATCCATCGTTCTGGTCGAACAAAACATCAAATTGGCACTAGACGTTGCGGATCAAGCTGTGATCCTAAACACCGGGCGCTGCGTCTTCAGCGGGATGGCCGATCACGTCTCGAACAACGAAGAGCTTATCGCACAGAATCTTGGAGTCTTTCATGCTGAATGATCTAACCGTCCACTCGTTAAGTTGAGGTTCCGATGATGACAATCGGCGTATGCGGAACTGGACGAATGGGATCAGCGATCGCCCAACGGTTGATGTCATCCGGGCATGGGGTCGGCGTCTGGAATCGCAATGCGGCAAAGACAAAGCCCTTGATCGACGCGGGTGCGAAGCTGTTCGCGTCTCCCGCGGAGCTCGTGGAAGCTTGCGAAGTCACAATACTGATGTTGCTGAACGATGCGGCTACGCACGCGGTCTATGGCGCTTCGAATGGAATCTTGAAAGCGGAACTCGCGGGTAAACTCGTGATCGATATGAGCACGATCCGGCCGGACACAATGAAATCGACGGGCTCTGCGGTATTGCAGCAAGGCGCCGCCTTCGTCGAATGCCCGGTGGGAGGCATTGTTGCTCCAGCGAAAGAGGGTAAGCTGCTAGGGCTTGTCGGCGGCGCAAAGCGGGACGTCGGCCGTGCCATGCCTATACTCGAACAGTTGTGCCGCCGCGTTGAGCACGTCGGGGAGCTCGGATCTGGCTCGACCATGAAACTTGCGGTCAATCTGCCGCTGCTAGTCTATTGGCAGGCGCTCGGCGAAGCGTTGACAATCTGCAAGCCGCTCAACCTTACCGCCGATCGCTTAATCGATATCCTCTCCGACACGTCAGGGACGCCGACCGCAATGAAAGGGCGCGGCCCAGTCATCGCAAAGGTATTGGGCGGAGCGGTGCCGGGCGAGACCGCATTCGGCCTCAACGCGGCCAAAAAAGACCTAGCCACTGCGGTCCAATTCGGTGAGTCGATTAATGCCGAGCTTCCGGTCACCGCCAGTGCGCTGGCCTGCTATGAGGAAGCCGAAGCAGCCGGCCTGGGTGAGGCCGATGCAACCGCGGTTTCAACCAGGTGGGTCCAGTGTAGTGGCAACCCTCGATAGCCTCGGTCCCCTCAAACCATTAACTCCATGCAGCGAGCATTCAATGATCGATCGCAAGAACCGCTATGGCCGCACCGCCGCACGCAATCATGACGCTGACGGCCTTGCCCGGCGACCGTCGTCCGCCACGGTTGACATACATGCTCACATTGTAATTCCCCAAGCTGCCAAGCATGCCCAGCCGCATGTCGATATCAGTCGGATCCCGCTGGCGCATTTTGCAGACGTAGCAACCAAAGAAATCAATGCGCAACAAGAGAAGGATGTCAGCGAGGTGATGACCACGATCGACCGCCGCCTGTTCGACCTCGACAAGATGGGTATCGACGTTCAGGTGGTCGCACCCGCGCCCGGCCAATGTTACTATTCCATCGACGCAAAAATCGCGGAGCACGCTCATCGCCTCGCCAACGAGGGCGTGGTGGAATATTGCTCGCGCAAGCCTGACCGCTTTGTCGGACTCGGAGTGGTGACATTGCAGGAGCCGGAGATCGCCGTCCGTGAGCTGGAATACGTGATGCGCGATCTAAAATTGAAAGGCGTCGAAATCCTGACGAATGTCGATGGCCAAGAGTTATCGGACCCAAAGTTCCGCCCGTTCTTTGCCAAGGCTGAAGCGCTGGGCGCCTTCATCATGATGCATCCGAATGGATTCACCCATGGCGAACGCCTGACCCATTTCTATTTCAACAACGTGCTTGGAAACCCGCTCGATACAACGCTAGCGCTTCACAATTTGATATTTTCAGGAACGCTGGCGCGCTTTCCCGATTTGAAATTGATGGCCGTGCACGGCGGTGGCTACCTGCCCGGCTACTCTGGTCGTATCGATCACGCTTGGGGCGCGCGGCAGGATTGCCATGGCGATTTGCCATTGCCGCCGACGACCTATCTGCGGCAAGTCTATCTCGACACCGTGGTGTTCTCCTATCACCAGCTCGCGTATCTGATCGATGTCTTCGGACCTGACCGTATCGTGATGGGAACCGATTATCCTTTTGACATGGCCGAATACAATCCGATTGGCCATGTGGCGGGGGTACAGGGAATGGATGAGGCAACTCTGGCGCAGATTGCCGGCGGCAATGCCGCGAGGGTGCTCGGGCTTGATATCTAGGGCGTGCTAATGTGCGCTTACCGCTTTGGACCCGGGCTGTTCGAAAGGATGCGAGCTAGCGAAAGCCGGGATGGCGAAACAGCGCTCGGCCAGGTGCGCCACCGCTGGAAAGGCGCTGAGATCCAGGTTGAGAAAGTGCGCGCTGATCACCTGGCCGGCGATGCAGATATCTGCAATCCCCGGCTCGGCGCCTAGCGCAAAGGGCGCCGGCGCACGGCGTGCGAGTAGCCGCTCATAGGTCGCAAGCCCTTCGGTCGTCCAGTGCTTGGCCCAAGCCTCGATAACTCGGATATCGGCCCCGAAGGTGTTCGCCAGATGGTTTCGGACACGCGGCACGACCAGTGGATGCGCATCTGCAACCGTCACCAGGGCCAGCGAGCGCGCATAAGCGCGCTCTTCAGCCTCTGCAGGTAAGAGCCTCGGATTTGGCTGGATGTCTTCCAGGTATTCGATGATCGCGAGCGACTGAAAAAACGAATGTCCGTCGTGAACGAACGTCGGCACCACCCGTTCCGCGTTAACCGCTTCATAGTCCGGCTTGAACTGCTCGCCTGAAAGAATGTCGATGGGGATTTCGTCGAACGCCAGTCCCTTAAGGCGCAAAGCAACCCGGACACGAAAACTCGCGATTGATCGCCAAAATCCGTACAGGATTACGCTCATATCGAAGGCCCTCCTGGGTTGCGCGAATCGCGCGAAAACTCAAAACCGTAGTGTCAGCCAGATAAGGCAATTGTCATTTCCGATGCAATATCACAGCATTCACCGTCTGAAATAACCGAGCGAGACATGTCCCGACCGAACAACGTTCTCTGGATCATGTGCGACCAGCTTCGCCTAGCTCTCGGCAACGGCAGGCCCGCGCGAGGTAGCTATAAAATGGCGGCGATTCACTAGTGCCCTCCCCGTCAGTTACTCTGGCCGAGCCGCCATTTGAAACCGTACCAGAGTTGCCGTTATTAGCAGCCGGAAGCCCGGGTTGAATTGCGCCGACCCTGAAGACGCAAAAACGCCCGGCGGCCGTCAGGCCACCGGGCGGGTATTGCTATGCTGGATATGTGGGCGCTACCGGGGCGCCGCGGATAGCACGGTTCAAAAACTCAGCCGACCTCGACGGTTGTTGCTAACACGCCAAAAGCGCCTCCCTCGGCAAGCGCGGCGATTCGCGCGTCGTCATAACCGAGTGTCTTTGCCAACACTTCCTTAGTGTGCTGGCCGAGCAAAGGCGCGGCTACGGGATCGACCACCGGCGTCAGGCTTAGATTGAGCGGCGATTCGATATTGGGGACGAAACCCGCCGCCGGGTGGGGGATTTGGCTGAGGCGCTGGCGCAGAAGCATTTCCGGCGAGTTGAAAGCCTCTTCTACCGTGCGAAGATAGCCGACGGGGATATTGGCCGTCTTCATCTTCACAACCCAGTTTTCGCGCAGATCTTGTGAAAAAATCTCGGTGAGGATCGCGCGAAGTCTATCCTTGTTCGCCGTTCGTGAACGCCGATCTCCGAACTCTCCTCTGGCGAGATCAGGCCGGCCGAGCACTTCGACTACGAGGCGGCGATACAGCCGGTCATTTGCGCAGGCGATATAAAACGGCGCGTCCGATGCGTTGTAGACGCCCACGGAGGGAGACCCGTTCGGTGAATTTCCCTGACGGCTCGGATTCACACCGTTCATCAAATAAGCCATGCCATAAAACTGGGTCATGGCGACAGCGATATCGATCAGCGCTACCTCTACATGCTGCCCGCGCCCTAGCCGCTCGCGGGCGAACAACGCCAGCAAGATTGCGTTGCATGCTGACATGCCGGTCATCATGTCGACAGACGGTGGACCGGTACGCACCGGCGGTCCATCGGGAAAGCCGTTCAGGGACATGAACCCACTCTCGGCCTGGGTAATCGGATCAAAGCCGGGACGGGATGCAAACGGCCCTTGGCGCCCGTAGGCGGAAATCGAGCAATAGACTAGGCGCGGATTTGTTGGCTCGACCGATGCATAGTCCAGCCCATATTTCTTCATCACGCCGGAGGAGAAGTTCTCTACGACGACGTCCGCCCGCGCGATCAATTCACGTGCAACCTTACGGGCCGCAGGCTTGGTGAAATCAAGAGCGATGTCACGTTTGTTTCGATTCAAACTGACAAAGGCAGCACTCTCGCCGGCGAGATCGGCATGTTCATAGCTTCTGGTGTCGTCGCCGCCGTCGGGGTTCTCGATCTTGATGACTTCAGCGCCAAAATCGGCAAGTGTTTGGGTACATGCAGGTCCGGCTACGACACGGGTGAAATCCACGACCAGCAGCCCCTCCAGCGCGATCGGCGCACCCTTTCTCCGCGGCGCGCGAGCCGGTAATTGCGGTCTCCCAGTCATAATCCGTTCATCTCCTTCTGGTGCCGATCAGTCAAGCAAGCGCCTCGCGAAAACGACTTTACGTTCTATTTCCAGAAGGGCAATGTTGGCAACAGATTGGGGCTATGCGCGCATTGCGTGCTACTCTTTTTACTTGTAGCTCGTTACTTCATTAACTTGCGCCAATAGAGAGTGCTTGGCCAGGCCCATGGACATCTCGGCTGGTACAACAGGTATCCGGCGCGTATCAAATTGTTGGCCGAAGCAAGATTGTCCGTTGTATCGGATACGATGCAGCCCCATCCGTTTTGTCGAACCCGAGCTTCCAGCGCGCGCATCAGCCGTAATTGCAGCGAATGGCCCCAGTGTTTTCGTAGCACTCCCACTCGGCAAAAATATCCCGCGTTGAACGCGTGCGTAGACGACACAACTCCGGCAAACGCGACAGCGCGCGTCTCGTGAAAGACCATCCACCAATTCCCCTGATCGAACGCCGGAATTGGCGCGCCGTCAAAGAATGTCAGACGATGAAGATCCGCGAGCGTATCGGAGATTTCGTCGTCGTGTCCGTCTACCTCGCGTATCCTATACATCGCCCTAGCCCTCAACAGATCTATTTCCAAGAGCGAACGGAAGACACATCATTTACCCAGCATGACCTTGGCGCCGAGCCACACTGCTCCGACAATCCCGGTAACGATCACTGTAATTACGGCCTTGAACGTATAGCTCTGCGCTTGCTCGACACTTCTGCGCCAGCGGCGCAAGTGTTGAAAATCAGCCCGCATTTCGGTGATGGTTTTAGCCATTGTGGCGATCATGCCTGCGGTGGCGAACGAACTGAATAAACTCTGCGCTCATGACAATCCCTGCCATAATGCGATGGCTATCAAATAAGCGGTCATGCTGGCCTCCGTCGGACAAGAACAAAATATGCGGCATGATCGCGTCATGCGATCATTTCAGGCGCGAACCCTATCCCTGTAAAAGAGGCCGCCTGCGAGCATGGACCTTGTCCACGTCGCATGCCGACGCGTTCGCGCACGCCGGCAAAAATTAAAAAACTCGGACGGCGACTCGCTTGCAGACGCCTCGCGGCAATACGCTCACATGGGAGGATAGTGCGTCCCGAATGCGGCCGCCGTCCGATTCAAAAAGCCCGCGACCGGTTTCCCGGCGCGGGCTTTGTTATTCTTGCGATGATGAAGATATGCCGGTGATTTGCCCGACGTGTCAAATTCTAAAGTGAGTGTCACGATGTGACAGCGCCGTCAGTCAAATCCTTGCACTGGCGGCGTGCTTTTTGCGGCAGTCCGCTCGGGCGTTCTCCCTGGTTGAGGCGCCATTTGCGCAGCGGCCGCTTCTGCGGGTTTGGCGATCGGGAGCGGCGTTACTCTGGCTGCAGCTTCCTGTCCTGCGCCGGGTTGCCCTGTGTAGTGGACGCGCGATCGCGGTGCCGAACGCCCGACACTCCAGGAATGCGCGATCGCGGGGCCCGCGGTAAATCCGATCAAAGCGCCAGCCACAGCGCCAATCGGTCCCAGAACAACCGCACCGGAGACCGCGCCGATTGCTGCGCTTCCGGCACGCTCCTGCGCTTTCGCCTCGAGCGAAAAAAATAATCCGGCCATCACCGCCGGAACCAGCAGCTTTTTCATCGCCATTTCCTTGGATAGACCCCGAGGTGAACGGCATCCCTAAAATGCGGCGGCAGCAAGGTAGTACGACGGCGACCGGCGAGCTGTTTTAAGATGCGGCTCGAAAGCTGATGTAACGTCCAACGAAAATCCCGCGTCCGATTTCCCGGCGCGGGCTTTTGAATTTTTCCGACGATGAAGTTATGCCGGTGATTTGCCCGACGGCGCAAGAGGTTTTTTGAAACAAGGAGACCAATCGTAACTTGGTTTCTAGCAATGGCAAACTGGTGTGCTAGCACCGGAGCCGCATCATCTTGCACTGGAGTCACGAGCCGCGGCCGCGCCGGCCAGACGCGCGAACCAGTTGCCCTCGTCGGGCGCATCGGAATTATCCGGCAGTCCCCAGACCGACGTCGGAAGAGCCCATGCCGACATCGGCTTGCCGCTGAATATTCCAAGCAGCGGGGCCGGTTCTGGCGGCGACGACGGCTGGCTCTGATCGCGCCGAGTGATGCCCGGAATACCGGAGCTGAGCATGCGGGTCGGCAGCCCGAGATGGGTGTCAGTCTTCGGCCCGCGTAGCGCATCTCCCAGTCCGTCGCCGAAATCAGATCCGCCGCCCGGCAAATTCGATGCGACAGGGATCGGCGCTGCCGGGGTCGACGATGCCGCCTGCCGCCATGCGATCAGGCGATCTCCTGTGAACGTCCCAACTTCACCGAAACTCCTGGCGCTGTCCGACTGAAGCACGGGCATTTCCGCGAGTGCGCCTTGTCCCGAAGCCTACGCCGGCCCACCCTGAAAGTCCGACCTCTCGTATCTCTGCAACTCACGGAGCACCGGAGAACGATGAGCGCCGGCTGGCGAGGAGCGCCAGTCTCCAAAGCGGTTGTCGAACGACGTTGGATTATTTGATGGAGGCAATGGCTCGATGGCAACCGGGGACGAGCGAAAATCGGTTTGGCGGCCAAATATGCCGGGTAAGTCTTCCTTGGCGCGTCCGAGAATATTCACGAGATCGGATGCATCCGCGGATCGCCCCGGGAGATTGGCATTCCCATATAACCATGAGCAATCAGAGCTGCGGTAGGCATGTCCGAAAGCATTTTTTCGTCTTTATTCGTGATGCCTAATCTCTCCATTTCAGCTTCGGCCGGAGCAGCTAGCCGTTTGACGAAGTTCGCCCAAGGCGAGGTCTCCGGCTCTTCAACGGGATTACCGTCCAGGTGTCGACCTCAAGGTTGCGTTCGGAATCCAGAATTCAAAACCGGGATCGGATCTGGATTTTCGCATCTCGATGCCGGTATCAGCACTCGCGCAGCCGGTATGTGCTACCGAGAATCCGCTTAGCGGTTTAAACTTCAGGATCACAGCGGTCGTATGCGACAGAAAAACGATCGACGAACTCCCTTCGTCGTTGAAAGAGTCCACAAACGTGCCCGCCCCTTCGAGCGCTAGCTTGAATTCGGTTTCATTTGGGGCAAACCATTTTTGCGCGGTGTCCAAGGCATGAACGTAATCCGCGGCGAAGCACACTATGAGGACTTCCCGGTTTTTCACTCGAATGCTCGAAGGGCCGCCGCTCCATAAACGATCAACAAGGCGATGGCCTTGCCTACAGCTCGGATCATCAAATCGTCCCCGCCGTTCGCCGAAGACCAACGGCGGTCTCGGAATGTTTTAATCCGCGATCACTGTAAATAGAACAAGGGATGAAGTCGGGTGTCAACGGCCGCTCTACTGCAGGTAGAACACGACTGTCGCGTCTTGAAAGCGAAATCGCTTCCTGTACCCAGGCCTTGTGCGCCAGCTTTTTTGCCGTCGCTTCCCGAGGCAAGGCCCGGCGGTACAATAAACCGCGAGGGTTTTTGCCCGGCGTTGCTTTTTTGGAATTCTTGCGATGATCCCGATATGCCCGTGATTTGCCCGACCGCGCAAGCTGTTTTGTAAGGCGTCGAGGCGAGTGCACGTGGTTACGACAACTCGCTCCGTAACACTTATTCGCATGTAGCGCTGCCTCGCTTCCCAATCGCGTTTGCTGCGAGGGAACTTCGCAAGGACTATCGGTGTTGAAGGTATCAACTTGCTTGCCAGTCGATGAAGAAAATGTTTCGTACTAATCGCGCCTTGGATTGATCTCTAGCGTCCAGATTTTCATGACCGAAACGATTCGCTCAGAAGTCAAAAAGCCAAAAAACCTGGTGCTTCGGTTGCTCGGTCCGGGTTTGGTGACCGGCGCCGCCGATGACGATCCTTCGGGCATTGCGACCTATTCGCAAGCCGGAGCGCAATTCGGTTACGGCTTGCTTTGGACGGTGTTTCTCACGACGCCATTCATGATCGCGATCCAGCTGGTGAGTGCGCGTATCGGCAGAGTTACCGGGAAGGGACTTGCCGCCAATGTCATGGAGTTGGCGCCCCGCTGGCTTGTGCTGGCCTTGATCTTCTTGTTGGTGACCGCGAACACTTTCAACATCGCCGCCGACATCGCCGCGATGGGAGAATCCCTTTCGCTCGTTATTGGCGGCCTCAACCACGAGCACGCGCTGATTTTCGCATCGGTATCGACGTTGCTGCAAGTCTTCGTGCCGTATCGCCGTTATTCACCGGTGCTGAAATTTCTGACGCTGTCGTTGTTTGCCTATGTCGCAACCGCGTTGACCGTCAGAATTCCATGGAGTACCGCGTTGCTCGCGGCTATCTGGCCCAGCCCCGTCATCAATGCAGACTACTTCCTGATGGTGGTGGCGGTTCTGGGGACGACGATAAGCCCGTACCTATTTTTCTGGCAGGCCTCGCAGGAAGTCGAGGAAATGAAGGGCAAGGGACGGCGTCCGCTTCGAGAGCTCACCAAGGGCGGCGTCACCGAGATCGATCGCATCGAGATCGACACCACTGTCGGAATGATCTTCTCCAACGTGATCGCCTTTTCTATCATTCTGACCACGGCCGCCGTCTTGAACGCCCATGGTGTCACCAACGTCAATTCGGCAACGCAAGCCGCTGAGGCGCTCAGGCCACTCGCGGGTGATTTTACCTTCGTGCTGTTTGCGCTCGGTATTATCGGCACAGGCCTGCTGGCAATTCCAGTGCTGGCCGGCGCCGCGGCCTATGGCGTAGCTGAGGCATTCGGATGGCAGGCGACCCTCCAGGCAAAGGCGCCGGACGCGGTTGGGTTCTACACCATCATCGCAGCCGCTACCGTGATCGGATTCGGGCTCGGCTTTACAGGCATAGACGCGATTCACATGCTGGTGTGGAGCGCGGTGCTCAACGGCATTGTCGCCGTTCCGATCATGGCGATGATGATGGTGATCGTCGCCAACGCTGGATTGATGGGTCGATTCCGGGCCAGCTCGCGTCTGGTCGTTCTCGGCTGGATCGGCACGGGATTAATGGCGATGGCTGTGATCGCCTTATTCTGGTCCTCCTTGGCGGGATAGCGGGTCGGACACGCGCGGTCCCTTGCATGCTGGCAACTCGAGAATGAGCCAGAGATAATTGTCCACGCACAAGCTCGATCGAGCATCGGCTCGACCTGCTGCTGCAGCTCAAACAATACACTTGAAGCTGGTGGCTACTCGCTGGCCATTACCATTGGCGCCGTGCGGGACGTCACCGCGCCCGAGATTTGAGATGCGATCAGGAAAGCCGCTACCACGGCCGGCACACTTATTAACCTAAGAAACTGATCCACCGAAAGCATCGTCCACGCCCCCCACGCTACGCAACAAACCGACGTTTACATAGGGCGATGATCGTTTTGGATTGTGGCCAAAAACGTCAGGGTTTGCCGCATTTTCGCGACCGACCAGAGAAACAATCCTGATGTTGCAAATAAGCACTATTCAATCGCTTCATCGGCCCGAGATGAGAGTCGAGGCGGCTCAAGACCGAGCGCCTTTTGGCGGCCGGTCAAGTTGCGATGGCAAGCGGCGATGTAGCAGAACTATCTCCAGCACCCGGCATCTCCGCGGGGTCGTTGCCGCGCGGGCAGATTTGCCCTAACTTCATATAATAAAAGAAAGGGAGAACTTGCCGATGGACGCGGTGCCATTGGGTCCGGGATTTGCCGCCGAGCTTCGGGGCGTGACGCTTGCAGATGTCGCCTCGGACGATGCTGGCTATACCGCGGTACGAGCGGCTTTCGAAGAACATTCGGTTCTGGTTTTTCGTGTAACTTCATATAATAAAAGAAAGGGAGAACTTGCCGATGGACGCTGTGCCATTGGGTCCGGGATTTGCCGCCGAGCTTCGGGGCGTGACGCTTGCAGATGTCGCCTCGGACGATGCTGTCTATACCGCGGTACGAGCGGCTTTCGAAGAACATTCGGTTCTGGTTTTTCGTGAGCAGGAAGTGACAGACGAGCTTCAGCTTGCGTTCTCGCGCCGGTTTGGGCCACCAGAAGTCACCAAGGTCGGCTCGCAGGGCACTGGCTCGCATTTTGTCATCCTGAGCACCGTCGGTCCCGATGGAAAGGTGGTGCCACCGGATCACCGGCTTTCGCTGCGCAGCAAGGCCAACCAGCTCTGGCACACCGACTCGTCGTTCAAGCGCGTGCCGGCGCTGACGTCGATTTTATCGGCGCGCATTATCCCGGCACGTGGCGGGGAGACCGAATACGTTTCGACCCGCCTTGCCTTCGAGCGACTCGATCAGCGCCTGCGGAACAAGCTCGAGAACTCTTTTGCAATGCTGGCGCATGGTGTGGAAAAATCCCGTCAACGGCCGCGGGGCGATCTATCTGGCCTCGCACGCCTATGCGGTCGAAGGCGTGGAGGCGGCGGCGGGGAAAACGTTGATAGACGAATTGATGGAATGCGCGACCGCGCCGGGAACGAGCTACCTGCATCAATGGCGGCGAGGCGACGTTGTGATGTGGGATAATCGGGCGACGATGCACCGCGGAAGGCCATGGCCGGCGCACGAAGCACGCCTGATGGTACGCACCACAATCTCGGCAACGGAAGCCGATGGCCTCAACGCTATGCGCCCGCCATCCTCGCAGGCGGCGGAATAGGTCTGCGCTCTCCTCGGATCAGATCCGGAACATCGAATCTTATCCTTCGCGAAGCCGCTCGTGCTCCTGAGCGCCGGGCATGGCACACACCGCTCGCAGGACGACCGGCGAATTGAGAACCGCGAAGGTCTCACGCGGGGTCAGATAGCGCTGCGCCTCATCGAAAGTCTCCGCTTCCTCGATTTTCGCCCGCGCGATCGCGAGGTCGGGATCGATCTGTCCAGGGTCGCGGCGTTTTTCGCCTGACAAATTCGCCAGATGATTTTCCATAAATTGGCGGTCATCCCGCATTGCCTGCAGCGGCGCCGCAATAACTCCATCGCACTTCTTGGTCAATTCATTTGCACGACCCAGCACCTGAGGCGGAGCGGTCTGCTCGGGCGTCCGAAACAATCTGGAATTTGAACCGGATACCCTCGAGGAGAGCATTGCAATGGGAATGCAAAGAAGTAGGCCGGTAATGACCGGCGCCATCCAAAGCAATAGCGGCAGCGATACCGCATAGGCGCTGGCCGCCATCGCGACGCCGAAAAAAGTCGGCAGCGCGTATTTTCGGATTAACTCCCCGCGCGGTAATTCGCCGTCATCGCGGCGTTGAACCTGCCAGCCCGCATCGCGCCCCAACAGGATTTCTCCAACGGCGATAGATTGAAAGATCATCATCACCGGCGCTATCAGGCCGGATAGCAGCGTCTCGATGAGGAGGCCAGCGAACACCAGCAGCGCTCCACCGAAATTCTTGCGATTTCGGGTTTGGGCCGCCAGAAGAACATAGGCGAGAAGCTTCGGCACGATCAGCAGTCCCATGGTGCCGACGAACACCCATGCAGCAAGGATAGGGTCCTGGGCCGGCCATTTCGGAAACAGCGAAAATCCTTTTGGAAAGTATTCGGGACGAACGAACTGCGCTTGCAACGAGATCAGGATCCCCAACACCAAAAACAACAGCCAGAGCGGCGCGGTAAGATATGAACCGATACCCGTGAGCAGATGAAGCCGAGATACCCAGTGCAGGCCGCGTGCCGGGAGCACCGCCAGGTGTTGGAGGTTACCCTGGCACCAGCGCCGATCGCGAGCTGCGTAATCAACTAGCGAAGGCGGGCATTCCTCGAAGCTGCCGCCCAAGCTCGGCGTCATTGTGATGGCCCATCCTGCCCGCCGCATCAATGCTGCTTCGACGAAATCGTGACTGAGGATATGCCCACCGAAAGGTTTACGGCCCTTCAGGTCGGGCAGTCCTGCATGCAGCGCGAACGCGCGCAACCGAATGATGGCGTTGTGTCCCCAGTAGTTGCCCTCGAACCCATGCCACCAAGCAATGCCCGCGGCTACCAGAGGCCCGTATAGCCGCCCCGAAAACTGCTGCAATCTGGCGAACAGCGTCCTTGCGTTGACGACGACAGGCAGCGTCTGGATCAGCGCGACTGGAGGATGCGCCTCCATCGCCGACACCAGCCTCACGATCGTCTCGCCTGTCATCAGGCTGTCTGCATCCAGTACGATCATGTGGTCATAGCCGGCGCCGAACCGCTTGATCCAGTCTTCGATATTGCCGGATTTCCGTGCGGTATTTTTCGCGCGATGACGATAGAAGACATTGCTGAAGCCGCCCTCGATGCGCAGCCGCAGAAAACATTGCTCTTCAACAATCCAAATTGAAGGGTTGGTCGTGTCGCTCAGCACGAACCAGTCGAACCTTGAGCCACATCCGGACTCCTCGACCGACTCATGCATCGCCCGAAGGCGAGCCATGATTCGATAGGGATCTTCATTATAGGTCGGCAATAACATGGCGTTTTTGCTGACGATGGGTGGAAGGGCCACATCGGGATCGATGCCGAGCGGATCAGGCGTTCGAAACAGCAGCACCCCGAAACCGGCCAGTGCGGACATGAACGAGAACGCGACCCATGCGAACAGCAGCACGAATAGAACCAGCACCATCCATTCGAGGAATGTAACCCCGCCGACCTGGAGCACTTCATACATTTCGTAGCAGCCGGCCAATGTCATTGCCGCGGTGCCGCCGAAGATGCATGCACGCCGAAAGCCAACCGGACTGGTGGCGTCCTTTGTCATTTCCTCGCGGTGCTGAAAGTCGTGCAACTCCTGCCGGGACACTGGCAGGGGCGATTCCGGCGGAAGGAATTGCTCAGGTTGCTCGCCCTGAGCAGACTGGAACCCGGATTGTTGCGTCAGGGTGTCCATCGATAAACCCAAACCTCCGATATGGCGTCGTTGCCCTGCATCAGCGATGCGCGTAATTCGATCGGCGCCTGCTCCTTGACGGAAAGCTCGAAACTTAATCGCCAGCCTCCGATTGCCGGGTTTGGCTGTGTGACGACGTTCTTGATCTCGGTTTTTTCCGCGGTGACGTTGCCTCGGATGCTGTTTGGATCGACCGACCTCAGTCGCTCGCCGATCAAATCGAGAACGAATATTTTGATGCCTTCGCCTCTTGCGCCAACGGCTGTGCGTGAAAAACGGGCGAGCGACGTAGCCTTGGGCGCATCCGGCCCCCAATGCAGACGATAGGTGAAGGTGTGCTCGCCCTTTGCCTGCAGTGGATCCTTTGGCCGCCAGAAGCCAGCGATGTTGTCGTGGATTTCTTCCTTGGTCGGAATCTCGATCAGTTGAACCGAACCTTCGCCCCAATCCCCAATGGGCTCTGCCCACAAGCTGGGGCGCTTCTCAAAACCCGATTCGATATCCTGATATTCGAGAAAGTTTTTTTCCCGCTGCATCAATCCGAAACCGCGCGGGTTGAGATCGGAAAACGTGCTGATCTGCAAATCGCGTGGGTTGCTGAGCGGCCGCCACAATGCTTCCCCACGGCCGTTGTAGATGGCGATACCGTCCGAATCGTGCACCGAAGGACGGAAGTCATCGACCTCGATTCGATCATTAGGTCCGAAGAAAAACATGCTCGTCATCGGCGCAAGCCCGGCATGGTCGAGAGCGACGCGCGGATAGATGGCCATTTCCACGTCGAACACCGTGGTGTCGCCTGGCCGCACCGTGAAGCGATAGGCGGCCGTCGTACTCTCGCTGTCGAGCAGCGCGTGCACGACTATCGAGTTGGTGTTCGCGGCCGGCTTCTCGATCCAGAATGTCTTAAAGAGCGGGAATTCCTCTCCTTTGGCCTCGCCCGTATTGATCGCCAAGCCGCGAGCTGAGAGGCCGTAGATCTCGCCTTTGGCGACAGCGCGGAAGTAACTCGCGCCCAGAAAGACGCACACTTCATCGTAATAATCAGGCCGGTTGAACGGAGCGTGGATTCGGAAACCGGCGAAGCCCAAATCGACGTCGGCAGCCGGTGGCTGGTTGCTTCCGAATGAAAAAACGTCAGGTCGGTACGGAATCTTCGTCGCCTGTCCGTTTGCGACTTCGTAGATGTCCACGCGCGGCGCATAAAAGAAACCTCGATGAAAGAACTGCACCTCGAAAGGCAGTTTTTCACCGCGCCACAGCGCGTGCTCAGGCAGGAAACGTATTTGCCGGTAGTGGTCGTAGTCGAGCTTCTTCAGGTTGTCAGGCAGTTTGGTGTCGGGCGCCTTGTACGGCTTGCTGGCTGCGTCGCGGGCTAGCTGCCGGACAATCGACCGGTCAAACGCGACCGCCTCCGCCCTCGCGGGCGGAATGAGCCCGCCCGCGCCAGAGAACACTGGCAACGAAGCTGCAGCTTGCAGGAAATGTCGACGGTTCAAGGAGCCTCCAGCGCGCGCAAAGGAGCACGGTAGCAACTCGCATCGTCTCGGCAGGTTCCTCTCGCGGAACTAACATTCCAGCGGTTCTCAGTTTCCATCAGAGTTTTTCTGTTTAGAGGCAGGCGGCAATCGCGCAAACCAAAAAGCCTGAACGCTCTGAGTGCGAGTTTGCGATTCCTTCATAAACTTGCTGGAAGATGCCGCGTCGCCCTTACCGTCTTCGCAGCCGCTGCAATCCCGCTGCGACGAATTGCCCGGCTTTGCGTGCTGGCGCCTGGCCCCTCCGGAGGTATCCGATGTATTTTGTGGCTGGAGCGCTGGTTCTCTTGTCCGGCTTGTTCTATGCCGCCGGCCACCACGAACTCGGGAGCTTCAGCGCGGACGTGTGCCGATACGGCAGCACATTCTGCGAAAGCCCGTTCTATCTTTTAGTTGGCGCCAGTCTCGCAGCAATATGGGGCAGGTTCGTCAGTATCCGGTGAAACGCGGTCCGGTGTGGGCGAGCCAAGCCTGCCATTTCATAGTCGTTCTGCAGCACCTTAAAAACATCGAGCTAACGCGCAGCCGCGCTTGCCGGCTCGGCCGGCTTGGGGCCGGGCCTGGCCGGCTCAACGCCTGGGGTGGGTTCGGTCGGAGTAACCGTCGCGCCGACGGCGCTCGCCGCCTCCCCCGTGGTCATGTGACTCGCGACTTCGGCAGTCTGGATCTGAGGACGCGTCGACGGGCCGTGGTCGACAATCAACATCGCAAGCACCCCGAAAATCGCCACCGCAATGGCGATTACGACGGGACGGCGCAGCATCCGCTTTGCAGATTTTTCATTCTTCGAATGATTATCCTGCATCGGAAATCCCTGACTCGGTTTTTCGTCAAGATATAAACCTCCGCCCATCCCGAAGTTCCTGTCGCCCGCGCGCCCGAGCTTGGCGGTCACGCGAATTGAGAAAGTAAAAGGAACAAGGGGATGCTCTGCGATTATGTTCCCAATCGCGGAACTGAGAGGGCGGACTGCATCCGCCGATGTGACACTGCTTCGCAAGCGAGGAACAATTCCTTGTGCGTCCTGTTGGCCGTTCTCCAATAGGGAGAAACAACAATGGCGATGCAAGCAAGAGAAATGGAAGCGAGAGAAACAGGTTCACTCATCGGCAGTGATAAGGTCGAGGGTACTACCGTCTATGGCGCGAACGATCAGAAGATCGGATCGATCGAGCGTGTCATGATCGACAAAATCAGCGGCAGAGTGTCCTACGCCGTCCTGAGCTTTGGGGGGTTCCTCGGCATCGGCGACGAGCATTATCCGCTGCCCTGGCAATCCCTGAAATACGATACCAATCTCGGCGGCTATCGTACCCGTATCACCGAGAGCCAGCTCAAAGGCGCGCCGAAATACACCAATGACAACGCCTGGAACTGGAACGACCCAGCCCGAACCCGCGCGGTGAATGATTACTACGGCGTCGCTGTACCGTAGTCAGCGCCACAGACTCGCATGCACTCTAAGGCCCGCCTGTCGGCGGGCCTTTCTGTGCGCCCCCCGCCTGTGTGGTGTCACTCGCCGCGTTCAATCGCATTGGAGGGCGTCGGGCGTTCTGTGATCTGTTGGCCAAACAGGCTGCCGATCAGTTCGACGGCAGTGCGCGCCGTGCGGCCCCGCTCATCCAGGAACGGATTGAGCTCGACGACATCGACGGATCGCACCAGCCCGGAATCGTGCAGCATCTCCATGACCAGATGCGCCTCACGATAGGTTGCGCCGCCAGGGACCGTCGTGGCCACGCCCGGTGCGAGATGGGGGTCGAGAAAGTCGATATCGAAACTGACGTGGAGCACGCCTTGTCGGCCTTTCACCTTATCGATGACGCGGCGGATCAGAATGCCGACGCCGAACTCGTCGATCTGGCGCATGTCCGCAAGACTGATACGGCGATCGCACAGCAGACGCTTTTCCATACTGTCGATCGAACGCACGCCGAACAACTCGAGCCGATCAGGATCAATCGATGCCCGCGGCTCTTCGCCGAGAAGACTATCGAGCCCGGGCTCGCCGCAGAGGAAAGCCGCCGACATGCCATGCATGTTGGCGGAAAGCGTGGTCGCTGGGGTGTTGTAGTCCGCATGCGCATCGAGCCACAGCACGAAAAGCTCGCGGCCGGCTTCGCCCCAGTGGCGAGCGACCCCATTCACCGAACCCATCGAGAGCGTGTGGTCGCCTCCTAGGAATATCGGGATCGCACCGGATCGAGCCAGCTCATAGCTTTGTACGCTCAACGCACGAATCCAACGCTGGATCTCGCGGTAGTGCCGGGCTTTGTCGGGCGGCGCGTCCGCTAGCTCAGCCATATCGCTGATCGATAGATCACCATGGTCTTCCACCTCGAACCCGAGGCCGCCAAGCAAATTCAGAAGACCGGCCGTCCTCAGCGCCGCGGGTCCCATCAGTGTGCCCCGCTGCGAGGCACCGATATCGATGGGGGCGCCGAGCACGGCAATTCTGTTCAAACTTGATTTGAAATCCTCGCTCACAGCAAAATCCCCTCAGGTGACTACGGATTGGGAAGAATGTTCCGGAAGCGAGTGAGCGAAATGCATAGCGGCCCAAGACGTTTCCTCAGGTTCCCGACTATTCTGCGGATGCGACCCAAGTCCCAGGGAACAAGACTGGCGCCGGCGCATTTGTAGAGTGAGGCCGTCACCCGCCGTAAAAACGGCGCCTGTCGCGGATAGCCAAAGGTTTATTCAACCCGCTGTTCAAAACACGCGCTCGCGCGGATAGCCAAAGGTGGCGGTCTCATCGCGTGCCGCAGATTTCAAAACAGCTTCGGCCCTCGGCGATCTCGCTTGGCTTCCCATGTCAATAAAGTCGCCACCGCGATCATCAGAGCGATCCCGGCAACGCTGACAGCCGCCTGCATCGCGAAGCTGCTCGAAATCCGGTTGAGGATCACCAATCCCCCGAACGACAGCAATACGCTCAGGCAATACATTGCCAACGAGTTTTCGCCGCAACGGATCATCGCTGTTAACCAGGGATTGGACAGACCGCGCCAGTCCGGCGGCGTCAGCCTGGAGACAACGATGGCCAGAGCCAGGAAATGCAACAGCCGAACCGGCGCAAGGTGGCTCTTGTCGATCGGGTAAATCAGCTTTGAAACTGCATTGGGGATAAATCCTTCCAGTGGCTTGATCTGCCAGGTCAGCGCTATCGCGAGGCTCAACACGAGATAGAGCAGCGCCAGGGCGAGCGCGGCGCGTGACTGCACGATCTTCTTTAGCCGGCCGGCGCCCTCCTCCGAATACCATGCGCCGAACACGAACAAGAACTGCCACGCCAGCGGATTGAAGTACAACTCGCCGTTCGGCCACGCCGGCAGATGCCAGCCGAAGATTTGCACGATCAAATACAGCGCAAAAGATGCGGCGAGCACCACCTCGCGACCGCGGATGAAGAGCCACAGCAGAGGGGGGAAAACCAAATGTAGCAGCGCGAAGGTGGGCAGGATGTCCGTATTGACCGCCGCATATTGCAGCAGCACGGCGTGGACAACCGCCGCGCCGGGATCTTCGAAAAATGGCCTTGTATTGGTCTCGTCCAAATAGCGGGCGCCGTCGCCGGCAACCCAGATCAGGACGAAGTAGGCGATCAGCAAAAGCAGGAAGGCCGCATAGATTTCCCAGGCACGGCGTATCGCGCGTGCGAATATGGTTGTCCAGCCCTGCTCCGGCAGCGCCCCACCATAGGCCAGCATGCAGGTATAGCCAGAGACGAATACAAAAACTTCGCTGGTATCGCTGAAGCCGTAATTGCGAAGCGATAGCCAGGCGAGCGCGTTGTGGGGAATGTGATCGAGGAAGATAAACCACAGCGCCAACCCGCGACACGCATCGAGCCGCAGGTCACGGTTGTCTGCATCGATATGAACGGCGGGAGTCAACTTAATGAGTCACGACCTCTGATCAGCCTTGTCCCTATAAGCCGAAAGTCGCGTGCTCGTTCGGAACCAATCCTTCTAGGCCGAATTGTTGCAGGAATTTTTTCGGAGGACGCAATGAAACCGCTGATCTTTGCCAGCGTCATTTGGGGCCTGGCGTTAATTCCCGCAGCCGTGGAGGCAAAGGGATGTATCAAGGGTGCCGTCGTCGGCGGTGTGGCGGGCCACATGGCGGGGCATGGAAAGGTGGGCGCCGTTGCCGGATGCGTGATTGGTCGTCACGAAACCAACAAGCGCGACGCGCAGAAGACAGATCAGAAATCGCCTCCTTCCCCTCGGGACAATCGCCTCTAGGCGGCAACGCCGCATTAGCTTGGGCCACGATGGCACAAGGAGGAATTTTCATTACGGATGGGCTCGTGGACGTCACTGATGCTTGGGCGGACTCGCTGCGAAAAAATTCGGCCCGCCGGTTGACCGGCGGGCCGTATTTTCTGCAGCTTTGCATGTCGGCTTACCAGCGGTCGTCGCCGATGCCGACGCTTACTCCAGGCGCCCGGAAGCCGAAGCCGGCACGCGGCCCATCATCCCAATCGCGATAGCCGCGCCGCTCGTAGTATCGCTCGCGTGGCGCGTAGCCGTAAGAATCGCGAATGATGACGCGGCTGTTGCCGCGGGTGTTATAGCATCGTCCATACTCGTTACACACCATACGAACCGGCTGCACGAGATCCGGGTTGGCGTAGCCACTGCTCGTGAACATGTCAGACGCACTTGCGCCGCCGGCAAACAGAGCGCCGGCACCAGCCAACAAGGTGATTGCGACTTTCTTCATGGTTCCTCCTCGTGTCCAACCGCTGCCCGGTACCTAAAGCCTGCCGTCCGGTTTCGTTCCGGTGATTTGTCGGCTAACGCACGGAACTTCTGTTGGCACCGAGGACGGCTTGCGGGAACTCCTCTTCGCAGGCTCTCCCAGCGGCGAAAAAATAAAACCTTTGGTCAGGAACCGGACGTAGCCTCGACGCTTAGCCCAAACAGAGCTTGGTGCAGACAGGATTCATGTCGGCCATTCGTAGCGCTGCTGTTCGGCGGACGCGGTTGCGCGGCGTTCTCTCAAGAGGGGATACATCAGGAGGCGCTCATGGTACGCATGAGAAGTGACCGCGCCCGCGAACGCGCCAGGGATTTGCTGGCCACCTATTATCCGGTTCCCGACGATGCTGAATCCCAGCGCCTGCGCGAGCTTTCGGTCAAGTATATTCAGGAAGCCGAGCGGATCGAAGCCGAGAACAAGGGTCACGTCGCGGAATCCGATGAATTGATTTCGGCCGCTCTGGATGCAGTGGCAAGGGATTACTTTGCGCGAACGGTTATCCGCGCAAAAGCGCGCAACAGGTCCTAGCCACAGGCCCGAGGAACTCGAAGGTGCGGTCGCCAAACCGCGCCATCCTTGCTGCGGAGCACAACTTTCCCAAAATTTAATTATTGCCAGATGGCGCTCGCCTCGCCGGGCAGGCGTTTTCACACCATCTACTACATAAAATACTAAATAAAAATCGGGCGGAAACCAATGAAGCGGGGAATTGTGGTTCTGTCGTGCGTGGGTGTCCTTACCGGCACGTTGTACTTTGCTGTCAGCAAATGGGGCATCCGGCATGAGACGCTGAATTTGCTCGATCCGGCGCGGCAGCGACCCGTCGCCGTGGACGTTGCCGTGCGCCGGGACTATGAAATGAAGGCGGATGACGGCTTCTGGAAGCTGCCGGTCGCAATCATCAGCAACGGCAATACCGTCAAGAACACCGAGTATTCCTTCCTGGCGAACGTTTTCGCGGCCAGGGGATATCTCGTCGCCAGTATCCAGCAGGATCTCCCCACAGATCCGCCTTTGATGACCAAGGTCGGCATGCCCTATGTCGGCCGACAGGGCGTGTACGAAAAGGGCGAAGCCAACATCCTGTTCGTGCTCGAGCAGTTGAAAAAGCTGCAGCCGAATGCGGACTACGGTCACCTGACGCTCGTCGGACATTCCAACGGCGGCGATACCGCGATGTATTTCGCCAAGGAGCACCCGGAAGTGGTATCGAAAGTGGTCACGCTCGATAATTTGCGCGTTCCCTTCGTGCTCAGCGACAAGTTGAAGATCCTGTCATTCCGCTCGAAAGACCCGAATTTCCAGACTGATCCCGGAGTGTTGCCGCCGCCCTCACAGGGCAAAGACAGTATCGACGTCGTCCACACCCAATTCCAGCACACATGGATGAGTGACCGCGGCCCTGATTCCGCAAAAGAAAAAATACAGGCGGCGCTGGACGAGTATCTCGGCAGCGGTCATGCCAGTGATCTGGCGCCCGCCAACACCGATAATCCGATCGTTACCAACGCCGGAGCGCCGCTGCCTTGAGCCGGCCTGAGAATTGTTGGCCGGTTCTTCCGCAAATTGCTACGGCGCGGAATCGGAACTCGCAATGGCGTACATGAGGCACATCGCGGCAGAGACGACGAAAATGGAAAAGCCGTTGAATTCGCGGTTCGACATGTGAAACAGCCGTGGCAGCCACCCCAGCGGAAGGCGTGCCAGCGAGAGCGCGAGAACCCCGAGGAACGCAATTATCAGTGCGTCGAGTATTTTCAGGACGATCGTCTTCGATGTCATCGCGGCAAGCTCACTCGAGAACTCTCGATCCAAGCATCGCGCCTTCGCCCCTCGCCTCGCGAGGTGTGAGACCGTACGCGCGCCGAAAGCGCCGATTGAAATAGGACAGATCGCCAAAACCGCAGTCATAGGCAATCGTGCTGATCGGGATCTCCCCGCAATCGGGTTCGCAAAGCCGTCGATGAGCCTGCGAAAGACGTTGCGTGACCAGAAATTCCGAGAAGGTGGTGCCATCCTCTTCGAACAAGCGCTGCAGATATCGCGGCGTCACACAGAAATGCGTGGCCACGCTCCCAACCGAAATCTCGCGGCGATGACTGTGCGCCACGATGTGCGCTTTGGAGAGCTTCAATCGGGCCGCGCGCAACCCGCGCGTCTTTGCGATTTCCTTGAAATCGCTGGTAACGCCGAGCGTGAGCGCGAGCAAATCCTGAATATGACGTGCGGAGAGTTTCAATAGTTCCGGATCCAGAGATCCGCCCGCCTTGAGCAGCCAGCCGGCGTAGTGCGAGAGCAGCCCGAGAGAGCTGCGGTTTCGGGGGATCAGTCGCATAACGCTATCGTCAGGATCCGCCACAATCGACCGGAGCATCGACTGCGGCACCCGTATCGTGAGGGAATGTCCTTGATTTGGCCGATAATAAGAGCCGGGCTCGTTGCCCATTACTAGAATAGCTTCCTGCTCGCGGAGAATTTGCTCCCGGCCGCCCGATGAGACCGTGGCAATCCCCATGCGGTTCATCACGAGCACGGCATCGTCGTTGCCATCCGCAAGGTATTCTCCGCTTCGGGAGATTCTTGCTGGTGACGAGGAGGCTTCGAAGAGCTGCAGTCCAGAAAGCGACAGAGATTTCATGCACGCCCGAAACGCAACGTCTCTGGCGGGCTCAAGATCGACGCGAAGCAGCACATGTCCGTATTGCTCGCGCCAATAAGCGATTCGCTCGTTGTGCGGCAGGCAATCGGTTGACAGCTCAAAGATGCTTGCAAGATTTGTCATGAGGAATACTCGGAAATTGAAAGCACCGTCGAGGGACGCAGCTTATTTCGCCAATGATTGAAACTAGCCCGGTCCGTATTGTGTTGCGTCCCCCGATCAGAGGACAAATCCTGATCTCCGGGTGGGACCGATGCCTCGACAGGCGCTTATTGCAAGTTCCGCAATTCCCCGCGCGCCGACCGAGCTGTTGCCTCGGTGTGCGAAGGCCGGCCCCAATAGAGCTTCCAGGGGGAAACTCGGCGCGTTCGGCGAGATAGTTACCTAATAGTTAAGCGGGCACTTTGGTCGAGCCCGAAACAGCCCGGGCGAGCAAGGGCTCGCGGTGATCCGAGCCCCCGACCGGGCTCACCGTTAGCTCCGCCGCGATTACTCGCCGATCAGATCGATCGCGCCGTTTCGTCTTGGCGCTGCAACGCGCACGGCTGTTGGAGCAACTGCTTCTCAAATCTGATCGCGCGCCAGTCGTTCGACCTGGCGAATGCGAAGCCGGCTTTTTGCGCAAGCGCCTTCATCGGCTCGTTTGTCTTTAATGTCTCGCCGAACAGCGCGAAGCATCCCAAACGAATGGCGCGGGATTGCAAAGCGGAGAGCAGCGCCGAGCCAACTCCCCGGCCATGCCAAGCGTGACCTACGGAAAGAGCGAACTCGCCCCGCCCGGTTTCGCTTTCACCGGCGTAACTGGCCTCGCCGATGATCGCGCCTCGTCCTTGCTGCTGCGCTTCGGCGATCAAGATGAAGCGATGCGCGCCCCGGCTCTGCACTACACGTTGAAAGGCGAAGTTCGCAAAATTGCTGTCCGGTTCCATGAAACGATTGTATCGCGAGGAACGCGACAGGGTCCTGAAGTACTCCACGAGTCCGTCAAGGTCGCGCTCGGTTGCGCGCCGTATTTGAAGCCGGCTTGCTGGATTTGCCGCAATGGCTTCCTGCCAGGGAATGATGAACATTGGGCTCGTCTCCGATGTCACTGCCGCAGTGCGGATCGATCTTCGCTGTCGTTCCCGCCCTCGGCGATCAAATGGGCATATTCTCGGAACAGCTTTTCCGCGGCGCGCGCGCGGGACTCCTGCATGGCTCGCAACAACCCGCACCCGGAACGTCCGGACAGCCATCCGTAGGCAGCTCTCAGAAATCGTTCCCGAAAGTTGAGTCGGTTCGAAACAGACTTCACCGACAATATGGTTATCGCGCTTTTCTCTGACCTGGGGCAGCTCTCAGAAATCGTTCCCAAAAGTTGAGTCGGTTCGAAACAGACTTCACCGACAATATGGTCATCGCGCTTTTCTCTGACCTGGTGCGTGAGACGCGGGGCCATCGACGTAATGTATTGGCCCGGTCACACGCGTACGCTCGAGGACGCAATGACGCTTGGACGAAAGCGACAATCGCTCGGCCATGAGCGAACTGCCGCGAAATAAATACGCGAATGAAAATTTTTTGCGCGATCCTTTGAACCTGATGCCCGCGCTCGCGACTAACGTCCTC
>Ga0209474_10001236_pt1 | contig 25628 bp, 17 predicted proteins | sample GraSoiAngelo_145_FD_185902 | JGI IMG/M metagenome (GOLD analysis project Ga0209474, IMG submission 185902) | Grasslands soil microbial communities from the Angelo Coastal Reserve, California, USA - 14_1009_05_20cm (SPAdes) (version 2) | ecosystem: Environmental > Terrestrial > Soil > Grasslands...
TCTCTTTGATTCATTCGCGTCCATTCGCGTGATTCGCGGGCTGATACCATGACTGTATCGCGGTTTCGCACGATCCTTTTTTCCGTCGCGGCGATCGTTGCACTGGCCGGCCTGGCGGACGCAACTTATCTGACTGTGCAGGCGTTAACCGGCGAGACGCTCAGCTGCGGAGGTTCGCCAGATTGTTTCCGGGTGTTGGGCAGTTCTTATGCAAGGGTGGGCGGAGTTCCAGTGGCCCTGCTTGGCGCGGCGGCGTACTTGAGCGTATTTACCTTCGCCACCTTCGCAGCGTTTGGCTACGCCCGCGCGCGAACACTTCTGATTCCAACCGTCGGCGCGATGTTTCTCGCTACGCTGTGGTTCCTGTATGTGCAGGCTTTTCTGCTGCATGCGTACTGTCGCTATTGCTTATTCTCAGCGGCAATCACTTTTCTGCTTACGGGTCTTGTGATTGCCGTGCCTTCTTCGCAGGAAGCTTCTGGCCCGTAGGGCGCATATGCAGCCGCCCGCCACAGGTTAATGCCTCTCTTCCTGTATCTGCTTAGCGCCAAAGGCGCTGTATCATTTTAGCCTGGCGCATCGCCCCAGGAATTCGATCGCAATGAACAAGCGCTGAAAGCGCGATTCAGTTGCACGATTAGTTTCAGTCCCAGACATAAGGCTCGTCGAAATTAACACCATACCTGCGCAACAGGTCGCGGAATTCCTCCTGAAACGTGCGGGTGCGATGGTGCTCTTGTTGCGTCTCTACATATTGCAGCACGGCATCAGCTGGCTCGGGCTTACCGAAAACGCGCCATATCCGCGCTGCCACAAGAACCCGCGATAACGAGTATCAATTGTTTTGATCCACTTCGACGATATTTTCTTGATCTGTTCGATCAACTCGGCTTGGGAAAGTGTTCGCGGCAGCGTCGTGACGATGTGAACGTGATCAGCAACACCGCCGACGCGCACAAATTCAGTACCAAGGTCACGGCAGATTGTCGCCAGATAAGCGTGCATGCGCGGCTGCATGTCGTAATCGAGCCAAGGCTCGCGATTCTTCGTGCTAAAGATGATGTGAAGGATGACTTTACTGAGCGACTGGGGCATGGAGCGAATGATGATCCAACTGCTCGGCGAAGTGAATCGCGCTTTCAGCGCTGGCGGTTTCGGATTCCACGAATCCTGGGGCGCCGCCCCGGGCTTGAAGTGAATGCCGCGCCCTTGGCGCTAATATGTGCCTTACTCTTGCTCTGCTCATGCTCATGAGATCAAGCAGCCCTCCCTCGTTAAAGAAATTCGAAATCCGAATCCCGAAATCCGAAATAAAACTCAAAAGACATATTTGAATCATCGAAATCAGAAACGCCCGTTGGCAAACTCACGTTGTTCCGCGTTTCGCATTTCCCATTTCGAATTTCTCTTGGTCATTTAGATTTGCTTCGAAATTCTTTTTTTGATTATGCGGATTCTCGTAGTCGAGGACGAAAAGAAAACGGCTGCTTTCCTGGCCAAGGGACTGCGCGAAGCCGGTTTTGCGGTCGACGTTGCGCCCGATGGCGAAACCGGGTCGGAGCAAGCGCGCGCAAAAAAGTTCGATCTTCTGATCGTCGATATCATGCTGCCACACAAGGACGGCTGGCAAATGGTCGCAGAGCTTCGGCGCGATCGGGTTCGCACGCCGATTCTCTTTCTGACCGCCCGCGACAGTGTGCGCGACCGTGTTAAAGGACTCGAACTGGGCGCAGATGATTATCTGGTCAAACCGTTCGCGTTTGCGGAATTGCTCGCCCGGGTACGCTCGGTATTGCGCCGTGCTCCGCAGCGACAACCGGAACAATTGCGCATCGATGATTTAGAAATCGACATGCGACGGCACAAAGCAACGCGCTCAGGAGTTCCGCTCAATCTCACGCCGAAGGAATTTCTGCTGCTTGCTCATCTGGTTCGCTCAGCCGGTGAAGCGGTATCGCGCGGGGAGATTGCAGAACATGTGTGGGACATAGGATTTAAGACTGGCACGAACGTGGTCGATGTGGTTGTCCGTCGCTTGCGTGCGAAGGTGGACGATCCGTTTAAGACCAAGCTTATTCAGACCATTCGCGGGGTCGGCTATGTTCTCAAAGCCCACTGAACGCCGCTCCATCGCCTGGCAGCTTATTTTGCTTTTCACCGTGGCGACATCGTTCTTGCTCGCCTGTGGTCTCGGCCTGTTTTACGCGATCGTTGTCCGGCACGCGTTTGCCGAAGACAACGCTGTTCTGGCCGACAAAATCGCAGCTTTGCGCACGGATCTCTACGAGAGTGGCCCAAGCTAAAAGGCCGCCACGCAGGCGAGCACACCGCTTATTGGATCAGGATGCTCGATTCGCAAGGCCGCACTTACGCGGAAACGCCGGGAATGGACCGATCGCTTCCACCAGAGATTTTTCCGCCGCCGCAAGACTCAGCGTCGATGGTTGGCGGGCTAAAGGATTACCGCAGAGGGTCGAAGCTGTTTTCGCTCGTCGCTGTGAACGAAGAGTCTGGCAGCCAGCGTTACACGCTTCAGCTAGCACAGGACCGGTCAAGCGACGAGCGACTCGAAAGAAACTTCGCTGCCTTATTCATCATAGTCCTGGCGGGTAGCGTTCTGGGCTCAGCTTTCATTGCCATCGTCGTCACCAAACGAGGCCTGCGACCTCTGCAAGAAATGACGCAATCATTCGGACGCATCGGACCGACTCATCTAAAGGAGCGAGTGACCCCGGCTGACTGGCCACGCGAGCTCCAGCCGCTCGCAATCGCATTCGATGAAATGCTCAAACGTCTCGACGATTCGTTTACGCGGCTCTCTCAATTTTCTGCCGACCTCGCCCACGAGCTAAGAACGCCCATTGCCAATATGATCGGCGAAGCGCAGGTTGCTCTCACGCGGGATCGCACGGCTGCCGAGTACCGCGACACCATCGAGTCCACCGTTGGCGAATGCGAACGGCTCTCCAGAATCGTGGATAATTTGCTTTTTGTCGCGCGGGTGGATGCAGCGCGCGAACCAATTGCGCGGAAGCGATTCGATGCGCGCGCGGCAGTCCAGAAAATTGCGGCGTTTTATCAAACGCTTGCGGACGATCGTCACGTCACAATCAGTTGCAGCGGCGACGGGCAGATTTATGCCGACCCCGACCTGTTCGAGCGCGCGCTCGGAAATCTGCTCGACAATGCATTGCGCTTCACGCCGGAGAATGGTTCAATTCAAATTTTGCTTTCGAAACGCGATGCTGATTTCGAAATCACGGTCAGGGATAACGGCTGTGGAATGGCTCCCGAACACTTGCCACGGGTGTTTGATCGGTTTTACCGTGCCGATTCATCGCGCGGCTCCGATGGAGCAGGCCTGGGTCTGGCTCTGGTAAAATCAATTGTCGACCTTCACGGCGGGTCGGCAAAAATTGAGAGCGAGATTGGTCGGGGCACAATCGTCACGCTGACATTTCCGCTTCGCTAGAAACAGATAGTGCTGCGCTCCGAATTTCTCGGAATCTCTCCTCCGGCTGCCTGTTGATTAATTGTCTGTTGGACCGAAGTGGGAAGCGACTTTACGTCAACCTTTTCTCCGGGCTGTTCCCTGACTTGCGCGGCCGCGCTCAAAGCGAGCCCGGCGCCGATCGCTGCTGCTAGCACTGCTCTTGTTGTCTTCACCTTTATTTTTTCGTCGCTTCGTTGCCAAACGGTTGTCGAAAAAAATTATCTTGCCAATCATTACAATTTTGTAATGATAGCACGCAATCTGCAGGGGCTGACAGTCGCGCTAGTTTCCGCGGCTGCTGAAGTGGATAGGCCGCAGCCGGAGTGGAGCCGGCTGCGGCTGCCCTTCCGTTCGACTTGTGGGACTCTGTGCTGAGCGCGAGCCTCGAGCGAAATCCACAAGAGGCGCGTTTGCGCGCTGCATGGCAATCAGAACACGCATCTTCAGAAAAATTAAGCAAGATTTGTCTTGCCAATCATTACAATTTTGTAATGATGCGCGACACTATGAGTAGAACACCACGTTTTGTGCGGGTTGGGGGGCTCCTCCCGCTGATCGCATGTGCATGTTTTATGTTTCCCGCGGCGAATCATTCGGCGCTCGCGCAGGCAGTGACAGAGCAGCCAATTGTGGTCACAGGCGAAGAAGTGCCCAGCGCGTACGGCGCGCCTCCCGGACTTTCCCGCAGCCGCTTTTCCAACACAACGCAGGCCTATGTATTGCCGCCTTGGGCATTCTTCTTCGGCGAGATTTACGAGGGGCAAGGGTTCCGTCATGGACCGCCCGATCACCTTTTCACTCAGGAAATCGAAATGGGTTTGCCGTATCGTTTTGGCGTTGCGGCAGAAGCAAAGTTCGAACGATTCAATGGTGGCGGCGGCGCGGAGACAGTGAGTTTGGAAGCACGATGGGCGCTTGCTGATTGGAATAAGATTCCACTTAATCCGACACTCTTTGCAGAATATAAATTCGGGGTCGGCACTATTCGACACGAAGAAGTTCCACCTCCTCCAGGAGGAGGAGAAGAAGAGGAAGAGGGTGGGCCGCCCAAAGTTCCCGATGCCTACGAATTTCGTTTGCTGCTCGCCCAGGAATTCGGAGGGCGCTTTGAGTGGGCGATGAACTGGTTCTTCGAAAAAGAGAATACCGGCGACCGAGGCCGCGAATGGGGCTTCTCTCAGAGTGTGATGACTCCAATTTTCCTGCCCAACGAGCGACTGAAAGTCGGCTTGGAAATGGAGTATAAAAATGTCACCACGAAAGACACACGCGGCGATCCGCTGAACAGCTTCGTTATTGGCCCGACCGTCGCGTGGAAACCGACAGCGCAAACTCGCCTTGATATCTCACCCTTGTTCGGCTGCACGGACGACTCGCCAATTGCTGATGTCTTTGTTGTATTCTCTTGGCTTTTCGGTGGCGAACGCGCCGAAGCCGAAGCCCCCGTATCTACACGATTCCGCTATTACTCTGACGTTGCCTACGCCCGTTCGGGAAAAGATTCGGGAAAAGAAATGAAGCAGGTCGCGTACGTGCCGCCCTGCCCGCAATGGTACGGCGATCGCGAATGGAATGTGAATCTCTGGGGCACTTATGCATTCACCAACACCGAGTTCGCTCCTAATCCTTCGCTAGTGGACATCGTACAAAGCACCAGTGAAGGCAATCCTGTGCTCGGCACGTATGATCGCTACATTGGCGGCGACCACGCGTGGGGCGGCGGAGGCGACATTAAATATTTCTTCTGTCGCTATGCTGGTCTCGGTGTTGAGGGATTTGCACTGGACGCTCACAAGCCTGGTTTTGATATCTTCGAGGACCAGGCGGTCCCGATATTTGTTCACCGAAGAATCAATCACAATCATACTGTCGGCGCTGTCCTTGGCACGCTTACGTTGCGTTATCCAATTCCGTGCACTCGTTTTGCACCTTATGCGTGGGCGGGCGTGGGTGCGATTTTCGGCGGCGGCGAAAGGGACACCCTTCACACACAGGGGCCGCCGGACGCCTTCGCTGTCAATGCACAGACCGAACATTTCGGTAGCGAAACCAAAGTGCTCGGCCAATTCGGGGCTGGTCTCGAATTTCGAATCGCGCGACACTTCGGTTGGACTAACGATCTGAGTTTCGGCGTAATCGACGGACCAAAAAATAATTTCGGAATGTTCCGAAGCGGACTCAATTTCGCCTTCTAAGAATCTCTGGAGGTCACGCCTTCAGGGCTGAAAGCTGCGGTTATTTCCGCGGTTTGCTCAAGTGGAGATGCCGCAGCCCGAGTGGAGCCGGCTGCGGCTATACTTCTGGTCATTGAGGTTTAGCAACGAGGGGCACTATTCTCGCACATTTCTTGACCGCCATTAATCGCATCGATAACTTCGTTTTTGGAAAGGAGTTTGTCGGTGAAAACCGAGGTCTCGATCGAATACTGCGTCGTTTGAAACTACACGCCGAAGGCCGTCAGTTTGGCGGCCAAAATTCTTGAGCTCGGCGAGCGCATCAAGTCGCTCACGCTGATTCCCTCGAGCGGCGGCGCTTTCGAGATTCGCGCCAATGGCAAACTGCTCCATTCCAAGCTCGACACCGGCGACTGGCCGGACTTCGACGACATCGTCAAGGCGGTCAAAAAGCTCAAGTAATCGCCAATTTTTCTGTAGGGGAAGCTGTCAGCTTCCCGTGATGGGAAGGCGACGCCCTTCCCTACAGTTGGGTTCGACATTTTTTCTTAATTCCGCAATCCGCAAGGAGTTTACCCGCCGCGGCGGGCAATCCGCAATCGGGAGAGTGAAGGGTGCCTGGTGGCCCTCGCGGTCTTCAAAACCGTCGTCGCCGCGCAAGTGGCGAGGTAGGTTCGATTCCTATCCTCTCCGCCTCTTCATTTTCGATTTTGGATTTTCGATTTTCGATTGCTATGTAGCCAGCGCCGTCCTGCGGGCGGCAAAGAACTCCATGGAAAGGAGGTGATCTCGATGTCGCGTGAGCAAATCCGAAAACTGACCTCGCTCTCCTCGTGTGCAGGGTGAGCTTCCAAATTGAGCCAACAGGCCCTGCGACAAGTTTTGCCGCAGCTTCCCATTTCATTAGACCGCAATGTGCTCGTGAGCTCGAAAACTTTCGACGATGCGGGCGTGTACCGTCTGGATCGGCATCGCGCGCTTGTACAGACAGTTGATTTCTTTACGCCAATTGTGGACGACCCATTTTCTTACGGGCAGATCGCCGCCGCCAACTCGCTATCCGATATTTTCGCCATGGGCGGACGGCCTTTGACCGCTCTCAACATCGTTGGTTTCCCTGCTGATCTGGTTCCACCGAGAGTCGTTTCTTCCATTTTGCGCGGTGGTCTTGCCAAGGCAGCCGAAGTGGGATGCGTCATTATTGGCGGCCATTCCATTCGAAATCCCGAACCGATTTATGGGCTCGCCGTCACAGGAATCGTCGATGTTCGGCGGCTCACCACGAATGCTAAGGCACATCCGGGCGACCTGCTTGTGTTGACTAAACCCCTTGGCACCGGCATCGCCACCACTGCGATTAAACGTGGAATTGCGTCGCGCGCGCTTCGGAAAAAAGTGGTCGCGCTGATGTCGAAGATCAACACCGCTGGCGCTGAGCTCGCCGAGCTTCGGCTTGTCCGCGCGGCCACCGATATCACAGGCTATGGATTGATCGGGCATCTGGTTTCGTTGTGCCGGGCCAGTCGCGTCTCCGCCGACATCGATCCCGCCGCCGTGCCGATGATCAGCCAGGAAATCGGAGACCTTATCGAGCTGCGCTGTGTTCCGGAAGGAAGTCGTCAAAATCTCAATGCGACCACTATCCTTGTCGATTGGGCGAACACGGATGAGGCGCGCAGAATTCTTTTAACCGATGCGCAGACCAGCGGTGGATTACTCCTTTGCGTGGCCGAAGCGGATCTTGAAAACGTGCTGAGAGTCCTGCGAAAAGGGGACACAGCCTCCGCTGCGGTGATCGGAAAAATCGTACCACGGCGGCGCCGTGGTCCACTGATATGCATGACAGAGTAAAGCCAATTACGCGGCGCCAAATTCCTGCCGTCGGCAGGATCCTTGAGGCTGTGGGCCGTTGTGATCTGCCGAGGCCCGTTGTTGTCGATGCTATTCGTCGAAAACTTTCACGGATTCGCGCAGCCAGGGAGGTGCCTGATTTTGAATCAATTGTAACTCTTGTTCGCCACTCGATTGATGAACTTCGCACCAGCAAGCTTCAGCCGATCATTAACGGTACCGGGATCGTTATTCACACAAATTTTGGGCGTGTGCCGTTAGCGAGTGAAGCTGTCTACGCAGCGAATGGAATCGGATCAGGTTATTCAAATCTTGAATACGATCTCGCAGCAGGCGAACGCGGCCGACGCGGCGGTTACATCGAGAATGCGCTCGCGTTACTTTGCGGAGCAGAAGCGGCGACTGTAGTGAACAATTGCGCAGCAGCGCTCGTGCTGATTGTTCGACATTTCACCGGAACCAAAACTGATGTCGTTATTTCTCGTGGCGAATTGGTGCAGATCGGCGGCGGCTTTCGAATTGGCGAAATCATCGAAACAACCGGTGCGAAACTGCGCGAAGTCGGCGCCACCAACAAAACAACACTCGGCGATTACGCGGGAGCCATCGGTCCGAACACGGCAATGATCCTTAAAGTTCATCGCAGTAATTTCTTTATGAGCGGTTTTGTCGAATCGCCTTCATCGAAGGAAATCAGCGCGCTGGCGCGAAAGAAGCGGGTTCCGTTTGTCGAGGACTTGGGAAGCGGCGCCGTTGTCGCAACCGAACAGTTGGGAATCGCAGATCACGAACCGACGGCTGCCGAGGTTTTGAAAAGTGGCGTCGATGTAACTTGCTTCAGCGGCGACAAATTATTCGGCGGCCCACAGGCGGGAATCATTGCCGGCAAAAAGCGATTGATCGCTGCCCTGAAACGGGAACCGCTGTTTCGGGCGCTGCGCTGCGACAAGCTTTGTCTCGCCGCACTACAGGCGACAGTCGATCTTCACTTTGATCAAGCGACGGCCGGAATCCCGACGCTGGCGCTACTGCGAGTTTCAGAAAGTGAATTGCGCAGACGCGCCACAGCTATTTGTTCGCGATTGCAGGAATTGCCGCTAAAAATTGCCATCGGCTGCGGCAAGGCGAAAGTCGGAGGCGGCACTTTGCCGAAGTCGAATCTGTCGTCTGTCACGATTGACATCACCCCGAAAAATCCGTCGCTTGCCGATTTCGCCGCAACCCTTCGCGCATCAAGTCCGCCAGTGATTGGTTACATCGCTAACGGCCGCTTCAAACTCGATCTGCGCACGATTTTGCCGCGGCAGGACGCTCTCGTAGTCGAAGCGATTCGCGCCGCATACGCAAAGTGACGGCTCGGCATTTTACCATCGCCACCGCGGGCCATGTCGATCACGGCAAGAGCGCATTGGTGAAAGCGCTGACGGGAACGGATCCTGATCGGCTGCCTGAAGAAAAGAAGAGACACATCACAATCGATCTTGGTTTCGCCGAACTAAATTTGACCGCGCCGACTGGCGAAAAGATTCACGCAGGCGTCGTCGATGTTCCAGGCCATGAGGACTTCGTTCGCAACATGATCGCAGGCGTCGGCTCGATCGACCTCGCACTCTTTGTCGTCGCCGCCGATGATGGCTGGATGCAGCAGACCGAAGAGCACCTGCAAATTCTGACATATCTCTGCGTGCAACGCGCCGTGATCGCGCTTGCGAAAAGCGATTTGGGAAGGACTGACATCGTCACGGAGCAAATTCGGAATCAACTGCGCGACACGGTTTTTGCACGCTCACCGATTGTTCCAACGTCGGTCCGCACCAGCGAAGGAATTGAAAATTTGAAGGGCGCGCTCGCTTCAGAGTTCGCAACGATGCAGACGCAACGCGATTTCGGAAAGCCACGCTTATTTGTGGACCGCGTATTCATGCTGCGCGGTATCGGCACAGTCGTCACCGGCACGCTGAGCGGCGGTTCAATTCGGCGCGGCCAGGATGTTGTCGTTCAGCCTCGAAATACTTCAGCTCGAGTTCGGTCCATTCAAAACCACGGTCGCGATATCGAAATGGCTCACCCGGGAATGCGCACCGCCATGAACCTGCCTGATGTCTCAATTGGCGAGAATGGAATACAACGCGGCGATCTTATCACCACTGAAGACCTCGGTAGCCCGACCGCAATATTTGACGTGCTGGTCGAAAGATCGCCGCGACTGAAGCGAAACTCTCCTGCAGCGCGGCCAATCAAGAACGGCAGCACTGTTCAAGTTCATTTTGGAACCAGTCGCACGGCTGCGAATCTTACATTGTTTGACGGACCAGCCGTTGGAGCCGGGCAAAGCGCAATTGCTCAATTGCGGCTCGATTCCCCGATTCTTGCATTTGTTGGTGATCGTTTCGTCCTGCGCGACTCTTCCGAACAAAACACCATTGCCGGCGGCACCGTGCTCGACCCCGACGCCAATCGCGCCAATTTCCGCTCTGCCGCACAGATTCAATTGTTAAAAGAGCGCGCCACCGCACCGGATGACGCAAATCTTTGCGTGCGGTCCCAGCTTCGACGTGATGGATTCGCGGAATCCAAAACGCTTCTGGTGAGATCGAACTTCGCCGCCGATGAAATCGGCGGGGCTTTGTCTCGACTGAGAAACCACGGCGAGATCGTCCTGGCCGGCGATATTGCGGCTCACGCATCTTATTGGCACGATCTGATCAAACGAGCAGCCGGGTTCATCGACCGGGTGCACGAAAACAATCCGGAGCGCCGTGGAGTCGATGTTTCGGAGCTTCGGACAGAGTTAAAAATCCAGTCCCAAAAATTGTTTACCGCGGTGATTTCAGAACTGACCCGAAACGGGTTTGCTCGCTCCGACAATCAAATTGCTCGCGTCAGCCACCGTCCATCGCTGCCGCCGGAATTGCTCGCGGCCGCGGAAAACATTCGCGCTGCGCTCTCAGCCATACGTTTTGATCCTCCCGACCGCAAGACGTTCTCACAAGATCGACACTTTCAGCAGGCGTTGCGATTTTTGATCGATCAAAGGGAAATCGTTGAGATCAGCAGCGAGATCGTTTTTCTTCGCGACGCTGCTGAAGAGATGCAGAATACAATCGCCGAGTTGCTCTCCAAGCAGGGTTCCGCCACCGCCAGCCAGATTCGACAGAAGATTGGCACCACCCGGCACGTAATCATTCCGTTTCTCGAATATTTGGATCGCATGGGTGTGACTCGACGCATCGGAGATCAACGCGTGCTCGCGAAGAAATCGGTAGCCGCTAAATTGGCCGATGCCGCCAGCGCGCACCAAACCTGAAGTACATTCGCCGCGCGCATCGCTACACATCGGAGCGTCGCCAGAGGCGGCATGGGAGAACGTAGTCAGGCAGTGGTTTGAAAAGATCGCCCCCCGCGGCTTGCACGATCGACAACCCGCAGCTGTCGTCACAGCGTCTCGCAACCAAGCGTATTTTTTTCGGAGCCGTCTGCTCGCCGAAGGCAAATCCCTGATGGCGGTGAAATTTCTCTCGCCGCCCCAGCTGCGCGAGTTATTGCTTCGCCGCTGTGACTTGCCGGTGCCGCTGCGCGAGCATCTCCGTCTTCTCCTCGGCGTCACCGCCGAACAATTCGCCAGCAGCAGCAGCGATGACGAAACGGTGCTCGTTGCAAAATCTATCGCTCGAGAGCCCGATCGTTTTCTCCGTGCGATTGACCAACTGCGCGCCGCCGGCTGGACCCTTGATGAGATCGACTCGCCCGCGCTGCGCGAACTGGCAGCGCGATTCGAAGAACAAGTGCGCGAATGCGGCTTCACGTTCGTTCATGACGCTGATCGCGTCGTCCTTGCAGCCGCCCAAAAGTTTCAGCCGTTGTTTAGGGATTTACTCGTATTTGGATTCGACGCAGCACATTGGCCGCTCTGGCCGTTACTTCATGCTGCGACGCTGTCCTCAGCCGAAACCTGCGTAGTGTTGAGGGATCCGCGCGATGATGCGCGCAACCTCGACGAAACCTGGATCGGAACGTGGGAGGAAACTTTTGGGCCAGCAGAAGTTATTCCGCCGATGAATGGAAGAGCGACGACCTCGCTAACCGGAGCCTTACCGGTCCCCGCCTCGGACGTTCATTTTGTTATCGGTCGCGACACGACGCAGCAAGCACGCGCAATCGTAGCTGTCGTCGCGAAATTCCTGGCCGATGCAAGTTGCGAACGGCTCGGCATTTTATTTTCAGGCCCGGGCGCGCTTCCGCGTTTGGTCGCGACGTTTCTTCAAGCAGCCGGAATTGCGCACAACGACGGGATTGCATACTTCGCGCCGAGCGCGTTCGACGATCACGCGTGGCGCGCATGGCTCGAATTGCAACAAGCTCCACGGCTCAAACCCTTGTTTCGATTTCTTCGTGCTACTGATTGGCAGATCTTCGATGGAGTGTCCGTCTTACAGATAGAAGAAACTCTGCGGCGCTGTTACAATAACGTGCTTGTCGACAACATTGAGCTGCTGCGGGATTACTGCGCGAGCAGTCCCGATTTGCGGCATGGCAGCGTTGTCGCGCGTGAGCTGGAGAAAATCCAGTTTCTGCCCGCGAGCGCGGCACTCACGGAATTTCTAACACACACGCGAGCAATCTTTGCTGTGCTCGACTGGACAGAACGTTGGAATGAAGTCGAGCGATTGAGTCGCAATTGGAGAGATCGGCTGTCGACGAGGTTTTCAAAGAACTCCTATTTGAGATGGCTGCGGGAGCTTCTCGGCGCGCCGTCGCTGGAGCGCGACAATCTCGGCGCGCATTCATATGCGCGCGTGCACCTGGTCGCTTGCGCCGACGCACAGGACCAGCCGTGGTCCCATCTGATTTTTGCCGGACTAAACGATGAAACATGGCCGGCGTTCGAGGATGAGCTTGCCTTCGTCCGGGACGAGCAGATTGAGGAGCTTAATCGACAGAATACGACACTGAATCGGCGCGCGTCGAAACGCGGCCGGCAAGGCGAAGGTCACTGGAGCGTGCGCGAAGGGAAGACGCTGCTTCTCGGTCCAAATGAACAACGACAGATTCGCCGGCGACAATTTCTCAACCTCGTGGAATCTGTTAGCGCAGGCCTCGGCGTGAGCGCGAGCCTGTATTCTGAAGCAACGCCGAGTCGAATCGCGAACCCGAGCGAATTTTTTTCCTGGCTTTACTTCAACGCACACGCTCGGGGCGTTTCGCAGCAGACACTCCATTCGCTGGAAGAGCAAACCCGCGATTGGCTGAAGGATTGGTCCCCAGTGGACGCACAGAAAATCGACTCGATTAGCGTTGGCCGGACGCGGTACGCATTCGATGCGCGCCGACAGTTGCGCCCTGCGGGCGAATATGAATTCGCGCTTCGGAGTCCATCCGATGAGGAAAAATCGCTACGCGTCACCCAGTGGGAGCAAGCGTTGCGCTGGCCGGCCATCGTTTGGATGGAAATTTTTCTCGGTGTCACGCCAGACGATGGCGACAGCGATGCCTGGGCAGTTGCGACCGGACAATGGGTCCATCGCTGGCTCGCCGACAGCGTCGGAAACGGCGGAGACCGAAAATTTGTCGATGTGAATCGGGCCGAACAAATCCGTGAGCGCATCTCGAAGCACGCCCGCGAGCTTCGGGAACGCGTCGCGGCGCTTTGTGCCAATCGCAGCAAACGTCTTCCAGATTGGTGGCGCTCCGGCTGGAGCAACGCGCTTTACATCGCCGATTGCCTCGCCGCAAAAGTTTGTGATCTCCATGACTGGTCAGCAATGGGAGTCGAATGGCCGCTTAAGGAACCAACTTTAATTCCATTGAGCGAGAACCAGACGCTGCGAGTTCGGGGCCGGATCGATTTGATCCTCGCGCGGCGGAAATCTAAGGAGTCAAGAATCGGCTACGAAGATCTTTGGGTTATTGACTACAAAACAGGACGCCAGCGCGGCTTTAAGTTGAAAGAGCTGCGCCGTAACGACACGCCCAAGCGGAAATTTCACAAGCAATTGATCGATGGCCGCGGCGTCCAGCTGGCGCTCTACGCGCTCGCGGTGCACGCGCTCGGGGCTGATGATGTTCAACTGACGCTTCTTTCTCCAGCGGAACAGCTCGAACCCCAGTTTCGTCTAGCCGATGTGCTCGCACAAAAGAATTTCTGGAGCGACGTGCACCGGATGCAGGAAACGGGCGTCTTCGGAATGCTCGGGCCGATTCATGCTGATTTTGGATTCGTTGGGAAATATCCGCTCGCCACGCTTCCGATTGACACAGATTTGCTTGAAGAGAAATGGGCGCTGACACATCCAGCATTCGTGCTTGAAGAGGAGGGGCAAGCGAAATGACGACGATTGCCGATGACGACGCACGCCAGCGATTTGTTCGGGAATTAGATCGAAACTTCTCGGTCATCGCTTCCGCTGGCTCTGGCAAGACTCAGGCGATCACTGATCGGATCGTTGAAGTCGCGAAAGACCGGCAACGCGCGCTTGAATGGCTGCCACAACTCGTTGTTGTGACCTACACGAATCGCGCTGCCGATGAAATGCAACAGAGAACGCGCCAGCGAATCCTCGAAGCCGGGTTGCCGCTGGAGATCGTGGAAGCGTTTGGCCGCGCCTTTTTCGGAACGATCCACGCGTTTTGCATGAAACTACTCGCGACGCACGGACATCGTCTCGGTCTGCCGGCGAGACTCGAAACGATAACGGACGATGATGATCTGTGGAATGAATTCGTCGAGCAACAAACGGAGATCGGTCATTCGTTAGGCGATGAAAATCGCCGTCTGCTGTTTCGCTTGATGCAGGCGCGGCAATTGATGGAGTTCGCGCGAAAGCAGGAGCACGATTTCATGCCGCCGCAATCGCTTGGCCAATGTGCCGAATGTGATTTCACTAAAGTCGAAGCCGCAGCTGAGATCGCGCAGGCGAAGAACATTCCGAAAGCAAAGGCGCAACTGCGTGAATGGCTGCGGCGCTGGAGCGAAACGGACGAGTTCGCGCCTTGGCCGGCGTGCGCTACGACAGCCAAAGACTTCACCGCGCTCTGGCGCGAAGCGTTTCGGCCACTTCGCGAATGGGCAAGCGCGTGTGCGGCTTGCGTGGCGGCGGAAGTGAGGCGCGATTATCGCGAGTTCCGTTTAGGTCGTGGCGCAATAACTTATCCGGACCAAGTCGCGTTCGCGGCCGAACTGTTGCGGCTGCCGGAGGTGGCGAAGCGAATTCGTGGCAAACATTATCGCGTCATTCTCGACGAAGCTCAGGACACAGATCCGCAGCAATTTTTTGTTTTGCTTGAAATGACGCGGCCGGTGGGTGCGCGTGGCGAGTGGTTTCTCGCCGCAGCGAGTCCAGCCTCCCGGGGACAAGATCGACATCAAGGACCTCGGCCCGGTCATTTCTCGATGGTCGGTGATTTTCAGCAATCGATTTATCGCGATCCGCGCGACCTGAATCACTATCGCGAGCTTCATCACGCGCTCATCGAAAGCGGCGTGGCGGAAGAGTTGAAATTTTCGGTGACATTCCGGCTCGATCAGGCGCAGCTCGAGTTCGTGAACGACACATTCGCTAGAATTCTCGACAACACCGAAGGCCAGGTCGAGTTTGTTGAGCTCAGTCCGCGCCCGGAAATTTTGCCGGGTCAGGTGATTCGCTTCGAATTGGGCGACGACATTGACATGTCGCTCTCCGAACCGCAACGCGCTCAGATCGAAGCTAAGCGTCTAGCGAAGTGGGTGCGCGGCGCTGGGCTGGAAAAGCTGCGGGCGAGATGTTGGCGCGAAGTCGCGATTCTCTGCCCGCGCAAAGCGTGGTTGCGCGCGATTCGCGATGCGTTGCTCGGACAACAAATTCCGGTGGAGGTCCAGTCGGAGAGTGATCATCAGGCCGAACATCCAGCGTATGCGTGGCTCACGGCGCTACTCGCGATCATGGTCGATCCAAATTCGAGCTACGAAATCGTGGGAGTGCTCAGAGAAGTGTTCGGAATCTCGGACGACGAGCTGGCGCGATTTGCTCAAGGCGAGGGCCGCAAATTTCAAATCGACCGGAAAATTACCGGCCGCGGAGTTGTTGCTGGCACATTGAATCTGTTGACGCGAGTTCGCGAAAGCCTGCCCCACCAGCCGCTTTTCAGCGCGGTACGCGAGATAGTGCGAATGACGCAGCTGCGCGAGCGATTACGGACTCTGCCGCGCGAAGAATTCGGCGATTCGGTGAACGAGCTGGAGAAACTACTCGGCGCCGCGGCAGCCGCGGAAGCGCGGCAGGAGTCGCTGGCCGACTTTGCGCTCACGCTTCGGCGCAACTTCGACAAGATCCGTGAAACTGAACCGGCGCAAGCTGATGCGATCCAGCTGATCACTGCGCATAAGGCGAAAGGATCGGAATGGGACGCGGTCATTGTCCCGTTTCTGGCACGCGAGGCGCGGCTTGGTGGGAATATTCGTTATCCACTCGTCATTTCGGGCGAACAACAGTTCATCGCGTTCGATCGAAGCGATCGCGCGGATCTGGAAGAGGAAATGAAAAAGGTCCAGCGCCAGGAAATGGAACGGCTGCTATACGTGGCGGTTACACGCGCGCGCCACACCCTCATCCTTGCACTCGACGCCGGCTTCTTTCGAGGCAAGCGCGGCGTTCACACCGACACGCAACTGAAATGGCTGCAAGCCGACGTCAACGAGCCGAACGCAGACATCATATTAGATCTTTCTGATGAAGCGACAGCTTGCGAGCAAACCGCTGCACGTCACAAGGACCGCGCACCCGAATTGATCGGTGATAGTTTACGGGCACTGCGACTCGAGACTGGTTGGGTGGATATTGCACGGCAGAGAGCGGCTTCGATCCTAGAAACAGTCACGCCGAGCCAGTTCGCGCCGGAAGAAGAACTAAGCAGAAGTCCCAGCGTCGAGGAATGGATTGAGCTCGAACCGGAATTGCGGCCGCCGCGGATGGATAATCCAGCCAAGCGTTACGGAGTTTGGTGGCACGATTTCGCCGAACAAATCGATTGGCGGTCCGAGCCGAAGAAGTGGAGCGAAACTTTCGCGCGCAACCTTGCTGCGTCGCCGGATGTCGCACGCTCGAAGCGCGAGTGGCAGCTGTTGCAAAGCCATATCGAATCGGCCGGTGGACTCGGGCGCGTCTTGCGCGATGCGGATCTCCTTTGCCAAGAGATGCCGTTCTTCTGGAGGGTCAACAGCAAATGCCTCGAAGGGATTGTCGATCTCGCGTCGTTAAGTCAGAACGCGAATCGGGTTTTCATTCTTGATTGGAAAACGAACCGGATCGCTGCCGATAAGATCGACATCCTGCGGGAGCTTTATCGGCCGCAAATGGCGGCCTACTGGCAGGCGATCTCGAATCTGACAGACGCGCGTGTCAGCGCCGCAATTTATTCCACCGCTACCGGCCGGGTCGCCATGTACGATAACGACGAGCTCGGCGAAGAATGGCGCCGACTATCCGGCAATTTCTAGCGCAACCGTACCGGCCGCTGGCAAGCGCTGGCTAATCGTTTCCGCTGGAGATGTGATATGACGACAATCGGGCGAAGATTTTCATCCGAGAAACGGGAGGGAACATCGACAGAATCGTTTCGTGTCAGCTCTGGCGTTCGCCACGGATGAATTGTTCGACGCAACGGTACGCCTCGTCATCGGTCATTTGCACGGGCGGATGCTTCGAAAAATAGGCGGAGGCGGAATGCAACACACCGCCGATGCCGCGATCGAGCGCCAGCTTACAGCAACGGATTGCATCGATGGCTACCCCGGCTGAGTTCGGTGAGTCTTCGACGGAAAGTTTCAGATCGATTTCCATCGGGACGTCGCCAAAGAGTCGGCCTTCCACGCGAATAAAGGCAATTTTATTGTCGAGTTGCCACGGGACATAGTCGCTAGGGCCGATGTGAATATTCTCGTCTGCCAGGCGCTCACCGGTCACAGACTGCACCGCTTCGGTTTTCGAGGTTTTCTTCGACGCGAGTCGCGTGCGATTCAGCATGTTCAGAAAATCGGTGTTGCCGCCGGTATTCAGTTGATACGTGCGCACAAGTTTCACCCCGCGCTTGCGAAAAAGATCCACCAGCGCCCGGTGCACGATGGTGGCGCCCACTTGCGCCTTAATATCGTCACCGATAAGGGGCAGATTTTTATCGGCGAAACGCTTCGACCATGCCGAATCGCTCGCGATGAATACCGGGATGTTGTTGACAAAACCCAAGCCTGCTTCGAGCGCACAACCGGCATAGAAGCGGGTGGCCTGTTCGGAGCCGACTGGAAGATAATTGACCATCAATTCCGCGGAGGAGTTTTTCAACTCGGCAATGATCTCTTCGCGGGTGGATTCTTTCTCCAGTGGAAGAAATGTGCGGAGCGGATCCTGATCGTGCATGTGCGGGGGGTAGCCGTCCAGAACGCAGCCCATTTTTACAATGGCGCCGGTGAGCTTGATCTTTTCACAGAACACCTTCGTACAATTAGGCGGCGAGAAAATGGCCCTGCTGACATCTCGTCCAACCTTGCGCCGATCAATATCAAAGGCGGCAACGATTTCAATGTCGCTCGGGCGATACGAGCCGATCTCGCGGTGCATCAACCCTATGCCGGCGCCGTTGGCGGAGAAGCCGTCATAAAAATTTATCCCCTGGACAAGAGAGCTGGCGCAGTTTCCAACCCCGACAATGGCGATTCTTATTTTTCTCATTTCTAGATTGTTAAAGCTGAAAGGCTATCTGAATTAGATTATTCGGAGCAAGCTACAATTTAGGCCGTTTCAACCACGGTAGTGGTGCCTGCCTTTAGCGGCTACAAGTATTGCAAGTGCGGAATGTGTCCGAAGTCGCGCTGGCTTGCAAGACCTGATATAAGGGCAAAAGTCAGAGGGCATTCCTGGTGCAAGGAAGGCCTTTGCAAGGAGATAAACAAAATGCGCCTAAAGTTCGCAGCCATCAGCATGCTGATCGCTGCTGCTTCGCCCGCTGCCCCGAAAGTACTCGGGGCGGTCCCTGCGTACACCATCGAACAAGCGGTCGCTGTCGTTCAGGAGCACAACCCGGAAATCCTGATCGCACGCAAGAAAGTGCTGGCAGCACGCGGGGGGTTCATTGAAGCACGTTCCGGATTTCTGCCCTCGCTGAGCTCCAGCGGGCTCTACGATAAACGACAGACCCAGAGCGAGACGAACCTCCGACAAGAAGATTACAACGCAATATTGCGCCTCGAACAGAACCTTTACACCGGGGGAGCAGTAACCAGCCAGGTGGCAATCGCACAGTTGAACATCGACAAGGCAAATTATGAGCTTCAGGAAATTGCTAACCGCGTGACGATGGATGTGCGAATCGCCTTCAACGAACTATTGCTGAATCGGGCCAAGATCCGGGTGCGCGAAGATTCTGTTCGAGTGTTAGACGAAGAACTCAAAAACCAGCAGGAGCAATTGAGCGCCGGGATCGTGAGTAAATTGAATGTTCAACGAGCCGAAGTGGCTTTAGCCAACGAGCGGCCAGAACTGTTCAATGCACAGACTGAATTGAAAAACTCGTACTTGCGGTTGGCGGAACTTTTCGGAACCGATCTGCCGCCTGGACGGCAGGCCCCGCCGTTCGAGATTTCCGGTGAATTGCAATATCGGCCCAATCATGCGGATCTTAACGATTGCCTGGCCCGGGCTGACACGAACCGGCCGGTGATCAAAGCCCGGCAGAAGGATATCGAGATCGAAGACCGACAATACGTTCTGGACCGGAGCGCGACGCGTCCACATGTCCGGGCTTTTTCTGGGTATGAAGTTTACAGCGAGCGTGACCCGGAGGTCGGCCCAGAATTTAACTACGGGGGTGTGGTAGGCATAAACGCAACGTGGAACATCTTCGACGGATTCGCGACCAAAGGCCGCATGCAGGCGACACGCGCCCGGCGCGAGGCAGCGGTCCAAGCTCTGGCAGCAGCGCGGCGGAGCGTTGCCTCAGAAGTGCGCAGCGCATTTTTGGATCTTCAACAAGCCGATCGCGTCCTCGAATCCGAGACAAAAAATGTGCAGACGGCGGACGAGGCTCTTGAGATGGCAAAAGGCAATTTCGCTGCTGGATTGGGAACTCAGCTCGACGTCCTGCAAGCCGCATCCGACGTAACCCGGACGCGCACCACTCGCTTGAGCGCGATTTACCTGCACAACGTTGCTCTCGCCCGCCTGGCACACGCTTGTGCCAGTTCTGCGGAAGCGCTCGATTTCGGATCACAAATCACAAAGGCCAAGAGTGAAAAGCGCGATGCAGCGCAGGTTTCAGATGTAGCGAAGCCGCCGGAGAAATTGAGTCAGCGATGAAACGACGATTCCTCTTTCTCGAAAACCAGTCTGTAGCCGTCGCCATGTGGGCGACACGACATGCGGATGTAAAACACATCGGCGCTGCGCTTCCCACAGGGAAGCGGCTACAGCGATCCGCACGTATTCACTTTTTCATCGTGATTTTGATCGCGTGTTTCGCCCAACCGACCGGGGCCATCACGCTGGAACGTGTTCTTCAAACCACGTTGGAAAAAAATCCCGCCATCCAGGAAGCGAAATCGGGTCTGGAGCAAGCGGCCGGGCGGCGGCTGGTTTTTCGTTCCGTCGTCTGGCCTCACGCCGAATTGGGCGCGCCGGCCGGTGTTCAGGCGGGTCACCGCGCTGGTGAAAGCGGAGTAAAAGGCTTTTTCGTCGGACGCGGTTGGCTCACACAAACTTTGTTCAACATGGCTCTGCCGCCGTCGCTCCGGCGTGGAGACATCGAAGTTCTCATCGCTCAACAGCAATTGAATGTCGCCGTAGTGGAGCAGCTACATGCGGCGCGGCTGGCGTTTTACGCTGCACTTTATAATCGGTCGCTTGAGTCAATTCGGGACGAACAACGACAAAAATTGGACGAAAACGTTACTACTCAGAAGGATCGTTTTGAAGCCGGCTTGGCCGACAAGAGCGCATTCACAAGCGCAAGTGTCCAGTCCTCCGAGCTGGTTCCGCAAATTGAAAGCGCGCACGGCGCATATCGGCAAGCGCAATTGAAATTGGCGGAAGCGATGGCAATCGATCCTGCAAAGTCAACGTTGCCCGAGCCCGAGGGCGAACTGCAGTTCGTTCCGCTGAACGTCGATCTTGATTCCGAAACAGCAGCGGCCTTGCAACGACGGGCCGATCTGAAGCTCGCGCGCTTATTCGTGCGCGCTGCTAACGAGGATCAACGAATCATCGCGGCCGACTATTATCCTACCGTCGTGGGAAGTATTCCTGGTGAGTACGTTCCCGTAACGGGCATCCATCGCCAGGAGTCAACAAGCAAGACACAGGACTTTATCGGGTCAGAGATTCGTGAGAAGGCGGTATACACGTGGCGAGTGATCGATAACGGCCAAGTAGGTGGCGCCGTGTTGAGGGCGCGCGCAGCACGCGAAACGAACGAACTGACGTGCAAGAAACTGGAAGCCAACGTCAGCCGCGAACTTTCGCGAATCGCCAACGACCTTAGGGGAATCGAAGCCCGCGAAAGTTCGCTCTCGGCAGCGTCCGTCGCTGCAGAGGAAGGTGCCCGGACGGTCCGGGAAAATGTCGCCAGCGGCCTTGCCTCGCCCCTCGAATACCGCGTCACTGAAAATGCATTCTTAAAGACCAGAAGCGGCCTGCTGGATGCTATTTATCAACACAATCTTGCAATTGCAGAATGGGACCGTGCTACCGGGCGCTATTTTCAATTTTCGGACGACACCGCGCTAAACGTGCATTAGTTCCTGCGATTGAAGTTGCCGGAATCAAAAACGATTTTATGGGTCGGCGGAGCGGCGGTCGTGCTCCTTGTCGCGCTGGCGTATTATTTCCTGATGCCGGTGGCGGAAGTGGTTACAGTCCGCCGGGGCACTGCCATCTCCGCCGTTTATGGGACGGTGCGGATCGAACCGGCGTTCGTTGTCCGCATTCGAGCGCAAAATGACGGCTTCATCCAATTGGCGGAACCTTTCTCGGCCGGTCGCGGCGCAATCGGCAAGAACGTCGAAAAAGGGCAGTTGCTGGCGACGATCGCTGACGAAGAGACCGCTCGACAACTGAAGCAGGGGCGCGCCGATTTGCAGGCCGCGATCGACCGCGCGGCGCTCCCCCTACCCTCGTCTGAGTTGCTTAAAGCGGCGGAGGACAATCTGCAACGGCTCCAGAAAGTGGTTTCCTCCGGGAATGTGCCCGCTGTTGAATACCAAAAGGCCAGGAGCGAAGCAAACCGACTGCGAGGCGCGGTGGAGACGGAACGAATCGAGCGAGATCGCAATCTCAACTCGCTTGAAGAAACAACAAAAAAATTGGAAGCCCAGATGAAGAGCGCGGAAGTCCGATCGCCGATCGACGGGCTTCTCACTAATGTGCAGACAATCGATGGGGAACTTGTGTCAGATAGCAACGAGCTTTTCACCGTTTCATCACGCAAAAATTACGTTCGCGGCGAGGTAAACGAGGAGGACGTGGGCGAAGTAAAGCCGGGAATGAAAGCGAAGGTGCAGCTCTACGCGTACCGCACACGGAGTTTCACCGCGCGAGTCACATCAGTTCAACCTGCTGCCGATCCAACCACGCAGCGTTACACCGTTGTACTGGAGATGGAAAATCCGCCGGACAATTTGATGGTGGGAATGACCGGGGAGATGAACATCATCACCGGCACGCATGACAACGCTCTTCTGGTGCCGACACGCGCCCTGCTTGTCGATCAAGCTTTGATCGTAAAGCGTGGCATTGTGCATTCGCGCACAGTCGGGGTTGGATTTCGCACTCTGGATTTTACGGAGGTGACCAACGGCCTGGATGAAGGCAGTCACGTGATCGTCTCCGACCAAGACAAATTCCACTCCGGCGAAACCGTGCGGCAGCGAATAGTCAGTTCACCGCCCCCGCCGAAGGCGCCATGACCCCGCCGCTTTACATTGCGTTGCGCTTTTTGACGCATCGCAAGCGGGCGTTGCTTTTGAGCCTTAGCGGTGTTGTTTTCGGCGTCGCCATCTTTATCTGTACGCAAGCACAGACCCAGGGCTTCGCGCGCTATTTCATCGACTCAACCATCGGCAGTAATGGCGCGCTGGTGATCAGATCGCGTTTTCGACCACGCTACGAACCGCTCATGGTTTCCGCGAAAGGCTCCAAAGCCGCGATGGGACGTCGCCTCTATTTCGAAGGCATCACTAACCCCAATGAAATCATGAGGGTGAGCAGGCAATTTTCCAACATCGTTTCCTGTTCGCCGGTGCTGCGGGGAACGGTCAGTGCGCGCGCGGGATTTGAGAACGCCACCGTCGACCTTTACGGCATTGATCCTGCCCTGCACGCGCAGACTACCGATATCCTTCACCAACTCATTAACGGGAACTTTGATGATTTTCGCAACAACACCAGCTCGATCATAATCGGGTCGCGTCTGGCAGAGTTACTTCAGGCTGGCGTCGGCGACACCGTGCAGTTGCTGGCGCCCAACGGGGAGTACTGGAGATTCACTGTTGCAGGAATCGCGCGCGCTGGGATTGGCTCGATCGATGCAACCCGGATTTACGCACACGCCCGTGTCGCGCAGGCTCTGCTGCAACAACCGTCCGGCGCGACAATGATCATTTACAAACTCCGTGATCCGAATCGTGCGCCGGCATTGACCAGTCGTTTCGAGACTCTGTTTCAGCACAACGCCTCGAGTTGGCAGGAACGCGAAGAGAGTACACTTCAACTTTTTCTGACTTTGAGAATGTCCGTCGCCATCACGGTTTCGCTCATCATCCTTCTGGCTGGCTTCGGTATTTTCAACGTCCTTACGATGTCGGTGCTGGCGAAAATTAAGGAGATCGCAATCTTGCGTTCGATGGGCTACCGGCGGATCGACATTTCCTTGATTTTCCTGTGGCAGGGCGCCGTGATCGCTGTGGCGGGATCGTTGCTCGGTTGTTCACTCGGTGCGTTGATGACCTGGGGCGTGTCGCACATCCCCATTCGTCTCCGTGGTTTGCTTTACACGAATTATTTCCTGGTGACATGGGATTGGCGCCACTACGCCTTTGCGACGCTGCTAGCACTTATTGCCGTCTTCATCGCGAGTTACGTCCCTGCCCGACGCGCCGCTCAGTTGCCGCCGGTTGTTACTATTCGGGGCTCAAGATGAACTCACAAATTTGCCTGAGTTGCAAAGGCATTGAGCGCTACCTTGGTGAAGAGGAAGAACGTGTGCACGCCTTGCGCGGTGTATCTCTGGAGGTCGAGGCTGGTAGTGTCCACGCTGTTGTCGGCCCATCCGGATGTGGCAAAAGCACGTTGCTCTATATTCTAGGTCTGCTTGATCCGCCCGATACCGGCCAAGTGGCGATCGAATCGAAGTCAGTATCTCATCTGAGCGATGACGAGCTGGCACGTACGCGAAACAAGTTCATCGGGTTCATTTTCCAGTTCCATTTTTTAATGGAAGATTTCACAGCGCAGGAAAACGTGATGATCCCAATGCGGAAGCTTGGGCAGTTGTCGGATGTGCAGATGCGTGAACGCGCAAACGACCTGCTGGAAGCCGTGGGCTTGGGCGACAAACTCCGAAGGGCCAGCCGTCATCTTTCCGGAGGCGAGCAACAACGTGTGGCCATCGCGCGCGCGCTCGCTAACGATCCGCGCGTCATCCTGGCCGATGAACCGACCGGGAATCTCGACACCGCTAACTCCGACCGCGCATTTGAACTGCTGCAAAATATCGTGCAACAAGGCGGGAACGCTTTGCTTCTCGCAACACATAATCCAGTTATCGCCGAAGCGTGCGATTGGATCCACGAAATGAAAGATGGTCGGATCATCGCCAGCCACCCGCGCGGCACGCGAGGTTCGATTGTTTAAAGCGACTTGTAATCGTGGCGAACTCGGCAGCCGACTGCTCACGCGCTTGGCTTAATCAAGCCGACCGAAATGTCCTGACAGGTGGCAGCATGCGCCGACCGCCGTTAAGCTCGAATGCGATGCAGAACATTCTGCCAATCTTGATCGCAGATGGACCGGAGGCGTTGATTGAATTGTGCGGCGTCACCTTGCTCGAACGTTTGCTCCGCATTTTGCAGCGACTCGGATTTCGACGTGCAATTGTTTTTTCGACGACGCCGGAAATCATCGGAGCCGAATTAGCCAGGCGCTCGTGGCCGCGGGAACAAATAACTGCGGATCTTATTTCGAGCGCAACTGAACCGCTTACTGCCGCGCGGCTTTTAGAACAAAGCCCGGCTGACCGCTTCTTAATAGTCCCCGCAAATATTTATTGTGACGCACGCCTGCTTGCCGCCCTCTGCGCGAGAGATTCATCGGCTGCGCTTGTCGATTCCGATCCACCGGAATTCGCGCGACATTTGATTCGGAATCCATGCGGCCCTGCATTAATCACGAGAGATTTTCTTTTCGGCCTTTCACCCACAACGCCGTTTTTGAACGAACTCACAAGGATCAGCGACCACGCAAAGATCGATACCCTCGACGCGGCGAAGGAAGACGATTACATCGTCAGCATGCGCCGGCATGTGCGGCCAGTCTGCTTCCGGATGCCGCTGGAGCAGGACCGTCGTCTGGCCGAACGTATTATTCTCGATTCGGCGCAAAATGGAACACTCGACTTGCCCGCTTACATTCACGCACCGATCGAAACGGCAATCATCTCGCTTCTTTGCAAAACGCGAATCACGCCAAACCAAATTACGATTGGAGGTTTCGTCATCGGATGCAGCGCGACCGCGGCATTCGCGCTTGGCCGCGTCGGGCTCGGAATCATCGCTGCTCTTATATTTGGCATCGTCGATGGACTGGACGGAAAGCAGTCGCGCGTCAAAATCGAAACGACCGAGCTCGGCAAATGGGAACATCATCTCGACGATTTGATCGAGTATTCGTGGTGGACGGCCGTCGCTTTTCAATTGTGGCGAAGCGGCCTGTTTCCGAACGTGTTTTATTTTTTCACATTGCTCATCGGATCGCACTTATTGGATCACTTTGCGAGACGCCGGACGAAGATGGCTAAAGGCCGCCTGCTGGATGACGTCGCGCCGTTCGACCGTGCTTTCCGACTGATCGCAGCTCGAAGAAACGTTTACGTTT
>Ga0209474_10001237_pt1 | contig 25627 bp, 19 predicted proteins | sample GraSoiAngelo_145_FD_185902 | JGI IMG/M metagenome (GOLD analysis project Ga0209474, IMG submission 185902) | Grasslands soil microbial communities from the Angelo Coastal Reserve, California, USA - 14_1009_05_20cm (SPAdes) (version 2) | ecosystem: Environmental > Terrestrial > Soil > Grasslands...
CGTGCAGGTCGTGCGCGTCCGCTCCATCGGGCGACGCCGCAGCTCGCTCCGCCGACGCGTGTTCCAGCTCCGCGAGCTCCTCCCGCACCTTCGCGAGGACGCCCTGCACGTCGGACCAATCGAAGCCGACCGCGGCGGCCTTTTCGGTGAGCCGCTCCGCGCGCACGAGCGCGGGCAGCCCGGTGGGAACTCCGCCGATCGCGCTGCGCGGCGCATCGCCCTTCGCCTTCCGCTCGTCCGCCTTGATGCGCTCCCAGTTCTTCACCACCTCGCGCGAGCCGGAGACGCTCACGTCGCCGAATACATGCGGGTGCCGCCGGGTGAGCTTGTCGGAGATGCTGTCGCACACCTCGGCGAAATCGAACTTCCCCTCCTCACGCGCGATGCGAGCCTGGAACACCACCTGGAAGAGCAGATCGCCCAGCTCCTCCTTGTGATGATGCGCATCTCCGGCCTCGATCGCCTCGATGACTTCGTGCGCTTCCTCGAGCAGGTATGGCGTCAGGGAGCGAAGCGTCTGCTCGCGATCCCATGGGCACCCGCCGGGATCGCGCAGGCGATCCATGATGCGCAGAAGGCGGTCGATCGCGGCCTGCGCCCGGGTGGGATTTTCCATGGCGGGCGGTGTACCACAGGCGCCCATTCGCGAGAGCCGATTCCTTGCTGGCCATTCGAGCGGGCCGCTAGGATGCTCGCGTGGTTTCCTCGACGACGACGCGGCGCGTGCTCGCCGTCGCCGCGCTGCTCGCCTGCACCGCGACGGCGCGCGCGCAGGACGCCGAGGCTCCTCCTCCCGTCGTCGCCGCGCCCGCCCCGCCTCCGCCCGGACAAATCGCCGTGCTTCCGTCGGAGAAGAGCGCCGATCTGCTCGCGCATTGGGCCGCGCGGCGCGACTACCTGCGCGACCGCGACGAGCGCAGAGCGGAGGACGAGGAGCAACGCGTCCGGCAGCTCAAGGACGATCTGGCTCTCGAGAACCTCTTCGGAATCGGCGCCGCGCTGGTCCGCGAAAGCCAGGCGAGCCTCGCGTCGGGCTCGCCCGCGCTGGCGCGCAAGGCTTGCAGGCTCGCCGTCGAGCTCGCCCCCGCGCTTCCCGCGGCGCACACCTGCCTCGCGCGCGCCGCGCTCTCGGAGGACTCGTTCGCCTTTTCCGGGGCCCTCTCCGCATACGTGGCCGCCGGACGCGCGGCGCTCGCCGACCCGCGCATCGGCCGCGCCCTCACCGCGAATGTCGCCGGCGTCGGCCTTCTCGGCGTGACCACCGCCGCGGTGGTGTTCGTGCTGCTGCTCTTCCTGCGCTACGCGCAGCTCTACGTCCACGACGTGCACCATCTGTTCCCGGCCGGCGCGAGACCGTGGCAGACGAACCTGCTAGCGGCCGTGCTCATCCTGTCGCCACTTTTGCTGCAGGGGGGATTCGTCCCGCTCCTCTTCACGTTCCTGCTCGCGGTCGCGCTGTACGCGATGGCATCGGAAGTGGCCCTGGGATGCGCCGTGCTCGTCCTCGTAGCTGCGCTTCCGTTCGCGGCGGAAGGGGTGGGGCGCATCGCCGCATTCGGCGGGCCTGCAGCGGACGTGTGGATGCTGGAGCACGGCGAGGGAGCCGTTCCCGAGCTTCGCCGTCTTCAAGAAAGGCTTCGCACCGAGAAGCCCGATGCCGCGGTCGCGTTCGCACTGGCGCACAAGGCGAAACGCGAGGGCGACCTCGCCCAGGCGGAGCAGCTGTACCGCAAGGCGCTCGACGCCTCGGGCGAAGCGGCTTCGCCGCGCGCCGTCGCCGCCATTCGCAACAACCTCGGCAACGTCTACCTGCTGCGCAACGACCCGGACCGCGCCGTGCAGCAGTACGAGAAGGCGATCGACCTGCAGGAAAACCTCGCCATTCCGCACTTCAACCTGAGCCGCGCGTACGGCATGGGCGGAGTGGAATCTTTGCACAAGGTGCAAGCGGAGCAGGCGCGTGCCCTGGACCTGGATCGCGCCGCCATCGACGCGTTCACGGGCGGGCAGCTCACCATGAACCGCAAGTCGAACAAGTTCCTCATCGACCTGCCGCTCGACGAGTCGCTGCTGGACCCGCTCGTCGACGCGGAAGCTCGCATCGCCACGCCCGTCGGTGACGAAGTGCGCGCGCTGCTCGCGGGCCCGCTGCCTCTTTCGGCCGCTTCCGCCTTGCCGCTTCTCGCGGCACTGGGTTTCATCGGGCTCCACGCGCTGCGCCTGCGAGTCCAGCCCAGCGGACGCTGCGACCGATGTGGACGCGAAGTGTGCAAACGGTGCGACGGCGACGCGCGGACCGCGGAGGCGCTCTGCGCGCAATGCGTGAACGTGTTCGTGCGCCGGACCGGCATCGACCCGACGGAGCGCATTCGCAAGGAAGTCGCGGTGCACTCCTACCAGCGTCGGCGGACGTTGATCGCGCGCGGCTTCAACCTCGTCTCGGGCGCCGGGCACGTGCTCGTCGGTCACGCCGTTTCGGGAATGATCTTCCTCAGCATCACCGGCGTGCTGGGCGCGAGCGTGCTGCTTTGGCACGGCGTCGCGCACGATCCGGTCGCGGTGCGCGCGCATGTCTCGCTCTTCCGCGTCGGCGCGACCACGGCGTGCTTCCTGGCCGTCTGGGCCGTCTGCCTGCGCGACCTGATCGCCAAGCAGCGGGCGGAGGGCACCTGAAATGGCGCTCTCCGGAACGCTGAAGGATTTCGGGATCGCCGACATCCTGCAGCTCATTGGCCACCAGACGAAGACCGGGCAGCTGGTGCTGAAGAGCGGAAACGACGAAGTCGACGTGCTGTTCGTCAATGGAAACGTCGTCTTCGCCACGCAGAAAGCGCGCAACCGGGCGGATCTGCTCGGATCGCTGCTCTTGCGCGCCGAGCTGATCACGGACGAGAAGCTGCAGGAGGCGCTCGAGGAGCAGCAACGCAGCCTCAAGCGGCTGGGCGACGTCCTCGTGCAACAGGGTTACATCGGCCCGGAGAAGCTCGCGCAAGTCATGCGCCTGCAGACCACGGAGACGCTGTACAAGCTGTTCCGCTGGAAGACCGGCACGTACGAGTTCAGCCAGCAGGACGTCGATGCGCAGAAGAGCGGGTTCGAGCCCATCCGCGCGGAGTCGATCCTCCTGGAAGGCTTCCGGCGGATGGACGAATGGCCGGCGGTCCGGAAGAAGATTCCGTGGGGTACGGCTACCTTCCAGAAGCTGAAGGCGCTGGACAGCCCACCCGATGGCGACGGCGGCGACGGGACTCCGACGGAGAACCACCGGCTGGTCTACACGCTGGCGGTCGAGGGACGCACCGCCGACAACATCGCGGATGTGTCGCTCCTCGGCGAATTCGAAGCCGTCAAAGCTCTCGTCGAGCTCCAGGAATGGGGCTATCTCAAAGTAAACCCGCCGGCGCACAGCCGGATGGAGGCCCTCAAAGGACTGACGGAGGGCGGGCGTCGTCTGGCGAAGAGCGGGGCGCTGCTCCGGCTGGCGCTCTCGGCCGCGTTCTTCTGCGCGACCATCTTCCTCGTGCACCTGACGGCACCGGCGCTGGGAACGGGCCGCAACGAGAAGCCGGCTCGGCACGGAGCCGTCGCGCGGCTTCTGTCGCGCGATCAGCTGCTGCGGCTGGAGAGCGCTCTCGAGCTGTACCGGCTCGAGCACGGCGAATACCCGAAGGAGCTGCGCCAGCTCGTCGACGGACGCGTCGTCGCGGAGGAGGACCTGCGCTACCCGTTCCGCGAGCCTTATCATTACCGGCGGACGCAGCACGGGTTTGTCTTGCTCCCACCGCTCGATTAAAAAGAGAGGCTGATGGCAGAACCTTCCGCTCGACTGGAACTGGTCGACAACGACGGAGCAAGGGCCCTCGCCGGAGGGCGTAGCGAAAACCTGAGGCTGATCGAGAAGCGCCTCGGCGTCCACATCGGACAGCGCGGAAACGTCTTCCTCATCTCGGGTGAGCCCGACCGGGTGCAGCTCGCCGAGCGCTTGCTCGCCCAGCTCACCGCCCTCGTCGAGAAGAAGTACCCGCTGGGGTTGGAAGACGTCGAGCAGGCCACGAAGGTGCTGCTCGGCGATCCGGGCGCGGACCTGCGCGAGATCTTCCTCGACACCGTCTACGTCACCAACCGGAACCGCCCGGTGACGCCCAAGGGCTTCGCGCAGAAGGCGTACATCGACGCGATCCGCCGGCACGACATCGTGTTCGGGATCGGACCCGCCGGCACCGGGAAGACGTACCTCGCCATGGCGATGGCGGTGGCTGCCCTGGTCGAGAGGCGCGTGAAGCGGATCGTCCTTTGCCGGCCCGCGGTGGAAGCCGGCGAGAAGCTGGGGTTCCTGCCCGGCGATCTGGCCGAGAAGGTGAGCCCGTACCTGCGGCCGCTCTACGATGCCCTCCACGACCTGATGGACATGGATCGCGCCCAGGACCTGCTCGAGCGCGGCACGGTGGAGGTCGCGCCGCTTGCCTTCATGCGCGGACGGACGCTGAACGACTCCTTCGTGATCCTCGACGAGGCGCAGAACACCACCACCGAGCAGATGAAGATGTTCCTCACCCGGCTCGGTTTCGGCTCGAAGGCGGTCGTGACCGGCGACGCGACGCAGATCGATCTGCCGGCGGGAAAGGCCTCGGGGATGAACGAGGCGCGCGAGATCCTGCGCGACGTCGAGGGAATCCGGTTCGTCGAGTTCACGGATCGCGACGTGGTGCGGCATCCTCTGGTGCAGGAAGTGGTGCGCGCGTATGAAGCGGCGGCGGCCGCGAAGAAGTGACCACGCCCGCTGCTCGATTCCCGAGCGGCGCGTTCAATTCGGGGTGAGACGATGCTGGCTCTGATGGTCGCGGCGGCGATGGCGGCGAACGCCTCCGGCATCGAGTTCGTCGAGGACGACTACCCCAAAGCGCTCGCGCTCGCGCGGCAGCAGCAGAAGCCGGTGCTCGTCGATACATGGGCGTCGTGGTGCCACACGTGCCTGTCGATGAAGCGGTTCGTCTTTCCCGATCCCGGTTTGCGTCCCGTGAAGGACGCGGTCGTGTGGCTGGCGATCGACAGCGAGAACCCGAAGAACAACGCCTTCCTCGATCGCTTCCCGCTCGATGCCTGGCCGACGTTTCTCATCATCGAGCCGCGCGCGGAGCGCGTGGTGGGCCGCTGGATCGGCGCCGCGTCGGTCAACGACTTCCGCACGTTCGTGCAGGAAGGGGTCCGGTCCGGGGAAAGCAAACCCAAAGCAGACGCCGCGACCGCGCAGCTACACGCCGGGTACGAGGCGCGAGCACGCGGAGACTTCGACTCCGCGGCGGCGGCCTACCGCAAGGCGCTGGACTTGACGAAGAAGGACGATCCCGCCCGTCCCGAGCGGCTCATCCTGCTGTCGACGGCGCTATTGCGTGCGCAGTCGCCGCAGGGGCCGCGCGACTGCATCCAACTCGGCCTTTCGGAGATGCAGAAGACCGGCGACAGTTCGATCGCCAGCGATTTCGTCGCCACGGTGAACGGCTGCGCGGGCCGCCTGCCGGACGGCGATCCGCAAGTCAAGGAGCTGCGAGAGAAGAGCATCGCGAGGCTGCAGCAGGTGCTCGCGAAGAGCGACGCTCCGCTTTCCGTCGACGACCGCAGCGACGCACAGGCGACTCTGATGGAGCTCCTCGATGCCTCGCACCAGCACGAGCGCGCGGTCGAGGTGGCGAAGGCGCGAGCGAGCCTGCTCGAGCAAGCTGCCGCGCGGGCGCCCGACGTAACGATGGCGTCGACGTTCGATCCTCACCGGACGGACACGTACCTCTACTTGAAGGAGCCGCAGAAAGCGGAGCAGCTCCTCGCCGAGCGCGAAAAGCAGATGCCTGACGATTACAACCCGCCGGCCCGGCTAGCGCGCGTGCTCCTCGAGGAGAAGAAGCTCGCGGAGGCCGAGGCAGCCGTGGACCGGGCGCTCGCGAAGATGACGCGCGGTCAGCGCCGGATCGGCGTGCTCGGCCTGAAAGCGCGCATCTTGCAAGCCGAGGGGAAACCGACCGAGGCCGCAGTGCAGGAGCAGCTCGACGTCTTTCGCGAGCTGCCCGCCACCCAGCGCAATCCCCAGCTCGAGGCGCAGCTCCGAAAGAAGCTCGCGGACGCGCAACGCCGCTAACCGATGTCGGTCGCCGGCGACGGACCCTCGGCTGCCGTGCAAAATTGCAAAGTGCACCATCGCGCAGACCAGAAACGCCAACTCGATCGCTCGGCGACGTGCTAGTATCGTGTCCCCGTGACCACCTCTGCCGACGGTCTGTGGCGGCGCTTGCTCCGCCGGCGTCGGTTTCGCGCGTTCCTCCAGCTCGCCGTACTCGCGGGCGTCGCGGCGAGCGCGACGTTCCTGCTCACCCCTTCGCGCCTTACTCCGCGCATTCCGGGCGACGATTCGCTCGGGCAGATCGCCACTACTACCCTCCGGGCGCCGCGCGACTTCGACGTGCGCGACGGCGAGGCGACCGCGCAGAAGCGCGATGAAGCCGCCCGCTCGGTCTGGCCCGTCTACGACTTCGACTCGACGGCGGGCGAATTGCTCCGCCAGCGCATCTCGTCGGCGTTCGCGCAGGGGCGCGCTGCTGTCGAGGCATGGAAGCAACAGAACCCGGAGAAGGCCGCCAGGCTGGCGGAACGGGGCCGGCGCCGCAGCCCGGAGCAAGACGAGCTCTTGCGCAATCTCGAATCGCAGCGCGACGAGTTCTGGAAGACGCTGCAGGCGGTCATCGAGGAGGACGACTACCTCGAGCTCGCGCGCACGGGATTCGACAGCGCGGTCGAGCACGCGGCCGATCCGCTGGTGCAGGTCGCGACCGAGGGGTACGTCGTCGCGGAGCGCGAGCTTCTCGCCGCCGACCGCGATCGCGGGATCGTGATCAGACCGTTGGCGGCAGGAGGCGGGCGCTCGGGCACTCCACCCGAGCGGCAGATCCGGAGCGACGACATCGACCGCATTCGCGATCTCGCGCAGGTGCGCTCGGAGGTGGAGCGCACCGCACAGGAGAAGCTCGCGACTCTTCCGGCTCCGCTCCGCCACGCCATGGCCCAGGTGGTGCGACGAGCGGTGCGGCCGAACCTCGCTTACGACGACGCCGAGACGCGGCGACGCCAGGACGAGAAGCGCGCTGCGGTGAAGGAAGCGGTGCTACAGATCCGCCGCGGCGAGCGCATCCTCGAGGCGGGTGAGTCGATCACGAAGACGCATCTGCTCATCTTCCAGGCGATGCGCGCCGCGGGCCGCGCGGCGAGCGACGAGCAGGTAGGCTGGGGCGGCGCTCTCTTCGCCACGCTCGTATGTCTGGCGCTGTACGTGTTTGCGCGACGCAACGTCCGCAGGTTCCGGCTGCGCACGCGCGACGTGGTGATGCTCGCGGCCGTGCTGGTGCTACAGCTCCTCGCCGTCCGGGCGAGCTTCGCCGGCGCCGAAGCGCTGCGCGATCTGGTGCGCGACAAGGTGCGCGGTCCCTACTGGACGTGGGCCGGCGAGGCGCTGCTGGCCGCGGTTCCGTTCGCGGCAGGCTCGATGCTCGTGCGGCTCGTGTCCACCAGCGAAGCCGCGCTGATCTGGACGGCGGCGTTCGCGCCGCTCTGCGGTGTGATGGTGGGCGGCGGTCTGCAGCCTGCCGTTCTCGCGCTCGTCGCCGGCGTCGTGGCGGCCGATCGGGTCGCCTATGCCCGCACGCGCGCGGCCGTCTTCCGTGCGGGACTATGGACCGGCTTCGCTTCCGTCTGCGTGTTGGCGTCGTTCGCCCTCTTCCAGGGTCGCATCTGGACAGCCGAAACCGCTGCGATCGCGGCGGGCGCGCTCGCGGGCAACGTCGTCCTCATGCCGCTGTTCGTGCTCTTCGTGGCGCCGGCGTTCGAGGCGACGTTCGGCTACGTGACGGACATCCAGCTTCGCGACCTGGCGAACCTGAACCATCCGCTGCTCAAGGATCTCATCGTGCAGGCCCCGGGCACGTATCACCACGGCATCGTGATCGGCGCCATGGTGGACGCGGCGGCGCGCGCGATCGGAGCGAACCCGTTGCTCGCGCGAGTGGGCGCGTACTACCACGACATCGGCAAAGGCAAGAACCCGCTCTTCTTCGGCGAGAACCAGAAGGGCGACAACCGGCACGACGCGCTCTCGCCCGCGATGAGCGCGAAGATCATCCACCGCCATGTCACGGACGGGGTGGAGCTGGGGCGCGCGGCCAAGCTGCCCCCGGCGGTCGCCGACTTCATCCTGCAGCACCACGGCACGCGCCTGATCGGATACTTCTTCCACAAGGCGAAGGAAGAAGCGGAGCGCAAGGGAGAGCCGCCTCCCGCCGAGGCCGATTACCGTTATCCCGGCCCCAAGCCGCAGACCCGCGAGGCGGCGCTCGTCATGATCGGCGACATGGTGGTCGCCACTTCGCGGAACGTGACGGAAGCCGACGCGGGTACGCTGCGGCAGCTCGTCGACAAGGCAATCCAGCAGATCGCGGGCGACGGTCAGCTCCTCGACTGCGATCTGACGCTGCGCGACCTCGACGCCATTTCGCGCACATTCGCCGAGACGCTGCACGGAATCTACTCCGCCCGGCCCGAAGCTCCCCCGGATGCGCGTCCGGCGCTGCGCGTGCTGGAGGGTGTCACCGGGCGCGTCGCGGGGAAGTAGCCTGCGCGGAGTCCCGCGCAACGTCCTTCTTCTCGGCATCACCTCGCTGCTCGGGGACGTCGCGAGCGAGATGGTGGTGCCCCTTCTACCTGCGTTCCTGGTGTCGATCGGCGGCAGCGCGGAAGCGCTCGGTGTGATCGAGGGCGCCGCGGAGGCGACGGCAAGCATCTTCAAGTACGTCTCCGGCCGCTGGGCCGACCGCGCTCGCCGCCTCGTGCCACTCGCCGTCGTCGGGTACACGGTGGCCGGCGCGGTCCGGCCGCTGCTCGCACTGGCGCGAGCGCCCTGGCACGTCCTCGCGGTCCGCTGCACCGATCGGTTGGGCAAAGGAGTGCGGACCTCGCCGCGCGACAAGCTCCTGGCGGCGAGCGCGGATCCGCAGCGGCTCGCGGAAGCGTTCGCCTTCCATCGCGGCATGGATCACCTCGGCGCTGCCGCGGGCCCGCTCGCCGCGGCGGCGCTCCTCCTCGCGTGGCCCGGAAACTTTCGCCTCGTGTTCGCGCTGGCGGCGATTCCCGGCGCCCTCGCAATCCTCGTGTTGTTCGCGGTGCGCGACGTCCCCGTCGCGAAGCGGCTGTCGGCCAACTCCAGCCACATGCAGTCACCGCACCCGCCGCCCGTCTCCGCCGAGCGCGCGCGCGTTCCACCGCGGCTGCTCGTCGCCATCTTCGTCTTCACGCTGGGGAACTCGACGGACACGCTGCTGCTCCTGCGCGCGCAAGGGCTCGGCGTTGGGACGGCGCTCTTGCCCGTTCTCTGGACGTTGCTCCACGTCGTGCGCGCGACGACGTCGTGGCCGCTGGGACGGCTTGCCGATCGCTTCGGCCGCCGGGGCGCGCTCGCGGCCGGATGGATCTGGTACGCACTCTGCTACGTCGGTTTCGCCGGCGCGACCGCTGCGTGGCACGCCTGGGCGCTGTTCGCGAGCTATGGCCTGGTCGCCGGGTTGACCGAAGGGACCGAGCGAGCGCTGGTCGCCGCTGCCGTGCCGCCGGAACAGCGCGGGCGCGCGCTGGGCCTCTACAACCTGATCTCCGGTGCAGGTCTCTTCACCGCGTCCGTGATCGCGGGCATCGTTTGGGACCAGGCGTCGCCCGCTGCCGCGCTCGGGCTCGGCGCTGCGTTGGCGACCGTCGCAGCGCTGCTCCTGCGAACGCGAGCCGGCGCTCAAGAGCCCGCTTGAGGCGGTCGCGCCAGCACGGTTCCGCGCCTCCTTTGGCATGTCCAACTTCGCTCCATGCGCGTGACCGGCTGGCGCGTCGTGTCCCTCGACTACCTCGTTCGGCTCGGCAGCGGGCAAGTCGTCGAGACGAGCATGGGAAAGAACCCGATCGAGTACGTGCACGGCGGCGGCCAGATCCTCCCCGCTCTCGAGCGCGCGCTGGAGGGTCTGCGCGAAGGCGAGCAAGCGGCGTTCAGCATCCCGTGCGAGGACGCGTACGGCGAGCGCAAGGAGGACAACGTCGTCACGCTGCCGCGCACCCTCTTCCCCCTGGAGGTGGAGCTCAAGCCGGGGTTGTGTCTCTACGCGCGCGCTTCCGGCGGGCAGAGCTACCCGATCACGGTCCGCGAAGTGCGCACGAGCGACGTCGTCGTCGATCTCAACCACCCGCTGGCCGGCGAGCGCCTCTTTTTCGAGGTCACGATCCGAGCGGTGCGCCACGCGGGATCGGAAGAAATCTTCGCGGGCAAGCCGCACGAGCTCGAAGTCGTGTAGCCGGGATCTGTCTCTCAGCCCGGGTCATCGATCAGCTGCAGCCAGCGAGCCGATTCGTTCGCTCGCCCCGGCGGCGCGTCGGTGCCGAATCGGAACAACGCGGAGGGGAGGGTGCGCGCGAGCGCCTGGCGCGCGAACATCGCGCACTCCTGCCAGTTAGCCCGGTTCTGCATCTGCTTCGCAAGGAGGTATGGCGGAAGTCCCTCGCGCGGCTCGATCGCCGCCAGCTCACGCAGGGCAAGCACGGTCTCGGGACCAGTGTCACCGTCGGCGAGCAGCCGCCTCAGCGCGGGCCAGCGCCGGCGATCCGGAAGCGCCCACAGGCGCGCGGCCAATGCACGTTCCTGCGGCTCCGGCTCGGCGAGCGCTCGCGCGCGCTCGAACCTCTCGCGTGCCGCGGCGCCGTCGCCGGCGCGCCAGCTCGCGTCCCCGGACTCCGTGAGCAGGGTCGCGCGGAGCGGCTGCGAGAGCTTCGGATGCGCCAGCGCGCGCCGTTCGGTCTCTTCCGCGCCGCGCAGATCGCCGGCGCGCAATTGCGCCCGCCTCAGCTGAACGAGGTGCTCCGGGTCGTCCGGCTCGAGCTGCACGCACCGCGACCAGAGCTCTTCCGCGACCGCGGGTGTGGGCGCGCTGCGCACCTTGCGCTGGAGCTCCGCGACCTCGTGTGGACACGGGCGGTGGACGATGCCTGGCGCGGCGTATCGCTGCTGAGCGAGCGCGATCGCGCGCTCGCTGGACGGGACCGTGCCGAGAAAGGCGAAGTACGCGTGCGCGAGAGCTTTGACGTCGAGCGTTCCGCGCGCGTAGACGTCGCGGAACGCCGCCGCTCCCTGCGACTGCCACAAGAACCGGATCACCGATCCCGCGCCGACGTACGCGCGCGCTCCTGGTTCCGTGTAGAACCGGGCGGGCGCGAACAGCTTCTCCAGATCGGGGAAGATCCGCAGGTCGCGCAGGGCCCGCGCTTCCTCGTGCACGGTGAACTCGCCGGGCGGCCAATCGGCGGCCACGGCCGCGCCCTCGACCAGCGCCATGCGCGGCAGCAGCCCACCGGGGACGCCGAACGGTCCGTGCGCGAGATCGGCGAAAGCTGCGTGCGCGAGCTCGTGCCGGAGGACGCGCACGGGGACGGGGCCGTCGTTCGTGTGGATCTGCCGCAGCCATGGTTTAGTGAAGCTCGTCTCGGCTGCCCCGATGAGAAGCCGCTTTTCCTCCGCGGATCGGTAGAGGAAGACGTGCACCGGCGCACCGTCGACGGGGAGCGCGGCGAACTCGCGCACCGCTCGCCAGGACACTTCGGCGTCCTTCGCCAGCAGGCGGCGCTCGTCTTGGCTCTTCTCGCGCGGAAAGTGCAGCACCAGATGTGGCGTCGTGAGCGTGGCGCCCAACGCGTTATCCAGGAGCGCGTCGCTCGCCTGCCAGTGGAAGCGCTCCGCATCGAGCGAGAGCGCGACGGCCGGACCACCGCACACGATGAGCAGCACCGCTCCCGCAATGGGACGCCGCCGCGGCGCCGCGAGGAGCGCGATGCCTGCGCACGCACCCGCGTACAGGAGGGTCGCCGTTCGGAACACCCAGAGCGCGCGGGTCGGATGAATCGCCTCGTCGTAGATCGGCCCTGGAAACATGCCGCCCAGGTGGTGGAAGGCGAACACCTGCGGTCCGCGCGCGACAGGCCACAGCGCGATCAGGAGCGTCGCCACGAACACGCCGCCCACGACCCAGCCGGCGCGGCGGGGCGCGATGAATCCACACGCGACGCCGAGCGCGCCCGCGAGGATCGCCGACGGTATGGGCAGCGCGAGGTAGAGAACGAGACCCGCGAGCGGATCGCAGGGCGGCCTGCGCAGCCCGTTGAGCAAGATGACGGCGACCGGCACCGCGAGCGCGAGCACGGCGCCGCAGAGGCCCCACAGGAGCGCGCGGGCGGCATCGCCGTCGTGGCGGGAACGCTCGGCGCGCGCCGCAGCGACACCAGGCGCGGCGCCGAACAGGCCTGCTGCGAGAGCGACGAGCGCCGCGAGCTCGTAGCCGAGGTGGTCGGTGAGCGGCAGGAATGCCGCGATCACCGACAACGTGGTCAGCAGCGCGACGTATGCCCACGTGCCGCGACGCGCGCGCAGTGCATGCCACCCGCTTGCGGCGCGTTCGACCGTTTTGACATGCTCTTGAGCGATGCCGTCACCTCACGATCGGCGCACGGCGCCGCGCGGCCCCATCCGGTTGCGCGTCGACTACGAGCGGATGAATGCGTTCTTCGCCGATTACACCAAGAACATCTCCAAGGGCGGTACGTTCATCAAGACCTCCCGGCCGCTGCCGGTCGGCACGCGGTTCCTGTTCGCGCTGGCGGTACCCGCTTTGTCGGAGCCGGTCACGCTCGACGGCGAGGTCACGTGGGTGCTCAAGGAAGAGGACGCCGCAGAGGGCCGGGAACCCGGCATGGGCATCCGATTCGTCTTCGGTTCCGAGCGGAAGCGCAGCGAGTTCGAGACGCTCGTCCAGGGCCTGATGGAGGAGAGCCTCGGCGCGTACGTCACCCAGGGACTGCTCCACGGATGACGCGCACAGGCGGCTTGCTGCCGCGCGAACTACTCTTCGATCCCGACGAAGACCGCGCTCGTTCCGGGGCCGACGCCGTGTGCCCCGGCCTCGCCGCCGCTCACCTCCACGACGTACCGCGATGGCTTTCCCACCGTACGCTGCGTATCCGTCTGCGGCGCGGCATTCGCGACCACGCCCACGACGCGCCGATCGTCGCCCAGAAAGATGATGTCCAGCGGGATGAGCGTGTTGTGCATCCAGAACGGATGCTCGGACGTTTCGTCGAACAGAAACACCATGCCGCGATCGCGGCCGAGCTCGCGGCGAAACATCAATCCGCGGGTGCGCTGCTCCTGCGTACGCGCCAGTTCCACCTGGACGATCCACGGCCCATTCGACGTCTCGAATCGGACGGCCGGCTGCGGCATGTCGTTCCTCGGCGCGGGCGCCGCGCCGCCGCGACAGGAAAGGAGAAGCACGAAGACGACGGCGTAGCAGGCGCGGCGCATGGCCGCCGCCTAGTCTACGCGCTCCGCGCCCGCCTCGCGCGCGAAGGTGGCTACCGCTTGAGACAGTAGAAGGTGCCGCCCAACTGGCCGAAGAGGGCTTTGTACCGATCGGCCGCGAGACGCTGCTTCATGGCGTCGAGATAATCCTGGTTGAGCGTGAGCTGCGCGCAGGCGAGCCCGGCGGGACACGACGCACCTGGTCCCGAGCACGGCTGCGAGCAGTACGCTCCCTCCGAGGTCGGACTGGCGAGGCAAGCGAAGCTCTCGCACTCGCTCGAGCCGAGGTACAGATACTCGCGGCCGGGCTGCGGACGAAGCTCGGCTCCCTTCGCGTCCTGCAGGTGACACGGAGCGCCGACGTCCGTGCGGGCGCAGGAAACGGAGCAGACCCCCGCGAGCAGCGCGGCCGCAAGTGTCTGCCGCAGGACGCGCCGGGCTTGTCGCGCTACGTGCATGCGGCCGGAAAATTGGTTCCCTCCCGCACTGCCGCAAGGGGTTGCCCGGCTGCCATCCGGCTCCCATGTTGTCCGCTCGATGCGCCTGTTGCCGCTTTGCATGACCGCTTGTCTGCTAGCCTCGCTTCCGGCGCGCGCACAGGAGCCGGACGAGATCGCGGCGGTGCAGAAGCGGCCTCTCCGCCAGGCGAAACGGCTGGAGCTGTGGGGCTACGGCGAGATGAGCATCGCCGATCCCTATTTGCAGAGGTGGGGAGGCGGCCTTCGCGGCATGTACCACCTCCGCGAAGGACTCGCGGTCGGTCTCGACGTCAGCGGGCTCGGCACATGGCCGACCGAAGAGCTGGTCATCGCCAAGCGGGAGCTGCACGCGCGCATCATCGAGTCGCACCAGCGCGCCGCCATCGCGGGCATGGCGTCCATCGCGCCCATCTATGGAAAAGTCGCGCTTCCAGGTGATGCGCTCGTCCATTTCGAGACGTTCCTGGACGCTGGTCTGGGAGGCGTCCTCGCCGAGACCGAAGCTGGCCGCGGTCTGCGGCCGATGGTCACGGCAGGCATCGGTCAGCGCCTGTTCCTCGGCGAGAACTTCGCGCTGACCGCACGCGTCGGAGGCGAGCTCTACGCCGAGCACGTCCTGGTCGAGGGGCAGCAGCAGACGCACGCGATGGGTTTCTGGACGGTGCAGTTCGGGCTGTCCTGGTACCTGCCGGGCGAGAAGGAGGGCCGATGACGGCGCGCGCGGCATGCGCGGCCCTCGCGCTCTTGGCCACGGCCGCGCGGGCCGCCGACGATCAGCAACCGTCGAACGCCTCCACTACGCCTGCGCCCTCGGAGTCGACGGGATCCGCCTCCACCGGGGTGCAGAAGGTCGCTTTGAATGACCTCCAGGCGCTTCCGAGCGATCCCGCGGCGCGTGGCGCGATGCGCGGAACGCCCGCTTCGCTGCCGCCCGTCACGGCGCAAATCTTCCGTATCGGAGGACGAATCGAAGCGCAGCCGATCGTGCAGGTCTCGATCGGCGATCCTTTCTACCGCAGCATCCTCGTCGGAGTGCGCGTCGAACGGCACCTCGACGAGCGCTGGTCGATCGCGGCCCACGCGCTCGGCGGCACCTCGCTGCTTTCGGCGCCGGTCGACGTGTGCACCGACGCGTCGTGCTCCGGACCGGAGGCGGATCGGCTCCGTTCGACGCCCGGCGACGTTCGCATGATGTCCGGCGTCGAGATGGGGTGGGCGCCGATCTACGGGAAGCTCTCCCTCGCGGGCGAGAAGACGATCCACTTCGACACCTACATCTCGCTCGGCCCGGAAGTGCTGCTCGAGCGCATCGCACCGGACGCGGCTCGCGGTGGGCGTTCGGAGGGCGTGTCGGCATCGGCGAGCGCATGTTCTTCTCGAACGATTTCCTGCTCCGCGTCGGCGCCAACGAAGTGCTGTACGGCGCGCGCGTGCGTGGACGCACCGAGCTGGAGCGCAAGCTGTCGCTGGAGATCGGCGTGGCGTGGATGTTCGGCGGGCGGTGAGGCGATGAGGAACTGGGTCGCGTTGGCGATGGCGGTCGGGATCGCTTCCGGCGTTCATCCGTCGGCCGCGGACGAGGATGCCGCCGGGCGCGCTTTCGCCGCGCTACGGTCGGGCAAGCTCGATGAAAAGCAAGCCGACGCGCAGGTGCGCGCTCTCGCGGACGCGATGGACCGCGCCAAGCTCACCCAGACGGCGACAGTGGCGCTGTCGACGCTGGCTTCGCAACAGGACGCGGCTGGCGCGGCGGCCGCGCGCGAGCTTCAGCGCAGGGCGAGGGCGGGTGGTCTGGCGCTCGCGCTGGCGGTGCGCCTCCCGATCCAAGGCCTGGATCCCGCCGCCGCGGTCCGCATCGCGCGTGCCCATCTCGATCAGGCGCTGGTCCTCGCTCCTCCACCGGAGGGGAGCGCATTCGCCCCCATGGAGACCGCCGACGGTCCGGCGCTCTTGCCCGCGGCCGCCGGCGCGCCGCTGCGCACCGCGTCGCCCGAGGAGGCGGCGCAGCCGATCGTGTCCGCCGTTCAGCGGCTCGCGAACGCGGAGCTGGAGCGCGCGCGGCAGATCGCCGCGCAAGTGCCGGCAGGAGATGCCGCGGAAGGCGAAGCGCACGAAGTAAGCGCGCTCGCGGCGCTCGCCTCGGGCGACACCGCCGCCGCGGAGCAGGAGCTCGCGGCAGTCGTCCGGATCGTGCCGAAGGGCGATGCGGCGATCGAGCGGCACGAGAATGCGATGTTGCAGCTCGCGCGCCTTGCGTACGCGCGGGGCGACGACGCGCGCGCCCAGGCGCTCTACGCGAGAGTGTCTCGCGGCGCGCCGCAATGGCTCGACGCGCTCTTCGAGTCGAGCTGGTCGCACTTCAGGCGCGGCGAGGACGAGAAGGCGTTGGGAAATCTGCTCACGCTCCACGCGCCCTTCTTCCAGGGTCGCTACTTCCCCGAGTCGCACGTCCTGGAGGCGCTGCTGCTGTACGAGAACTGCCGGTACGCGGAGGCGCGGCGCGCATTACAGGAGTTCCAGGGTCGCTACCGCCCGGTCCACGATTCGCTCGCACGCGCACTCCAGAGCATGCCGACGGCGCAGACCGTCGCGGACGCGCTCACCTCCGGTCCGCAGACACTGCTCGCGTCGGTGCCGGAGCTCGCGCGTCCGGAACTGCGGCGGCTCCTGGCAACGCCGGAGATGGACGTCTCGGTACGACAGATCGTCGCGATCGCCTCGGAGCTCGATTCCATGGATCAGCGCGGAATCGACTTCCGGTCCTCGACGCTGGCGCTCGTCGTCGTGCCGCATGTGCGAGAGGCGCGCATCGACCTGCTGCAACGGACCGCCGAGCGGGCGCGCACCGCCCTGGCGATGGAACGGAGCGAGCTGCGCGAGCTGCTCGGTCAGGCGCTTCGCCTCGACTTCGAGATCGCCGGCCGGGAGAAGGAGCTCGCGGCCGAACCGCGGCAGAGCATCCCGGCCGCATCGCGCCGGCCGCGGACGCAGGTCGACGACGACGAAGAGCTGTGGCCGTTCCAGGGCGAGTACTGGCGCGACGAGCTCGGTAGCTATCGCTTCCAGCTCAGCGACCGATGCGCGCACCAGCCGAAAGCGCCTCCGCCACAGGAGGCGGGGTTGCCGGCACGCGCTCCCGCCGCCGCGGCGTCTGCCGAATCGGCGGCTCCCGCGCCGTAAGCCGGCGCCGACCCGGCATCGCGCGTTTGGGTAGAGCGGTTCCCACGGAAGCGAATTTCCACGTGCGGCCCGTCACAACGGTGCGTGTGTTCAGGACCGCGGACCGCCGCGCCGACCGGCGGCTTTGGGGACAGCCGGGCCCGAAGGTTGCACCGCGGTAATTCGCGAAAGGAGCCGGTGCGCCCACCCGCGAGGTGCCGGGAGAGGATCCCCATGCCGATCGCCAGCATCGCCCTCGCCGCCGCGGTCGTGGCCGCCCCGTCCACGGCGAGGGATGGCGCCCACGCTCTGGCGCAACCAGGGCGCGACCCCGCGCTGCTCCACCGCGGCGCGGAGCAGGTCGTCGAGGCGAAAGAGCGGGAGCAGGAGAGGACGCTTCGCAGTCTCCTCGCGCTCGGGGGAAGCGATCGTGAACAGGCGCAGGTGACGGTGCGGCTCGCAAACCTGCTGCGAAGTCGCGGCCTGTCTTTCGCCGTTCGCGCCGCCGCCGAAGCGGAGGGCGATCCATCCGCGGCCGAGCGCGATCGCGCGGCGGCCCTGGCGGCGCGCATCGAGGCCATCGGACTGTATCGCGAGCTCTTGCGCAGGTATCCGTCGGCTCCGAAGCTCGACGAGGCGCTCTTCTTCCTCGCGGACGTGCTGCAGGACTCCGGGAAGGACGACGAGGCCGTCGCCGCCGCGCGCCAGCTGACGCGAAGGTTTCCGAAATCGACGTGGGCGTCCGCCAGCCACGTGTTCGTGGGCGAGCACCTGTTCGACAAGGGCAGGATCGCACAGGCGCTGGCGGAGTACCGCGCCGCTGCGCAGGACGAGAACGACGACGTCTACCCCTACGCGCTCTACAAGTCTGCCTGGTGCCGCTTCAACCAGAACGCGTTCGGCGATGCGATGCGGCTCCTGCACAAGGTCGTTGCCGTGAGCCTCGGCGGAGATCCTGCCAATCCGCCGGCGCGCAGCGACGCGAACAAGGTGCAGCTCGCGCGCGAGGCGAGGCGGGATTACGTGCTCGCGTACGCGCGCGTCGGCGCGGCCACGAGCGCGCGCGACGAGTTCCGCGACAGGTTCGGCGCGCAAGCCGGCCAGAAGATGCTCGAGCAATACGGGAAGCTGCTCTTCGACCAGGGCCGCGATCCCGAGGCGCAGCTCGTGCATCGGCAGCTGCTGGAGATCCACGGTTGGGGTCCCAGCGCCGCCCTCGACCAGACCCGCCTGCTCATGATCGCCGCGCGTGGCGGAAAGCGGAAGGACCTCCTGCGCGAGGCGCAAGCGCTCGTCGAGAAATTCCAGCGGGTGAAGCGCGCGGCGCAGCAGGAACCCGACGGCGCCGAGGCGCTCGCCGAGGCGGAAGCGCACGCGGAGGAAACGCTGCGGAACCTCGCCGTCCAGCTGCACAACGAGGCGAAGAAGACGCGCCTCGACGACACCTACGCCGCGACGAAGGCGGTGTACGCGGACTACCTGCAGCTCTTTCCCAACGCGCCTGACGCGTACGACCTGCGCTTCTTCGACGCGGAGCTGTTGTACGGCCTGCACGACGTGAAGGCGGCGGCGGCGCTCTACGAGGACGTCGTGAAGCTGGATCTCGCGGCACGCAAGAACGGCAAGAAGCCGGGCCGGTGGTTGCAGAAGGCGGCATGGGGAGCAGTCGTGTCCCGCGCCGAAGCGGCCGGCGAGGAACAGCGGCGTGACGCACACACCACGCAGCGGGCGCTCACGCCGCAGGAGGAGCTGCTCGCCAGCTCATGCCGCTTGTTCCTCGAAGCGTTGCCCGACGGTCCCCGCTCGATCGAGGTGGCGTTCAAGCTCGGCCGCCTGGAATACATCTCCGGAAACCTGGACGCCGCGCAGCAGCACCTCTCCTGGATCGCGCTCGCGCATCCCGAGCATGAGCTGGCCGAGTACGCGGCCAATCTCGTGCTCGACATCGCCAACCTGCGCAAGGACTACCGCGCCGTGCACGAATGGTCGCTGCGGTTCCTCGGTGACAAGCGGCTGACGGTGCACGGCAACCTGCAGGCGGATCTGCGCCGTGTCGAGGAGCAGAGCGCGTACGCGATGTCGGACGCGGTGCCAGACGATGCGGCGAAGGCGCGCGCGCTGCTGGCGTTCGTGGACGAGCATCCGCGTGGATCGCTCGCGGACAAGGCGATCTTCGGCGCAGCCGCGGCGCTCTCCCGGACCGGGCAGGTGGACGCGGCGCTCGTCGCGCGCGCCCGGCTGTGGAAGGAGGTGCGTGGTTCGGCGCTGGTCCCGCGGGCGCTGCTCGCCTCCGCGGCAGACCATGCGGCCGTGGGCGACTTCGCCGAGGCCGCCGGACTGCTCGAGCGGTACTTCGTCGGGTACAAGCGCGAACAGGACGCCCGCCGCGCGCGCAGGGCACGCGGCATTTCGGGCAAGCCGGAGCCGGAGAAGCGATACGACGACACGAAAGCGCAAACCGCGCTGCACGACGCGGCGGTGCTGCGCGAGGCGCGTGGCGAGCTGGCGAAGGCGCTCCAGGACCGCCAGGCGGCGCTGCAGCAATGGCCGAACGCCGGCGATCGCGGCGAACAGCAGTACGCGATGGATTTGTTGCGCGCCAAGGTCGGCGACCCAGCGCGCGCAGCGCGCGACCTCACGGCGCTGGCGCGAGCGCCGCGCGTCGACCCTGCGCTGCGACTGTCGAGCTTGCGCGAGGCTGCGCGCCTGTTCGCGCGCACCAGCGCGACCAGCAATGCGCTGGCCGCGTGGCGCGAGCTCGAGCTGGCATACGGCGCGCTCACGAGCCGGCGAGCCGCGCTTCCGCCAGAGGCCACCGCCGCGGCGGCGGAAGCGCACCTCGCGCTGGGAGCGCAAACGTTCGAGAAATTCAAGCGGCAGCAGATCGAGCCGCCGTTGACGAGGACGCTGAACCGGAAGCTTTCGCTGCTGCAGCAGGTGAAGAAGCGCGCCGAGGAGACGGTAGCGATGCGCCAGGCGGAACCCGCCGTCTGCGCGCTGGCACAGCTCGGCGAAGCGCAGATGCTGCTCGCGGAGGCAATCGCGACGAGCCCTGCTCCGCGTGCGCTGAACGGCCAAGAGCGGAAGCTCTATCGCGAGGCACTGCAGGAGGAGGCGAAGCCGCTGTTGGAGGAAGCGCGCAACACGCTGGCGAGCGCCGACGCGAAGGCGCTCGAGCTCGGCGTCACCGGAGCGTGCGCCCAGCGCGCCGGGGCATTGATCGAAGAACTCGGCGCCAAGTCCCGCGTGCGCCCGCAGCTCGCGATTCCGCGTATGTCCGTCGCCGCGACGCCGCCGTTGGTAAACGCGGATGCACAGCCGGCCGGCAGCTCATCGAGCGAGGCGGCGCCCGCGTCCCAGCTACACGGGACGCCACCGCCAGGCTCCCCTGCACAGCTTGGAAGCATGCCCGGGAGGGGCCGATGAGGAGCGTGTTGTGCGTCGCGGCGCTAGCGGCAGGGTCCACGGCGCTGGCGCAGTCGGCGCAGCCCATCCCCGGCGAGCGCGCACGCCGCCTGTTGGACGACGCGGTCGCCGCGGCTTCTGCCGCGCCAAGCGAGGATCTCACCGCCCGTTTTCGGCTTGCGGCGGAGGCCGCCGAACGGTCGGCACCTGTGCTGCTCGACTATGCGATTGCTCTCGATCGCGCCGGAAAGGTCGACGAAGCCGAGCGGCAGTATGGCGCCGCCGCGGCCGCCGCTGATTTCCCGCAGGTCCGCTTCTCCGCCGCGGCTCGCGCCGCGTCGCTCGCGCTGGATCGCGGCGACGTCGCAGCGGCGCGCCGCGCGGTGGAGCTCGCCCGAGCTGCGTTGCCCGACGATGCCGCACCCCTCGTGCTCGAGGCGCGTATCGCTCTCGCGCTGCACGACGCCGGTGCGGCGCAAGCTGCCGCGCGCGCCGCACTGATGCGCGATCCCCACGACATCGGCGCGCTGTGCGCGCTGGCGCGCGTGCATCTGGCGCAGAACCATCTCGGCACGGCGACGCTCCTCGCCGCGCGCGCGCATGCTTCGGACGCGGAAGACGCGGAACCGCTTGTCGTCCAGACGGAGATCGCCCGCGCGCAAGGAGATCCTGCCGGCGAAATCGCAGCGGCGCGCGCGGCGGTTGCTACAGATGACGAGTCTCCCATCGCGGCGCTCGTCCTCGGGCGATCGCTGTTCGAGCGCGGCCTCGCCACGGAAGCGATCGAACAGCTCGTTCACGCCGTCGAGCTCGGTCCGGAGCTGCCCGCGATCCGCCTCGCGCTCGGTTTGGCGCTCGCGGCGCAGGGCCGGCGCGCAGAAGCGGAAGCTCAACTCGCCGTCGCGGCCCAACGGGCGCCTGGGTGGCCGGAAATCCACCTGGAGCTGGCGCGGCTCAAGGAAGCACAAGGGGATGCAAAGACGGCCCTTGCCGAGGCAAATCTTTTCCTACGCCTGGCGAGCGGTGCACCGGCGGGACACCCGGTGCACGCTCTCGTGCAGCGCTGCGAAGAGGCTTTGAGGACGAAGGCTCAGGCATCCGTCGTGCAGTAATCGTGCAGTAAGGGGTGCGGACGACAGTCGGGGAGGGTGGCGATGGCACGGAAGCTGTGTGCGTTCGTGCTGGCGGCCGCGGCTGCAAGCGGCGCGCTGGCAGCCGAATCGACCGGCGCTACGCCCGTGCAGCAGAAGACAGACCAGACGCCTGCCCGGCCGCGCCGTACCATCATCCACTTCGGAGAGGAGGACATCCGCGGAGACATCACCCGCCCCGACGGTGAGCTCGTACAGGCGCCGCGCCGGGTCGCGGAGGGGAGCCTGCTGCGCATCCGGCGCAGCTTCATAGACCGCGCGCTATCGGGCGCGGTGCGCGGCGACTAGCGGACACGTCGAGGCGACAAGGACGGCATGGCGATCTCCATCCACCTGAAGGTGTACGAGGGCGGCAAGCTCAAGCTGTCGCGCCTCTTCCGCTCGGAGCAGATCCGGATCGGCAGCGGCTCGTGCGACCTCGTGCTCGAGGGCAGTGGTGTCGCGCCGTACCACGCCGTCATCGACGCGGGAGCAACCGGCGCCGTCTTGCGCGCCGTGGGACCCGCGCCCCTCTTCCTGAACGGCCAGCCGATCATCGCCGCGCCGTTGCGCCACGGCGACCTGGTATCGATCGGAGATCTGCGCGTCATGATCGAGCTGCGCGCCGTCGTCGCCGCGCCCGTCCCGGTGGCGGAGAAGCGACCGCGGCTGCAGCTCATCGAGGGCGACGCGGAGCGGGAATCTGAAATCCCGCACGGCCATCCACCGACTCTCGCCGTCGTACGTGACGAGCCGTTGCCGCGGGGCACCGAAGCGCGCAGCGATCGAGGCATCCACGGAGCCATCCCGGAGCTCCCCTCGGTGCAGCCGGTGGTCCCCGACCCCGAGCCGATTCCGCAGGTCTCGTCCCAGGCAATGATCGCCGTCGCTCCTGCGGAGCCGCCGCCCGCGCCGGTGTTGCCTCTGCGCGGTCTGCCGCCACTTCCGCCGCAAGCGGTGCAGGGTGGCGAGTGCGTCGAAGCGGAGCTGTTCTGGGCGCATACGCGCCTCTCTGTCTGGCAGCTCGCGCCCGGAGAGCAATTAGTCGCGGGAACGGCGCCCGAATGCGACGTGCTGCTCGAGGGCGTGCAGCGCGCGGCCGTGCTCCGGTGCGACGCGAACGGCTGGATGGTGAGCGCGCCGCGTCCGCTGACGTTGACGCTCATCGAAGACGGACGATCGCTGGGCGGTCCCGAGCTGCTGGTCCGCGGCCGCAGCCAGGCCGATGCGCAGGGTCTCGTGCTGCCGCTGCCGCAGAAGGGCGTGGCGGTGCTCGGATCCGGGACGTTGGCGCTGCGCATCCGTCGCGTGCCGACCGCCGCGCGGGTAGCGGCGGAGCCGACCGACTGGCGCGGAATGCTGGGCGCGTCCGTCGCCGCGCTGCTCCTGATTGTCGGAATGAAAGTGCTGGCGGGGAACGTCCCGGCTCCAAAAGTGAGTGGCGATCCCGAAGTGATTCGCCCGCGGCCGCTGGTGGTACGCACCTCCCCGAAGAAGCCGGATCCGATGGCGCTTCCGCAACAGACGTCGAACGCGCAAGGCCGCATCGACCCGGGGCGGGCGGTCGCGCGGCACACGGAGCAGGAAGGCCAGGCGGGCAGCAAGACCGCTCCGCGGCGCGACGCGCGGTCGGAGCGTCAGCGCGACCAGCGCGCGATCGTGGCGAACACCGGGTTGCTCAAGGCGCTGGGGATGGGGAAGGGCGCGAGCGACGTCTTCGGCGTCGCGCTCGAGCAGGGGGCGCGCGACGCGATGGGCCATCTCACCGGGCCGCGCGTCGGCGAGGCGCACGGCGACGGCGGGACCGGCCTCAAATCGCTGGGGGGTACGGGCGGCGGCGGTGACGGTTCAGGCCTCGGCCTGGCGCGGATCGGCACCAACGGGATCGGCGGCGGGCTCGCCACCTACGGCGACGGCAAGGGCGGGCTGCGCGGCAAGGGTGACGCCGACATCGGCCTCGGCCCCGGGCGGCCACAAGTCGTCGGCTCCATCGATCCCGAGCTGATCCGCAAGGTCGTACACGAGCACCGCGCGCAGATCCGCACTTGCTACGAGACGCAGCTCAACACGCGGCCCAATCTGGCCGGCAAGCTCGTGAGCGCGTGGACCATCGACCAGAGCGGCGCGGTGACCGAGGCGCACACGCAGGAGAGCACGTTGCGAGATCACACGGTCGAGCAGTGCGTCGCGTCCAAGATCCGGACCTGGCGGTTCCCGATTCCCAAGGGTGGCGGTGAGGTGTTCGTCACGTACCCGTTCATCTTCACTCCGGGAGGGTAGGAAATGATCGCGCTCATCGCTGCCTTGGTCGCCGCGCCGGCGTTGCCGGTGACGCAGCGCGGTCCGTGGATCGAGATGCAGGCAGGTCCGCAGCTGCTGTTGCACGACCGGAAGGCCATCCTGGGGCCCGAAGTGCGTCTCGACCTCGGCGTGGGTCTGAACGAGCGTGTGGCCGCCGAGGCGTGGCTATCAGGTGCCGTCGAGCCGGCTCCGCTTCCTTCGCCAGACGACCGATCGCGGCTCGCCGCGGGCGTGGCTGCGCGTGCCCGCCTCATCCAGTTCGATTCGGAAGCGAAGCTCATGCTCTGGGGACACGCGGGCGTGGGGTACTCGTTCGCGACTCCGAGCGGGTCCGGACCGATCGGGTTCGGCGGAGCGCAGCTTCTGTTCCAGCCGTTCGTGAAGCGGTTCGCGTTCGGGCTCGAGGTGGATGCCGTCGCGCTGCGGTCGGGGCTCGGCTTCGCCCTGCTGCCCTCGCTCCGCTGCGCCCTGTAAAGGAACGACGCCGCCGCGGTCCCTCGACGACGCAGCGCGTTTTGCGCGGTGGCGGGGGAAGCGAGGTACTGTGCGCTGCCGTGATCGCACGCAGGCCGCTGCCGCTCCCGGAGTCCTGGTCCCTGGGCGACTTGGAACGCATGCGCCTCATCCTGCGCGGCGGCTCGGTCATCGACTGGCGTCGGCTCCACTTCCAGACGAAGGAGGAGGTGGATCGCTACCTGCGCCTGTGCCTGTTCGAGCCGGAGAATCCGTTCGATCGCGCCGCGCTCCAGCGCCTTCTCGACGGGGCGGTCGACTATCTGCGCACGAGCTTCCGGTACCGCGTCGCCGACGAAGTGGCGCGGCCGGCGACAATCCAGGACCTGTTCCTGCTCGCCTCCGGCGCACGCGACCCGCAGCGGCTGCGCCGGATCGCATGCATCGTCCTCAAGGTGATGCACGTCGTGCATCACGTGGAAGCGCGCAGCGTGCTCCACCGCGCGCGCGTAACGGAGGACGAGCTCGCGCAGCTCGTCACGGGACGCGTTGACGTCGCGATCGCCGAGCTGCGGCGGGAGGGAATGCCGATCGTCGCGGCGGCAGGCAGCGTGAAGACGCGGCACAGCCTGATTACCAAGCTGCTCGCCAAGAAAGAGACGCTGGCGGCGCAGATCTACGATCGCGTGCGCTACCGCGTGGTGACGGAGCGTCGCGACGACGTGCTGCCGGTCCTGGTGCGACTCTGCGACGTGCTCGTGCCCTTCAACTTCGTCGTGCCCGGCCAGACGCAGAACACGCTCTTCAGCTTCCGCAACCTGGTGCGCGAGACGCCAGCGCTGCGCAAGCTCGCGCACGGTTTGCAGATGGGCCTGTACCTCGACCACCACGGTCACGGCGAAGAGCCGCCCCCGAACGAGTTCAGCGGCGGCGACTACCAGGTGCTGAACTTCGTCGTCGATCTTCCGGTGCGCTTGCCGGAACGCGTAGTCGATCCCGGGGAGACGCGCATCGTTTTTTCCGTGGTCGAGCTGCAACTCGTCGACGGCAGCACCGCAAAGGCGAACGAGAGCGGGCAGAACGCGCATACGCGCTACAAGAAGCGGCAGCTGCGGCGCGTCCTGCGCCGCCTCTCGCGCGGGCTCGTCATCCCAAAACGGAAGCTCCACTCCCGCTCGTGATCTCCGCGTGAACGAGCGCACTCCTTGACGTGCGTCCGGCTCCGCGATACGTGCCCGTCCCTCCAGGGCACGGCACCGTCGCCAAGTTGGTAAGGCACGGGA
>Ga0209474_10001240_pt1 | contig 25592 bp, 21 predicted proteins | sample GraSoiAngelo_145_FD_185902 | JGI IMG/M metagenome (GOLD analysis project Ga0209474, IMG submission 185902) | Grasslands soil microbial communities from the Angelo Coastal Reserve, California, USA - 14_1009_05_20cm (SPAdes) (version 2) | ecosystem: Environmental > Terrestrial > Soil > Grasslands...
CCTATTAAGGGGACATTATCATCGAGGTTCAACAGGGGTGCTGCATTGGCGGGCTCCTGGTGCTCGGATTGGGCATGGAAGCTTGCGCAGCGGAACACGGGTTCGTGCGATTTCTGGGGTTGCGCGGTAGCCAGCGGCTGTCGTAATCAAGTCCGGAAGAGCGTGGTTGACATCTTACCCGAGAGAGCGCATATTGGGGTCAAATGTCTACCCAAGAAGACAAGGAACGGCTGGAGCTGCTCCAGGGCACGCTGGACCTGCTCATCCTGCGCACGCTGATTTTTGGGCCGCAGCACGGCCAGGGTATCGCGCGCGCGATTCAGCAAACGTCAGAGGAAGAACTGCTTGTGGAACACGGGGCGCTATATCCCGCGTTGCAACGTCTGGAGGAGCGCGGCTGGATCTCCGCGAAGTGGGGAACTTCCTCCAACAACCGCAAGGCCCGGTTTTATTCCCTCACTGCCGCGGGCCGCAAGCAACTTGGCAAGGAAACCACCAAGTGGAAGCGGCTGGAGGCGGCGATCGGAAGGATTCTGGAGTCGGAAGGGAGCTAGGCGGGGAGGGCAGACCATGTTCCGACGCAAGCGCAGCGCGACCGACTTCAACGCCGGGATCGAAGCGCACATCCGGTTGAAGGCAGAGCGACTGCGGGATCAAGGCCTGAGCGAAGAGGACGCACGAGCCACCGCGCGCCGCGCTTTCGGCAACCTGACGCGGGCCATGAGGGCTTTTACGAGTCCGGCCGCTGGCGTGGTTCGATCATCTCTGGCGCGACATTCGCTACGCTCTTCGCCTGCTGCGCAAGTCTCCCGGCTTCACGTTTGTGGCGATTGCAACCCTGGCCGTGGCCATCGGGGCCAACGCGGTGGTCTTTAGCGCCCTGAACGCCTTGCTGCTCCGCCCGCTGAACGTGCCGCAGTCGGAGAGCTTGTACGGACTGCAGTTTGGCGGAGCGCATAGGGGGGCGCTGTCGTATCCAAATTATGTAGATCTCCAGGATCGCAACCGCAGCTTCGATGGGTAGCCATGTATCAAATGACCCGAGTGGGGCTGGACCACAGGCAAGAATCCGACGCGCGCGTGGCTTTATGAAGTGAGCGGGAACTACTTCGATGTACTAAAGATTGCCCTTGGAGCGTAAGCCCTAGCCCCGCAGTTCGCGGCGATTACCCTTCCAACCTGCCAAGAAGCGGGCCCTGAAGAAGGGCATCAAAAAAATTGCAAAAAAAAGCTTGACACGCATATAGTGTTATAGTCTACTATAACAGTATAAGACGGGAGTGCTGTTTTCTTGGAGATGGCTACTAAACTCACCACCGCAGACCGAGTACTTCCAGGAAAAAGCTCCTGCCCCGAAATAAAGGTTTAAGGAGAAGGAATATGAAATCTCTTCGTTTTGTGTCCCCTATTGCTCTCACGTTGTTTTCGACCGTGGCTTTCGCGCAGTCTGAAATGCACAAGGCCACCGACAAGGCCGCGCCATCAGACGCGCAAGTGACGTTCGACCAACTCAAAACCCTTGCGGGTACTTGGCGGGGTTCCGTGAAAGCTACGCCGCCTGAACCCGACATTGACAAAGCCAAGCTCGAGATTACTCTGCGCGTGACTTCCAGGGGAAACGCACTCGTTCACGAGATGCAGGAAGCCGGAACGCCCCTAGATCCAACGAAGTACGACCATCCGGTGACCATGCTTTATTTGGACGGCGACAAGTTGAACCTGATCCACTACTGTGACGCGGGCAACCGGCCCCACATGGTCGCCCGGCCTTCGGCTGACGGCAAAAAGGTGGAGTTCGATTTTGCCGATCTCTCTGGCGGCAATCAGTATGGACACATGTACCACGCCGTGTTCACCATCATCGACGCCGACCATCACACCGAGGACTGGACCTATATGATGCCGGGCGACAAGCCCATGCAGGCGCACTTTGACTTGCAGCGGGCAAAGTAATGGAACGTATCTCTAACAAGGCGAACTAGGAACCAGGTAGGAACCAGGATGGACCGTGAGTGGAATGACAGCCAGCCGATTTACCGCCAACTGCGGGACCGTGTCGTCGCAATGATTCTCGACGGGGTCTTGAAGGAAGGCGATCCGCTGCCGTCGGTACGTAACGTGGCGGCTGAATACCGCGTGAATCCGCTCACGGTCCTGAAGGGTTACCAAGAGCTGGTGGACGAGGGGCTGGTAGAAAGCAGGAGAGGCCTGGGCATGTTCATCAACGCCGGCGCGCGCAAGCTGCTGCTCGAAGGCGAGCGGCAGAAATTCCTGAATGAAGAGTGGCCAAGGATCTCCGCAACAATCCAGCGGCTCGGACTGAAAGCAGAGGAACTGCTCGACGGCTCCCACCTGAAGCAGGCCAACTCCGCGAAACCGAGGCCCAACGAATCGAAAATTCCCGAGTCCGGCAAGGAGGAACGCTGAAGCCATGGCATGCATAGAGGCACGCGGCCTGCGTAAGGCCTTCGGCACAACCATCGCGCTGGACGGCGTGGATCTACGGGTCGAAGAGGGGCGCATTCTCGGCCTGATCGGTCCGAACGGCGCAGGCAAGACCACGGCGCTCAACGCGATTCTGGGACTTACGCCCTATCAGGGAGAACTGAAAGTCCTCGGGCGCGATCCCTGGACTGAGCGCGACCGGCTGATGCGGGATGTATGTTTCATTTCAGACGTGGCCGTGCTGCCGCGGTGGATTCGGGTCTCGCAGGCGCTCGACTATGTTGCTGGCGTGCATCCGCGATTCGACCGCGCAAAGGCCGAAGGCTTTCTGGCGAAGACCGCCATCAAGCGCACCAGCAAAGTGCGGGAATTGTCGAAGGGCATGGTGACCCAACTGCACCTTGCTCTGGTGATGGCCATCGACGCGCGATTGCTTGTGCTGGACGAGCCGACGCTGGGACTGGACATCCTGTTTCGCAAGCAGTTCTACGATTCCCTGCTGAACGACTTCTTTGATCGCAACCGCACCATTGTGGTGGCAACTCACCAGGTGGATGAAATTCAGCACGTTCTCACTGATGTGCTGTTCATTGACGGCGGCCGCATCATTTTCAATCACAGCATGGAGGAAGTGGAGTCGCGCTACCGGGAAGTGATGGTGAATCCCGACAAGCTCGCCGCGGCAAGGGCGCTGAAGCCGATCCAGGAGCGGCAAGGGTTTGGGCGCAGCATCTTCCTGTTCGAGGGCATGGATGGAGCGCAGCTCGCTAGCCTGGGTGAAGCGCGCACGCCGAGCATCGCCGACTTGTTCGTTGCGGTGATGGGCAATCAAGCCGGGAAGGCGCAGGGAGCGGCGCAATGAACACGCAAACGAACGCCACGCCAGAGCGTTATTCGGAGTCCAAGGTGATTGCGCCGGCAGCCATTCCTGCCGCGCAGCTGTTCTACTGGGCGCTGCGCCGCGAACTATGGGAGAGCAGTTCGATCTACATCGCGCCGCTGGCAGCCGCCGCGGTTGCGCTCTTCGGTTTCTCGCTGACGTTGATTCATTTGCCGGGCAGAATACGCGCCGCTTCCGGGCTCAACGCGGCCAAACTACGCGACACAATTATTCAACCCTACGACGCGGCGGCGGCCCTGCTGATGGGAACTTTCATCCTTGTCGCGATGTTCTACTGCGTCGAAACGCTGCAAAGAGAGCGCCGGGATCGCAGCATCCTGTTCTGGAAGTCGCTTCCGGTTTCTGATGTCACCACCGTGCTCACAAAGGCGAGCATCCCGTTCGTGGTGCTCCCGCTGCTCAGTTGCGCCATCGCGTTTGTTACGCAGTTCATCATGCTTTTGGTGAGCAGCGTGGTGCTGGCAGGAAGCGGAATTAGTGTTGCAACGTACTGGGAGCAAGTGTCGCCATTCCAGGCATCCCTGCTGCTTCTTTACCACGTGATGACCGTACACGTTCTTTGGGCCGCACCCATTTACGGATGGCTGTTGTTTGTGTCCGCTTGGGCCCGGAGGGCCGCGCTGCTTTGGGCGGTGTTGCCGCCACTGGCGATTGGCACGCTCGAAAAGCTTTTGTTCAACACCACATATTTTGCCGCGTTCGTGGGACGGTTTTTCACCGGCGGCCCGGAGGGGTCTTACCCGCCGGGTGGTATGCCGATGGACCCGGGGACGCATCTCACGCCGTACAGATTTCTGACCGCGCCGAGTCTGTGGATCAGCCTGGCCGTGACCGCCGCATTCCTGGCGGCAGCGGTTCGGTTGCGGCGTCATCGAGAGCCGATGTGATTCGCATCCACCACGGATGGATTCGCCAGCCAAAGGAGAAAGGAAAATGCTCCCAGCCGAAACGAAGGAACAAGTAGCGGAAGCCTCGCCGCGGCGCAAGGCTCGGATTGCGGGCGTCTTTTATCTGCTGACTATCCTTACGGGAGCATTTGCGGCGTTCGTCAGCGGCAAGCTTGTCGTGTACCGGGACGCGTTTAGCCTCGTTGCTACTGCATGTTACGTGGTTGTAACGGTGCTCTTCTACGGCTTGTTCAGGCTCGTGGATGAGAGTCTGTCTCTGATCGCGGCGCTCTTCAGCTTGGTAGGGTGCGCGATTTCGGCGGCAAACGTTTTTCATCTTGTTTCCTACCCCCTCAGAGCGGTTAATCCACTCGCACTTTTCGGAGTGTACTGCCTGCTAATTGGATACCTGATTTTCCGTTCGACGTTCCTGCCGCGAATTCTTGGCGTGCTGTTGGCATTTGGCGGATTGAGTTGGCTGACCTTTATCTCGCCGGAACTCGCCAACTATTTGTCGCCGTACAACCTCGCTCCTGGAATCCTTGGTGAAGGAGCGCTGACTGTGTGGCTGCTCCTCTTCGGCGTGAACACCGAGAGATGGAAGGAACAGGCCGGCGCGGGGGGAGAGTTGTGATGGTAGCGCACCGTGTAGCGATGTCAGGGTGATCCAGGGAGGAACAATGGCCTATTCGCCCATACTGCTTGCTCATATTCTTGGCGGCACCGTAGGACTGCTCTCCGGGACCGCGGCGATGTCTTTTCGCAAAGGCTCCCCGCGGCACGTCCTCGCGGGAAGGGTGTTTGTCGCGTCCATGCTGGTCATGGCGGCAGGAGCGGCATACCTAGGGATTATCAGGCACCAGCCGGGCAATGCTGCCGGCGGCGTCTTTACGTTTTATTTGATCCTGACAGCGTGGCTGACTGCCCGGCGCGCCGATGGTGAAACGAGCAAGCTTGATTGGGTTGCGGTTCTCATTCCTCTGGCGCTCGGCACTCTATCTTGGATGGGTGGGATTCAAGTCGTGCGCAGCGGCGCAAGCTCGCAGGCCGGAGTTCCCGTAGGAATGATCTTCTTTTTGGGTTCCGTGGAACTGCTGGCCGCCGCGGGCGATGTTCGCATGCTGATTCGCGGCGGCGTTCTGGGGGCAAAGCGCATCGCGCGGCATCTCTGGCGCATGTGTTTTGGACTGTTCACTGCAGCAGGGTCTTTTTTCTTCGGTCCTTCGAACCGGCCCTTGCGATTGCTTTCCAACGTCGGGCTCGGGCAACACTTGCCCCGGGCTTTATTCAGCACAAGTTTGTATCTGGTTCTCACCATACTTCCGCTCGTTTTGCTGATTTTCTGGCTACTCCGAGTACGCTTTTCAAAGGCGTACAAGAAGACTTCCTCGGAGTATCGAGAACAATCACTGCCTGGGTGAGCAAAGCATGGAACTGTAGGGAGAAGCCGAAATGACAGATCGCTCTATCGAGTTTTCGCCGCAACTTTACGCGAGAATTGGCGGCGCGCTGTACCTGATCATCATTGTCATTGGCCTCTTTGGCCAAGTATTTGTCCGCGACAAACTGATCGTCTCGGGCGATGCAGCAGCCACGGCGAAGAACATCATGGCGTCTGAGTCGCTGTGGCGGTTTCATGTCGCGGCGGAATTGTTCCTGCTGATCTGCGCCATTGTTCTGCTCATGATCCTGTTTGTTTTGCTGAAGCCGGTCAGCCGGGAACTTACCTTGCTGGCGCTATACTTCAATCTCGTGTCGATCGGCCTCGAAGCCGCCACCACGATGTATCTCGTCGTGGCGTTGTTTCCGCTGGGGAACGCCGCTTACCTCAAAGCGTTTTCCCCAGAGCAGCTTTACGCTATGGCCACGCTGTCGCTCAAAGCGCACGGCTATGGCTTCGGCGTGAGCCTGCTCTTCTTCGGCTGTTTCTGCGTCGTTATCGGCCGCGTAATCTATAAGTCGGGCTTTCTTCCAAAGGTTATTGGTGCTCTCATGCAAATCGCCGGCTTGTGCTACCTGACGGATAGTTTCGCGTTGATTTTATCCCCCGCCTTTGCAAATCGCTTGTTCCCCGCCATTCTTCTGCCTGCCTTTGTGGGGGAGGCCTCCCTCTGCCTGTGGCTCCTCACCAAGGGCGTCAGTGTTCAACGATGGAAGGAGCAGGCCCGTGCAGCGATGGTTTCTAGCCGCGCATGAATGTTGACTCGGAACCCGCCGCGCCCGTGCAATCTCCACAATATTTGCGGCTCTCGCTCGTCTTCACAAGTAGATGGACGAGGCGCTCACAAGACAGTGGCCGATGACCGAGCAAGACCGCCGAATTTCCGAAATCGTCGCGGAACAGCGAGCCCGCCTGCGCAACTTCATTCGCCGACGCGTGCCGGACCCGCTCGACGCCGAGGACATTCTGCAGGACGTGTTCTACAAGCTGATGGAAGCGAACCGCCTGCTGATGCCGATCGAGCACGCCACGGGCTGGCTGTTTCGCGTGGCGCGCAATCGCATCACGGACTTGTTCCGGAAGAAAAAGCCGCAGAGCTTCGGGGAAATAAGCGTCGAAGGCGAAGGTGGTGAACTGCTGCAGCTTGAGGATTTGTTGCCGTCCCCGGAAGCTGGCCCAGAGGCGGTTTACGTTCGCAACCTGCTTCTGGAAGAGCTGGAGCTTGCGCTCGACGAACTGCCGGAAGAACAACGGGAAGCATTTGTCGGGCACGAACTGGAGGGGCGCAGCTTCAAGGAGATGGCGGAGGAGACGGGCGTAAACGTGAATACGCTGCTCTCGCGGAAGCGTTATGCGTTGCTGCACTTGCGCAAGCGGCTGCAAAGCCTTTACGACGAATTGGCCAAGGGATGAGGAGGGTCAGGACATGAGAAGGAAATGGATTTGGATGGGGCCGCTGGCGATTCTTGCGATGGTGGCGTTTGTCATCATTGGCGGCGAGATCGTGATGCAACTCTGGAATTGGCTGCTGCCGCCGCTGTTCGGCTGGCGCCTGATTACCATCTGGCAGGCGCTTGGACTGCTGCTTCTTTGCCGGATTCTGTTTGGCGGGTGGGGAGGATCCAGAGGTGGAAAAGGGCACCTGCGTCATCGCCTTAGAGAACGCATGGCGGAACGAATGGGAGAACGCATGCGGGATCGGTGGGAAAAAATGACGCCGGAAGAGCGCGAGAAATTCCGCCAGGGACTTCGCGGCTGCTGGGATACGGTGCCACCGCCGGATTCGAAGACAAGTACCTGATCCATGGGCGGTTTGGAATGGCTATCCCGCGCTGCGCATCAGAAAAATCAATCGAGACCATGAAAATTTCAAACTGCGCCCCGCGGGCGGGATGCGTATAATCCTGTGCGACAGAGTGTCGGGCCCCCGGCAGTGAATCCAGACCAGCGGAGCGGACAACTTTATGAACTGCGCAGGGTGTCGGTGTAGTTTCAGGCTTGGCCTGCTGATTGGGACTGTCCTGCTCGCCGCTCTGTCCATCGCCCCGCCGCTCGCTGCGCAACAAACCCCCGCCCCTTCTGCTCCGGTTTCCTCTAACGCCCCCCTGCTCTTCGCTGCTTCGCTACCGGATCCGGCGTCGACGGTAGAGGACAAGCTGACGCAGTTGGATAAGGACGTGAAGGCCGCACAATCGTCAGCCGATAATGCGTGGATGCTGGTAAGCGCGGCGCTGGTGCTGATGATGACCGGGCCGGGGCTGGCGCTTTTTTACGGCGGACTGGTGCGGCGGAAAAACACGCTCGCAATCATGATGCAGAGTTTTTCCTTGATGGCGTTGATTACGGTGATGTGGGCCCTGGTGGGCTACAGCTTGTGCTTTGGCGGCAGCGGGCCGGTGATTGGCGGATTCGAACACGCGTTCCTGCGCGGCGTGGGCGCGGAGCCAAACGCGGATTACGCGGGGACGATTCCCCAGATGACGTTCATGGTGTACCAGTTGATGTTTGCCGTGATTACGCCGGCGCTGATTACCGGGGCGACGGCCGAGCGCATGAAATTCAGCGGCACGGTGCTGTTCATGGTGTTGTGGTTCCTGGTGGTGTATGCGCCGTTGGCGCACATGGTTTGGGGTAAAGGTGGATTGCTGAACGCCGCCCTAGGAGGAAGATTCCCGACACTGGATTTCGCGGGCGGAACCGTCGTACATATTTCATCGGGTGTTTCGGCGCTGGTGTGCGCGCTGTACATGGGCAAACGGTCCGGCTATCCGAAGCAGCCGATGCCCCCGCACAGCCTGGTGCTGAGCTTTATCGGCGCGTGCCTGCTGTGGGTGGGCTGGTTCGGCTTCAACGCGGGGAGCGCGCTGGCGGCGGGTTCGCTGGCATCGAGTGCGTTTGTGGCCACGCACTTTGGGGCCGCTGCGGCGGCGTTGAGCTGGAGCGCGGCGGAATGGGTCAAGAACGGCCGGGCCAGCGCGCTGGGCGCAATTTCGGGCGCCGTGGCGGGGCTGGTGGCGATTACTCCCGCCGCCGGATTTGTCGGCCCCATGCCCGCGCTGATCATCGGTGCCATTGCCGGAGTCCTGTGCTTCTTGATGGTGACCAAAGTGAAGGCTGCGTTCGGGTATGATGACGCGCTGGACGCCTTTGGCGTGCATGGCGCCGGAGGAACGATTGGCGCGCTGTTGACAGGCGTTTTCGCTCAACAGGTCGTTAATCCTATTTTCGGTGTTGGGAAATCCGTAGGCGGGCTTGACGGCCATTGGGGCCAGGTGGGCAACCAATTGGTGGGCGTGGTGATAGCGTGGGTGTTCGCGCTCGTGGGAACGATTGTATTGCTCAAGATTGTGGATTGGGTAACCGGCATCCGCGTGCCGGAAGAACATGAAATGGAAGGCTTGGACATTACGCAACACGGCGAAGAGGCTTATAACCTTGAGACTTAAGGATGGCTGTCACGAGAGCGTCAAGCAGGGGGCCAAGGCGAAACATCCATGATGAAACTTGAGGCAGTCATTCAGCCCTCGCGCTTCGAATCGGTGAAGGATGCGCTGCGCGAAATTGGCGTCGAAGGAATGACCGTGACGGAAGTGCGCGGACACGGCCGCCAGAAGGGCCACACGGAAGTGTACCGCGGGCGCGAATACACGGTTGACCTGCTACCAAAGATCAAATTGGAGATGGTTCTGCCTGACAACCTCGTGAACCGCGTCGTGGACACCATCCTGAAGTCCGCCAAGACAGGAAAGATTGGTGACGGTAAGATATTCCTATCGAGGGTGGACGAAGCCATCCGGATTCGCAATGAGGAGCGCGGCGAAAATGCGCTCTAGGTATTGGTATTCGTTCCCAGCCTCCGGGCAAAGGGAAACCTGGCCGCGAGGCGACTGAACGTGACAACCGCTGCCCGCCCGGGATTGAATGCAGGCGTCCCGCCCTCTAAGAACATGCAAGAATCTCCCACACCGTTGTCCGTGCTTGGCCCGCAGGCCGACGCCGAACGGCAAAAAATACGCCAAGGGTTTGAATCGGGCACGAGTGCGCGAGAAACGCTCCATGCGCTTTGCGAGTTGGCGGACCACCACGTTCGCCAGATTTTCGACGAAGTGTTGCGAGTGCAGAGCCGCGAATCGGCTGGGCTTTGCCTGATTGCGCTCGGCGGATACGGCCGCCGGATGCTCTTTCCGTACTCCGACCTGGACATTCTCTTCCTGTTTGGCAGCGAGAAGACGGAGCAGGAATTCCGGCCGCTGATTTCAGAATTCTCGCGGACGTTGTGGGACCTGGGATTTCGAGTGAGTTCGGCGGGACGGACGCTGGAAGAGTGCAAGCGCATTGAAGAGGACAACGCCGAATTTCACCTGGCGCTGCTGGATCGCCGGTTCCTGGCGGGAGATTCAAGCCTTTTCGAAAAACTGGACGAAAAGGTGCTGCCGGGCTCGGAGAAACAGGCCCGGCCCTTTATGCTGGCACAGTTGCACAAACTTACGCGAGACCGCCTGACGCGTTATGGGAACACGATTTTCCACTTGGAGCCCAACGTGAAAGAGTCGCCGGGCGGAATGCGCGACTACCAGGCGACCATCTGGCTGCGGCAACTCGCGGAAGAGAAAAAGGGAATTCGCAACATCACCGCGGCCGAAGAAGAGATGTGCTCTTCCGCGGTTGATTTTCTCAGCGCGACGCGATGTTTCCTGCATTACACCAACGGGCGCAACGACAACACGCTGACCTACGAACTGCAGGAAGCCTCGGCGGAGCATGCTCTGGGAATCGGCGACGGCGTTGCGCGTACGCCATCGGACTGGATGCGGCAATATTTTCGCCATGCGCGAACGCTGAACCGGCAGCTCTTGCGCTACCTCGAACAGAAAGCACCGGTCCCGCTGACGCTGCGCCAGCGGCTCAGGAATGCCGCGCGCGCATCGAGAGTCGAAGCCGGCGACGGGAAATATTTCCAGGTGCGCGATGGACTGCTGGAAGTGGTGGATCTTTCGGCTCTTTCCGACCGCGCGATTACCTATTCCCTTTTCGCTGAGTGCGCGCGTACGGGCACTCAGCTGAGCCGCGAAGGGGAACGCAGCATCGGATATGTCCTGATCCACCCGGAGCTTCCACCCAAGAACCAGGAAATGCCGTGGGAAAAGCTGCGCGAAATCCTGGGCTCGGACTACCCGGGCCTGGCGTTGCGCCCGATGCAGCGGCTGGGGCTCTTGATGGAAGTCCTCCCGGAGTTCGGGCTGATCGATTCGCTGGTGGTGCGTGACTTTTATCACCGCTACACCGTGGACGAACACACTTTACGCACCATCGAACACCTGCAGGAGCTGGCCGATCCGCCGGACGAGCGCGGAGCGCACTTCATACAGCTCTGGAAAACCGCGGAACGGCGCGACCTGCTGATCCTCGCGCTGCTTCTGCATGACGTGGGCAAAGGCATGCCGGTAGAAAATCACGTTACAGGCAGCCTCGCTGCGCTCGACAGCGCCGCAAAGCGTTTGAAGCTTTCTCCGGAGGAGAGGGCTGAAATCCAGGTGCTGATCGAACATCATCTCGACATGTCCGCTACGGTGCAGAGGCGCGATATTTTCGATCCGGCCACCGTGGCGGGATTTGCCGAATCAGTCACGAACCAGGAACGCTTGCAGCGCCTGTGCCTGCTCACCTATGCGGATATTCACGCGGTCAATCCGGAGGCTTTGACGCCGTGGAAAGCGGAAATGCTGTGGCAATTGTTTGTCGCCACGTCGAACTACTTCAGCCGCACGCTGGACCGCGACCGTCTTCACGCGCACGACGAAGTTTCGTTGCTGGGACGGATCAAGGCGCTCGCGGGCGCCGGCTCAAGCCAGGAAATCGAGCGCTTCCTCGAAGGATTCCCTCGTCGCTACCTCGCCGTGCATTCGCCCCAAGAAATTGCCTCCCAGTTTGGGTTGTATCGCAAACTGAGCGAAGAACCCGTTCAGACACAAGTAGCCGCGACGCGTCACGGCTTTGCCTTAACAGTGTTGACGGCGGACCGGCCCGCGCTATTCTCCACGATTTCAGGCGTGCTGGCCGGATGGGGCATGAACATCAATAAAGCCGACGCGTTTGCCAATGCGGCCGGAATTATTCTGGACACGTTTCACTTCACGGACTTGCACCGCACGCTGGAACTGAATCCCAGTGAAATCTTACGGTTCCGGAAGAGCCTCGAAGACGTCCTGAACGGCAAGGCGGCGCTCGAACCACTCTTGAAGAGCCGCGAGAGAGCTACTCGTGCACGCACGCCAAAAGTGACCATAGAAACGCACATCAATTTCGATGATTCTTCCTCGGCGCACTGTTCGCTGCTCGAAATCATCACCCAGGATCATCCCGGGCTGCTGTATGAGATGGGTTCGGCGCTGGCGCGGCTGGGCTGCAATATCGAAGTCGCGTTGATTGACACCGAAGGCCACAAGGCCATCGACGTGTTCTACCTCACCGCGCAGGGCAAGAAACTCACCGCGCAAAAGCAGGAGCTGCTGCGCGAAGTGCTGCAAGGAACGCTGTCTTAACTCAGGTACTTCCGGATCGGCCAACTTAGAAAGACAAGCGGGCGCTCAGCTGAATCTGACGGCCGGGTGTCGCCGCTTCGGTGATGGTGCCGAATTGCGGCGTGTTCACGAAGCGGTCCGGCGTGCCGAGATTCACTTGGTTCAGCGCGTTGAAGAATTCCGCGCGGAACTGGAATTTCATCCGTTCCACCATGCTGAATTGGCGCGCGAGCGCGAGATCCAGAGTCTGCAAACCCGGGCCGATGACGGTGTTACGCCCAACGTCACCGAAGGTGAAGGCTGGTGGCGTAGCGAACGCTTGCGGATTAAACCACTCCGCTGCCGTGTGCGTCCCGGGCCCAAAAATCGGCTGGCCGGTGAGGTTGGCGCGGATCGGATTCTCGCCCAGCACCGTGCCGGCGTTCGCAGTATCGCCGAAAACTGAAATGGTGAGCGGGAACCCGGTCTGAATCTGATAGACCGTGGACAACGCCCAGTTGTGAGAAAGCGCGTGGACCAGGCCGGAGTCCCCATGACCGGGAATGCTGTAAACGGCGCTGACCGCGAAGCGATGGCGGATGTCGCAGGCCAGCCCTTTTTCCGCACCCAGGTTGCTGTCGTTCTGCGGAATCGCGGATTCGAACATCGGCGAGCGAAAATCCGGAGCATTGCTCAGGCTCTTGGCAAACGTGTAGTTCGCGAGCAGGCTGAGCCCGTGTGCGTAGCGCCGGCGCAGATTGATGTAACCGGCGTCGTACCAGCTCTGCGCGGAGTTCGCGAGCAAATTGATGGTGCTCACAGGGGTGCAAATCGCGCCCGTTGGGCAGCCCGCGGGCGGCGTGCCAGATACCGTGACGCCGGGAGGCAAAGTGGAGTTGCCGACGAATTCCAGAATCTTTAGTGGGCGTCTTGGGCCAATGGGACCCGGACCTGGAAGCGCATTGTTGATCAAGTCGGCGCGCTGAAGATGAATGCCGCGCGCGCCGAGGTAGCCGACTTCGAGAGTAGTCTCGCGTCCCAAGCTTTTCTCCACCGACGTGCTCCACTGCTGGACATACTGCGCGGGAGCGTGTGGGTCAAATGCCGTGAAACTCACGGTCGTCGTGCCAAGAACTGCGGGATTAAAGTTGAGTGATGTCTGAGCCTGCGCGGCAGTCAGCAGAGAAGCAGGAGGATTGAAATTATCGAACTGCTGCGTTTCGGGAAAAACGTAAGGCACGTTGTGGCGTTGATTGCACCAGGTATTTAGATCAACCGGCGTGAAGAAAATCCCGTAGGCGCCATGAAGAACCACGCCCACGCTGGAGAAGTTGCGCGAAATGCCGAAACGCGGCGCAAAGTTGCGCTTGTTCGAATAGAGCAGGCCGTCGGGATAGTCGTTCTGTCCGCCGATGAAAATCTGCGGCGTGCCGCTCTGGAATGTGAGATTCGTGTTCGTAAAAGTGATGTCATGTAGCGGCCTCGCATACTCGTAGCGCAAGCCCATTTCGATGGTTGTGGTTCGCGTGATCTGAAAGCTGTCTTGCACGAAGCCGTCGGCGGACCACGCGCGGAGCTGCATCTGCGGAATGCCGGCCTGGCGTTGCTTTACCGCAGGCAGACCCATAAGGAAGCTGGCGAGCGCAGAACCGGTGCCGTCATTTGAGCCGGTTCGCGTCGTGAAACCGCTGGTGAACTGATAATAGCCTCGATTCTGGAAGAAGCCCCACATCGGCCAGATGTAATCGCGGAAGCTGCCGCCGAATTTAAGGCTGTGACGGCCGCGCTGCCAGTTAAGTGAATCGCGAGCCTCGACCGTCGTGTCCCACGCGCGCATCGGTGTGGCCGCATAGGTGTCGCCCATGCCGGAATAGCCCTGGACGTTTAACCACGGCGCGCCCCACGCGCCCGGGCCGCCAAACCCGATACCCAAGACGCCAAGCTGCGAAACGATGTCGTTCGTGTAAGCGCTTTGCGTGAAGTGGCTCATGGACAGGCGCGACATCGTAAGTGCGGCGATGTTCACAAGATTCGGCGAAAGGATGCGGTTCCAGTCCAGGCTGCCCTGCTGCGCGAAGTCGTCGTGGCTCGTGCCGAAGCCCGGAAGATTGATGGGCATAAAGCCGTGCTCCGAGCTGAGCGAGTAGCGCGCGGAAAGCGTGCTGTTGCTCGAGAAAATCTGATCCACGCGGGCCGTTCCCTGGTCGTTGACGTGATGCTCATTTCGAACGTCCAGATAATTGTTGCAATCGACGCCAGCGGCGACGACGCCGGGCGTGCCCATCATGGCCCCCCCGCAAGCCATCATGCCTGGAGCCACATTCGGCTGCGGAGCGTATTTCTGAAGAAAGAGTTGCGCCGCCGTGCTGATGTCCTGCGTGGGAATCGTGTTATTGGAAAACGCGAGGCGCGGATTGGTTGCGCTGGCGGGCTGGCCCGGCGTGGTCACATTGTAGGGGTCGTAGATGGTGACGCCGCTGTTCTGAAAATTGCCCGCGATTTCGTCGGGCGTGGGAACGGTCTCGGTCATCGTGTCGGCTTGCGAATGCCGGTAGCCTTCATAGTTGAAAAAGAAGAAAGTTTTGTTGTGAACGACAGGACCGCCAAAAGACGCGCCGAAATTGTTTTGCACAAGAAACTTGGAAGAACCCATCGCGCCGAAAGTGTAGGCGTCCATCGCCCCATTGCGCAGAAAATCGTACGCGGTGCCGTGAAAGGCGTTGCTTCCCGACCGCGTGACGATATTGATTTGACCGCCGCCGGCTCCCCCCATTTCCGCGGAGTAACTGCCGGTTTGCACCTTGAATTCCTGCACCGCATCCGGCGAAGGACTGAGGTTCATGGTGTTAAATGTCGGATCGGTGTTGGTTGTCCCGTCCAACAAGAAATAGTTTGCGTTTGGCCGGTTGCCGCCGATGCTCACCGCCGACCTCTGGCCGGGCCGCCAATAAAGCGGATTCATGTCGCCGGCTTGCGCGCCGTGGCTCACATGCGCGCCGGGAACCGTGAGCACCAGATCGATGAGCATGCGGCCATTCAAAGGAAGATTGTTGACGGCCGCGGGCTCGATCACCTCTCCGATGCTGGCGTCCACCGTGTGCAGCACGTCGGCGGCGGTGGAATCCACTTGAATCATGTCCGAAGCGGAAGCCAGCTTCAGCGAGAAACTGAGGTCGAGTTGCTGGCCGACTTCGAGACGCAGAGCGTGCGTAAGTTGCGCGAATCCCGAAGCCGTGACCAAAAGGGTGTACTGGCCCGGCAGGATACCCGTGATCTGGAATATGCCTTGCGAATTGGTCGTGACGCGGCGCTCCGCGTGCGTCTCATTCGAAGTGAGCACAACGGCAGCCCCAGCCACCGGACCTTGTTGCGGGTCCGTGATCGTGCCGCTTACCGCGGCATAATTGCTCTGGCCAAACGTGCCCGGCCCCAAAAAGAGCAAGAAAAGAAGAATCGCTCTCCGCATGATTTCTCCCGTCCTAAGTAAGACACTCCCACGTGTAACCTGCTTCGCACACCTCGACGTAGCGCACCAGTTGACGCAAGGTCCCCGGATGGGGACGCGCAAAGAATTCGCAAGATTTAACGGGAACCAACTATTACTGGCAATACTGCAAAAGGATTAGCGCAGGGTGAGGGACGCCACGGGCCGCTCAAATCGAGTATCTCAAAATGACACGAAGGCACATTATCCGGGCAAGCCATTTCCATCCAACACGTTAGGACGGGAGTTAAAGTAAATCTTCAACTTTATTTCGCAAAGTAGCTTGCGGTTCGGCTCCCCTCGCACAACCTCACTTCTTGAGCTTACCGTCGACGCCGGTCCAGCGCTTCACCAGGCCGGCATCGATCCCGAACAGATCCAGGACGCGGCCAACTGTGGTGTTCACCAAATCGTCGATGGTGCGCGGTCGGCCGTAGAAGGCGGGCATGGGTGGAAAAAGTATGATGCCCAGCTGCGACGCTTCGTAAAGCAGTTTGCAGTGGCCGGCATGCAGCGGCGCTTCGCGCGGCATGAGCAGCAGGCGGCGCCGCTCTTTGAGCGTAACGTCGGCGGCGCGCACGAGCAGATTATCGGCGAGCGAATGAGTGATCGCGGATAGCGTTCGAATCGAGCACGGCGCCACGATCATTCCTTCGGCGCGAAAGGAGCCGCTCGCGATGCCAGCCGAAATGTTCATCACATTGTGAACTACATCCCCAAGAGCCTCGACGTCCTTCACGCGCCAATCCGTCTCGACGGAAACGTTCAGCTTGGCCGCATCCGTCAGAATCAGGTGAACTTCGTGGCTCCCCAACTTGCGCAAGACTTCGAGAAGGCGAATCCCATAAGGCAAACCGCTCGACCCCGAGAGGCCAACGATGAGCCGCGGTTTTTGACTGGTACTCATGCTTGGGCTGCTCTTCTCTGAGCTCTTCATAAGCAAATAGATTATTTCCGGTCCTTGAGAGCCGCAAAGATGAGTAATCCTACCACTGATGGGTTGCCAGGTTTTCTCGAAGGGCTTCTTGGTTGTTAGACAGCAGGTGAGTGTTCAGTTCCTGGACGCCGCTTTCCTTTTTGCGGATTCTTCGTATACGTTCAGGGTTCGTTCTGCGATGACGTCCCAGGACAGGAAACTCTCGGCTCGAGTGCGCAGCTTGTCGGCAAGTTCGCGCCGCCGCTCGTCGGATTGCAACAGTTCCATGATGCGCTCGGCCAGCTGCACCGGATTCCTCTCATCCACCCAGACGGCGCAATCCGCGAGATGGTCGGGGAGCCCCGCTTTTTTCGTACAAATTACCGGCAGTTGATTGGCAGCGGCCATGGCGGCCGGAAGGCCGGCAAAACTTCCCGTATACGGCAGGACGCACACAAGGGCGCGCTGGTACTGACGGGCGATTTCTTCCATTGAGATTTGGTTGAGCCACACAATGTGGCCTCCGAGTCCGCTGTGGCTGGCCAGCTCTTCTGCTTCCTCCGGGATGTTCTCGCCGTAGTGGCCATGTATCTTGAGCACCGGCGCCCTCGCCCCCATTCGCTGGTGGAGAATGGACATGGCCGGGAACAAAGTTTGCATGCCCTTGCCAGTCATTACCTTGTGGCCCGCGTAAAAAATAATTCCGCTTCTTTGGTTTTCGGAGGAAGAAGCGGGAACGCTTGCGCCGTGCAGCACCACGCGGATTTTGTCCTCTGGAACGCCCAATTTGACCATCTTCGTCTTCATCTCTTCGCAATGGACGATGACGCCATCCGCCAGCGCGTACGTCTTGTTTCTTTCCGGGAACTCGATTTGGTCGTGATCCAGCTCATGCACCGTTACAATGCGCGTTGCGTTGGACGGCTGTTTCAGCCAATGAAATAAAGCATTCGATCCATAAGAATTCAGGATTTGCTGAAAGTGCGCGATTTCCGCGCCTTTGGACAAATTGGCGAATTTCTTGGCTCGAAAGTACGAAATCCCGCCTCGGGCCGCGCCTCGAACGCGGCGCTTCCAATGGGTTCTGGACCTGTAGTCGTTGATGATTGGCATTTCGAAATAATTGCATTGCCGAGCCTGAAAGCAGCGATTGACTTCGATGGGGTCGCCGCATCCACAGTTCGAAGCCACCCAATTCATGTTGCAGCCAGTCTTCTTTTCAATTGCTGAAATCAGTGAGCTGGCGTACGAACCGTAGGAGGTCTTGAAAGGGCAGCAAATCATGGTCATTTCCATGGTCGCTCCTGCTTTGTCTCCTGCGAACCCGCGGCTAACTTTTGTCATGCGGGGAGGAAACCGTTTTTGTTCGTCTATTCTTTGGCCCGGCTCTATCAACGTGTCTTCTACCTTTGGGTTTCCTTGGCAAACTCGTTTTCGGCACTGGAAATTATCCCTGCATCCTTATTCTGTGTCCCTGTCCTCCCGATCCCCGGATGCAGCGTCCTCAACCGGAAAGCAAGCTTTGAACGGAGGCTCGGGCTAAAGACGTATCCGTTGAAATTGGGGAGCGTTTCGTTGGTCCACTTCATCTTGTACGCATCATTTCTGCCGCCAAAAAACAGCCGCGTAATGCCTCTGTTCGCACAGTCCTCCAGGATGCGATGAAACATCACTTGGCCGGGACCACCGCGGCGCAAGGATTCGTCAAAAGCAATCTTGAGCGGATAAAGGCAATCTTGCGTCTCTACGCTGAACGCCCCTGCCAGCATCCTGTTGTTGGCTTCGAGAGAGTGCAAACAAAAATAGCCACCGGTCGCGGCCACCCGTGAAATCTGATTGTAAAAGGCTTCCGTCTGCGGGCTGCACTTGATCGCGGACCCTGCGCGCCCCTTCCATCCCGATGCTTCTAGCTCGTAGAATTGTTCCAATACCTCTCCATCCGGGTTCGTTCTCCGCACAAGTTTTGGTTCTTCTCCTGTCTCGCGAGCCAGAATTCTGGCGTAGCGGCGCAGTTCGTGACGGAAATGACGGCTGGTATTGTGAAGCCAGACAGGCTGCCCATTCTCGTCCTTCTCCATGCATAAAACCGGGCATTCGCTAAAACGTACGCGCATCGTCTGGCAGCCATCTTTGCTAGCTTGCTTGATGAGCTTTAAACCCGCTCCGCTTCTGGAAAGTAAGGGCAATTCCAGCATGTTCCACCCGGGTATCTGCTTCAGCAAGTTCCAAAACGCCAGTATCGCGGCCTCGCCTGCCTCGCAAGAAGTTCGAACGATATCGAATTGCGTGGAGTGGATATTCGCCGCGCCAGCCAATTTCCATACAGGAACTCCCGCGAACCATGCTCGTTTCCGGACCAGCGGCAACAGCGCTACCAACCTGTCACCGGCACTCGCGGTCAGCAAGACCACTTGACTCTCCGGCTCGAAAGTCCTGAGGTAAGTCGCAATCCATTCAGGGCGGTAGAAAGGGAGGCCGCCTGTTTCTTCGCAAAGTCTTTCCCAACGCGCCGCCCAATGTTCGACAAGGTCCAATCCGCCAGTTTCGGCCTTGGCAACGACGCTCTTAAACTGCGTCCTCGGCCAGCGTAATGCGCCAGTCGATGCATCATGAGTCGATGTATCATGAAGTGTCCGTTGCCTGGTAGAAAGCAGACTAGTTCCGAGGGCCATATCTTTCCTTGAGAGAGGCAGAGGCGATGAAGAGTTTATCGTCCCCTTCCTCTTGTTTCGTTTCTTCTCCTTTTTGTCGCGGCTTGACTCCCGGTTGGAATCGGCCAGCCTCTGCCGCGCGTTTATTGGCAATAAAACCAACAAAGGTAAACTAAGCAAGAGGCACGAACAAAACGGACACAAGCCCTCGCTACTGCTTCACACGCGGGAGAGGACTTCATCCCCAACCGGAACACAGCCCCTGTGCTCGCCGGCAATCTTTCGGTCTGCCGGTGGTCCGGTTTGCAGATTCTTAACTTTCTCTCACGCTGGTTTCGCCAGTCGGCTTTCCCTGGAAGCTGAGTCGAAAGTCTTGTGCGTGACAGTGTATGCGCGAGAGGAGGCATAGGTGCAATCGGGTGTGCACCTGCATCTTACGTTCGGCATATTGCTGTAATGGTACTGCCAGGGATCTAGTAGGAGTGACTCAGCAAAAGTTCAATTTGTGTTGCATCGGCCGGTCACGGCCGGCGGTAGACGACGACATCGTCGCCATAAGCCCCGTCCGGGGTAAACGTCGTAGTTCGTCGTCCGAGGTATTCAAGATCGCTGGTGTGCTGTGACGGAAGAACGTTGTTCGCCAGGAAGATACCTCCGCGATTCAGCATCCGAGCGATATTGGCCATGGCCAGCGCCTGCTGAAAGCGATCGTAATATACCAGCACATTCGTGGCGATCATTAGCTCAAAACCCTGTCCGGGCGCGTAGTCCAATGTTTGAGCGACAATATTCGCGTCGTAGGCCTTCATTCGCGATGCGAATTGCGGACGGATGGCCACGGCGCGCGCTACAACCCCGCTCAGCGTGGCGGGCACAGGCAAAGCCTTCATGGGCGACCCAAGAATCTCACCAAAGTGCTTCCAGTAAGAGATCGCTTCAGGGCTCCATTCCGCTTTGGGATCGCGGGGAAGCTGCAAGTTGTAGGTTTGGCCGGCGCGGCCACGCTCCGCCAGTTTTTGCACGTGCGCAATGACTGCGGAATTCAGATCCAGGCAGACCACCTGAACGTCTTCCGCCTTTCCAAGCTCCAGCCGCGCCACCGCTTCGAGTACAGCGAAAGGTTGCAATGTTTGCAACGGATAGAAATCATATCCATCGCGTTTATCGGTGAAATCCAGGCCGGGCCCGATGACCGCAATTCGATGCATGCTGCCTGGCGCCAAGACGCCCTTGCGAACCATGGCGCGCAACGTCTCTTCGAGGGCAAAGTTGGGTAGAAGGGAAGTGTCAACCGAAAGGCCGCGCGTTTCGAACAACGTTCCGCGCGCGAGGTAAACCGCCGAAGGATCGGCGTCCGCCGCGGCGTCCCGCAGTTTCTTTTGATACGCGGCCTGTTCGGTGACGAAGCGGCGCAAGTTCTCGGTGAAGTATCGCTCCTCGGAATTCTTCCCGATTTTTTGTCGCGCTAGAAAATCCCGGACCAAGCGGACACGCTCATTCCTGCCAGCGGAAAGTGCCACAGCCATTGCATGAACGCGCGCTATGGCAGCAGGAGTGAGTTCGCCCGGCTCAGACGCAGCGCGTTCCACACTTTCCATTTTCGGGAGAGAAGTGAACGAAGTCCCGTACAGGATCAAGTTGCTGATGGAATCTTCGATGCCGCGGTCAATGCGGCTGCGCACCTCGGCGTCACGCGAGCGGATCCAGGCATCCCAGGCGGCGCTTTCCGCGATATCGCTGCCCGGAATGTCGGAATCCGCGTTCAGCCGAAGCGTCTCCTGGACCTCCTCGAAGCGCAAATAGCGGACGCTGACTTCTCCCGCGCCTTCCGCCAGAGAGAAAACCGCCAAGCACGCCAATAGAGCGCCGCGAAGCAGATGGCAAGAAAATGTCTTGGGAGGAACCCTCACGGTACACGCATCTTACCGCGTAAATGTTTTTTGCGTAACTCGGGTGGTTGCCAGGAGGGCGGTGCGGGACTCAGCGGCGCGCGGAGACTCCTTCTTGAATGCGCCGAAGTTCCGGCAAGTCCTTGTCCGCTTTGCTCCAGAATTTCTCGGCGGCTGCGAACTGTTCTCGAGCTTGCGCGGAGTGTCCCGCGTGTTCTGCGGCAAGGCCCAGGGCAAAGTATCCCCCGGCGTAGGTCCCATCATGCTGAATCATTGCCCGTGCGATGGACTCCGACAAGCTCCAGTCCCCATTCTGGCGAGCGCTGCGCGCCAGGGACTCCAGTTCGAAGCGCGCCGCACTCCACGCATCCGGACCCGGGCGGGCCAGCGTCATTTTGACAATGTCCTGTAACAAAGTCTGCGCTTCCTCTTTCTTCTTTTCGCGGTATAAAAATTTCGCGCGCAGCGTATTCGGAAATGGCGACGTAGCTACGATATTTACCGGGAGCTGTTCCGTTTCCCTCTCGGCGAGGCTCAATTCTTCTTGAGCTTCGTTGGCGCGGTCCATCGCCATTAGCGCCTCGCCTGCCAGGGTATGGCCGGCAAGCCGGGGCAGAGGCCACTCACTCTTTGTCAATTCCTGCGCAGCGTGAAGTGCTTCCTCGTAGCGCCCCCGAGCCAGCAGAAACTCCGGCCAGGCCTTACGATTGAACTCCAGAAAATCCGTGTACGTGGGAACCGCAAAGGCCTCGCGAAACGCGCCCTCCGCTGCTTTCATTTGCCCCAACGATTGGTAGCTCATGGCCAGCAATTGAAGGTTGTGGGCATGGTGCCAGTCGTAGCGCGAAGGAATGTTTTCGGTCCGGTAGTATTCCTCTTCGAGAGATTTTGTTTTGAGAAATTCCGCGATGGCTTCCTCCGTGCGCCCCAGGCGCATCAACTCGTGGCCGTGCATGTGGTGCGCGTGTGGAATCGCCGGAGCCATGCGCAGGTAAATGACCGCCTCGTCGAGCGCCTCTTTGGCCCTGCCCAAATTTTCCAGCGTATGGGCGTAGTAATGATGCGCGGCAAAATTATCCGGAGCTAACGCGATGGCAGTGCGGTAAAAAGCAATCGTATCCACGCCGCCGACTTGGCCGTGGGTTACCGGCGAACCTTCATCCGCCAAACCGCGCTGAATCCACAACCAGGGATCATTTGGATTAGTCTTCAGCGCCTCGCTGATGGATTTCCGGTACGCGACATACTTATCCGAGTCTCCGCCGCTTTCCAGATAATCCAGTTCGTACCCGCGAATCGCCACCCACATTTGATCGTTCTTGTTGAGCTTTGGCGCCAGTTCTTGCGCCCTTTGAAAAGCGGCCCGCGCTGTCGCCGGGTCATGCATCCCGATGTACGCGTCGGTCAATCCGAGATACGCCATGGCCAGGTTCGGGTCCAGGCGCAAAGCCTGATGAAAAGACCGCGCCGCCTCAATCCAAACGTAAGAATGAACGTAGGCCAGTCCCTGGTCGTAAAACGCCTGCGCCTCCTGCGAGGTCGTGGCCACTTTCTGGTGCAACGTGCCGATGCCCGTTCGCAGAGCCACCGGACGTTCCAGAATTTCGCGCGGCACGGCGCCAGTTCCATGGAGCCCCTCATGGCCTGCTTGCGGCACAGCGGACAACGGGCGGGCGAATCCCGTGCATACGAGAGCTGTAACACTCACAAGCTTGCCCAATCGCCCCACTTTTTCTCCTCACACGCAATGTGCGAAATTATATTTCGGCGGTACGGAGAGCGTTCTCAGACTTCCGTGATTTCCACGCTACGAACATAGTATCCCGAATCCAACCGCCACGCCTGCACTGCCGGCTCCTTCACGGACAAGCGAATCGCATAAGTTCCCGGCGCCTTGGGCGACCAGTCGTGAGTCCACAAAGTCCAGGGATCGCTCTTGACCTGATGGAAGTTGTCCACGGACACGTAATCTTCTTCCGGATTAAAACGAATTTGCAGCACCCTGACCGGCTGCGTGCCTCCCCAGGCGATTCCCACGATTCGGTATTGGATTTTGCCCGCAACGCTCCATTTTTCGACGCGCACGGGCATGGCCGCCTGCTCGATGGTCGCCGGCTGAAAATCTTTTGCCAATTCCGGCACGCCCTTTTGCTCCGTTCTCGCGGCGTACTCGCGCATTTGCGAAGTCGCTTCCGCGTTTTCTCCAACGAAGGTGATTTCGTTCACCCACTTGATGCATGTGCAGCCGTACCAGCCGGGCACCACGAGCCGCACTGGCGCGCCATGATCTCGCGCGAGCGGCTGACCGTTCAGCTCGGTCGCCAGAAAGGCTCCCGCTTTTTCAAGTTGCCCGCGCGTAAAAATCCAGCTAGCCCCAGGCACGGACGTTCGCGATTCGTGCGCATAGCGATCGAAGCCCGAGACAAGAACGCGCGCCGCGGCCGGTTTTGCTTTTGCGTGTTCCAGAATTTCCGGAACGGGGATCCCCCCCCAGCTTCCCACGCTCAGCAGGCCAAAACGCGCCAACCGGACGTTGCCCGCGCACTCCATCAAGTGCGCACCCATGGGTTTAGCCGTCTTCTTCAGGCTTTCAATCGCCAAACTCAGGGGCCGCTCGACTGGTCCGCCGAGTTTCGCTTGCTCGCCCAGTTTCATTTGCCTCGCGAGTTTCACTTGCCCCCCGAGTTTGAGTTGCCAACTTGCGGGATCAGGAAGCAGTTCCGAAGCGCGCGTGCGAATGTAGAATCTTTCGGAAGGGGTGACGGCCCCGTCTGAGGCTTCGAGCACGGACAGGTCCGTGTAAAGCCTTCCGTCCAGCTCCGAGCCTTGCGGAACCTCGAGTGATACGGGCGGCTCGTTGAGGAAGTCCACCGTGCCAAGCTGCTTGCCGCCCGCAAAGGGATTTTTTTGCCCAGGCTGAGGCAGTGCCGTCCAGGGGAAGCCCGCAAAATCGAGCGCCAAGCCGCTCCCGGAAAGCAGAGCCGCTTTTATTAGCGACCGGCGCGTAAGCATGGTTTTTGATGAGGCTGGCATTTGGCCAAGACCGGTTCGTTCTCCCTTCCTCGCGTTTTTGCTGGCGGGTTTACCCCGCCGTCTTTCGTCTGATGTACCGGCGATTTACCCCGTCGTCCGCGTGGCAACTCGGTTGTAGAGGCGCAGCACTGCTGCGCCCTCCTCGCAAGTCCAGGTAAAATCCGCGTCGCCTTGTAGGGCCCGCTTTCCGAAGCGGGCCGTTTCTGGAGTTGCCCCACGGACTGGCTTACCCCATCGTCTGCGCTTTGGCAATCGTCACTTCGTCACAATGAAATTCCGCTGCGGTCACCGCGCCGTGTTCAGGGGCACAACCGGGGATAGTTATGTAAGTTTTAGAACTATGGTACTCTCGATTTAGCTGATAAATCTAAAGCTTATATCGCTCGCATCTCAAGTTTGCCCTTGACATTCCCTCCAATAAGTAATTGAATTGCCCCACAAATAACGGTGTTTGCCCGGCATTTTGGTGCTTCAGGGTGGCGGTAGTGTTTTGGGGCTTCTTGCAAAAACTAAATTCTAAATTTGTCTCTGAGGCTTCAGCCGAGAAGGCTTTGGACAGGGGAGAGAGTATGAGACTGCGTACTTTTACAATTGTGGCTGCTGCTCTGCTGATTCTCGCGAGCGGCGCAGCGGTTTGGTCACAAACCGTGCAGGGCGTCATCACCGGCACGATCACGGATCCCACGGGCGCTGTCGTGCCCAACGCCACAGTGACCATCACGAACACGGGCACAAATATTTCTCAAAGCACCACGACTGGAAGCGACGGCTCGTATCGCTTCTCGCTCGTGCCGCCCGGAACATACACCGTGGAGGTCAAGGCTGCTAACTTTGCAACGGTTAGGATTTCTGGAATTGTGGTCGAGGCCAGCCAGACCATCCCTTTGAATCGGCAACTCGAATTAGCCAAGGCCAACCAGATGATTGAAGTCACCGAGCAAGCCCCGCTCGTGCAGACGGCGACTTCCGACCTCGCATACCAGGTCGACAGCTCCACCATCCAGCACGCGGGCTTGGTTGACCGTGACGTTTTCGACGTACTGCCATTTATGGCCCCTTCGGTGAGCCCCGGCCTCGATATGGTAGCGACCTCCGGGGGAGCGAGGGAAGCCGGCACGTCCTACATGCTCAACGGCGCGGAAGACAATAACAACTTCAGTGCCGGCGCGATCAATATCAACCCGCCGCTTGAAACAGTCGAGGACTTTTCTCTAATTACTAATGTAATGGGCGCACAGTATGGCCGTGGGGCAGGCGCCGTAGTGAGCGCCAACCAGAAGTCTGGAAGTAATAAGTTTCATGGCGTTCTCTACGAGCAGAATCGGAATGCTTCACTGAACGCCAATGACTTTTTCTATAACCGTGAACCTGGCAACGCTGGCACCAAGCCGAAATACATCAAGAACCAGTTTGGCGGCACTGTCGGTGGACCCATTCAGAAAGAC
>Ga0209474_10001241_pt1 | contig 25568 bp, 24 predicted proteins | sample GraSoiAngelo_145_FD_185902 | JGI IMG/M metagenome (GOLD analysis project Ga0209474, IMG submission 185902) | Grasslands soil microbial communities from the Angelo Coastal Reserve, California, USA - 14_1009_05_20cm (SPAdes) (version 2) | ecosystem: Environmental > Terrestrial > Soil > Grasslands...
AGCAAGTCCGAAGGCGATGCCTGAAAGGATGGAGACAACCAACGTGAACAACAGGACGCGCTGATCGAGTCCAATATCCTCCGCCCGCGGCATCGTCACAGGCATGGCAGCGATGGCGGCTGCCGTCCCGAACTTCGCCAGAACGAGTCCCAGCGCGCCACCTACGAACGCGAGTAATACACTCTCAGTGAGGAGTTGGCGGATAATCCGCATCTCGCCTGCCCCGAGTGCTATGCGAATGGCGAATTCACGACTCCGGCCGGTAGCCCGGGCCAGCAGAAGGTTCGCGACATTCACACAGGCAATGAGCAGCACGAACATCACAGCACCGAGGATGACAAGAAGCACAGGACGCATGTCGCCGACCATCTCATCTTTGAGCGGCAGCAGATAAGCCTTCTTACTCCCGTTGACGTCGGGATAAGCAGCGGCCAGATCTCGCGAAACGCGATCCATGTCTGCACGAGCCTGTTCGAAGGTGACCCCGGGTTTCAGGCGACCGATTCCGTCTAAACCCCACCCTGCAGCGCGATTATTGTGAAACTGCGGCTCGTTGAATTCCCCAACCGCGGCATAGACCTCGTTTGCTGGTCCCCCGCGCTGGAAATTCTGGATATGCAGATGAAACGTGGATGGAACCACCCCAATGATGGTGCGGCCCACATCATTCAGCACCATGCGTTGGCCAATAATCGTGGGGTCGGATCCGTATTTCCGCTTCCACAATCCTTCAGTAATCATCACAGTCGGGTTGGCGCCCAGCCGGTCTTCGTCGGCGGAGAAGCTGCGTCCCAAAAGAGGATTTATCCCGAGAATCTCAAAGAAACCTGCCGAGATCATCTCTCCATGCAGATGCTCGGGTTCGCCATGCCCCGAGAGGTTGAATCCAGTGGAACGATACGCAGCGATGGAGCTGAAACTGCGATTCATCCGGCGCCAGTCTTCAAAGTTTGGATATGAAATCGACCCGTTTTTGAAATTCGGCATTTCGGTGAACAAAGAAACGATCTGCTCGGGATGTGGATATGGCAGCGGATTGAGCAACACTCCGTTCACAACAGAAAAGATTGCTGTGTTCGCGCCAATTCCCAGCGCGAGAGTCAAGATGGCAATCAGGGCGAAACCCGGGGACTTGGCCAGCATGCGTGCTCCGTAACGCAAATCCTGCCAAAAGGCTTCAAGAGAAGCTCCCGACCACATTTCCCGAGTAGCTTGCTTAACCAGGAGAACGTTGCCGAAGTCTTTGAGAGCAGAATTACGTGCGTCGCGTACCGTCTGCCCATTTTGAGTCCGATCTTTGATCGCCATGTTCAAATGCGATTGAATTTCGTCGTTGAGATCAGAATCCTTCTCTTGTCTGTTGAATAACGACATCCGATTCTCCGTTCTAAGCCGAGCTCAATAAGCGAAGACTCTTATTCCGAGCGTACGGGTTTCAGCACTGCCGCAATGGCATCTGACATCTGAGTCCAGCGCGAACGCTCTTCAGCAAGTTGTCTGCGGCCCGCAGCGGTTAGCTGATAAAACTTCGCGCGTTGATTGTTTTCTGTAAGCTTCCATGCCGATTTGATCCACTTCTGACGTTCAAGACGATGGAGCGCGGGATAGAGCGATCCTGTATCAACCTGAAGAACATCTCCGGATTGCACTCGGATCACCTGACTGATCCCATACCCATGTTGCTCACCCCAAATCAAGGTCTGGAGAATCAGCAGATCGAGGGTCCCCTGCAAGAGTTCAATGCGATTTTGATAATGAGGATTCATTCAGCTCCGGGATGCAGTACGTCTACATGCTGGTTGTAGACGGTCTACTTCCTATCCGGTTAGCATGTTCTTCACCGATTGGGAACTAGATTGATTTTGCGAGACTTAACGAATCAGAAATTGGCAGGCCGAGCAGCCCGACTGTTCACAGAAGATGATTCCTGTTCGGAAGCGAACAGCTGGACGGATGGGATCATCCCATTCCAATCCCATGCCTCGGGTGGGATCTCGATCGGATCTCGTAATCTAAGTCCTTTCGATCATGGGATCCGCCCAAAAAGCACTTAGATTAATCCTGCACAGCAGCTTTGGCTTCGCCAAAGTCTTTGCGAACGGCTGAAATGAATTGTTCCGAGCCCGATGGCGGACGCACCGATCCGCTCAAAATGTTCCGGAAATCGATGTCGCGGCCGTAGAACGTGCGTGTGTCCCCGCCATTCTGCTCGAACCAGCTGCCTTTCAGCGACACGCCCGCAAACAATCCGCGGGAGCGGGAGTAGGTGAGTATCTCAGAATGCATCGCGATGTTCGTATCGGCTGCAGCAGTGCGACCGACCGGCCCAGCGGATGCAGAGGCATCGACTCCCAGTTTTATCTTGTGGGCCATCAGCGACTCGAGGCCGCGGTCATTCATGAACAGCATGACTACATCAACAGCTTGACCGCCAATTTGCAGACCAAAGGTTCCCCCTCCCAGGCGATAGAACGCGGGCGCGCTCCATCCTTTACCGGTACGGCAGGTAACCACACCTTGCCCGTACTCGCCGCCGATGCCGAAGCCAGCCTTCATCATGGTCGGAATCACACCGACACATTGGGCGTGCGCAAGGATCTGCTGGGGCACTCCCCTGTCGGGAGCTGAAGTGATCTCATCGAGGATGGTGCCTGCCTTGTCGAGCCGCTCTCGGAGCTTTTCCCGGTCTCCTTCCGCAAAGCTGCACGTTGTAAGAAGGATCAAAAGAGAAGTGAGGGAGATTAGCTGTCTTTTCAAAGTACGCTCCTGGTTTAATATTCATCGTGTGCATTTGCATTGCCTTATCCAGCCATCAAGTACGAAAGGTAATGGCCTTACAGGCGAGGCAACGGCTTCGGTAAACCCTTGTGCGCGCGCGCATTTTCCGACTGCAGTTCCAAATATTCCGGCTGGCGATTCCGGTCAATCCTCTCAATAGCTTGGCGCATCGTCACTAGGCTGGCTTCGCCCACTTCTTTGCGCCACTGGCATCAGCAATCATCTTGAACAAAAGTACTCGAAATGAACTGCCGTGAGGCCCACTACCTTCGTTATCTGACCCATGACAGTAAATAAGGTGTGTAATTCGGGCGGAGATTGACTCGAAATTTCTTGAGACACCGAACAAAATGACGCCACGAAACGACATCACGGCCGATCCCCGGGCAGCCGATGTTTTCGAAGCGACGTCTGGCAAGAACACATCAATCGATAGCGGCGGATTGACATCCAATCGTCCGGCACGCTCCCGACGTTATACGCGCATCGCAATCTCGCTGCCGGTGGTGGTCCGCGACCAGTTTGGCGGACGCGAAGAAACGCGCACGCAGTTTGTGACCGTTCGCGGAGCCATAGTCGCCACGAACTCCATCCTTCGCGTGGGACATAAGTTGACTCTCCAGATCGCAAAGACTGGAAACGCGGCGGAATGCCACGTCGTCGGCATTGAACCCGTGGTCAAGGACGGGAATTCGGTGGAGGTTGAGTTTACTCGCGAGCAACAGGACTTCTGGCCCGTTCAGTTTCCGCAGGAAGATTTGAAAACCGATTCGGGCTCTTACAGATTCAAAACGCAGGCCTCGCCATCGTTCGGCACGCAATCGTCTGGACTCGGCGACTCATCGAAGCATCAAGTATCCCAGCCTCCGATTAGAGGCGCCAACGAGATTGTGAGCCTCGCCGATTCGATTGCAGGAGAAGCCTTTTCAAGCGCTCCCACCAGCACTTCTACAAGTACTTCTTTCAACGCGCCGGAAAAATTTACTTCCAGATCGGCACCTATTGATTCGGTAGCACAATTCCGCGCAGCCAATCGCGCTGCACATCGCCGAGAGCAACGAAGGAAAGCCTTTTATTCGGCTTTGTCGCTAGCGGCCTTGGCGGTCGCTGCAATCGGAGTGCGATATTGGATGCAGCATCGATCAGAGATTGCCCAAGTCAGTCTTCCCCAAGTGAGTATTCCGAGAGTCAGTCTCCCTCAGGTAAGACTATCCTCGATATCGCAAGTTTTGCCGAAGACGAAAAGCGCAGAAAAACCAAGTTCCACGACGAGCCATGATGAGGCGGAGGCGGACGGCACAACGCAAAAGGCGACTCCGAACACGGCTGAGGTCGCGCGCTCGACTCCATCGTCGCCAGCCCTCGAGTCGGCACCGCCACCGACACGCGCAGAGACAAACCCTGCAGAAGCGCAGGTAGCCGTCCGACATCAAACGGCGTCGGCATCTTTACCAAAACCAGTCGAAGACGTGGACGAGGAGCCCCTGGCGCTTCCTTTGACAGTGGACAACAGTTCGAATGCAACGAAACCGGACGTTCTAAATGCGGTAGTCGCACAAACCCCGATGAAGGCAGCTTTGCTGGCGCCTCAGCCAGTGCGAAAAGCAGTGCCAGCGAGATTGGTGTACTCGGCTCCCGCACAATATCCCTCAATGGCACGTCAAGTCCGCGCTGAAGGCGAAGTGATAATCACCCTCGACGTGGACACGTCAGGCAACGTTTCGGCAGCGCGGGCTGTTTCGGGACCGCCCATTCTTCGCTCGGCGGCGCTCGATGCAGTAAAGCGTTGGAAGTATCAGCCAGCTACGTTGGGCGATAAACCAGTCGTCAGCACCGAAGTTGTAAAGCTTCAGTTCAAATTGAAGTAGCTACACAACTCTTCTTTCCGAACCGCTTTGGTCCTCGTGAATGCCTCTGTGGTGCCACCGTCGTGGACCTGCTCGCTAACGTTGGCGCGCAATTCCTCCGTTTAGATCATGCGACCGATGCTTTGAGCGCTCGCGTATGATAGACGGCCATATAAAACCCCTCTGAGGGCGACGCCAATGAAAAATCGCCGGTTGTTTTTCATGCTTTTGCTCGCGTTTTTTACGCAATCGCTCGCACAAAAAACCAACACAGCGCACAAGGGAACAAAAGTTGTTCCGGCCCCAAGCTCAGTCTCTATTGGCGGCGAACCAGTTGTCGTATTAAAGCGTCCCCAGAGCACTGATCAAAGCAAGCCGCAGTTCCTGACAGCCACTGTGCTTCCCGGACGAGGAATGGCGGTGCTGCAAATCACAGCCTACGTGCCCGGAAAGGGCGAAGTTGAAGTCCTCGCCGCGCCCTCGCTCGGCGATGCCAAGGATCTGCTCGACAACCACGACGACAAGTTTGGCAATAAGATTTTCACTATTGGCGGCGCCTTCCTTGTGCCCTATGCCAATCGGATTCGCGGCAAGGTTTCATCCGACGGAAACGAGATCACCACCACGGTTGCTGGTCAGACAGTGCACTTGCCGGCGAACTGGAGCGGCAAAAACCCCGGAGCCGAGAAGCATTCGATGCATGGACTGATGCTTACCTCGAAATTTGAAAATGTTGGCCAGCACAGCGCTCCCGACGCTTCGACCGTTTCGGGAACCTTTCATGCTGGTGATTGGAGTGGGCATTGGCCATCCAGCACAGATGTAACCGTAAAAGTCGCGCTCACTAATCAAGCAGCCGAATTGACGATCACGGCCAAGAACGTCGGAAAGGAGCCGCTGCCGATGGGAATCGGATGGCATCCATACTTCGCGATTCCCGGCGGGGACCGCAAGCAAGCACGTCTACATTTGCCTGCAGAGAAAGTCGCGGGAATGAATAACTACGATGACGTCTTCCCCACTGGCGAAGTTCATCCGGTCACGATGGGAAACGGCAAATACAACTTCACGGCGCCGGAAGGCAAGCCGCTCGATGACATCTACCTGGACGACAATTTCCAGGATTTGAAGCGCGATGCAACCGGCAGTGCGACAACGGCGGTCATTGATCCTGCTTCGAAGTATGGAATTCGCATTCGGGCGTTGTCGCGAGAGATAAAGTCAATCCAGGTTTACTCGCCACCGGACAAGAGCTTCGTTGCCGTCGAGCCGCAGTTCAATCTTCCGGATCCCTATGGCAGCGAGTGGAAGAACAAACTGACGAGCATGGTCGTTCTCAAGCCGGGAGAGTCGACCACGTGGCGCGTGCGCTTGGAGTTATTCGCTCCGACGACATAGAACCCGAATCAGAAGAGCCGGAAATTCACTTCAACATCGATGGCAACTGCCACCGGCTTACCCTCTTTGCGAGCCGGTTCGAAGCGCCACTGCTTTACTGCTTCGATGGCTTTTTCATCGAGACCCATGCCTAACGAGCGCACAACGCGCAGCTCGTGAGCCCTGCCGTCCGGTGCCACGACCAGCGACAGCACCACCGTGCCCTGATACTTTGCCTCGCGAGCCTCGGGCGAGTACTCAGGATCGGGCTTGTAGATCGCCCGGGGAGCGCTTACTCCACCTCCCACTGTATATACTCCGCCACCGTAGCCTGCACCCCAGCCTGCCCCAAGCCCTCCCCCGATTCCGCTGCCGATGCCGAGACCAGCACCCCCACCAATCGATGCACCGTATCCAATCCCATTCGATGGAGGTCCCGCAACCGCAGATCTCGGATTTCCCAAATTGGGCAACCGCTTATCGGGAGAATTTACTTGCAGAGGTACGACCACAGTAGCCTCAGCAATCAATTTCGCATGATCATTCCGAATCACAACCTCGGCTGGGGCAAATTGCTCCAGAGATTTCTTCGGAAGGTGTCCTTGCGACGCTTGCAGTTTGTCATGATCGCCACCACCACCCCCTCCTCCCGCGGACTTGGTCGCATTATCGAGAGCCAAATAGTCCGAAACGGGAGGTTCTATAAGCGTGAGAGTCTGCACTCTCCGCTCATGATGCTGATCGACCCAAAAGCCCGAAGTAATAATCAGGGTCAACGCTACTGCGTGTGCCAGTACGGAGAGTGCAAAATTCGATCGGTGCAGGGCATAGCTGCTTGCATCTTCTGCGAAAAGTGTTGGAAATATGCGTTCTTTAGCGGAATTGGCTGGCGGCTGCGGGAACGATCGACCGGCAATGACCGCCGAGGCCATCACCTCACGCCCGCTCAACGGTGAGCTTGCGAGAGCGCTCTCCATCAATCTGACTCTTAGTTGCGACCGAAAATCGGGCCGTGGCAGAGTACGCAAATCCGCTGCTACGCCCAAGAGTTCAGCCACCGTTGCATCGACGTTGGAAATCGCGGCATCAGGCTCGGCGAACAGAACATCGATCCCGAAATCAAGCTGTTGGATAAGTGCCGGACTAAACATATCTACCCCTCATATGACTGCGCAAAGTCTGCAATGCGCGGAACTGAAGTTGCTTGACGGCCCCTTCGCTTCGTCCAAGTTCCTGCGCGATCTCGCGTATGCTGCGCTGATCGACGAAGCGGCGGATGATGACCTGCCGTTGATCTGCCGGCAAAGCCTCGACAAGCTGGAACAACATCGCACGCTGCTCGACGACAGCTGCAATTGCAGCCTCTTCTACTTCGTCGCCAGGAACTTCTAGCCGTTTACCCAGCCGCTCCCAACGATCTGCCAAAACTCTCGCTGCGATGCCAAGCAACCAGGCAGCGAAGGGTTTACCCTGCCACTCGAACCGCTGAATACTGGCAAGCGCCTGATGAAAGATTTCAGCCGTCAGGTCCTGCGCTTCTTCGCGATCACGAACGCGGTAAGCGACAAAGGCATATACGCGTTCGAAATTGCTCTCATAGAGCTCAGCAAAGCGGAGCGGATCGCGTTGCGCGGCCTCAATCAAAAGCCGTTCGTCGGTTTCAAACTCCAGAGCCCTCACTGGCGTCTCCCTAGGGGACTGTGTCTTCATTGGAGTAATCCGTACAAACGGCAGAAAGGTTACGGTTAGGGTCGCAATTATTTCATCAGTATCAGCGCAGAGCGGGAAATTGCGTCCGCAGGCTCGGCCTTTAAGCCCAGCAACTTAGAAGCGCAGAAGCTCTCTTGAGTTCCCGTCTTGCTACGATAGAAATATGGACTTAACCGTTTACACGGCGTTCTGGTGTCGGGACTGTCGTGAGGCCAAGAACTTTCTCAAGAAACACAATATTCCCTTTAATGAAGTCGACATCGAGTGCACGCCGGGCGCAGTGGACGAACTTATACGGAACGTAGGCAAACGTGCGATACCGCAGTTCGTCATCAATGGCAAATGGGTACAGCCCTACCGACCTGGAGAAGGTTTCCTTTACGAAGAAATGAGCGCTCTGCTAGGCGTCCAGGAGTGAAACTCCAGCCGATGCAACATCGTAGACACGCAGCATGCTGCGTTTTTACCACGCCGTGGGCAACTCGGTGATTGTCCACATGAAGCCATTAACCGCCATCGCTGAAAATGTCGCCTCCGTTCAAGAACGAATCGTAGTAACAGCACGCCGTTCCGGGCGTAGGAGTGCCGAAATAATCTTAATGGCGGTTACGAAGACTCAGCCGGTCGAAAGCATCTTCGCGGCTTATGAGGCCGGCATTCGCAGCTTTGGCGAAAACCGAGTACAGGAGTTTGCGTCGAAGAGTGAGCAGTTGGGAGAACTAAAGGATGCGGAATTCGCGCTTGTGGGACGGCTTCAATCCAATAAGGCGGGTAAGGCTATTGATCTCTTCTCAGTAATACACTCCGTTGACTCTTTGCGGCTAGCCGAGCGAATTAGCACACTTGTAGTCGCCTCCAGCCGCGCACCAATGCCGATCGCGATTGAGATCAACTCCGGAGATCCCGCCAAAGCGGGATTAACTCCAGACTCTCCCGAGTTAGAAGAACTATTGCGTGCAGCGCAGCGACTGCCGGGTATAAGCATCCAAGGCCTGATGACTATTCCTCCCCTCAGCGAGGATCCCCAAAGAGCCCGTCCATACTTTCGACAATTGCGCGAATTGCGCGACGACATCGCGAAACGGAAATTGCCCGCAATCAAAATGGACCTGCTTTCCATAGGTATGTCTCACGATTTCGAAGTCGCCATTGAAGAGGGTTCCACATGCGTCCGCATTGGCACGGCGATCTTCGGCGAGCGGAACTGAACGCAGATGGTCAGAATCCAGCAATCGGGAGAATCGGTCACCTTCGCGGTGAAAGTTCGCCCGAGGGCAAAACAAGATCGAATCTCCGGCGTGCTCGGGGATGCGCTCAAACTCGAAATTTCTGCTCCTCCCGTCGAAGGCAAAGCAAACGATGCCTGCATCAACTTTTTTTCGAATTTTCTTAAAATGCCGCGCTCCTCCGTTACCATTGCCGCCGGCCTCAGCAGTCGCAACAAAGTCATTCGCATTACCGGAGTCAAGACGTCCGCCATCGAACGGGCGTTCGCAATTGCACTCGAAGCACAGAAGGTACACTGAGAGGAACCGCGCCGTTTGATCTCGCCCACAACTTCATCATCCGATTACCCGATGGCTCAGCGGTTAAGAGACATCAAGGCTGGCTTCGAACGACCATTTTGGGTGGCGAACATCACGGAGCTGTTTGAGCGGCTTTCCTACTACGCCGCATTCGCTTCGCTGGCTCGCTACCTGCACGAAACTCTCAGGTTCCCGGTGCAACAAGCCAGCAGCCTGACTGGACTGTTCGGCGGATTGGTCTGGTTTTTGGCTGCCTTTGGTGGCGCGGTCGCAGATCGGCTGGGATTTCGTCGCGCGCTCTCCGTGGCTTATCTCATTTTGAGCTGCTCGTATTTCCTGCTTGGGTCACTCGGAGCTTCTTGGATTGCGCCCCTCCGGGAACACATCCCTCTCGTGGGTCTCGTGACGTTCGTACTCATGCTTCCCGCATTGGGCATCGCTCTGGTCAAGCCCTCGGTAGTAGGCACGACTGCGCGAGCTTCGAAAGAGAACGTACGCTCGATTGGATACTCGATTTACTACACTTTAGTGAACATTGGCGGTGCCGCAGGACCATACGTAGCGTCCTGGGTCCATCAGCGCGTAAGCGTCGAGAACGTCTTTCGGGTTGCGGCGCTGAGCGTTTTCCTGATGTTCTTCGCAGTATTGATCTTCTTCCGCGAACCCCGGCGAACCGGCGAGGTTCAGACTGCCAGTCTGGGGGAAGCGCTGAAAAATTTTGGGACTGTCGTATCCAACCGGCGCTTCATGCTTTTTCTGCTTATCTTTTCCGGTTACTGGATCGTCTACTGGCAAGAGTTCATCATTCTGCCGCTCTATGTTCACGATTACATCAATCCAAGAACCGACACGGAATTGATGTTAATCACGGGGCCGCTCGTAGTAATCGCTTTCACCATGGTGGTAAGTATCCTCACGCAAAAGATTCCTGCTTTCCAGGCGATCATCCTTGGAACTCTCATATCCGGAGTCGCCTGGATCGTGCTCGTATTCTTCCCGTCTGTTCCCGGCGCGTATTTCACGCTCGTTGTTGTTGCTTTGGGCGAAATCACGCAGTCGCCGCGCTACTACGAATACATCTCCCGGCTCGCTCCGCCAGGACAGCAAGGCACATACATGGGTTTCGCCTTCCTCCCCATCGGGATTGGCTCTTTTGCAGCCGGCGTATTTGGAGGAAAGTTCATACATTACTTCGGCGAAGTCACCCATCAGCCCCAAGGAATCTGGTGGGCAGTCACCGGAGTCGGCGTTCTGACTGCCTTATTGTTATGGGTTTACGACAGAATGTTGGCTCGTAACATTACTTCGTCAGTGGGAGCCTAAGTCTTGCGAAATTATCTGCTGCTCTGAATTCGCTATTCAGGCAACAGCAGCATCACCGCCTGCTATCCCACAGAGTACGAATCGTTGAGCAGGAAGGCGCTTCAGGTGTACTCATGGGCAAAGTCCAAGGGAAAACGGGCCCCCTCAACGCTTCATTCCACCGCTCTCTTCCACTTGGAGGCGTAGTTTGCCTGCTTTTGCTCGGACAGGGATTCGCGCAGCTATCAGCTGACACCAGAAGCAGTAGCGCTGCCGATCAGCAGCTTCGCACTTCCAGTCCATTCGCAACGCCCTGGTTACTTAGGCAGGCTGAGCAGCCGCAAGTCGACATCAGGGGTTCGGCCGCAGCCACGAAAGTCAGTGAGCCACTGCCGAAGACCAAGTACACGTTGGAGCCGGATCCATTCAATTTCGATCTACACGAAAGTGCACCCCGCGACGAAGCTCAAACGCCCGATCCGCAGGCTTCCCATGTCGACACGGCACAACGACTAGCCTCATTGCCACCGTCCGCATTCGATACGCGCAAAGCCGATGCTAAAGCGAAGGAAGCCAAATACGACATCAATCGTATCGGCGACCGTGGAGTTGGGAAGAAACTCAATTTCTATTCAATCGAAAAGGAAGAAGCGCTGGGGAGAGAACTGGCGCAACAAGTTGAACATCAAGCCAAGCTCCTGACTGATTCGGTAATCACAGAATATGTCAACCGCATAGGCCAAACTCTGGTTCGTCATTCTGACGCGAAGGTGCCTTTCACGATCAAAGTTGTTGACGATGAGCAGGTAAACGCCTTCGCTCTTCCCGGCGGGTTCTTTTACGTAAACACCGGAGTCCTGCTTGCCGCCGACACCGAAGCCGAACTAGCAGGTGTGATGGCTCACGAGATCGCCCACGTGGCTGCACGTCATACTACGCGCAACGCGACCAAGCAGGACATCTGGAATATTGCTTCCATCCCCTTGATTTTCGTGGGCGGCCCGGTAGGAGCTGCGATTCGGCAAGCATCGGGTTTTATGGTGCCAATGTCGTTTCTCAAATTCAGCCGGGACTCTGAGCGCGAAGCCGACTTCCTTGGTTTGGAATATGAGTACGCGGCCGGCTACGATCCAACGGCTTTCGTGGATTTTTTCGAGAAGCTCGAGGCACAGCAGAAGCGGAAGTCGGGATTCATTGTCCGGGCTTTCTCGACGCATCCGATGAACGATGACCGCATCCGCCGCGCGGAAGAGGAACTTGACATGCTTCCTGCGCGCGATGATTACATTGTCACCACCAGCGAGTTCGAGCGGGTGAAGTCCCGGCTCATTACGCTGAATCACGGCCGAGCGCTTGATACTGGAAAATCAGGGCAGCCCACGCTGCGCAAGCACACAGTCGAGGATGAGCATCCGCCAATCCTGCGCAGATAACCCAATCCCTTGCCTGGCAGGATGTTCTCTGGACCGGGCATTGGTGTCAGAGTAGGTTAGCGCGCTGCTCATGAGCAAACCTGACGGCAGAGCCTTTCCCGCTTACAATGTATGCAGAGTCAAGAAGGATCTAAGAATGGTTCATCCCGGCCGCAAATTTGTTGCGGTATTCGCAGTTACTTTCGCACTTCTCTCGACGAGTGCCTTCACCGAAGACAAGATTTCACACGTCGAATTCCTGGTCGTACGCAGCTATAACGGAAAGCCTGTGCGCAACGCAAGCGTAGTTGTGCATCCTGTCAATAAAGAAGGAAAACAATCCAAAACAGGGACGGAATTGAAGACCGACAGCGACGGGAAAGCCACGCTGAATTACGTCCCTTACGGGAAAATGCGCATTCAAGCGATAGCCCCTGGATTGCAGACCTATGGTGATGACATCCAGATCAATCAGCCGGAGCACCAGATCACGATCAAGATGAATCGGCCGCAAGAGCAGTACAGTATTTACAAATAGATATTCATTTTTAACACTGACCAAAATGAAACGCATCTTCCCGCTTCTCTCTATAATTTTGCTGGCCATCACGACCTCCGCGCAGTTCCTGGACAAAGAGGTCCCTGCCTATCATCCTTTGCCACCGGCAAAGGGCGAAAAGCTGACTCCGATTGCGTCCGGCGCGCAGTTGGATCAAATGAACCTTGAATACGACTTCCAGCGTCGTGCCTATGAAGCAGCGGCCAAGGTGCCTCGTGTTCTTCATCAGCTTCCCTGCTATTGCTTCTGCGACCGGTCCGCCGGGCACACGAGCCTGCACACTTGCTTTGAAGGTGATCACGGTTCCCATTGCTCCACGTGCATGCAGGAAGCGTTTTACGCCTACCAGATGACGAAAAAGGGGAAGACAGCGAAGGAGATTCGGGAAGGCATCATGCGCGGCGATTACAAGACCATCGACTTGCGTACGATGAGCGGGCCTCTAGCCTAGGAAATTTGACGTAGGTCGAGAACTCCGCGTATAAGAACAAGCTTGTGCCGAACAGTCCTGTTTGGCATGCGCTGCCGTGTTCACAGATGGGTCGATTTCCACAGCCGACACTCTCAGTGCATAAATGCTGGCCGAGAAGTTATGCCGTCGGATGGACAACAGGGTGACAGAAAAATCTAAGAATTCCGGACCTAAATCTAAGACAGAAAAGCCAGTTGGACGCCAAGCTGGCCACGTTATTCAAATGCAGAAGGCTTCCACCAGTAAAACTCCGCCGCCTCCCGATCCAAAATATACACAGGCTGTGCAAAACTATGAAGCCGGGCTGAAGGCGATGCAGGAGCGCAAGTTTGATAAGGCGAAGGGTCTGCTGGAGAAGGTGCTCGCCGGTTCCAGCCGGGAGCTTGCCGACCGTGCCCGCGTCCATCTCAATACCTGTAACCAGCAACTCTCGCGAGGGGCTACGTCGTTCAAAACTTTGGGGGAACACTATGATTACGCCGTCTCCCTCATCAATGGTGGACAATTCGACCAAGCGCGAGATCACATGGAAAAGATTCTCAAGCAAAACCCCAAAGCGGACTTCGCGTACTACGGCTTGGCTTTGCTGGACTGCTTGACCAACCGCTCTGAGGATTGCCTTCGTAACCTCAACGATGCCATCAAGCTGAACAGTTCCAACCGCTTTCAAGCACGGAACGATCCGGATTTCAAAAATATGGCAGACGATCCTCGCTTTACCGAGCTTCTTTATCCGGAAGTTCCGCCAGAGCCGGGACGCTGATTTGCCCAGCTTAGTTCTCGACTGGTAATCCTTCCCAGACCCGCACCTTGGGGCTTGAATTAGGATTGAGGAGTGGCGCCCTCGAGCATCAGCAAGCGCGGATCTTCTACGGAAGCCATCTCTGCCCCGGACCGAAACAAGGGCAGGATGCAGGCCGGGGTGCGACCGCTGCGTGTCGTCGCAATCGGTGGGGGAACCGGACTTTCTACGCTCTTGAGAGGACTCAAGAAGTATGCTCCGCATTCAAGCCTTATGGATGTTCCGCGGTCAGCAACAGCTGACCCTGCACCCGCAATCGGAGACCTTACCGCAGTAGTGACGGTGACAGACGACGGCGGCTCCAGCGGCCGGCTGCGCAAAGAGTTCAACATTCTTCCGCCAGGAGACATTCGCAATTGTCTGGTAGCGTTATCCGAAGATGAAGCGCTGCTCTCGCGGATATTTCAGTACCGATTTGAAACCGGAGGTGGACTTGAAGGCCATAACTTTGGGAATCTCTTCGTTACCGCTCTCACCGCAGTGACGGGGGACTTTGCCGAAGCCGTGCGGGAGTCATCGAAGATCCTTGCCACAAGAGGCACGATCTTTCCCTCAACCGTATCGAATGTGCAGCTCGAGGCGCTGATGAATGACGGTTCGACGGTATTCGGTGAGACCAAGATCACAGCGAGCCGTTTACGCATCGTTCGTCTGCGTATGGTCCCGGAAGACGCAAAGCCGCTGCCAGAGACGCTGGAAGCGATCGCCAAGGCCGACATGATCACAATTGGGCCGGGCTCATTGTTCACCAGCCTCGTACCAAACCTGCTGGTGCATGGAATACCAGAAGCCATCGCAGCTTCGCGAGCAATCAAGGTTTATGTGTGCAACCTCATGACCCAGGCGAATGAGAGCCTCGGTTTGACCGCCGCCGATCACATTCGCAAGCTCTATGAGCACGCCGGAGCCCCGATCTTCGACTACGCAGTTGTGAATACGGCCCCCATCAGTGAGTCTTTGCAAGCCAAGTATGCCTTGGAAGGCGCAAGCCGGATCGTGGTAGATCAAGAAAGAATTGAGGGGCTTGGCGTGCAGTGCATTGAGGGTAACCTTGTCGATGAGGGCGACGTTGTACGGCACGCTACCGACAGAGTTGCGGTAGAGTTGCTGGCTCTGGCGTCAAATGCACAGACTGCGTAAACTTCAACGCAAATTCAGATGAGAACACTCTTCGCGTTTCTTGCCCTGGTTCTGTCTTCACATTACACCTTCGCCGCGGTGGACACGGCTCTTCAAGCGAAGATCGAAGCTTTGGCGGCTCAGCATCATGGAAAACTGACGCTTTATGCCTCGAATTTGAAGACAGGCGCCACAGTCGCAATTGAGTCCGATAAGCCTGTTGCAACAGCATCCGTAATTAAGCTTCCCATTTTGGTTGAGGCGATGGGGCAGGTGAAGGCCGGGAAACGCAGGCTTTCGGAGAAGATCACCTTACAGAAGGACGATATCGTTCAAGGCTCCGGAATCCTGCAATTCTTCGACATTCCGTTAGTCATCACGCTGAAGGACGCGCTCACGTTCATGATCGTCGAGAGCGACAACACAGCCACGAATCTGGTGATGGATCAGATCGGCATGAAGAATGTGAACGACCGCATCGCCTCCATGGGGCTGAAAGATACGTATCTGTACAAGAAAGTCTTCAAGCCCACGGTTGGTCCAATGCCGGCGGACCAAAAAAGGTTTGGCCTAGGCAAGACGACGGCGAAAGAAATGGCTAAAGTGATGGAGAGCATCGTGCGCTGCGACTTGAAGGACCAGGAGCTCTGTGACGACATGCTTTACATGCTCCGCAACCAGCAATATCGCAATCTAGTGCCGCATTACATTGAGACGTCGGATACGTCGGAAGGCCTGTCGCTAATCGCCAACAAAACCGGATCGCTCGATGAAGTTCGCAACGACGTGGCCGTAGTTTATTCCAAAAATGGGCCGATTCTTATCTCGGCTTTTACCTATGACAATCAGGACAAGAGCTGGAATAACGAGAATGCTGCGGAACTGCTGATAGCTCACATCGCCAAGCTGATCTTGGAGACATGGTCGCCGCTGGGGCTCGCAAAAGAGATTCCGCCCGCAACTTCAGCTCCTTAAGTGGGTTAAGTCAGCACGAGGCTGGCGTGTGCGGCAAGGTTCAAAACGTCGTATCATGTGCCGGATAAGCAGTTGGTCTTCATCCAAAGGTGGCTTCCATGCGCGGTCTGATTCCTTCCCTTCTGCTGTGCACGTCCTTGGCATTTTCCCAAACTTCGGCGAATGAAACTGCTGCTCAAAAGACACTCACAGTTCCCGCAGGACAGAAGCTGCTAATGCAGCTCAAGAGCGGCATAAACACCAAGACTGCGAAGCCCGGCGATGGCGTGTATATGGAAACCAGCTTCCCGGTCAGCATCGACAACACAATGGCAATACCCGCGGGTACGTACGTCCAAGGTGTAATCGACAACGTAAAGCGCTCAGGCCGCATTAAGGGACGCGCCGAGGTTCTCTTTCACTTCACTACTTTGATTTTCCCCAGCGGCTACACAGTCTCGGTTCCCGGATCGGTAAACGACGTTCCTGGCGCTGACAACGGCCGAGTTATCAACAAGGAAGGCAGCGTACAGGCTGACGGAACTAAGGGCAAAGATACCGGCACAATAGCCGGGCCTACGGCTGAGGGTGCCATCATCGGGGCACTGGCGCGAGGGGGAAAGGGAGCGCTCATCGGCAGCGGCATCGGTGGGGCGGTAGGACTAGCCGAGGTTCTGTTTACTCGCGGCAATGAGATCAATTATCCGGCAGGCACTGCGGTTGAGATGATTTTGCAGCGTCCTATCACGCTCGATCAGCAACGTATCACTGAGGCCAGATCTGAGATGCTTCCGAGGCCGGGTCCCACCAGGTTGGAGAAGCCTCGGCTAACACCAGAGCCATCTCCTCGCTAATCTGCGGAAAATGACTTCGCGTCTGACGCGACGATCATTGCATTCCGAAGAGCGCGTTTACGTGAGCAGTCACCTTGATCTTGCTCGCCTGAAAGTCCTCCGTTGGAGCCGGCGCCTTCGCCTCCATTGTTGTCATTGCCATCCGAGCATAGGGCACAACCGGAATAGCCTGTTGAGTATCCACCGATCCCGACAGCAAGACACCTAATTGCTTTCCGCTCGCTTTAGCCAGAGTGTCAGCATAGGTCCTCGCACGCGCATAGGCTTTATCAATAGCTTTCTGCTTGGCCGCATCGATCTCCTCGAGGTCGTAACTCATATTCTGCCCGGTGATTCCACCAAGACCGGCCAATGCTTCGGTGACAGGACCAATCTTGCTGAAGTCCTTCAGCTTGATCGTCACGTTCGTGCCAACCCGATATGCGATCACCTTCTGCTTCGGATTTTTGTAGTCAAACACGGGATACAGGCTGTAGCGGGAGAGCTCTACAGTTTTGGGATCAACACCAGCGCCGCGCAGTGCTTGGCGCATTTCGTCGGCCAGGCGGCTGGCGCTATTAAACGCCGCTTGTGATGTGTTCTCCTGGGCTGAGAGCGAGCAGGCGATCACGGCAGTATCCGGAGCAGACTCGAATTCGCCATCCGCACCGACTGAAATCGAATTCGGGAGGAATCCCCGGGGTTCCTGGGCAAGAGCAGCAAAGCTCACAAGCAACACGCGGACTATCGCAAATTTCAAAACGGCCTCCTCTTGATCGGGACTCAATCTTAGAACGGTTGACGATCACCCGCTTGCAGGAGCTTCCCTTACACTGTGGGAGTGACAGATCTACCGCGGGCGCATGGTTTCGAAGTGATAGGCCACGCTGCGCCTTGTGTGGTTCGGCGCGCACAGGGCTATTCTGGGCAGCGCGCGGTGGCCATCCTCAGTCATGGTTGCGAAGAGAGGGCTTTTCCCGGCTCGGCATTCGCAGTCGCTCGGAACGGCAATACAATCCTTCAGGGAGCGGTCGGAGGGTTTACGTACGACGGGAGCTCTGAGGATGTGACGCTTTCGACAATCTTTGACATCGCCTCTGTTACTAAAGCCGTCGCCACCAGCTCGATGGCTATGCTGCTCTGTGAACGCCGCCAGCTCACTTTGCAGCAGCCAGTGATCGACATCCTTCCGGAATTCGAACAGAAAGATTCGCGGCGCAAGCTTGTGACGCTCGAGATGTTGCTTGCGCATTCTTCTGGATTACCCGCCTACATAAAGCTGTTTCAGCAGGCAAGAGATCGTGCTTCCTTGTTGCGGTTGGCGTTTCAGGTTCCGTTGGAACGAGATCCAGGAACTCGCGCCGACTACAGCGACATAGGATTCATACTTCTCAGCGAGTTGCTGGAACGAGTTACCGGCGAAGGCTTGGATTCTTTCTGCGCACGGGAGATATTCGTTCCCCTAAAAATGCGTTCAACCGTCTTTGGCCCGAAGCCAGAACTACGAAGCGCCATTCCACCGACGCGCAACGATCAGGATTTCCGGCATCGCGTTATTCAAGGCGAGGTTCATGACGAGAACGCAAGCGTCATGGGCGGCGTTTCCGGTCATGCTGGGTTGTTCTCGAACACCACCGATCTAATGCTCTTCTCGGCCAGCATGTTGGGATTTGGAACACAATTATTTCGTCCCGCAACAATCGAGCTGTTTACTCGACGGCAAACTCTACCTGCCGGAACGTCGCGCGCACTAGGCTGGGACACTCCATCCAATCCATCGCAATCCGGCAAATATTTTTCTCCGCGTTCCTTCGGACATCTCGGCTATACAGGAACATCGCTTTGGATCGATGCTGAACGCAATCTCGCCATCGCTTTGCTGACCAATCGCACTTGGCCGGACAACGAGTCTCAACTCATCAAGATGATTCGGCCGGCGTTTCACGACGCGGTCATGGAGGAAGTTCTGAAGATTTCGTGATTTATCCCCTTTTGTGATTTGCAGAATCTTCAATCGCGAAATCGCAAAATCACTCAATCGCAGAATCAGCGCCGCGCCACTTGCCTTACACTCTAGCTACAGCTCATGCCCGCATTAACAACTGAATCCGCGCTTCAATCAATGATCACGGAGCAGCAAAACACGGCATCCCAGGCGCTTGACAGCAAATCAGCGCTCGAGATTGCAACCACCATCAACAACGAGGACTCAAAGGTTGCGGGAGCGGTAGGCAAAGCCCTACCCCAAATCGCCCAGGCGATTGATGCGGTTGCGGACGCTTTGGCTCGCGGAGGGCGATTGATTTACGTCGGCGCAGGAACTAGCGGCCGAATTGCGGCTCTCGATGCCGCTGAGTGTCCGCCAACGTTCAGCACCGATCCCAAGCAGGTCCAGTTCGTAATTGCTGGAGGGGAGAAAGCACTCGGACGAGCGGTGGAAGCCAATGAAGACTCAACAAGCCTGGGGCAGCACGACATTGCGAAATTGAAACCATCCAAGAAAGACGTAGTGGTGGGAATCGCCGCAAGCGGGCGCACGCCTTATACCGTCGCAGCTGTAGAGTACGCAAAGAAGAAGGGTGCGAAAACGGTTGGTGTTTCTTGCAATGCCGGCTCCCCACTTTCTCAAGTTGCCGACATCGCGATCGCAGCCGAAGTTGGACCTGAGGTCATTTCCGGTTCTACGCGGATGAAAGCTGGAACAGCCCAGAAGATGGTGCTCAATATGATCACCACAGGCGCAATGACGAGGCTCGGTTATGTTTATGGGAACTTGATGGTGAACGTCTCTCCGAAGAACGAAAAACTCGTCGAGCGGGCTATCACGATTCTCAGCAAGGCGGCTGATACAGACCGCGAGCGCGCAAAGGAGGCTTTGCTCAAAGCAGGCAAGAGCGTCCCTGTGGCATTGATTATGCTGAAAAGTGGAGCAAGTCTAGCGAAAGCGAAGGGCATGCTGAAGACCAATGGCGGCAATGTGAGACGAGCAATCGAATCCTCCGGAAGTGCTAAGCCTTCCGGCACGAGATAATCATTCGAATCAGGTTAACCTCGGATGTGCGACCAGTCCTCTGCGGTTAGAATCTAAACACCAACATTCTTCGCGCTGCTCCTTGCGAGCGGATTGCGGCCATTTAAACGCAAATAAACGGGTCCTGATGATTCCCCTATATGCAGGAACCACGACGCAAGGACGTAGTCTCCGAAGTCCCCAGGTATTCAACCAAAATGGATAAATTTGTCATTCGAGGCGGCAATCCCCTAGTCGGAACGGTTCGTGTCAGCGGCGCAAAGAACGCCGCATTGCCGGCAATGGCCGCTGCAATTCTTACAGAAGAACCAGTCATTCTGGAGGCCATCCCGGACGTTCGCGATATTCAAACCGAACGCAAGCTGCTCGAATCAATGGGCGCTGAAGTCGAGTTGGGATACGGTCGGGCGCATCATCGCACCAGCATCTGCTGCCGCAATCTGAGCAGTCCGGAAGCCAAATACGAGCTGGTAAAAACTATGCGTGCCTCGACTCTCGTGTTGGGTCCGCTCGTCGCCCGGATGGGAGTTGCCCGCGTATCTCTGCCCGGTGGCTGCGCTATCGGCGCACGTCCGATCGATCTTCACATCAAAGGCCTTGAGAAGATGGGTGCGCAGATCACGCAGGAGCATGGCTACATCGAAGCGAAGACTGATCGCTTGAAAGGCGCGCACATCGTTTTCGAAAAGATCACTGTCACCGGCACTGAGGATCTACTGATGGCAGCTACTCTTGCCGACGGCGAAACGATCATGGAGAATTGCGCCCGTGAACCTGAGGTCGCAGATCTCGCCGCGCTCCTAAATAAGATGGGTGCAAACATTGAAGGCGCTGGAAGCTCTACGATTCGCGTGAAAGGCGTGGACAAGCTGGGCGGCGCAAAGCACCGCATTATTCCGGACCGCATCGAGGCGGGAACATTCGTTGTAGCCGGTGCGATTACCGGCGGTGATCTCATAGTCGCGGGCTGCGAGCCCGCCCACATGAGTGCGCTGCTATCGAAGCTTCAGGAATGTGGAGTAAAAATCCGAACCGGCGAAGACTCTGTTCGCGTGCAAGCCGATGGCGATCTTCGTGGCGCTGACATTGTGACTGAAGAACATCCCGGTTTTCCCACAGACATGCAGGCGCAATACATGGCTCTGGCAACACAAGCGGAAGGTACTTCGATTGTGACCGAGAACATCTTCGAGAATCGCTTCATGCACGCGCAGGAACTGGTGCGCATGGGCGCAAATATCAAGATCGAAGGACGCCGCGCGATCGTTCGCGGTAAGACTCCGCTAAGCGCAGCCGCAGTGCTCGCCTCCGATCTCCGCGCATCCGCCTCTCTGGTACTCGCAGCGCTGGTAGCCGACGGAGAAACGATCATCGACCGCGTTTACCACATTGACCGTGGATACGAGCGTATTGAAGAAAAATTGCGCGGCGTAGGCGCTCAGATGAAACGCATCGGCGAAATGCTACCCAACAAGAAGAGCGGCCAGCTCACCGGCGCGACAGCGTAATACAAACGCAGCATGCTGCGTCTTTACCTGGCATCAGCTTCAACCTGCAGCCTCATTTCAGCCTCGTCTTCCGCTCGCAGTACTGTCGCAACCGATACCAAAACCAGACTGGCCGCGGCAATCATCAAGATTGGCAGGCTTTCTCGCAGGAACAGTGCTCCTTCCGCCATCGCAACCATGGGCACGACCAGATTGATCGTCGAAAGCTGATAGGCCTGCATTTTGCGCAACAGCCAGTAATAGAGAGAGAACGTAATCACCGAGCCAAAAATCGTCAGGAAGGCCAGGGCGAGAACGCTGGTCGAATTCCAGTCCGATTCCCGCCTGGTTTCCGTCAGGAGACTAGCAATACACAATATGCCGGCACCTACGCAGAATTGAACTGCGGTTCCCAAAAGAGGACTCACTTCGCCAATCTCGCGCTTCGCGAAGACCGCGGCCCACGAACTGCTAATCACCGCCGCAATTACCGCGCCTCCTCCCAGCAGGAGATATTTCGAGACGGAAAGCTCTGTGTAGAACAACGTTGCCATTCCACCTAACCCCAGCAGCATGGCAAACACCGCGCCGCGAGGAACACGCGTGCGCGTCATTACTGGCGTAAACAGCGCAACGAACAGAGGACAGGTAGAAAAGATGACAGCCGTCATTGAGGAGCTAATGCGGTACTCTGCCCAAAACAGCAGTCCATAAGGCAGCCCCATCATTGTGATCCCGAGAATGACGAGCGCCCGCCATTCCCGTAGGCTCATGCGAAATACTCTGGCTCGCGTGATTGCGGCTATTAGCAGGATGATTGCCGCGAGAAAGAATCGAATTGCGGCTGCGCGCAACGGTGGTACATCGCGCACAAGCAAACGGATTGCGCCCCAGGTGCTGCCCCATATAAGACAAATCAGGGCGTAGGAGAGATAGTGCTTGCGCGTCAGTTTGGCCATAGCAGCCGGCTCGGTTCGAAACGGGACTATAAAGCATAAGAGGAGACTCGCGTCTCCTCTTAGCACTTCAGTTTGAAGCTCTCAGTGCCTTCCCCCGCCGCCACCACCACGGTTACGATCACCTCCGCGCCCACGTCCATGATGACGTCGCCCACGGCCAGCTGGACGGCCACCTTCACGACGTGCTCCCTGGCGCTCTCCCCCTGCTCCAGCATGCGCAGGCTCGCCTTCGGCGCGATTGAAGTTAGGCTCGTTTTGATCCTCGGCGAAGTCAGCACCGCCTTCGATGGTGATGCTTTCGCCTCCATTGGGACTCACTGCCTCATGACGCTCCCCGGCCCCGTCTCCCTCTGAACCGGGTGTTCCGGCTTGAGCTCCCATTTTGGCACGCTGCTCCCGCAAGATCGCCTTCCGAGAGAGCTTGATGCGATTGCCTTCAATGGCCAAGACTTTCACCAGAATTTGGTCGCCCTCGTGAAGCTCATCACGTACGTCCTTGATGCGGTGTTCTGCAATTTCGCTGATGTGCAGCAAGCCGTCGGTTCCGGGGAAGATTTCGACGAATGCTCCGAAATCGGCGAGACGAACGACTTTCCCAAGATACGTCTTTCCCACTTCGGGCGAAGCCGTGATGTCGCCGATGATCTGCAGTGCCTTGCTCATCATTGCTGCATCACTGGAAGCTACATTCACCTTGCCGGAATCCTCAACATCGATCTTTACGCCAGTTTGCTCGACGATTCCACGGATCACCTTGCCTCCGGGACCGATCAGGTCGCGAATCTTGTCTACTGGAATCTGCAGCGTATGGATGCGCGGAGCAAACTTCGACACCGCGCTGCGCGTCTCTGGCAGCGCTTCCTGCATCTTGTCGAGGATGAATAAGCGTCCTTGACGCGCCTGTTCGAGCGCTTCACGCATGATCTGTCCGGTGATACCGGCGATCTTGATATCCATCTGCAGAGCCGTGATTCCCTGCCTGGTTCCAGCAACTTTGAAGTCCATGTCGCCGTAGTGATCTTCTGCACCGGCAATGTCAGTCAGGATGGAGTAATCGTCACCCTCTTTCACCAAGCCCATCGCTACTCCGGCAACCGGGGCCTTGATCGGCACTCCAGCATCCATAAGCGACAAGGCGGCGCCACAGACCGATGCCATTGAGGAGGAACCGTTCGATTCGAGAATGTCGGAGACGATGCGCATCGTGTACGGCCAGGTGTCAGCGTCTGGCAGCACGGCAGTAATCGCGCGCTCTGCCAGTGCGCCATGTCCAATTTCTCGACGTCCCACACCGGTCATTCGGCCAGTCTCGCCCACCGAGAACGGTGGGAAGTTGTAGTGCAGCATGAAGTTCTTCTTCTTCTCGCCCTCAAAATTCTCCAGCCGCTGCACGTCGTCAGAGGTTCCCAAAGTGGTCGTGACCAACGCTTGTGTTTCACCGCGGGTAAAGATCGCCGAACCGTGGGTTCTCGGAAGTACACTGGTTTCAATGGTGATGTTGCGAATCTCATCGAACTTGCGGCGATCGGGACGCATGCGACCCTTAGTCACCTGCTCGCGGAACAGGCGCTCGCGCAGAACTTCGTAATAGTGCTCAAGCTTTTCCGCGGCAGCTTCATCACCCTCCGGCAGCTTCGACTTGAGTTCCTTCTCGATCTCCGCGACTTTCGTATAGCTCTCGATCTTCGGATACTTCTTGGTATCGAGTGCGTCACTCAGGCGGTCGCCAATTTTCGACTTGAGCTCGCGGAAGTACTTCTCGTCGAACTCCGGCGGAGCGATCTGACGTTTCGGCTTGCCTGCTCGCGAGGCCAAATCCGTGATCGCCGAAACGATCTTCTTGATTTCGGTATGGGCAAACTCGATCGCATCTACTACTTTGTCTTCGGTGACTTCGTTTGCTCCCGACTCAATCATCACAATGCCGTCTTTTGTGCCGACCACCATGATGTTGAGCAGGCTCTCGCGCCGTTCCGCATAACTAGGGTTGATCACCATCTCGCCATTCACGATTCCGACGCGAACTGCGCCTACCGGTCCGGCAAATGGAACGTCAGACAAGGTAATCGCACAGGACGCCGCGTTAATCGCGGCCACGTCAGGATCATTCTCGGTATCAGCCGAAAGCACGAGCGCAATCACCTGGGTTTCGTTCTTGAAGTTTTCCGGGAACAGCGGCCGGATGGGACGATCAATCTGCCGCGCGGTAAGAATTTCGCGTTCGCTAGGACGGCCCTCTCGCTTGATAAATCCGCCAGGAATGCGTCCACCAGCATAGGTGTACTCGCGGTAATCGACGGTTAATGGGAAGAAGTCTTGTCCTTCCCGAGGCTCAGGAGCCGCTACGGCCGTAGCGAGTACTACGTTGTCACCGATTCTGACTACAGCAGCACCGGGAGCCTGTTTGGCTAAACGGCCAGTTTCAAATTCGAGTCGCTTACCGCCTGTGAGTTCAACGGATGCGTCTTGCTTCATGAATTCCTCATTTCATTTGGAGGGCTGCCAGCGGGCAGCTTGGAGGGGTGGGCAAGCGGAAAGGTACCTGTACCTTCCACTAGTGAAGGTTCGAGACGAACGGTGTAGGGCAGACAGCAAAGCTGGTCTCGACCGAAGGTCGGCATCATGCACGCTCGGGAGGAAGCAGGCCGGTCTTCGCGGGGCGCTTACACTTTGGCCAATTCGAGTTCGCTCGAAATGCGGCCAAAATCGCGGAGAATGGCCGCCCCTGGTCCTGTTACTTGCGAATGCCGAGTTTCTGGATTACGTCCTTATAACGCTCGGAATCGTAGTTCTTGAGGTAGTCGAGCAGGCGGCGACGCTTACTGACCATCATCAGGAGACCGCGGCGGGAGGCGTGATCCTTTTGGTGCGACTTGAAGTGTTCCGTCAATTCACCGATGCGTTCACTGAGCACCGCGATCTGTACCTCGGGGCTGCCGGTATCGTTATCGTGGGTGCGGAACCGGGTAATGACGTCTTGTTTACGCTCTCTAGCTAACACTGAAGCTGGTGACACTCCTATTATTTGTTCGAGTCCTTTAAGTCTCTCTAGCAGAGTAACATGGACGAGTTTTTTGCACAAACGCGGCCCCGACAAAAGAACACCTGCTAAGCTCTTGCCCTCCTTAAATGGCCAATCCCTTCGCATTCATTGCGGAAGCGACTCCAGCACAGCGCCGAACTCTCCTAGCCGCCGCGCTCGGATGGATGCTCGACGCATTCGACGTAATGCTCTATTCGCTGGTCGTCGCCTACATTATCCGGGACCTGCACATGAGCAAGCAGACGGCAGGTCTGCTGAACACCCTCACCCTGCTTGCATCCGGTATCGGAGGCGTGCTGTTCGGCTTCATCGCCGACCGCATCGGTCGCACACGAGCCCTCATGCTGAGCATCCTCA
>Ga0209474_10001242_pt1 | contig 25566 bp, 18 predicted proteins | sample GraSoiAngelo_145_FD_185902 | JGI IMG/M metagenome (GOLD analysis project Ga0209474, IMG submission 185902) | Grasslands soil microbial communities from the Angelo Coastal Reserve, California, USA - 14_1009_05_20cm (SPAdes) (version 2) | ecosystem: Environmental > Terrestrial > Soil > Grasslands...
CGAACTCCTCGAGGATCTGCCGGCGCGGGGGGCGGGCGACGCCGCGGTTGAGGAGGTTACGCGTGAGATACGGCTCGAGCAGGTCCCAGCACCAACCGGCAATCACGAGCTACTTTAACATGGGGGGCCTCGACATGGCCCAAGCCCCCAGATGTTCGGACCGCCCCGGCGCAGCCGGGGCGCTCTGTCGATTTACATGGGGGCCTCGACATGGCCCCCAAGCTCCCAAATGTTCGGACCGCCCCGGCGCAGCCGGGGCGCTCCTCTGTTTCCGCGTTCAGAGTATTGCGCGGTCAGTTGTGTGGGGTGTGGGTGTCGAGGAGGTGGATGAGGCTGTCGTAGGCGACGGGCTTGACGAGGTGGGCGTCGAAGCCGGCGGCGGCGGCGCGGCGCCGGTCGGCGGCGGCGCCGTAGCCGGTCAGCGCGACCAGCAGGACCTGCTTGCCCACTGCGGCGCGGATCCGCTCGGCGACCGCGTATCCGTCGAGCGTCGGCAGACCGATGTCGATCAGCACGACGTCCGGCGTCGTTCCCAGCGCCAGCTCGACACCCCGGGCGCCGTCGGCCGCCGTCGCGACGCGGTGGCCGTCGAGCTCGAGCGTGAGCCGCAGGACGTCGCGCGTGTCGTCGTCGTCCTCGATGAGGAGGATTCGCCGGGACGGCAGGCGCGCGCGGGCCGGCCCCCCGTTGCGGTCGGCGACCGTCGACGCCGCGCCGATCGGCAACCGCACGACGAACTCGCTCCCGCGTCCCACGCCCTCGCTGGCCGCCGTCAGCGTCCCGCCGTGCCGCTCGACGAGCATCCGCGCCAGGGCCAGACCCACGCCGAGGCCACCCTCGGCACCCGCCCCCTGCGTGAAGAGCTCGAAGATCCGCGGCAGCATCTCGGCCGGGATGCCGCGCCCGGTGTCGCGCACGCGCAGGACGACGTCGCCGCTCTCGCGCGCGCCGCTCAGGACGATGCGGCCGCCCGGCGGCGTGTACTTGGCGGCGTTGCCGATCAGGTTGCCGACCACTTGCGCCAGGCGCGTCGGATCGGCGTGCAGGGCGAGGGGCTCGGCGGGCAGCGCGACCTCCACGGCATGGCCGCGCGCCTCGATGAGCTCGCGGCTGGCCTCGAGCGCCTCGGCGACGACCGCCTCCAGCGTCGTCGGGCTCGGGCGCAGCTCGATCTTCTCGCGGGTGAGTCGGGCGGCGTCCACGAGGTCGTCGAGCAATCGGGCGAGGTGGCGGCTCTGGCGCTCGACGATGTCGGTGGCCCGTCGGATCGCGGGATCGCGCTGGCCCTGGCCGCGCAGGGTGGCCATCGCCATCCGGATCGGGGCCAGCGGATTGCGCAGCTCGTGCGCCAGCATCGCGATGAACTCTTCCTTCGAGCGGTTGGCCGCCTCGGCGGCGGCGCGGGCGGCCTGCTCGCGAGCCAGCAGCCGCACCCGCTCTTCCTCGATCCGCTTGCGGTGCGTGACGTCGGCGACGGTGCAGACGGCGCCGAGCAGGTCCGGGCCGTGCTGGATCGGGTCGATCGTGACGCGCAGCCAGCGCTCCCCGCACTCGAGCTCCGTCGGCTCCCGGCTGCCGCTCTCGCGCATGCGGGCGAAGGGGACGTCGCCGACGAGCATCGCGAGCGCGCGGCCGACGTCGCCGCGCTCACCGAGCAGGTCCCGCAGGGCCGCGTTGCGGCGGACGATCACACCCTCCCGGTCGAGGAGGGCGACGCCGTCGGAGATCGCGTCGAAGGTCGCCTGCCACTGGGCGGCCGCGGCGCGCTGCGCCTCTTCCGCTCGCTTCAGCCGGAGCAGCGCGTTGACCGTCGCGAGCAGCACCGGCGGGTCGACGGGCTCGGTGAGGTAGCCGTCGGCCCCGCTCTCCAGTCCGAGCGCCTTGTGCACGGGGCCGATGTAGGTCGCCGACATGTGCAGGACCGGCACGGTGGCGGTGGTTGCGCTGCTCTTGAGGCGACGGCACACCTCGAGGCCCGACATGTCGGGCAGATTGACGTCGAGAATGACGAGCTTCGGCGGCTCCTCCGCGGCGACGCTGAGCGCCTCGCGCCCGGTGGCCGCCTCGCGAACGGTGAAGCCGAAGCTGCGCAGGAGCTGAGTGCGGGCGAACCGGCCCGGCTCGTAGTCGTCGACGTTGAGGATCGTGATCCGTTCCATCTCACTCTTATGGCGTCAGGAGCCCGGCGGCGGCCAGCGCCGACCGGATGCCGTCGACGATCACGTCGCGCGGGCTGCCCTTCGAGACGATGGCGGCCCCCAGGGCCTCGAGCCGGCGGCGCTCGCCGTCGGCGAGGCTCCTCGAGGTCACGACGACGACCGGGATCTCCTTCGTCCCGGGCTCTGCGCGCAGGCGTTCGAGGACGTCGAGACCCGACAGGTCCGGCATGACGAGGTCGAGAAAGATCGCGTCCGGCGCATCCTGGCGGGCGCGTCGCAGGCCTTCCTCGCCGCCGCTGGCCTCGCTGATGACACAGGGCAGGTCGTCGAGGAAGCCGCGGACCAGGTAGCGCGAGATCTCGTCGTCGTCGATCACGAGCACCCGCCGGATGGGCTGCTTGCCGGTCAGGAGCCTGAGCTGGTCCAGCAGCCAGCGGCGCTCGACGGGCTTGATCGCGTAGCCGTCGGCGCCCAGCGCCAGTCCCTTGCGCTGATCGTCCACGGTGCTGACGACCAGCACCGGGATGTCGCGAGTCGACGGGTCGTTCTTGATGTCCGCCAGCAGCGTCCACGAGTCTTCCCCCCGCAGCAGGATGTCGAGCACGATGGCCGCAGGACGCAGCTGACTCAGCGCGTGGCGGGCCTGTCGCGTCGTCAGGGCCCGCACCACCTGGAAGCCCGAGCCCTTCAGGAACTTCTCGTAGACGAGCATCTCCTGGGGGTTGTCCTCGACGACCAGCACGGGGACGTGCAGCGGGTCTCCTTCGCACTCGACGACCGGCGCGACGGGCTCCCGCTCGGCGTAGACGATCGGAATCGTGGCGCGGAACGTCGAGCCCGCGCCCGGCTCGCTGTGGACGGTCAGCGTTCCGCCGAGGAGAGTGGCGAGCTTGCGCGAGAGCGGCAGCCCGAGCCCCGTCCCCCGCACCCGGCTCTGGATCGGATTGTCGACCTGGCCGAACTCCTGGAAGATCCGCTCGTGGTCGTCGGCGCCGATCCCGATGCCGGTGTCGGCGACCGAGAAGACGACCGTGTCCCCGGCCGGCGCCAGCGCGGCCGACACCCGGACCTCGCCCCGCTCGGTGAACTTGAGCGCGTTCGAGAGCAGGTTCCGGAGGATCTGCGAGACCTTCCCCTCGTCGGTGGTCAGCGTCGGCAGCCCGCGTGGGTCCTCGAACACCAGGCTCACGGACTCGTTGACGAGGAGCGGGCGCAGCATGCCGCGCAACGAGCTGAACAGGCTGGCCACGTCGAACTCGGCGGGACGGACGGAGATCTTGCCGGCCTCCACCTTGGCGAGGTCGAGCAAATCCTCCACCAGCTCCGACAGCTGATCGGTGGCCTTGCGGATGTAGCCGACCTCGACTTCCTGCTCGGGACCGAGCGGACCGTCCATCCGGCGCAGCAGCACCTCGGTCAGGGCGCGGATCGCGTTGAGCGGCGTCCGGAACTCGTGGCTCATGTTCGACAGGAACCGCGACTTCAGCTCGTCGGCGCGCCGCAAGTGGTCGGCCTTCTCGTCCAGCTCCGCGTAGAGGGCCACGACGCCGCGGTTGGTGTCCTCGAGCTCGGCGTTCAGGCGGACGAGATCCTCCTGGCGCGCGCGCAGCTCCTCGAGCGTGCGGACGAGCTCCTGGTTCTGCTGCTGGATCTCCTCCAGCGGATTCTGCGGCCGCTGCCGGGCCAGGTCGCCGGCGATCCGCGCGAGGCGCGCCGGGGTGACCGCGGCCGCCTGCCGGGGAAAGATCTTCTTCAGGGAGACGCTGGTGCCGCGCTCGGACGACTCGATGGCGAACTGGTCCATCAGCCGCCGGGCGCCGGTGATCCCGAGCCCCATGCCGGTCGCCGACTTGTACCGGCCCTCCATGATGCGCGGGAGGTCGGCGATGCCGGGCCCGGTGTCGCTGATGCAGACGACGAAGAGCTGGGGGCTGGTCTTGCCCTCCACCAGGAAGTCCACCTTCCCGGCGCCGGCATAGGTGAACGCGTTGCGCGCGATCTCGGACACGGCCGTGGCGACGCGGGTCTGCTCCTGGACGTCGAAGCCGAGCAGCTCGGTGATCTGGCGGGCGCGCTGGCGGGCCGCCACGATGTCGTGCTCGTGCTTGATGGGCAGCGACAGCACGGCGACGCTCATCGCGGCCCTCCGCTGGCCACCACGACGGCGACGTCGTCGTGCCCACGCTTGAAGTCCCGGTAGAGCACGCCGGCGACGAGGCTGGGGTGGCGCGTGGTGACCCCCGGGTACTGGTCGAGGGTCCAGTGACTCGTCAGCCCGTCGGTATGCTGGACCAGCGTCGCGTTGTCCGGCCACGGATAGGTGAACTCGTCGATCTTCCGGGCCGCGTGACCGGCGGTGCCATTGTGCGAGACGAGGTGGCGGCTGTCCCCCTTCGAGATGATCACGGCGCAGATGTTGCCGAGTCCGCAGAACGTCAGGCGGCCGCGCTCCGGATCGATCTCCGAGACCGCCACCGCCGCGCCCCGCGTGTTGCGCAGCCCCGCGTGGATCGCGGCCACCAGCGCCCCCGGCCCGGCCGAAGGGCTAGCCCGGAAGATCCGGACGGCCTCGCGCCGGGCGTCCGCCGCCACCGGCCCGTGGCCGAGCCCGTCGACGACGAGGATCACGACGCAGCTGCCGCGGCGGGTCACCTCCCAGCCGTCCCCGCTGACGTCTTCGCCGGACCGCGGCGCGCAGGCGGCGCCGACCCGCAGCCGCTCGGTGAAGTCGCGCGGCGCCGGCCGCGCCCAGACCTCGGCCAGCACCGCCGTGCCCTTGCCAGGGATCGTATAGATCTCGCACACGTCGGCCTGGCGCGACATGGCGCCGAGCCCCGTCCCCGGACTCCCGGCGGTCGAATACCCGTCGCGCCGCGCCTCCGCCAGGCTCGCGATGCCTTTGCCGCGATCGAGGGCGAGTATCTCCAGGCCGGCGATCGAGTGGGACGAGAACGCCTGGAGGAGGATCTCGCCGCCGTTGCCGTGCTTGAGCAGGTTGGTGGCGGCCTCGGTGACGACGATCGCAACCCGCCCCGCCTCGGCCTCGCCGAAGCCGGCCTCGCGCGTCAGCGCGGCGGCGCGGCGGCGCGCGGCCGCGACGCCGCTGGCGTCGGCGACCCCGATCACCGCCTCGCGACTAGCGCCAGCGGGTGATGGATACACGGGTTCCTTCTCCGGGCTTCGACACGAGCTCGAAGTCGTTCGACAGCCGTCGGGCGCCGCCCAGGCCCAGTCCGAGACCGCCGCCGCTCGTGTAACCGTCCGTCAACGCCAGCGCAAGGTCCTCGATGCCCGGGCCCTTGTCCTCGAACGTCAGGCGCAATCCGACCCGGTGGCCGTCGGACAACGCCTGCAGGCTTGCGGTGCCGCCGCCGCCGTAGTCGACGGTGTTGCGGGCCAGCTCGCTGGCGGCCGTGACGATCTTGGTCTGGTCGACCAGGCTGAAGCCGAGCTTGATCGCCCACGCCCGCACCAGCTGACGGACGAGCACGACGTCTTCGGACGACCGAATCGGCCGCGTCGCCTGCTCGCTCACGACGCACCGTTGGACGCCCCGTTGAGCGACGTCCGCAGGAGATCCATGCCCTTGTCCACGTTCAGCGCCGTCCGCACGCCCGGCAGCGAGAGGCCGAGCTCGACCAGGGTGATCGCGACCGCCGGTCGCATGCCGACGACGACCGTCTCGGCGTCGAGCACGTGCGACATGGCGGCGATGTTGCCGATCATCCGCCCGATGAACGAATCGACGACCTCGAGCGAGGAGATGTCGATGAGGACGCCACGGGCGCGATGACGCACGATCTGCTCGGTCAGGTCGTCCTGCAGGGCCATGGCCAGGCGGTCGTGCATGTCCACCTGGATCGTGACCAGCAGGAACTCGCTCATCCGGAGGATCGGAATGCGCTCCATGGGGGGAGATCCCGTCAGCGTCCCGCCGGCTTGCCGATCGTGGCTCCCGTCTTCTGCAGCGCGATCGCGAAGGCATCGGCCAGCGTCGCCTTGGTCACCACGCTGGCCAGCTCGACGCCGAGGTGCACGATCGTCTGGGCGATCTGCGGCCGGATGCCGCTGATGATGCAGTCGGCGCCCATCAGGCGGGCGGCGGCGACGGTCTTGAGCAGGTGCTGCGCGACCAGCGTGTCGACCGTCGGCACGCCGGTGATGTCGATGATCGCGATGGCGGCGCCGGTGTCGACGATCTTGTGGAGCAGGTTCTCCATGACGACCTGGGTGCGCTCGCTGTCGAGCGTGCCGATCAGCGGCAGGGCCAGCACGTTGTCCCAGAGCTGCACCACCGGCGTGGAGAGCTCCAGCATCTCGTGCTGCTGGCGGCTGATCAGCGCCTCACGGCCCTTCTGGTAGACCTCGGTCGTGAAGAGCGCGAGCTTGTCCAGCAGCAGGGTGGCCGTCCACACCTCGTCGGCCAGCGCCTCGCCGTCGCGGCCCAGCTCCTGGCGCAGGCGGCTGAACAGCGGCTGCTTGAGCGACAGCACGAACATCGCCGTCTCGGACGGCGTGTAGCCGAGCGTGGCCCGCGCCTGCGACAGGTCGCTCAGCATCTCGCGCACGGCGGTCCAGGCCGGGCCCGTGATGTCCCCGAGCTCGCCGCTCTGCACCGCATCGCGCAGGATGCCGAAGAAGCGCTGCGTCTGCTCGCGCAGCGCGCTCTCGCTCATCGCCTCCGGTCGCAGCGTGGCGAGCTGCTCCTTGACCCAGTCGCGAAGGATGTCGGCGTCGTTCCGCTTGAGGATGTCCGGCAGACGGCTTGCGCTTCTGGTCATCAATTTCTCCCGGGTTCGAAGCATTGAGGAGTTCGTCCGAGCGCGACGTGGAGAAACGGGGAGAGTATACGTGCGGCGATATCCATTGCAATCGCCGGCTCAGCGCTTGAAGCCGGCCAGCAGGCTGCCGAGGGTGAGGGCACGGCCCTCGCCGTCGCTCGGGCCACGCTCTCGGGCCACGCTCCAGCAACGGCCCGATCAGCGGGATGAGCCCCTGCTCGATGCCGCTGCACGGCAGCACGCCGTCGACCCCGGGGTCGCCATCGGCCTCGCCGTCGCTCGATCCGATGACGAGCACCTCGGGGGCGCGCGGCCCGGCCCGGAGCGAGCGTGCCGTGCCGACGTCGATGCCGGTGCCCGCGTCGATCACCACCACCTCCGGGCGCAGGCTCTCCGTTTTCTCGACGGCTACCTCGCGGGAGCGCGCCCAGACGACGAGGGCGAGCCGCGAGAGGGTACGGATCGTGGCCACCAGGAAGTCATCGTTCGTCGACCACGGCACCGCGCAGCGCGCGCTCATGACCGTGACGGTACGGTCGGCGCCGGCCGCGGGCAATCGGGACCGGCCTGAGGCCTGTCGGAAAAACTACCCGGCTGCCGCTCAGGGAAACCCTGAGGCGGCGGCGCTCACTGCTCGGCGACGACGAGCCCGAGCCGGATCGCCAGGCGGACCAGCGCGGCGATGTCGCGCGCTTCGAGGCGCTCCATCAGCTGCGCGCGGTGCGTCTCCACCGTCTTCACGCTCAGGCCCAGCTTGGTCGCGATCGCCTTGGTGGTGTTGCCCTCGGCGATCAGCTGCAGGATCTCGCGCTGGCGCGGCGTGAGTCGGTCGAGCGGACTCGGCTCGGCGCCGGCGCGGCGCACGTAGTCCTCGACGACGTAGCGGGAGACGGCCGGGCTCAGGTAGGTCTCGCCGCGGGCGACGGCCCGGACCGCCGTCTCCAGCTCGGCCGGGCTCGCGTCCTTCAGGAGGTAGCCGGCGGCCCCGGCGCGGATGGCCCGCAACACGTGCTCCTCGGCGGTGTACATGGACAGGATGACGACGCGCGGGCGCGGTCCCGCGCGGGTCAGGCGCGCCGCCGCGTCGACGCCGTTGAGCTCCGGCATGGCGATGTCCATCAGGAGGACGTCGGGACGCTGCGCGGCGCTGAGACGCAGCGCCTCGTGGCCGTCGCCCGCCTCCCCGACCACCTCGACGCCGGCGAAGCTCTGCAGCAGCTTCCGGATGCCGGCCCGGAACAGCGCATGATCGTCGGCGACGAGGATCCGGATCGCCATGCTGTGAGCCCCATCCTACCGCAGGCCGCACGTGTACCATGACTTCGTGAGCCGCAACTTCGAGATCGCGCGGCTGTTCTACGAGATGGCGAGCCTGCTGGAGGCGCGCAACGAGTCGGTGTTCCGCATCCGCGCGTACCAGCGCGGCGCCCAGACGCTCGAGACGCTCGGCGAGGACGTGGCGGCGGTGGCCGCCCGCGGCGGGCTCACCGCCCTGCCCGGAATCGGGCGCGACCTGGCCGCCCGCATCGACGAGTACCTGGCCACCGGCCGCCTGGAGCGGCTGGAGGCCCTGCGCGCCGAGCTGCCGCCGGCGTTCCTCACGCTGCTGGAGATCCGCGGCCTCGGCCCGCGCACCGCCCGCGCGCTGTGGGAGCAGCGGGGCGTCGACTCCATCGAGCGGTTGGAGGCGCTGTGCCGCTCGAAGGAGATCATCGGCGTGGCCGGCATCGGCGAGAAGACGTGCGAGAACATCCTCAAGAGCATCGCCCTCTGGAAGGCCGGCCGCATGCGCGGGCTGCTGCCGGCCGCGCGGGCCATCGCCGTCCAGGTCGGCGAGGCGCTGCGCGCGCACGGCGGCGTCGAGCGGCTGGAGATCGCCGGCTCGCTGCGGCGCATGCGGGAGACGGTCAAGGACGTCGACCTGCTGGTGACGTCCACCGAGCCGGCCCGCGTGATCCGCACGCTGACGTCGCTGCCCTCGGTGGTGGAGGTCATCGCCCAGGGGCCGACCAAGGCCTCGGTCCGCCATCAGGACGGCCTGTCGATCGACCTCCGCGTCGTCGAGCCGGAGTCGTTCGGCGCCGCGCTGCAGTACTTCACCGGCTCGAAGGAGCACAACGTGCGCCTGCGCGAGATCGCCGCCCGGCGCGGGCTGCGGATCAGCGAGTACGGCGTGTTCGACGAGCGCACCGGCGCCCGGGTGGCCGGGGCGAGCGAGGAGGAGGTGTATGCCACCGTCGGGCTGCCGTGGATCCCCCCCGAGCTGCGGGAGAACCAGGGCGAGATCGAGGCCGCCCGCGAGGGACGGCTGCCGTCCCTGGTCACCGTCGCCGACCTGCGCGGCGACCTCCACGCCCACACCGAGTGGTCGGACGGCCATCACTCGCTCGAGCGCCTGATCGCCGCCGCCGAGGCGCGCGGATACGAGTACGTGATCGTGTCCGATCACTCGCGCTCGCTCACGATCGCCGGCGGCCTCGGCGTGGACGAGCTGCGCGCCCAGGTGGCGGCGATCCGCGACCTGCAGCCGCGCTTCCGCATCCGCATCCTGGCCGGCACCGAGTGCGACATCCTGGCCGACGGCACGCTGGACTTCCCCGACGAGGTGCTGCAGGAGCTGGACGTGGTGCTGGCCGCCGTGCACTCGCGCTTCAAGCAGTCGCGCGAGGAGATGACGGGGCGCATCGTACGCGCTCTCGCCAATCCGTGGATGAACGTGCTGGCCCATCCGACGGGGCGCCTGCTGGCCTCGCGCGCTCCCTACGACGTCGACCTCGAGGCGGTGTTCGAGGCCGCCGCTCGCCACGGCAAGGCGGTCGAGATCAATGCCTCGCCCGATCGCCTCGATCTCGGCGACACGCACGCGCGGCGGGCGGCCGCGCTGGGCATACCGATCGCGGTCAGCACCGACACCCACTATCTGCGCGAGCTCGAGCACGTCGAGCTCGGCGTCGCCGTGGCCCGCCGGGCGTGGCTCGAGCCCGCCCAGGTCCTCAACGCCCGACCGCTCGACGCGCTGCTGGCCTGGGCGCGCCCCGGCCGCGCCTGAGAGCACGCTCGGCGGCTATGCACAATGCAACCGGAATGCCCCCGCGTAAATCGACTTTCTCCTCGTGAATTCAAGGCGATGCCGAGCACATGGCCTGAGGATGCCAGCTGTGGATAGGTGTGGATAAGTCCCCGACGGCCCGTCGCGGCGTCTCCAAGCAAGCGCTGCGCGAGCGCGTCTGGGCGCTCCTGACGCGACGCCGTCTCGGCCGCTTCCCGTTGCCGCTCGACGACCGCATCCCGAACTTCGCCGGGGCCGAGGAGGCGGCCGAGCGGCTGGCCGCCACGCCCGAGTGGCGCCGGGCCCGCGTGCTCAAGTGCAATCCAGACGCGCCGCAGCGTCCGGTACGGCTGCGCGCGCTGCGCGAGGGCAAGGAGGTCTACGTCGCCGTGCCGCGACTGGCCGCGGCTCGCTGCTTCCTGCGGCTCGATCCGCGCCGGCTGGGCGCTGCGCGACTGACGGCGGCCGCGACGATCGGCGGCGCGGCCGCGCTCGGCGTGGCCGTCGCGCCGCGCGAGCTGCCACGCATCGACCTCGTCGTCGCCGGCAGCGTGGCGGTGAACCGCCGCGGCGCCCGCGTCGGCAAGGGCGGCGGCTACAGCGATCTGGAGTTCGCCCTGGCCGCCGAGCTCGGCGCCGTGGACGCGCGCACGACGGTCGCCACGACCGTGCACGACCTGCAGGTGCTGGCGGCGGCGATCCCGATGACCGCCCACGACGTGCCGGTGGACCTCATCGCCACCCCGACGCGGGTACTGCACGCCGGGCGCGTCTTCGCGCGGCCGCGCCGCATCCGGTGGAGCGAGCTCGACGCGGCCCAGCTCGCCGCCATGCCGCCGCTGGCGGCGCTGCGGGCGGAGCGTGGCGCGCGGGAGTAGAATCCCGTCCACGAGGCTCCCGTTCGGTCCCGGTCCTGTCCTGTCCGAGAAAGGAGAGGGTCATGACCGCTCAGCCCACGACCACCGCTCTCGACACCTCGCCGCCCGCCGCGCTCGACGCCGCCGCGCTCTACCAGGAAGGGATGATCGCCGGCATCCTCGGCGCCGCCGCCGTCGCCGTGTGGTTCCTGCTGCTGGACGCGCTGTCGGGCCGTCCGTTCTGGACACCGACCGTGCTCGGCACCGCGCTCTTCCGCCGCGGCGCCGGGCTCGACGCCGTCGAGGCGCTGCCGGTCTCGTTCGAGATGGTGCTGATGTTCACCTGGGTACACGGCATGCTCTTCGCCGGCCTCGGCGGCCTCGCCGCCCGTCTGCTCGGTCACGTCGAGCGCCATCCGAACGCGGGCTTCGGGGTGCTGTTGCTGTTCGTCGTCTTCCAGTTCGGCTTCATCGCGGCCGCGACCATCTTCGCCGCGCCCGTGCTGCGCGCGCTGCCGGCGTGGTCGATCCTGGTCGCCAATCTGCTGGCGGCAGCGGTGATGGCCGTGTACCTGCGGCGGCGCCACCCGTTGCTGCACGTCAGCCCCTGACCCGGGCCGCTGGCATCGCGTTTGTATCAGTCTCGTGCCTCGTGACGCCCGCCGCAGCCGCGCGGGCGAAAGGAGGGGCACGAGATGGGAGCACGAGAGACGGCCGGTGAGGCCACGCGCATCGCGGGACAGTTCGCGAGCCTGGGGACGGAGGCGTTGACGGTGTGGGCCGACGTCAGCCAGCAGGCGCTGCGCGACGTGCTCGAGCTGTCGTCGCGAACGACGCAGGAGGGCGCGCGCCAGCTCGGCGACTGGCAGCAGGCCGGCGTCGACCTGCTGCGCGAGTGGCAGGCGGCGACGTTGCGCTGGCAGACGATCGGGCCGGAGGCGCTGCGCGATCCGATCCGTGCCTACCAGCGCGCGCTCGAGGAAACGATCGACGGGACCCAGCGCGTCTTCGAGCTGACCCGGCGCAGCGCGGAGACGATGACGCAGACGTGCCAGCGGCTCGAGCGCGCGGCCGACGACGCGACGCGGACGCTCGGCGATACCTTCCGCGATGCGTCCTCACGCATGCGCGACGTGTACGCGCGTTCGGATCGCCTGCGAGCGGCGTAGATACTCCGGGCGGCGGGGCCGGCGGGGGGCGGGCGGGCTCCGCCGACCACGAGCGCGGAGCGTCGACGCGTTGACGGGATTCCCTCGGTCCGGTGCGCCTGTCGGCGTTGGGAGGGAAACGGGTCGGCGGACCCCGCCCGCCCCCCGCCGGCCCCGCCGCCCTCGCGTTGCGTCGCTCGAAAGCTGCCGAACACGTGCGATGTCGGTATGCGTGGCGCAGCGTCACAGGGCCTCGCCGCGCAGCATGCGCTCATCGCGCGCTCGACGGCCTGCTGTCCGAGCGTCTCGACGGCCTGCTGTCCGAGCGTCTCGAGAGGTGAGCGATTTCTCGCTTTCTTATGTCTGGCTGGGGGTGAGCCAGGCGCGGGGGAGGGTGGGGGGTGTCCAGGTGGTCAGGCGATCGAGGAGCTCGGAGGGGGTGTCGGCGAAGAGGATGAGCTGGCTGTATTCGGGGCGGAGGAAGCCCTCGCGGGTGGCGTGGGCGAGGAGATGGAGGAGCGTGTCCCAGTAGTGCGCGGTGTTGAGGGCGGCGACGGGCTTGCGGTGGATGCCGAGCTGCGACCAGGTGAGGATCTCGAGCGTCTCCTCGAGCGTGCCGAGGCCGCCGGGAAGCGCGACGAAGCCGTCGACGAGCGAGGCCATCGTGGCCTTGCGCTCGTGCATGCTCTCGACGAGGCGCAGCTCGGTGAGACCGGCGTGGGCGAGCTCGCGGCTGGCCAGCGGTCGCGGGATCACGCCGATGACCTCGACGCCGGCGGCCAGCGCGGCGTCGGCCAGCACGCCCATGAGGCCGACCGAGCCGCCGCCGTAGACGAGACCGAGGCGGCGGCGGGCGAATTCCGCGGCGAGGTCGCGCGCGGCCGCCGCGTACTCGGGCCGGGCACCGGCGGCCGAGCCGCAGAACACGCACAGACGCGTCACGGCGTGGCGGGGGTGAGCCAGGCCTCCGCGAACTCGTCGCTCAGCGCGCCGGTGTAGACCTCCTCGACCGGTCCCTCCAGGCGCAGCGACCAGTCCGGGCGCACCTCGATCACGAGGTCGCCGCCGGGCATGCGCACGGTGACCTTGCCGGGCTCGCAGAACCCGTTACGGACGGCCGCCGAGGCGGCGCCGCACGACGACGAGCCCGAGGCCAGCGTATAGCCGGCGCCGCGCTCCCAGATCAGGATGTCGAGCGTGCGGCGGTCGGCCACCCGCGCGAACTGCACGTTGGTGCGCTGCGGGAACTCCGGGTGACGCTCGATGAGCGGGCCCAGCCGCTTGCAGACCTCGGTGTCGAGCCGGTCGACGAAGACGACGCAGTGCGGGTTGCCCACCGACACCGCGGTGGCCGTCACCATGGTGCCGTCGGCGAGCTGCAGCGGCACCGCGACCACGTCGCGGTCGGGCCCGTTCATCGGGATGTCGGGCGCGCGGAACGTCACCCGCCCCATCTCGACGGTAACGAAGCCGACGCGGCCGCCGCGCCCGTGGCAGGTGCACTCGACCACGCCGCCCGGGGTGTCCACCGTGAACGTGTCGCGCTTGGCGTGGCCGTGCTCGCGCAGCCACTTGGCGAAGATGCGCAGGCCGTTGCCCGACTTCTCGGCCTCGCTGCCGTCGGGATTGAAGATGCGCAGGCCGAAGTCGGCGCGCGTGGAGGGCACCAGCATCAGGATCCCGTCGGAGCCGATCCCCCAGTTCCGGTCGCAGATGCGGACGATGGAGGCCTCCGAGAGGTCGAACGGCAGGTCGTCGCGGCGCAGGACGATGTAGTCGTTGCCGAGGCCGTGGCCCTTGGCGAACGGGATCGCCGTCACGGCGCCCGCGCTCAGCGCTGCGACATCGGCACGTAGGTCGCGCGCGTCGGGCCCGTGTACTCCGCGCGCGGGCGGATCAGCCGGTTGTTGCCGTGCTGCTCAAGCACGTGGGCCGCCCATCCCGCCACCCGGCTCATCGCGAAGATCGGCGTGAACTGGTCGGTCGAGATGCCCATCGCCGCGTAGCCGGCGCCGGAGAAGAGGTCGACGTTCGGATAGATGTGCTTCTGCTCGGTGACGACGCGGGCGACCGTGTTGAGGATCTGCACCTTGCTCTCGTCGCCCACCTGGCGTCCGAGCTCGCTGGCCAGCCGCCGCAGGTGCTTGGCGCGCGGATCCTCCACGCGATAGACGCGGTGGCCGAAGCCCATGATGCGCGCCTTGTCGGCGATGGCCTTGCGGATCCAGGCCTCGGCCTTGGCCGGGTCCTTGATCTTCTCGACCATCAGCATGACCTGCTCGTTGGCGCCGCCGTGCAGTGGCCCCTTGAGGGCGCCGATGGCGGAGGTGATCGCCGAGTGCATGTCGGACATCGTGGCGGCGGTGACGCGGGCGGCGAACGTGGAGGCGTTGAACTCATGGTCGGCGTGCAGGATCAGCGCGACGTCGAACGTCTTCACGGCCAGGTCGGTCGGCTTCTTGCCCGACATCATGTACAGGAAGTTCGCGGCCAGGCTCAGCTTCGGATTCGGCGCCACCGGCGTCCGGCCGCGCCGGATCCGCTCCCACGCCGCCACCAGCGTGGGCATCTGGGCGGTGAGCCGCATCGCCTTGCGGATCGACGCCTCGCGCGAGTTGTCGGCGGCGTCGGGATCCCAGGCCGAGAGCGCCGAGACGCCGGTGCGCAGCACCTCCATCGGCGTCGTCTTCTTCGGCAGCGTCCGCAGGAGCGCGAGCAGCCCGCTCGGCAGCTTGCGGTTGGCGCTCGACGACAGCGCCTTGTAGAAGGCGTCGTACTCCTTCTTGGTCGGGAGCGCGCCATGCCACAGGAGGTAGACGACCTCCTCGAACGACGAGTGCGCCGCGAGGTCGTCCACGTCGTAGCCGCGGTAGACGAGGCGGCCTTCGCGACCGTCGATGAAGCAGATGTCCGACGTCGAGACGACGACGTCTTCGAGGCCGGCTTTCCCCACGGTGCTCATGGCGCTCCCTCGCAGGACTGAGGTGCGAACGCCCTTGCTTGTATCACAGTCGGCGGCACGCTTCAACGGCGGCACCCCCTATGATGGGCGTCGCGGTGAGCGACGTCCTCGACTTTTACGACCGCCATCCGATCAGCGAGGCCCAGGTCCTGGCCGCGCTCCGCCGTCGGCGCGGCGCGCTCGCGGGAGGTCCCGTCACCGCCGACGATCTGTTCGCGTTCGACCAGGACCACTACGGCGGTCTCGCCGCGGTCGACACCCTGGCGCGGCTGGGCGGCATCCGGGCGGGAACGCGCGTGCTCGACCTCTGCGCCGGGCTGGGCGGACCGGCGCGCTTCCTGGCAAGTCGCCGCCGCTGTCAGGTCGTGGCGCTCGAGCTGAATGCCGGCCGCGCGGCCGGCGCCGCACGGCTCACGCGGCTCGTCGGTTTGCAGCATCGCGTGCGGGTCGTGCGCGGCGACGCCAGCCGCCTGCCGCTCGCCGCCGCGTGCTTCGACGTGTGCCTGAGCCAGGAGGCGTTCCTGCACATCGCCGACAAGGCTGCCGTCCTCCGGGAGGCGCACCGGGTGCTGGCGCCGGGCGGTCGGCTCGTCTTCACCGACTGGGTGGCGCGGGCGAGCCTCGGCGACGGCGAGCGCCGCCGGCTCGACGACTGGATGGCGGCCACCACGTTGCAGACGCTCGACCGGTATCGCGGCCTGCTCGACGCCGCCGGCTTCCGCGGGGTCACGGTCGAAGACCTGGCCGACGAGTGGCGGGCCGTGCTGCGCACGCGGCTCGAGATGTTCCGCGCAATGCGCGAGGACACCGCGGCGCGCCTGGGCGAGGCGCGCTATCGCGAGTACGAAGCGCTCTACGCGTTCTTCGTGGGACTCATCGAGGCCGGCAAGCTCGGCGGCGGCCGCTTCAGCGCGAGCCGGTAGACGTGGGGGGCCTCGACATGGCCGATCGTTAGAGTGGGGGGCCTCGAAATGGCCCCCACACCCCCCGACGTTCGGACGCCCCGGCGGAGCCGTGGCGGTCCTCTGCCATCCGCACGAGGTTGGGTCTCGCTGCCTCCTAGGACCCCATTGGGTTAACGAGGGCGCCGACGGCTCCGCCGGCGACGCCCGAGCGTCGGGGGGCTTGGGGGCCATATCGGGGCCCCCATGTAAAACTAGAACACGGTGAGGTCGAGGCGGCGCAGGGCGGCGGGGGATGCGAGCGGGCCCAGGACTTCGAAGGGGGCGGCGGTGGTGACGCTGGCCTCGCTGGTCGTGACGGTGATCGCTCCGGTGACCGCCGTGCCGGGCACGATCGCGACGACCTGGCTCGCGTTGGCCGAGACGAGCGTGCCGAAGGCCAGGCCGAAGCGCACGGCGCTGGCGGTGCCGAGCGCGGTGCCGATGATCGTCACCTCGGTTCCGGGCGGGCCGGCGTCCGGCGTGAACCCGGTCAGCGCGGGCAGCACGTGGAAGTCGGAGGCGCTCGTAACCGTGCCCGCCTCGTTGGTGACCGTGATCCGGCCGGTGGTGGCGTCGATCGGCACGATCGCGGCCAGCGACGTCGTCACGCTGGCGTTGACGGCGCTGGCGTTGGCGCCGATCCCGTTGAACTGGACCGTGCTCGTGCCGGTCAGGCTGGTCCCGACGAGCGTCACGACGGTCCCGGCGGCGCCGCTGGGCGGCGTGAACGACGCCAGGGTCGGCGCGCGAATGACCGTGAACTTCGTCGACGAGTTGCGCGAGCCCTCGGCCATGACGACCGTGATCGCCCCGGTGAGCGCGCCGGCCGGAACCGACGCCACCAGCGCGGTGACCGACACCGACGTCGGCGACGTCGGGGTCGCGCCGAACAGCACCGTCGGGATGCCCGCGAAGCCGCTGCCGTTGATGGTCACGGCCGTGCCGACGGGTCCCGCGGTCGGCGCGAATGTCGTGATGCTCGGCGTGACGCGGAACACGGGGATGCTGAGGACGGAGCCGGCGGGGTTCGTGATGCCGATCGGACCGCTGGTCGCGAGCAGGGGCACCGGGGTCTGGATCTCGGTGGGCGACAGGGTGGTGATCGGCGACGCGTTCACGCCGTTGAAGGTCACGGCGGTGGCGCTGGCGGCGGAGACGCTGTCGATGGTCACCAGGGTGCCGGTCGGCCCGCTCGCCGGCCTGAACGCGGCCACCGTCGGCGGCCGGATCACCTCGAACGTCGTCGGCGATGTCGTCGCGGTGCCGGCCACCGTCGTCACGGTCACGGGCCCGGTCGTCGCGGTCGGCGGCACGATCACCGTGATCTGGCTGCTGTTGGCCGACACCCGACCGATCGCCGTCGCGCCGATGCGCACCGCGATGAGATCGGTGAACGTCGTCCCGCGGATCGTGATGGCATCGCCGACCGAGCCGCGCGACGGCGAGACCTCGGTGATCGCCGGCAGCACGCGGAACACCGCCGAGCTGTTCGCCGACCCCGCCGCGTTCGTGACGCTCACCCGCCCGGCGGTGGCGCCGAGCGGCACGGTCACCCGGAGCGCGCTGTTGGAGAGCACCACGCGTCGGTCCACGGCGACGCCGTCGAAGAACGTCACCGCGCTGGCGCTGGCCAGATTGGTGCCGCTGAGCGTCACGCTCGCGCCGACGGCCGCGGACGCCGGCGTCACCGCGGCGAGCGTCGGCCGGCGGATGACGAGAAAGTCGGCCGCGCTCGTCGACTGGCCATCGGGGGTGACGACGGTGATCCGGCCGGTCGGCGCCGTCGCCGGCACGGTGGCCACCACCACGCTGGCGTTGCTCGACGTGATGACGCCGGGCACGCCGCCAAAGCGCACGGCGGTGGCCGCGCCGAACGTCGTCCCGGTGATCGACACGTTGGCGCCGGGCAGGCCGCTCGGCGGCGAGAAGCCGGTGATCCGGGGCGCCACGTGGAAGATGGCGACGCTCGAGCCGCTCCCGGCGGGGTTGGTGACGGTGAGTGGACCGGTGACCGCGCCGACGGGGACGACGCTGCGGAGGGACGTCGGTGACAGCACCGTCGGTTGGCCGGCGGGCACGGCGGTGAAGCTCACATTGCTGGCGGCGGCGAACTGGGTACCGGTGATGGTCACCGTGGCGCCGACCGGCGCCGACGTCGGCGTGAAGCCGCTGATCGTCGGTTGCCGCACGACGATGAGGTCCGTCGCCGCCGTCGTCGTCCCGCCGGGGGTCGTGATGGTGATACGGCCGGTTTGCGCCGTGGCCGGCACCGTGATGCGGACCTCGGTGTCGGTGTTGGACCCCGCCTCCACGGGCGCCAGGACCGAGCCGATCCGGGCCACCGCCCCCCCCAGGGTCGTGCCGGTGATCGTGATCGAGGCACCGACCAGGGCGACCGTGGGTGCGAACGACGTGATCCGTGGCGTGACGCGAAACCCGGTGGCGCTGGAGACGTTGCCCCCGGTGAACGTCAGCGTGATCCGTCCCGAGGTGGCGCCGCTCGGCACCGTGGTGCGCAGCGCGGTGGGCGGCAGCAGCGTGAAGCTCGACACGTTGACGCCGTTGAAGAAGTGGACCTCCTTGACGGCGGGCAGGCTGGCTCCGCTGATCGTGACGGGGGTGCCCACCGGTCCCGCCGCCGGCGTGAACGACGTGACGGCGACGCGGAAGGCCGTTCGGGCGGCGGCCACCCGGGCGTTGTTGCTGGTGTTGCCCTCCGGCACGAGGTGATCGACGTCCGCGATCGCCCCGACGAAGTAGCTGCCGGGCACGAGATCGGGCGGAATGCTCACCGGTGTCGAGGCCACGGAGACGGCGGAACCCGCGAGGCCCGCGAGGGTTCGGCCCCCGACGCGGACGGCGACCGAGGGATCGATGCTGGCGTTGGCGGAGAGATAGATGCCGACCGTGAAGCTGCCGCTCACCGGTCCCGCCGTGAGGTTCTGAACCGTGGTGCCGACCACCAGCGTGCCGCCGATCGTGCCGGTCGCCGGCGCCGTCACCGCGCTGACCACGAGGTCGGGCTTGACGATGGTCAGCGGGACACTGCGGACGTTGTTGCGCTCGTTGGTTTCGTTGACGGCATTCAGGTCGTCCGCCACGGCGACCAGGAACATGCGGCCGGCCGGCGTGTCGCGGGGAATCGTGACCGCGGTGTAGTCCCCCAACGACGCGCCCGCGGCGAGCGCGCCGAGGCTCCGAGAGCCGATCGGCAAGCCACTTGGCGCCGACGCGTTCGCGGACAGATAGAACCCGATCCGGAAGGCTCCGGCCGGGCTCGCGCCGGCGTTGCGGACCGTGTTGGTCGCGATCAGCGGCTGGCCGGGCGCCGCGAGCGCAGGCGCGGTCAACGCGGTGAAGAGCAGATCCGGCCCGGTCGACGCGGCGGCGGTGGCCGTCGGGGCGCCGGCGGCGACGCGCTGCGTGCGGACCGCGCAGACGCCCGTCGCGCAATCCCACCAGGCGACGATCGCGCCGCCGGCGTCGTCGGCGACGAGCGCGACCCGCGAGTCGAGCGGAGCCTCGGCGACCGCCGGCGAGGCGGATTCGCCGAGCATCTCGACGCGAATCTCCGTTGCGCCGGCGCACGTGGACGCGGGGCAATGCTGCCAGGCGGCGACGACCTCGTCGCCGACGGCGGCGACGCGCGGGCCGAGGGCGGGCAACGTGCCGAGCGGACGGCCGTCGGCGCCCCACGCGCGTCCGCCGTCGGTGTGCAGCCGCTGCACGCGGGTCACGCAGTCGTCCGGACACCCGGCGCTGCCGTCGCGCACGTCCTGCCAGACGAGCGTCGCTTGGCCGAGTCGATCGACGGCGAGGCCGAGCTCGATCGGGGCGATCGCGGTGTCCGCGACCGGTACGCCGTCTGCGGTCCACGCCGGCCGGCCGGCGGCATCGACGCGCTGGGCCCGGAGGCCCGCGCCAGCGCGCTCGGCCCACGCGATCACGACGCCGCCGGCCGGCTCGGGCGACATGGCCAGCGCGCCGGACAGCGCCGCGCGCGCCACGATCACCACGGCGCCGCGCGCCTGGCCATCGGCATCCAGCCGGTGCAGGACGATCGGACCGTCGCCGCCGTCCTCGGTGCGGGTCGCGAACGCGACGCCCATCCCGCCGGCGGCATCACCGGCGACGGCCAGGCTCCCGGCGAACGCGGTGCCCGGCGACGCCAGGAGACGTCCGGTATCGCCCCAGGCCGCCACGCCGGTCGAGTCGAGACGCTGCACCAGGAGCGCGCAGCACGTCGCCCCATCCCCCGCTTCCCACGCCAGCAGCGCGCCGCCCGCGCCGTCGGCGACCACAGCGAAGGAGGGGCCGGCGCCGGCGCTGCCCGCCACGGCGCTTTCCGTCCAGAGGGGCGTGCCGTCGGCGGCGAAGCGCTGGACGCGGACGCCGGCGACTCCGCCGCCGTCGAGCCACGCCACCAGCACGCCGCCGGCGCCGTCGCCGACCGCCCGCGGTGCGGCCACCGACGATCCCGCCCGGAGGCCGGGACTCGGCCAGCGCTTCGCGCCATCGGCAGCGACGTGCTGGACCAGGATGGCCCCACCGGCATCACGCCAGGCGACGAACGCCCCGCCGGCACCGTCGGCGTCGAGGGCCGGCGCCTCGAGGCGAATCGCGCGCGCATCGTCGGTGGCGCCGAAGGGGGTGCCGAGCGTCGCGACGCCGGGGGTGACGAGCAGGCTGCCGATCAGGAGAAGACGGCCGCCCAGGCCCCGGGCGCTCACGCGCCAGGCTCGCGCGGCCGTCACGTCCTCACCGTCGGGCCGCGCTTACTTGATCGTATCGTTGAAGCTCTTGGCGGCGGCGCCGAACGCCTTGGCGTCGTACTTCTTGGGATCCTCGAGCGTGCCGAACATCGTGTCGAGCGCCTTGCTGGCGGCGGGATCGGCCTTGGGGGCGCCGGGCGCCTTCGAGTAGGCGCTGTAGAGCCGGTCGAGAGCCATCGCCGCCTGCTCGGCGGCGCGGACGCCGGCGGCGCCGATGGCGTCACCGCTGCCGGAGATGTCGGCGAGCAGCTTCTTGGTGCTGGCCTGGTCGTAGTCGCGCGCGGCCACCTTGGGGGCCTGGCCCTGCATCGTGGTCTGCAAGTTCTTGGCGGTGGAGCCGATCTTGGCCTTGTCGCCCTTCGTCACCGCGTCGGTCAGCGTGGCGACGTCGCCCTCGACCGACTTCTGGGCGTCGGGGGCCGCCACGGCCAGGATCACCCGCACCATGGCGCCGTGGCCCTGGACCTTGCCGAGCGCGTCGTTGAGCACCTGGCCGGAGGCGCTGCCGCCGGCGCGATCCCCGAGCTGCTTGGCCGCCTCGCGCAGTGCGATCACCTGGCCGGTCGCCCACGCCTTGGTGCCTGCCCACGGGCCCTTGTCGCGCCAGTGGGGCGGCATCTGACCGCTGTAGGTGTCCAGCTCGAACGCCGACAGGTCCGGGTGGCCGGCGGCCACCATGTCGGCGTCGATCTGCAGGTGACAGGACACGCACTTCTCGGCGCGGAGCAGGATGTTCTTGGTGTCGTACATGCCGACCTTGACCGACTGCTCGTGCGTCCACCCCTTCTCCGAGTGCTGGTCGAGCCACTTCTCGGAGGAGCCATGGCAGCCCTCGCACTGCACGCCCTCGGCGATGTCGAACTTGGGCCCGCGCAGCTCGGGCTTGACGTTGACGGCGTGGCAGCTCAGACAGCGCTCGCTCGTCTCCGGCTTGCCCAGCTTGAGATTGCTGGCGATCTTCGAGGGACTGATGGTGGATTTCGCCTTGTCGCTGGTGAGCGCCGTGTAGGCCCGGGCGTGGTGGTCCTTCTGCGACCAGGTCGTCGCCTCGTTGAGCTTCGGATAGTCGGCGCGGGGCCGGGTGCTGCCGTGGCAGTTGGAGGCGCCGCACGACGCCGCCCCCGCGTACTTGGCGGCCGCGGCCTGAGCATCCGCGCGATCGGGGACGAGCGGCGCCGACGAGCGGGCGCCTCCGCCCGCGACGACGGCCACGACGACGACGGCGACGACGGCGGCCCCGGCGATACGACGCAGCATGGCGAGCCTCCTCTGCGAACCGTTGCGCTGCTCTCCGGCCAGCGCGGCCGGCGACCCACGTGCATATATATTGGTGCAGCCGGGGCGACCGACCGCCCCCTCGTGGCGCGGAATCCTAGCGCCCCCACCTGCGTTTGTCAAAAGTCCGAACCCGAGACGCTTGCTCTGTTGACATTGCCGCGGCGACCGCGCTATGGTCACCCGCAGTTTTTCATCCGAGCGAGAGCCACTCTCGGGATTCGGGGCATGCCATGGCAAGCCAGAACGCGTGGAGGCGACGTCGGGCAGCGGCCCTGACGCTTGCGATCGTCTTCGCCCTCCCCGGAGGGCTGCTCGTCGGCGCCGACCTCGCTACCGCCGACGAGCGAACCGAGGCGGCGGCGCCGGTGCAGAGTGCGCAGCTGCAGACGGCGCAGTTGCAGACGACGCAGCCTCCCACGAGCACCCAGCTCCTGCAGCCCGAGGCGAACCGCTGGCGCCTGATGGAGCCGCTCGGCGCCGGCGTCACCGGGCGCAGCCCCCTGTACGATCCCTACAGTCCCAACGTGCTCAAGGGCGATTACCCGATCTTCGGCGACAAGTACTTCGGCGCCATCACGGCCGTCCTCGATGCCGTGGCCGACTTCAAGCGCAACCTGGACTATTTCACCACCGACCGGATCCGCAACGTCCCGTACCACGAGCACAACATGCTCGGCCAGTTCACGGCGACGGCGGCGTTCGAGCTCTCCCACGGCGACACGGTCTTTCAGCCGCAGGACTGGCGGGTGCGACTGACGCCGATCATCCGCTGGCGGTGTGGCGACCAGAACGCGATCGACCAGGGCTGCGGTGAGGACATCCGGATGCTCGAGGCATTCGGTGACGTGAAGCTGTTCGAGGTCGGCAACAACTTCGACGCCACCACCGCTCGGCTCGGCCTGCAGATCTTCAACGCCGACTTCTTCGGGTTGCTCTACAACGACGTCCAGCCGGGCGCCCGGATCTTCAGCGAGCTCAACCGCAACCAGTTCAAGGCGAACATCGCGTACTTCGACCGCCTCAACAAGGAGAAGCTGTCGGGCCTCAACGAGTGGAAGCGCCGCGAGGACGCGGTGGCCGTCGCCAACTTCGAATGGGACGACTTCCTCCTCCCCGGGTTCAACATCCTGCCGACCTTCGTGGCGAACTTCGACGACAAGCTGGCCAAGCACCTGGAGGCGTACTACGTGGGCGCCAGCGCTACCGGCCGCCTGGGCCGGGTGAACGTCAACGGCGCCGGTTACTACGTCTTCGGGGGCACGGCCGACAACACCCCGACCAAGCAGCGCGAGCAGATCAGCGCGTGGATGGCGCTCGCGCAAGTGCTCTATCCGATCAGCTACGTCACCCCCCGGCTCGCCGTCCTCTATGCCAGCCCCGACGAGGATCCGCGCGATCGCAAGGCCCATGGCTTCGACAGCGCCTTCGACAACGTCAACTTCGGCGGCGGGCAGTTCAGCTACCTGTTCGGGGAGAAGATCCAGCTCGGCGCCACCACCGTGTTCCGCGGCAACAGCGTGTTCCCGTCGCTGCGCGGTGCCAACGCGACCTCCCAGTTCGTCAACCCAGGACTGTTCGTCGTCAATGCCGGGGCCGACGCCGCGCTGACCGCGAAGCTCGTCGCCTCGGTCGACGTCAACTACGCGCAGTTCAACAATACGTCCAGCCTGCAGCTCTTGGTGAAGCGACCCCACGTCGCCCAGTACATCGGCACCGAGGTCAACGGCGGCATCACGTACAAGCCGTTCCTCAACGAGCAGGTCATCCTGTTCGTCGGCGGCGGTGTGCTGGTGCCGGGCCAGGGCATCCACGACATGTTCGGCGGCGACGCGCCGGTCTACAAGCTGCTCGTGCGGACGGTGCTGACCTTCTGAGGCGGGGAGAACGGCGATGACGTCTCGTCAGAACGCGATGACACGGATCGCGGCGGTTCTACTGGTGGTCGCGGGCGCGTTCGCGGGCGCGGCGATCCACACGGCGCCCGCCGCCGAGGCGCCGCCCGCCAAGACGCCGGCCGCCAAGCCCCCGGCGCCGCCTTCCAGCGCCTCGTGCGAGTCGTGCCATGCCGGAATCGAGCCGATGCACGAGACGGTCCAGCTCACCTGCACCGAGTGCCACGGCGGCGACGGCGCCCAGACGGCCAAGGAGCGGGCCCACGTCCTGCCCCGCAATCGGGACCTCTGGAAGAGCTCTGCGAATCCGAGTTCCGCCTATGGCGCGCTGAACATGGAATCGCCGGAATTCATCCAGTTCATGAACCCGTCCGACCTTCGGGTCGCCGACAAGGCGTGTGGCGACTGCCACGGGAGCATCGTGGACAACTCGCGGCGGTCGATCATGGCGACCAATCCCATGGTCTATCACGCGGGACTCTACAACAACGGCGTGGAGCCCTCGAAGGTCCCGATGTACGGGGAAGCCTTCACGCCGGTGCAACAGGGCAACCGGACCATGTACGTGCCGGCCCGCATCGGCAGTCTCGGGTCGTTGACGGCGAAGGACGCCGCCAACGGGGCTCTCCAGCAGCTGGTCCCGCTCCCGCGGTGGGAGATCACGGTGCCCTGGGATCCCTTCCGGGTCCTCGAGCGCGGCAACGTCGGCGCCAGCGACCGGGCCAAGGGAACGAACTTCAAGGTGTCCGGCGTGTACATCACGCTGCTGAAGACCCGGCTCAACGATCCGGGTCTGTGGCTGCAGGGCCCGAACGACGTCGCCGGCGACCTCCGGCAGAGCGGCTGCGCGGGCTGTCACGTGCTCTACGCCAACGACCGCGAGGCGGCCAACTCCGCCCACGTGGCGCAGTACGGCAACAAGGGCTTTTCGTTCTCGGGCGACAAGGCCATTCCCAAGAACGAGCCCGGCCACCCCATCAAGCATCAGTTCACCCGGCGCATCCCCTCGTCGCAGTGCATGACGTGCCACCACCATCAGGGGAACGGCGCGCTCACGATGTACCAGGGCTACCTGCTGTGGGACCAGGAGTCCGACTACGATCGCGTGGTCAAGCTCGGAATGGGCTATCCGTGGTGGGATCCCGACAAGAAGTACCTGGGCGTGGATCCGCCGTACAACGTCGATCTCGCGTCCGACGGCACCCCGAAGATGTCCGACCTCTTCACCCACAACCGCGACATGCAGCAGGTGCAGTTCGGCGACGAGCACGGGCATCGCTGGCATTTCGTCCGCGTCTACAAGCGCGACCGCTACGGACGGCTGCTGGACGGCAACGACAAGGTCGTGCCCGACAGCGATCCCGAGCGCTTCCAGCGCGCCGTGCACCTCAAGGACATCCACCTCGACAAGGGCATGCAGTGCATCGACTGCCACGGGGCCGGTGACTCCCACGGCGACGGCAAGCTCTACTCGCAGATGCGGGAAGCGATCGAGATCCGCTGCTGGGACTGCCATGGCACGGCCAGCACCCGCGCCACCCTGAAGACGTCGGGCCCGACTGGTGGCCGCGACCTGACCAGGGAGCAGACGCCCTTCGGCAAGCCGTGGATGGAGCGGCAGCTTTCGAACTTGTTCCCCCAACGCGGTGAGCCGCACACCGGGACCTCTCGCGCCCGTCTGCTCGACCAGCCCGAGCCGCTCGAGCAGCGCGAGCGCCGCGTCG
>Ga0209474_10001245_pt1 | contig 25528 bp, 28 predicted proteins | sample GraSoiAngelo_145_FD_185902 | JGI IMG/M metagenome (GOLD analysis project Ga0209474, IMG submission 185902) | Grasslands soil microbial communities from the Angelo Coastal Reserve, California, USA - 14_1009_05_20cm (SPAdes) (version 2) | ecosystem: Environmental > Terrestrial > Soil > Grasslands...
CGAGATGACCACGCAGCCACCGTGGTTCGCGAGGGCCCGGCACGCTCCGTCGGCGCCACCAAGACTCCCGATCACCCAACCCCCGCCGTGGAAGTACACCAGCGCGGATGTGGTCGACTCCGTCGGTCGGTAGATGCGGATGGCGAGCGCGCCGCCGGGGCCGGGAATCTTCCGCTCGACGACCGAGCCGACGGGTTCGGGTGCCGCGCTCAGCAGGGTCGGAAGGCTTCGCACTTCCTCTGGGGTCAGGGTCGAGTACGCGGGTCGGTCGGAGATCTTTTCGATCAGCGCGCGCGCCGCCGGCGTGAGCCGGTCCTGAGCTATGGTCACCGCGCGATCCGCTCGGGCGCCGCATACACGTTGAAGCGGTCATCCCGGAGGAAGCCAATGAGGGTCATCCCGAAGCGCTCCGCGGTCGCGACCGCGAGACTCGACGGGGCACCGACCGCGGCGAGGATCGGGATCCCAGCGGCGACGGCCTTCTGGACCACTTCATAGCCGGCCCGGCCGCTTACCGCGAGCAGCGACCGGCGCAGCGGCAGTCTTCCCTCGATGAGCTCACGGCCGACGACCTTGTCGACGGCGTTGTGCCGCCCCACATCCTCGCGAAGGATCTCGAGCCGGCCGGAGGTATCGAAGAGCCCCGCCGCGTGAAGCCCGCCGGTCGATTCGAAGAGGCGCTGCTGCTCGCGGAGCCGACCCGCCAGCGGCGGCAGCACACCCGGATCGATCACCGGACCGGAGGCGAGCGGGGCGAAATCGAGAGCGAGTGACTCCAGTGTGGTGGCGCCACAGACCCCGCAAGCCGAGCTCGCGAGAAACGAGCGTTCGGGGCGTCGCCCGGCTCCGCCACGAACCTGGACGTCGACCTGATTCGATTCGACCAGGTCCGAGAACAGCGCGAACGGGGGCCGGGGGGCAGCGCCCCCCGATTCGTCGTGCGCCTCGGCGCTGATGCGCACCTGCGCGATGTCGTCGATCGATCGGATGACGCGCTCCGCGAGCAGGAGGCCGAGCGCGAGCTCGAGGTCGTTGCCCGGGGTGCGCATCACGACCGACAGCGGCACCCCGTCCAGCGACAGTTGGAGCGGCTCTTCGGCCGCGACCTGATCGCGTTCGTCGCGCCAATCCCCGGTGCGCCAGCGCGCGATCTGGACGGGAGGAGCCTGCGGCCTTGTCACCGAAGCGCGATCCTCATTGCGACTCGATGCTAGGTGGTCGCTAGCATCCGACCGGTGAAGGTCGGAGTCGCGCTCGCGCTCGACCGCGATGCGGGTGAGCTCTTCGCGGATGCCCGCGCGCTCGAGGGTGCCGGTGCCGATTCGTTCTGCGCGGCCTCGACCGACGGTCAGCTCGTGCTACTGGCGGCGATCGCTGCGGTGACCTGGCGCTCGCGGGTCATGGTCGTCGACGTCGAGCCCGGACCGGCGATCGACACACTTGTGCGCGTGGCGCGCGGGCGTGTCGGGATGGCGTCGACGGTCGCCCCTGGCGACGAGCTCGCGGTCTCTGCCGGCGATCAGCCCGAGGAACGCTGGATCCGTGTGCCGTTCCCGGAGGGGCGCGTCGGCTGGAACGAGCTGCGGGCGAAGGCCGAGGCCGAAGGGGTCGCCGGAATCATCCTGCCCAACGATCCGCGCTTGCTTGACCTGCTGCGCAATCCTGACGTCACCGACGATCGCTCGGACCTCAAGCTCGCATTCGGTTAACGGTTGCGCTCGCTGATGTCGCTCGGCATCGGCTTCGGCGGGTGCCTGATGCTGCTGGGTCTGCTCTCCGCCTGCACGATCGTTCTCATCCCGGTCGGAATTCATCTGATATGGGTCGGCTTTCTGGTCGCGGGCGCCTTCTGGCTCGCGCGGGAGATGCTTCGCTAGCGAGGCGACCGAGCGTGCCGACGCTCGCGGGGACGCTGGTACAGCGAATGCGGCGGGCATTAAAAAAACAGGAGCGTTCGAGATGCAGGCTGTTCGCAGACGCGACGCGACAGTTCTCCACCATGCCCCCGCGCGTGAGACGAACGCAGTCGCTCCCGTCACGCGCAACCCGGCCTACCAGGCCTTTCTGATCCTTCGGAGCGGCTTCACGGTCGCGCCCATCCTTTTCGGCCTCGACAAGTTCACCGCGCTGCTGACCGACTGGACGAAGTACCTCGCGCCGGTCTTTCCACAAACGATCGGCGTGTCTCCGGCGGTATTCATGAAGGGCGTCGGCGTCATCGAGATCGTCGCCGGTCTGCTCGTCGCGATCGTTCCACGGTTCGCGGCCTATGTCGTCGCGGCCTGGTTGCTCCTCATCATCGTCAACCTGCTCATCCTCGGCCAGTACTTCGATGTCGCGCTCCGGGACTTCGGTCTGATGGTGGGCGCGATCGCACTCGCACGTCTCGCGCAGGGCGTTCACGACTGGAAGGCGCGTTCCTGAACCCGCGCACTTTCAGGCGGCGCGGCGCAACGTGCGACGCACATGCCACGAGTCCGCATCGGGCGCGATGAAGAGCGTCAGCATGATGCCGTAGTACGGCAGGTGCCCGATGAGCTCGGGCATCCCGAACACGACCAGCGTGATCGTGAAGAGCCCGAAGCCGATGGCCATGACCGGACGGGTGATCTGCCCCGAGATGATCACCGCGCCGATGGCGAGCTCGGCGAGGCCGGCCAGCCAAATGAAGACGGGGTCGGCGACGCCGAGCGGGCGGAGGACGTTCAGAAACGGCAGCTGATCCAGAAGTGCCTGCGATAGGTCAGGGTTGAGGAGCTTCTCGGTGAGCGCGTTGTACGCGATGCCGAAGCCCATCGCGACGCGGAGCAGGTTGAACGCGGCTGCGGGCGCGTGCTCGTGGGCAAGCGCGCCGTGCGCGCTACGTCGTGCGTCGAGTGAGATCGATCCTGGTCCGGCGATGTAGAGGAATATCGCGATTCCCAGGATCGCGACCTGCTCGAGGATGCTCTCGAAGCTGAACGGCGCCATCGCGATGACCCCGAGCAAGGCCAGCAGCATCGCGGCAAAACGCGTGAAGAGGCCGGCGAAGATGAGCAGACCGCAGAGGACCTCGATGACGAGGAGGGCGTAGCCGCCCGGCCCGTGCTCGACCGGCAACGAGGGCACGAAGAGCCAACCCGGTACGGCCGCGGCGATGAGAGATATCCCGAGGAAGACTCGCAGCATCAACGGACCGGTCCGCGCGAAGCGTTCGAGGGCGCGGACGGCGCGCGGCTCCGGCACGTTCCTTTGCCACAGGTACGCGATGCCGACGGCCGCGAGCGCGATGAGGAGCGCCAGGAGCACCGGCCAGCTGAGCAGGAGGTCGTAACGGGTCGGGTGCGCGCGCGGGTCGATGAACCACTTCACGTGCGCCAGGATCCCGAGGGACATTGGTCTCGCCCTGGCAGCCCGCGTGCCGCGCTAGCGGTAGACGGAGGGAGCGTGTCGCCAGCGCGCGAAGCTCGCCGGGTCATGGCTGGTGAAGACGCGATCGAGGTCGTTCTTGACGAGCGAGCGGATGAGCGCCATGGACTCCTTCGCTGCCGCCTCGTCGGGCTGCTTGATCTCGCCGCGCTCGAGGTTGAGGCGCGTGAAGGCGGCGTCGCCGCAGAGCACCACGCGTCCGGTCTCGGCGAGGTCGACAACGAGCGATTGATGGCCGGGCGCGTGCCCGGGCGTCGGGACCACCTCAAGCCCGGGCGCGACACGCGCGCGGCCCGCGACGGGCAGATAGGAGAGCTCGGGGATGTCCCAGTACACGCCCGGGAAGTTCGGCTTTCCTTTGGCGAACGCTAGATGGTCGCCCTGCACGACGAAGGTCGCCTTCGGGAATGCACCGTTGTTCCCGGCGTGATCGAAATGAAGATGGCTGTTCACGACGATAGCGATGTCGTCCGGCCGAATGCCGATCTCGGACAGGCGGCTCACGATCGAATCCTCTTTCGCCATGACGACCTTGAGATTCCCCGGTCCGAACGTGGCGTCGGGACGCTCGACGTGCACGGGATGAAGCCCGGTGTCGAAGAGCACGTTTCCCTCGGTCGTCCGGATGAGCGCGGACCAGACCGGGTGGAATGACACCTCGGTGCTGGCGCCGGGGAGGAATGCGGACGGTGCGATATCGACGCCACCGGTGCGGAAGATCGTCATCTCGATCACGTCGGTGACGGTACTCCGAGCCGACCAGTAGTCTCCCGAGGCGGTGCGCGCGGCGCGAAACGCCCACTGGATCCAGGGCGAGCTTCCCGACCTGATCCTCGGAGGACAGGACGGGCTCGTCAACGTCCTCGGCCTCGTCCTAGGTCTCGTGGCGGCGACGGACAGCGGTCGGATCGTGATCGTTGGGGCGCTCGCGGCCCTCCTCGCCGAATCGATCTCGATGGGCGCGGTCGCGTACACGTCGCGCGTCGCCGAGCGCGACTACTACGAGGCGCAGCGCGACCGTCAGCGGCGCGAGATCGACGAGCGCCCCGACGAGAAGCGGGCCGAGCTTCGCACCGCGGTCGCGAAGCTCATCGGTGACGACATCGCGGACCACGCCGTCGCGTCCATCACAAAGGACCGCGACCGCTGGGCCGAGGCGCTCATGCATGTCGCGCTCGACGTCTCCGAGCCGCAGCGGACCGGCCTCACCCGGGCGAGCGTCGTCGGTGCGGCGACCGCCGTCGGCTCGTTCATCCCACTCCTGCCGTTCCTTCTGCTCCCGCCGGCCGCGGCCGCTGTCGGAGCCGTCTTCATCTCGGGTCTCGCCTTGTTCGGCGTGGGCGCCTACAAGGCGCGCACGCTGATCGGCGACTGGCGCCGCAGCGGCTTGGAGCTGACGCTGATCGGTCTGGGCGCGGCGTTCGCTGGCTACCTCATCGGCGTCGTGCTTCGCCCATGAGGTCAGTCGCGCAGCAGCTCGTCCACCGCGGCATAGGGATCGAGCCGCCGGTCGGCAACCCGCGAGACGGCGGCATCGAGACGGGCGTCGCCGATCCGACCCTCCAGGCGTCGCAGGAGCGCCTCCCGCAGGAGCGTCAGGACCTCAGAGCGCGCGGCCTCGCGGCGCCGGCGCGTACGCTCACCGCTCTCTTCTGCCCAAGCACGATGCTTCGCGATGGCGTCGACCAGCTGCTCGATACCTTCGCCCGATCGTGCGGCGGTGCGGACGATCGGCGGCTTCCACGACGGGTCCTTCGCGAGCGAGAGCATCTGCGCGAGGTCGCGCACGGTGTCATCGGCGCCCGGCCGATCGGCCTTGTTCACGACGAGCACGTCCGCGATCTCGAGGACGCCGGCTTTGATCGCCTGGATGTCGTCGCCGAGCCCTGGCACGGTGACGAGACACACGGTGTCGGCGACGCTCACGACGTCCACCTCCTCCTGGCCCACGCCGACGGTCTCGACGATCACGACCCCGTTGCCAAGGGCGTCCAGGACGTTCACCAGCCGCGCGGTCGCGCGTGCCAGGCCGCCCGCATGACCGCGGCTGGCCATCGACCGGATGAAGATCCCATCGTCGAGCGATCGCTCCTGCATCCGGATCCGGTCGCCGAGAATCGCGCCGCCGGTGAACGGGCTCGAGGGGTCGACGGCGACGATCGCGACGCGCATCTTAGTCTCGCGATACAGGCCCGCGAGCCTATTCACGAGCGTGGACTTGCCACCACCGGGCGGTCCGGTGATACCGACGACGTCGGCCTGCCCGGTCTTCGGGTACAGCGCCTTCAGCACCGCCGGTGCTGAAGGCTCGTCGTTCTCCACCGCCGACAGGAGGCGCGCGATCGAACGCTTGTCGCCGGAGCGTGCGCGGGCGATGAGGTCGTCTGTCGAGGTCGCCGCCATCAAGAGGCGCGAAGCAGATCGCGAGCGATCACGATCCGCTGCACCTCGCTTGTGCCCTCGCCGATCTCCATGAGGCGCACGTCTCGCAGGTGCCGCTCGACGGGGAAATCCCGCAGGTACCCGTATCCGCCCAGGACCTGCAGCGACGCGTCGGCGGCGCGTGTTCCCGCCTGGCTCGCGAAGAGCTTGGCCTTGGAGGCGGCATCGGTGAACGGACGTCCGGCGTCGGCGAGCGCCGCGGCGCGGTGCACCAGGAGCCGCGCGGCGTCGAGCTCGGTCTGAGCTCGTGCGAGCTTCCACTGGATCATCTGGAACTCCGCGATGGCGCGGCCGAATTGCGTCCGTTCCTTCGCGTAGCGGATCGCGAGCTCTAGCGATGCCCGCCCGAGGCCGATCGCGAGTGCGCCAATACCGATCCGGCCGCGGTCGAGCACCTTCTTCACATCGTCGAATGCCTCGCCGTCGCGGCCGATGCGATCGCGCTCCGGCACTCGGCATCCCTGCAGCAGCAGCGGCGCGGTATCGGACGCGTGGAGGCCCATCTTCTCTTCTGGCTTACCGGCCGCGAACCCGGGCGTGCCGCGCATCACGCCGAACGCCGTGAGCTTGCGTTCGCCGGCGCCGGCCATCACCACCGCGAAGCCGGCAACCGACGCGTTGGTGATGAACTGCTTCGTCCCATCGATCACGTAGCCATCGCCATCCCGGCGCCCGCGGCTCTGCGCGTTCAGCGCGTCCGAACCCGATGCCGGCTCGGTCAACGCCCAGCATCCGAGATACTCGCCCCTGGCGAGCGGCGGCAGCCACCGCTCCTTCTGCTCGTCGCTTGCGGCGATGAGCAGGTGCCCGATGCACAGCGAGTTGTGTGCGGCGATCGTGAGACCGATCGAGCCGTCGCCCGCGCCGAACTCCTCCATCAGCATCGCGATCGTCACCGCGTCCAGGCCCGCGCCGCCGTACTCCTGTGGTACCGCGAGCCCGGTCAAGCCGAGCGCCGCGAGCTCGGGAAGGAGCTCCATCGGGAACTTGCCGGCTTCGTTCCACCGATCGGCATTGGGTACGATCCGCGACCGCACGAACGCGCGGATCGTGTCCCGGACGAGCAGCTGATCGTCGCGGTAGGCGAACTTCACTCAGCGCGCCGCGGTCGGCTGCCCCGGGTAGCCCCGGGCCTCCGGGATGTTCGGCGTGAGCTCGTCGACCATCTTCTGGTCCTCTTCGAGGACCCCGCGATCGACGTTGAACGCGGCCTGTCGTGTCTTTGTGATGCGGTCGCGCTGGTCGGCGGGAATCTGCACGAACGCCTTGATCCGCGCGGTCGTCAAACGCTTGCGTTCCTCGAGGTCCGTGATGCGCACGAGCTCGCGGAGCTGCGGCGTGAGCGCGCCCACGCGCGCGGTGTCGCTCGGGATCGCCGCGATCATCCCGAAGCGGCTCTTCCAGAAGTCGATCGCCTCCTGCTCGCTCTTGCCGTGTAGCGCCGCCAGTCCCGCGTCGATCGGTCGGTCGTCTTTCTTCGCCATCTTCGATCTCCCCTTTGCTTTCGTTATGAGGGCACGCCACGCCTTCGTGGAACCGCTTCCTTGACGTATGTCGTGATCTCTTCGAGCGATGCGCCCGGTTGAAAGACGCGCTCCACCCCGACTTTGGCCAGACCGGCCACGTCGGCCTCCGGGATGATCCCACCGCCGAACAGCAGGACGTCGTCCATTCCTTTTTCCTTCATGAGCTCGGCGATCCGCGGAAAGATGTAGTTGTGGGCTCCGGACAGGAGCGATACGCCGATGGCATCGGCATCCTCCTGCAGCGCGGTCTCGACGACCTGTTCCGGCGTTTGATGCACGCCGGTGTAGATCACCTCCATGCCGGCGTCGCGCAGCGCGCGTGCCACGATCTTCACGCCGCGGTCGTGGCCGTCGAGACCGGCCTTCGCCATGACCACGCGGATCGGCCGTTTCAAATGTCGATCCCAAGCTCGGCGAAGTGATCTTCCCAGTGGAGGTAGGTACACCACGCGACGATGTCGAAGACTTTCTCGTTCGCGATGCGCTCGTCCGAAAGCGCAGCGATCGCCTCGCGCATCCGCCGGGCAGACGTGTCGAGCTCATCGAGCATCGCCTCCGCACCGACGAGACGATGCGCCTCGACCGCGCGGTCGTTGAACTCCTGGATCGTGCCCGCGTTCCAGTCGGTGAACTCGTTCGCGGCGAGCTCGCGCACGGCTTCCTGCAACCACGCCGCGGCGTGCGCGCAGAGGTCCTTGTAGGTCCAGCCCGCAGGCGTCTTCTCGCCGAGTCCGCCGCGGCCGCGCTCGCGGATCCCGGCGCGGAAGCGCCGCCAGACGTCATCGAACCGCGCGAGGATCGCACGGGCGTCCTTGGGAAGCGCGGCGAGGAGCTCCCGCAGATGCTCCGGGAAGTGGCCGTACGTCTCGCCGCAGATGAGTCGAACGGCCATGAAATGGACGTCCTCGTCAGGCGGCAGCGCCTTGACCGCGTCGACGACCGCGCGGTATGCGGCATCGAGCCGCCGTACGACCTCCTCCTCAGCGCGCGACTCCCCGGCCTCGGCTTCGCGGCGGTTCTCAGCGTCGACGTCGGGCAGAGCCTCGGTACGTCTGCCTTGAAGCCGGACCGGCAGCTCCGGTCCGATCTTCTCGATCCAGTTCGCGACGTGGCCGAGCATCCCTTTGTACGTCCAACCTGAGGACGTTCTGCCTGAGAGAGGAATGAGCCCGACGCGGCCCACGGCATTCCGGAATGGACGCCAGCCCTCGCGCATCTTCGCCAGCAGCTCGCCTGGCTTTCGCGGCACGGCGGCAAAGAGCTCTTCGTGATGCTCGGCGTAGTGCCCGTAGCTGTTGCCGGCGACGACGGTGATCACCCAGTCGTCGTTGGCGTGGAGCTGTCCGGGCGTGAGCTTCTCGACCTCGGCCACGAGGGCACGGTGTGCCTCGTCGAGCTCGCGCAGGACGTCGCCGCCATCGCGGCTCCGCGTTCGCTCGACGACCGCCGCATTGAAGGGGTCGGTGTCGTCGACGCCCGCCATCCCTTCGCCGCTTTCGCGGAAGACCGCGAGCCGCGTTGCGGTGCGCTCCTCCCACGCGGCCGCGTGCGCGCCGCGAGATCCTTGTACGTCCACCCTGTCGACGTCGTCTGCTCGAGCGCCGCGAGGCCGAGCGAAAGCAGACCGAGACGGAACGGCAGCCAGTTCGTCTGTATGAGACGGACCAGGTCCGCGGCGTCGCGAACGGCCGCACCTATGTCGGCGAAGTGATCGGGATAGTGGTTCGTCGTGTTCCACTCGACGACGTCGAACGCGAGCGGTGGCGCGTCATCCGATAGCTGGCGAACGGTCTCGAGAACGCGCTCGTGCGCCGCGGACCAGCGCGCGAAGAGCTCGTCGGTGCTCTTACCCCGCGACTCGGCGGCGACCCGAGCGTTGAACGAGTCGATCTCGTCGTAGAGCTTCGGATCCTCGCCCCGGGACAGCACACCAGCGACGCGCGGGGGCACGGTCTCCTCCCACGCCGCGAGATGCAGCAGGTTCTCGTTCAACGACCACCCGGTCGAGAGCTTCTCGCCGAAGCGCTCGCGCGGAAGGGCCTCGAGGGAAGAGCGCAGAGCGCGATAGCCCTGCGCGATCCGGCGAAGCAGCGCCTCTTTAGAAGTACCCGGGGTCGTGGTAGACGCCATACACATCCTTCAGCACCGCCACCTGCTCGCCGACGCTCGCGTAGGCGCGCGCACACTCGAGGAAGCGCGGCATGAGCTCGTCGCCAGTCTTCGCTGCCTCGCGCAGCTCGTCGAGCGCGCACTTCCAACGCGCTTTGTCCCTGGTACGCCGCGTCTCGGCGAGGCGTTCGACCTGCTTTCGCTCGACCTCCGGATCGATCGCGAGCGTCGGGATCGGTGGCTCCCGTTCGGTGGCGTACTTGTTGATGCCCACGATCACCTTTTCGCCTTCGTCGACCTGCTGCTGGAAGTGGAAGGCCGATTCGATGATCTCGCGCTGCGGGTAGCCGCGCTCGACCGCCTCGACCATGCCGCCGAACTTCTCGATCTCGGCGAGGTAGCGCGCGAAGCCTTCCTCCATCCGCTGGGTGAGGTGCTCGAGGTAATAGCTGCCTGCGAGCGGATCGATGGTGTCCGCGACGCCCGATTCGTGGGCGATCACCTGCTGCGTGCGTAGCGCCAGCGTGACGGCTTCCTTCGTCGGGAGCGCGTACGTCTCGTCGAGCGAGTTGGTGTGGAGCGATTGCGTCCCGCCGAGGACCGCGGCGAGCGCCTGCAGCGTCACCCGTACGACGTTGTTGTACGGCTGCTGCGCCGTGAGCGAGACGCCGGCGGTCTGCGCGTGCGTCCGGAGCAAAAGGGCACGCTCGTTGCGCGGGTGATAGCGCCGCTCGATCTCGCGGGCCCAGATCCGGCGCGCGGCGCGGAACTTGGCGATCTCCTCGAAGAAATCGCTGTGGACGTCGAAGAAGAACGAGAGATGCGGGACGAAATCGTCCACGTCGAGACCGGCTTCGACTCCCCACTTCACGTACTCGAGCCCGTCGATGAGCGTGAACGCGAGCTCCTGCAGCGCGGTCGCGCCAGCCTCGCGGATGTGATAGCCGGAGATCGAGATCGTGTTCCAGCGCGGAACCTCGCGCGACCCGTAGCGGAACGTGTCGACGACGACCGCCATCGCCGGCTTCACCGGCACGATCCATTCGCGCTGCGCGATGTACTCCTTGAGGCAGTCGTTCTGGATCGTGCCCCCGAGCCGGTCAAGTGGGATGCCCCGCTTCTCGGCGTTGGCGAGGTACATAGCCCAGACGATCGACGCGGGCCCGTTGATCGTCATCGAGGTCGTGACCTGATCCAGGGGGATACGGTCGAAGAGGATCTCCATGTCGCGCAGCGAGTCGACGGCGACGCCCTCCCGGCCGACCTCGCCGCGCGAGAGTGGATCGTCCGAGTCGCGGCCCATGAGCGTCGGCATGTCGAAGGCGACCGAAAGTCCGGTCACGCCTTGCGTCATCAGGTAATGGAACCGCTCGTTCGAATCCTCCGCCGAGCCGAATCCCGCGAACTGCCGCATCGTCCAGAGGCGCCCGCGGTGCATCGAGGGCTGGACGCCGCGGGTGTACGGGAATTCGCCCGGGAAACCGAGATCGCGGTCGGGATCGAATCCCTCGAGGTCGTCCGCGGTGTAGAGCGGATCGACCGGATCGTCCGAGAGCGTCGAGAAGCGCGACTTTCGCTCGGGGCGCCGCTTCACCGCGGGGCCGTATACCTCGTCGAGCCAGCGTTGCTTCGCGGTCTTGGTCTTTTGAATCGTCATGCGGCCAGCAGCGAGCGCGCGATCACCAGACGCTGGATCTCGCTCGTCCCTTCGTAGATCGTCGTCGCTCGGCCGTCACGCGCGTAACGCTCGACCGCGTAATCGCGCATGTAGCCGTTGCCGCCGAGTGTCTGCACCGCGGCGTGCGTCGCCTTCTGCGCCATCTCGCTCGCGAAGAGCTTGGCCATCGACGCTTCACGTGTGAACGGCCGGCCACGGTCCTTGAGCCACGCCGCGCGAAGCGCGAGCATCCGCGCGGCCGCGAGGCGCGCCTCGAGCTCGGCCAGCGGGAAGCGCACGCCGTCGAACTCGCCGATGGCGCGCCCGAACTGCTTGCGGTCCCTCGCGTACGCGCGCGCGACCGACAGCGCGGCTCGGGCGATGCCCACGGCCTGCGCGGCGATGCCGATCCGCCCTCCGTCGAGGCCGGCAAGCGCCATCGCGAATCCCTTGCCCTCTTCGCCGAGCACCGCGCCGGCGCCGACGCGCGCGCCGTCGAGCACGAGGGCGCTCGTGTCCGAGGCATGCAGCCCGAGCTTGCGCTCGTGCGGACCGACCGATACGCCCTGCGCGTCGAGCGGGACGACGAACGCCGTGATGCCAGCGTGGGCAGGGGAAGGGGCCCCTGGGCGCGAAGCGACGACTCGGTCTGCCTCGCCGACGCGCGCGAACACGATCGCGAACGGCGCGTAGCGCGCGTTGGTGATGAACTGCTTCCGGCCGTCGATGCGCCAGCCTTCTCCGTCCCGACGGGCCGTCGTGCGGAGAGCTGCCGCGTCGCTGCCCGATGTCGGCTCGGTCAGCGCGAATGCGCCGAGGCCGATCCCGTCCAGGAGGCGCGGCAGCAGCTGCGCTCGCTGCTCGGCTGTTCCGTGGCGCACGATCGTCCCCGCGACGATGCCGCTGTTGACCGCGACGCCGACCGAGAGCGACGGCCAGGCCGCGGCAAGCTCCTCGAGCACGAGGGCGAACGCCACGCTGGATGCGCCGAGGCCGCCATCGCGTTCGGGGATCGTCATGCCCAGGACCCCGAGTCGGCCGAGATCGGCGATGACCCCGCGCGGGATCGCGCCCGCCTTTTCGGCTTCCGCGATCACTGGCGTGAGCCCTCGGGCCCAGTCCGCGACCGCGTCCGCGAGATCGCGCTCGGTCCCAGCGGCGAAGGGCCTCACGATGACCGAGCCTTCCTCACTGCCTCGGTGAAAGCGGGCACGAACTCGAAGACGTCGGCGACGACCCCGTAATCCGCGACCTTGAAGATGTCGGCATCAGGATCTTTGTTCACCGCGACGATGACCTTGCTCGACGTCATCCCGGCAAGATGCTGGATGGCGCCCGAGATGCCGAGCGCGACATAGAGGTCGGGAGTCACCGTCTTGCCGGTCTGCCCGACCTGCTCCTCATTCGGCCGCCAGCCCGCGTCGGTGACCGCGCGCGATGCGCCGACCGCGCCGCCCAGCGCGTCTGCCAGGTCTTCCACCAAATGCCAGTTCTCGGGACCCTTGAGTCCCCGCCCGCCAGAAACGATCACGCGTGCCTCCGCCAGGGACACACGCTTGCCGCTCGATGCGACCGGCGCGAACTTCACAAACTCGAGCTTTTCCGCGGACGTGTCGGCCTCGAGCTTCACGACATCCGGCGATGCGGCGCTCTCGGCGAGCGGGATGGCCCCTGGCCGCACCGTGATTACCGCCGGCATTTGGACGCGCACCTTGGCGCGCACCTTTCCGGCATACATCGGCCGCCCGACCTCGAGTGTGTTGCCCGATACGGCGAGCGCGGTGACGTCGGCGGCGTACGCACGGCCCAGGCGTGCCGCGAGACGAGCGCCCAGATCGCGGCCGTTGAGGGTCGCGCCAAGCATCACGAGATCGGGCTTCTCCGCCTCGACCTTCTTCGCAAGAGCACTCACGAACGGAAGCGGGGAATATCGGTCGCCCGCGATCTCGAGGATCGTCGCCTCGCCGAGCGCCTTCGCCTTCGCGGCGAGCTCGAGGCTCACGCGCCGCAGACCGCCATCCCTACGCTCCGCGACGACGAGGATCTTCACAGGACCTTCGCCTCGTCTCGCAGCAAGGTCGCGAGCTGCTGAGCGGTCTGCTTGGCGTCGCCGTCCTTCAGGATCTTGCCGGCGCCGCGCGCTGGTGGCGGCTCCATCGCGACGATCTCCAGCGCAGGAGCGGACGAATCGACGTTTAGCGACGCGAAAGCGCGCTCGGGGATCTCCTTCTTCTTCGCCTTCATGATCCCGGGCAGGCTCGGATAGCGCGGCTCCTTCTCGCTCTTGTGCACGGTCGCGAGCGCGGGAAGCTTGGCCTTCCAGACTTCGTGCCCGCCTTCGACCTCACGCCAGAGCTCGGCGGCACCGTCGGCAGGGACGATCTTTGTGATCGTCGCGACGTGCGCCCAACCGAGGACCTCCGCGAGCGCAGGACCGATGAAGCCCTGATCGTCGTCCGATGCCTGCTTGCCGCACAGCACGAGATCAGGCTTCGCTTCTTCGACGACCTTGGCGAGGGCACGCGCCACCGCGAGCGGCGCGGCCGTCTCCTCCGCGACGACGAGCGAGGCTTCGTCGCAGCCCATCGCCAGCGCCTGGCGCAGCGCATCGCGTGACCGCGCCGGACCGACGGTGACGACGGCGACGACTGTCGAGGCATCGGCGTCCTTCCGCTCGAGCGCCATCTCGATCGCATACTCGTCGTACGGCGAGATCGACCAGGTGACGCCCTCGGTCTTGATCGACTTGCCGTCGGCCGCGACCGAAACACGCACCGTCGAGTCGGGCACCTGCTTGAGCGGGATAAGGATCTTCACGACCGATTGCCGTCCTTCAGGTCCACTAGCTCTCGAGCCTCCCCGCGACGAGCTCCAGAACGTCCACCGGGCGGATCTGCTCCTGCACGCCCTTTGCCCCGACGCCCTCCTCGAGCATGATCAAACAAAACGGGCAGCCGCTCGCGACCTTGGTGGCACCGCTATTCGTTGCGAGAAGCTGGTCGATCCGACGGTGATTCACGCGCTGCCCGACCTTCTCCTCCATCCACATCCGTCCACCGCCGGCCCCGCAGCAGAATCCGCGCTCGCGGTGGTACGGCTCGATCTCCACGCGCTGCACGCCGGGCACCGCGTCGAGCACGGCGCGCGGCGCGTCGTAGACCCCGTTGTGCCGCCCGAGGTAGCAGGGATCGTGGTACGCGACGGCCTCGGCCATCCCGCGGCCGACCTTGAGCTTGCCCTCCGCGATGAGCCTGTCGACGAGCTGCAGCGCATGGACGACCTCGTACGAGCCGCCCAGCTGCGGGTACTCGTTGGCGATGGTGTTGAAACAGTGAGGGCAGCTCGCGATGACCTTGCGGACGCCGTACTTCTTGAAGGTCTCGATGTTCTGCTGCGCCTGTACTTGCCAGAGGTATTCATTCCCGATACGCCGAGCCGGATCGCCGTTGCAAGTCTCCTCCGTGCCGAGGATCGCGAACGAGACGCCGGCCGCACGCAGGACCTGCACGAGCGCGCGCGCGACCTTCTGGTTGCGCCGGTCGACGGACGCCGCGCAGCCGACGAAGTACAGCCATTCGGCGTCGGGCTTCTCCGTGTACGTCGGCACGCCGAGCTCCTTCGCCCAATCGCCCCTTGTTTCTCGAGGCTCGCCCCAGGGATTGCCGGCGCGCTCGATGTTCGTCATCGCGCGCTGCGCCTCGGGCGGCGCCGCGCCTTCCATGAGCGCGAGGTAGCGGCGCATATCGACGATCTTGTCGATGTGCTCGATCGTCACCGGACACGCCTCGACGCATGCCGCGCAGGTCGTGCAGGCCCAGAGCTCTTCCGGCTTCGTCTCGGTGAAATGCGCGGGCGAGGGGATCTCGCCCTTGGCCTCGGCGAGGAGCTTGGGGCCGTCGCGCAGCAGCTGGTCGCGGACGTCGAGAACGATGCGCTGCGGATCGAGCGGCTTGCCGGTCGCGAGCGCGGGGCAGTTGTCAGAGCAGCGGCCGCATTCCGTGCAGGTGTAGCCATCGAGCAGCTGCTTCCAGCTCAGGTCCCGGAGCGAGGCCGCGCCGAAGGTCTCCTGGTTCTCGATGTCCTCGATGAGCGACAGCTGGCCGCGCGGGGTCTGCTTGCGGAAGAAGACGTTCGGCAGTGTGGTGACGATGTGGAGGTGCTTCGATTGCGGCAGGTACGCTGCGAACGCCAGCACCGTTACGACGTGCGTCCACCACGCGACCGGGAACACGATGCCGGCAGCGTCGTGCGAAAAGATCGACCCGAGGAGCGCGCCCGCGATCGGCGGCGCGGTGTAGCCCTTCTCGAGAAGGCCGGCCGACTTGCCGGCTCCCTCGAACACGAGGAGCGTCACCATGAGGAGTCCGATCAGACCGAGGATCACGTATCCGTCGCGCGCGACATGCATACGAGGCGGCGGGAAGTACGCGCGACGGGCCGCCGCGACCGCGATCGACGCGAGGACCAGCACGGCGAAGATGTCGATCGTCCACGCGAAGAGCGCGCTGCCGATCCCTGGGACGTGGAAGCCGACGATCCCGTCGATGAGGAGATCGATCGTCCCGATCGTGATGATGAGGAAGCCCCAGAAGATGAAGGCATGCGCGATACCACGCACGTAGTACGGGCGCTTCAGCAGCTTGCGCTGTCCGAGATACACGACGAGCTCGTCGCGCAGACGCCGCCACGGATGGTCGATGCGCGCCTCGTCGCGGCCGAGGCGCATGTAGCGATAGAGACGCCAGGCTCGCCAGAAGAACGCGCCGAACCCGAGGATCGCGAGCGCCAGGAGGATCGCGCCTCCCGGGACGAACGGTCCTGTCGGCGCGGTCATTCCTTGAGGATCTCTTCGGCGATGACGAGCTTCATGATCTCGCTCGTGCCTTCGTAGATCTCGGTGATCTTCGCGTCGCGGTAGTGGCGCTCGGCGGGAAAGTCCTTGAGATATCCGTAGCCGCCGAAGATCTGGACGCAGTCACGCGCCGCGCGTACCGCAACGTCGCTGGCGAACAGCTTCGCTTCGGCGGCAGCGAGGATGTGATCCTCGCCGGCGTCCTTCGCCGCCGCGGCCCGCCAGGTGAGAAGGCGCGCCGCATCGATCTCGGTAGCCATATCCGCGAGCATCCACTGGATCGCCTGGAAGTCCGCGATCCGCTTGCCGAAGGCTTCGCGCTGCTTCGCGTATGCGAGCGAATCCTCGAGGCACGCGCGCGCGATGCCGACGGCCTGAGCGGCGATCGAGATGCGCCCACCGTCGAGCGTCGAGAGTGCGATGCGAAGACCCTCCCCGACCTCGCCAAGGAGGTTCGCAGCGGGCACGCGGCAATCTTGGAAGACGAGCTGTGCGGTATCCGAGCCGCGGATCCCGAGCTTTTTCTCGAGCTTCCCGACGCTGAACCCCGGCGTCTTCGTCTCCACGATGAACGCGGCGATGCCCTTGTGCCTCTCGGTCGGATCAGTTTGCGCGAAGACGATCGCCACATCAGCGATCGATCCGTTGGTGATGAAGTTCTTGGTGCCATTGAGGACCCACGAGTCACCCTGACGCGTCGCGCCCGTGCGCATCGCTGCCGCATCGCTGCCTGACGCCGGCTCCGAGAGCGCGAAGCAGCCGATGCGCTCGCCGCTCGCAAGGGCTGGCAGATAGCGCGCCTTCTGCTCGTCCGAGCCGTGATGGAGGATCGGATCGACCGCGAGCGACACGTGCGAGCAGAGCGCGACGCCGGTCGACGCGCAGGCCCGGTTGATCTCTTCGACGATGAGCGTGTACGAGAGGACATCGAGACCGGCGCCGCCGTATTGCTCAGGGACATACGCACCCATGAATCCGAGCGCCCCCATCTCGGCGATGAGCTCGCGGGGGATCTTGGCTTGCTCGTCGATCTCGGCCGCGCGGGGGAGGACCTTCTCCGCGGCGAAGTCGTGCGCCGTCTTGCGCGCGAGCTCCTGCTCTTCGGTGAGCGTAAGGTCGAATCCGGTCTGGGTCGCGGTCATCGCCACTGGCGAACTCCGAACACTCGTCCGTCGGGATCGCGAGCCAGAAAATATCCGTCGCGCAGGTCTCCGATCGTCGCGCCGCGCGTTCGGGCACGCTCGAAGGTGCCCGCGAGATCGGACACGTGGAACCAGGGAACGAAGCCTTCGCCCTCGGACCCATCTTCGCGGTCGTGGACCGTGAGCTGCGCGCCGCCGTCCTGCTCGAACCAGACCGAATCCTCGTGGGCCGGTCCGCGCGTGAGGCCGAGGACGTCCTCGAAGAAGCGCGCGACCTCCTCGCGCTTCTTGCTGAAGGCGAACACGTTGGTCAACGCCGTGGCCGGCATCTAGGAGAGCTCCACTGCCAGAGCGACAGCTTCGCCGCCGCCGAGGCACAAGGACGCAACACCGCGGCGCTTTCCGCGCGCTCGCAAGGCGTAGAGCAAGGTCACGAGGAGTCGCGCGCCTGAGGCGCCGATCGGATGGCCGAGCGCGACCGCGCCCCCGTTGACGTTGAACTTCTCCTCTGGGATGTCGAGCTCGCGCCGTACGCACTCGATGCCGCTGAAGGCCTCGTTGACCTCGAAGAGATCGACGTCCGCGAGCCGCCAACCGGCTCTTTGGAGGCAGCGCTCGATCGCGCCCTTCGGCGCCGCCAGGAAACGCTCCGGCTCGTGCGCGAACTGCCCCTGCGCGACGATGCGCGCGAGCGGCGTGGCCCGAAGCTCGTGAGCGCGCTCCTCGGACGCAACGACGACCGCGGCGCCGCCGTCATTCAGTTTCGATGCGTTGCCCGCGGTGATCGTGCCGCGGGCCTTGAACGCGGGTTGTAATTTCGCAAGCGACTCGAGGCTCGTCTCCCGCGGGGTCTCGTCCTTGCTCACCACCGTGACCGCGCCCTTGCGGCCCGGAACCTCGACTGGGACCACCTCCGCGTCGAACGCGCCGTCGCGCTGCGCGCGGAGCGCCTTCTCGTACGACCCGAGCGCGAAGCGGTCCTGATCCTCGCGCGACAAGCCGCACTGCTGTGCCACGAGCTCGCCGCCAAGGCCCATGTGCCCGTGGCCATATGCGTCCATGAGCCCATCGGTGAGATTCGCGTCCTCCATCGAGTGCTCGCCGAGGACCAGACCGGTGCGCACGCCGCGCACGAGGTAGGGCGCGTTCGACATCGACTCCATGCCACCCGCGACCACGACTCGCGCCTCGCCCGCGGCGATCTGCGTCGCCGCGAGCATCACCGCCTTGAGTCCGGACCCGCAGACCTTGTTCACCGTGGTGCACGGGACGCTGTTCGGGATGCCGGCGCCGAGCGACGCTTGGCGCGCGGGCGCCTGGCCGACGCCGGCCTGGACCACGTTACCCATGAAGACCTCGTCGACGTCGTCGGGCCGCACACCGGCACGCTCGAGCGCGCAACGGATGGCGATCGCGCCGAGCTTCGGCGCGGGCACCGGCGCGAGACCGCCGAGGAACGCGCCGATCGGCGTGCGCGAGGCGCCGAGGATCACCGAGGTCATTTGGACTCCGCCAGACGTCTCATCACGTGTGTGCGATACGAGCGGATCTCGTCGCGCAGCGCGGTGAGCTCGGCGAGGCGCTCGCTCACCGTGGTGAGGTGCGCATCGAGGAGCTCGACGAGGCGCGGCAGGACTTTCGCGTTGGTGCGATGCCGGCCGTAGAGGGTCTCGAGCTCCTGCATCTCGGCGAGCGTGAGACCGAGCACCTTGAGCTTCTGGATGAACTTGAGCCGGCGGACGTCGTCGTCGGTGTAGACGCGCTGGCCGCCATCGAGCCGCTTCACCGACTCGAGGAGACCGCGCTCTTCGTAGTAGCGGATCGTGCGCTCGGTCAGGCCGACCTTCGCCGAAAGCTCCCCGATCCGATAGGTCCCCGGCGCCGCCGTCGCCATGACCGCCAGTTTACGTCAACTGGCAGCTAGAAGTGGCGGCGGATCGCCCGGCGACGTCGTCGAGCCGGCTCCTGGGCGCTAGGTCTCGGTAGCGCTGGATCGTTCAACTGGCCAGCTCGCGCAGGGCGATGGCGAGCGCCTCGGCGCCAACCGCCGCGTCGTCGATCGACGCGAATTCGCGCGGCGTGTGCGAGCCGCCGGTGGACCGCACGAACAGCATGCCGGTCGGCACGCCGGCGAGAGCCGGATTCTGCGCGTCGTGGCCCGCGCCGCTGGTGAGCTCGGGCGCGTCCACGCCGACGCTCTTCGCCGCTCGCTTGAGCACGCCGCGGATCCGTTCGTCGAGCGTCGTTGCCGACACTCGCGCGAGCTCGTCGATCGACGCGCTCACCCCTCGCGCGTGCGTGACGCGCTCGACCGCGGCAAGCGTGTCATGTACCAGTGAGTCAAGTCCATGCGCCGTGCGGAGATCGAGCGAGAAGACGCACTCGCCCGGAACGACGTTCTTAGCGCCGGGCCGCACCGCGATCTCGCCCACGGTACCGACGGCATCGGCTCGTGACCGCGCGATCCGTTCGACCTCGAGCACGATCTCGGCCGCGGCCGCGAGCGCATCGGCGCGGGCGGTCATGACGGTGGCCCCGGCGTGGTCGGCGCGCCCGCGCACCGTCACGCGCGCGTGGTAGATGCCGACGATCGCGTCGACCACCCCTAGCGCGAGCCCAGCCTGGTCGAGCCGCGGGCCTTGCTCGATGTGCAGCTCGCAGTACGCCACGAATTCCTTGGGTCCACGCCGCGCAAGCGCCGGGTCCCCGTGCTCGCCGAGCGCCCGAAGGGCGTCGGCGATGGAGGTGCCCGCCCTGTCGTGACGCTCGGCGACGTTCGCGGCGAGCCGCCCGAAAGCGGCGGTCGATCCAAAGAGGCCCACGCCGAAACGCGCGCCCTCCTCGTCCGCCCAGGCCACGACCTCGATCGGACGACGGAGCTCGCTCTTCGCATCGAGCAACGACTCCACTGCCTCGACCGCGCAGAGCACGCCGAGCGCGCCATCAAACCTGCCGCCTTCGGGGACCGAGTCCAGGTGGGAGCCGACGACGATCGGGAGGCTCTGCCCCCCGGCCCCCGGCGGTTCAAAACGCGCCCAGAGGTTCGCGGCCGGATCGCGATGTACGCGCGCCCCGCGCGCCGCAAGCCATCCGCCGACGAGATCGCGCGCGCGCTGCTCCTCGCTCGAAAGGCCGAGACGTGTGACCGACGTTCCGGTGCCGCCGATCCGGGCGAGCTCGCCCATCCTGCGCTCGAGCCGCGCTCGATCGATCACCGGACGTGCTCCGCGAGCTCGTCGGGTCCGAACGTCAGCGTCGCGAACACCTCACGCTCCACGGCCTTCGCCAGCGGAACCGCGCGCTCGATCTCCGCGGCATAGCGCGGGTGGCGGCGTGCCGTGTCCTTCGCGCGCTCGTCGAGTGACTCGACCTCCTGGCCACCGCGGCGGTCCGCGACGTAGACCAGCTTCTCCGCATCGGTCCGCGGCGCGAGCGCGGGGTCGAGAACGCAGTAGATCGCGTGCCGCCGCGCGAGCTCGCCGCACTCGGGCAGGCCCTCGGCGGAAAGGATCAAGGCGCCGAGGATCGTGTGATCCCGAGGGTCGCCCGCGACCAGTGGGCTCCGACCGATGTCGTGTAGGTACGCGGCAAGCACGATGAGATCGCGTTCGATCGGCGGAGCGCCGGGCCGGCGCGCCGCCACGAGCGCCGCGGCGATGCGACCCACCAGGCGGCTGTGCGTCGCGAGCCAGTCCGGGTAGCGATAGCGCGCGAAGAACACCTCGGCTTTGGTGGATAAGTCTGTCAATCTGCTATTGACACGAAACGTCTGTCAGACGACGATCGCGCGCACGGGGGAGCGGATGGTCGAGCAGTCGACGAGTTCGGATGACCGCATCATCGCGCACCTCCAATTCGCACGAGCCGTCGCGTCGCGCTCGATCGATCCGCGGTGCCGGGGCGCGGACAGAGAGGACCTCATCGCCTGGGGGCTCGTCGGTCTGGTTCAGGCCGCGCAGCGCTACCGAGGCGATCGCGGCGCCTCCTTTGGCGCGTACGCGGCACGGCGCGTTCGCGGTCAGGTCCTGGACGCCTTGCGCGACCGCGATCCGCTGACCCGCTCGGCGCGACGGGCGTTCCGCTCGGCGCAGCGAAGCAACGACGGTCTCCCACCGCCCTACGTCGAGGTTTCGCTCGATCGGGTCGGCGATCTGCCCGAATCGCGCAAGCTCGCCGATCGCCAGGACGAGCGGTGGGAGGTGGTCGCGCGCGCGTTGCGCGACCTAGCCCCCCTCGAGCGGCGCGTGCTGGTGCTGTCGTATGGCCGCGGGCTGACCCTCCGCGAGATCGGCGGCGAGATCGGACTCTCGGAGTCGGGCGTATGCCGACTTCGTGCCCGCGCGCTCGATCGCGTTCGGGCGCTTTGTGATGCCGGCGGCAGCTAGAGTGCGGGCATGTCCGATCTGCGACGAGCGCGTTTTGCGCGGCTCGTCCGCAACGCGCTCGCGGAGCTTCCCGAGGAGTTCCGCGAGAAGATCCGCAACCTCGAGATCGTCATCGAGGACGAGCCGAGTGCCGATCTTGTCCGCGGCGAGGGCACCCTTCTCGGTCTTTACGAGGGCGTGCCCCTCACGTCCCGCGGCGCCCAGGAACCATATCTCCCCGACCGCATCTGCATCTTTCGTCGTCCGATCGAGCGGATGAGCGTGTCACCGCGGCGGCAGGCCGCGATCGTTCGTGACACCGTGGTCCATGAGATCGCCCACCACTTCGGGATCAGCGATCGCCGGCTCCACGAGCTCGGGCTAGGTGACGCCGATTAAGCCGCGCGCGGGCCGCGGCCACACCGCCGACGTGTTCGCTTCAGCGGCGCACGGCCATCCTGAACTTTTCTGTCGCTCTTACGGGTCCCTCAGCGTCCTCGAAGATGGCTGAACCGGCGACGATCACCGTGGCGCCAGCGGCCACAACTCGCGCGGCGTTGTCAAGCTTGATCCCTCCGTCGACCTCGAGGTCGGCCCGGAGTCGGCGTGCGTCGAGCGCGGCGCGGACCGCTGCGACTTTCGCGAGCGAGGATTCGATGAAAGCCTGGCCGCCGAAACCGGGATGCACGCTCATGACGAGGGCGAGGTCGACTTCGTCGAGGTGCGGGAGGACCGACTCGACCGGTGTCTCCGGGTTCAGCGTGATCCCGGGCCGCGCACCCGCCGTGCGGATCGCGCGAAGCGTGCCGGGGACATCACGGGTGGCTTCGACATGGATGGTGAGGTAGGCAGCACCCGCCTCGGCGTACCTGGCGACCCAATCCTCAGGTCGCTCGATCATCAGGTGGACGTCCAGAGGGAGGCTGGTGGCCTTACGGAGGTCGTCGACCATCTTCGGCCCGAATGTCAGATTCGGCACGAAGTGGCCGTCCATCACATCGACGTGTACCCAGTCGGCGCCGGCGCGCTCGATCGCGGCTACGGCGTCGCCGAGACGAGCGAAATCCGCCGAAAGGATGGACGGAGCGAGCTTCGGGCTGGCATCATGACCCACGGGAGGGCGCTCAATGTACCGTCCGCAGAACCTCCGCATCCCTGGTCCCACGTTCGTTCCGCAGGCGGTCCTCGCCGCTTCGGCGCGGCCGCTGATCAACCACCGCGGACCTGAATTCGCTGCCCTGCTGGCGGCCCTGACGCGCGCGCTCCAAGACTTCCTCCGCACCGAACATGACGTCCTGCTTCTCACCGCGTCGGGGTCCGGCGGCATGGAGGCCGCGATCGCGAACACGCTCTCGTCTGGCGACAAGGCGCTCGTCTTCAGCTGCGGAGCGTTCGGCGAGCGCTTCGCAGCGATCGCGAAGTCATACGGCGTCGACGCGCGTCGGGTTGACGTGCCGTACGGCCGCGCGGTCGATCCCGAGCTCGTTCGCGACGAGCTCGCCAAGGAGAAGGGCAAAGAAGGCGCGAAGGCGGTCCTCGTCACGCACAACGAGACATCGACCGGCGTGCTCAATCCGGTGAAGGACATCGCCACGGTCGTCCGCGATTCGGGCAAGCTCTTCCTCGTCGACAGCGTTTCGGGCGCGGGCTGCTCGGAGCTCGAGATCGACGAATGGGGCATCGATGTGTGCATCACGGCATCCCAGAAGGCGTGGGGCGCGCCGCCCGGCGCCGCGATGGTGACGATGAGCCCGCGCGCGTGGAAGGCATACGAGAAATCGAATCTTCCGAAGTCCTACTTCGATCTCGCCGCGTACAAGGCCGCGCTGGAGAAGGCGCAAACGCCGGCGACGCCCGCGGTGACCGTCTTCATCGCGCTTCAGGAATCGCTGCGGCTCATGGCCGAGGAGGGGCTCGAGGCGATCATCCGCCGGCACCAAAACCTCGCGCGCGCGACGCGCCGCGGGCTCCAGGCCGTGAACCTCCAGCTGTTTGCCGACGAGCGGCACGCCTCTCCCGCGGTGACCGCGTTCCGGCCGCCCGCTCGTGTGGACGCGCGAAATCTCATCCGGATCCTGCGCGACGATCACGACACGATCGTCGCGGGTGGCCAGGGCAAGATGGAGGGACAGCTGGTCCGCGTCGCGCACCTCGGGTTCGTGACGCTGCAGGACATCGTCAGCTTCTTCAGCGCGCTCGAGCTCACCCTGCGCGATCTCAACCAGCCGGTCGAGCCGGGCGTCGCGATCAGCGCCACGCTGCGCGCGTACGCCGAGGGCGCATCTCCGCCGGCGGCACGGCCCGCCGCACGCGCCGCGGCGCGGCCGCCGGCCGACGCGGTCGCCACTCGTCGCTAGACAGCGCAGCATCGTCCACGTCGCGGACCCTCTCGCCGAAGAGGGTCTCGCGTTGCTCCGCGCGCGCTGTGAGGTCCGGCAGACCACCGGCCTGAAGGAGCCGGAGCTCGCATCTCGCGTTGCCGACGTCGACGCGCTCATCGTTCGGAGCGAGACGAAGGTGACAGCCGCGATCCTCGGCGCCGCGAAACGCCTGCAGGTCGTGGGTCGCGCCGGCGTCGGCGTTGACAACATCGACGTTCCGGCGGCCACCGCGCGCGGTGTCTACGTGGTGAACGCACCGCTTGGGAACATCGCCGCGGCCGCCGAGCACACCATGGCCCTCGCGCTCGCGCTCGTCCGCCGTGTCGTCGAAGCCGACCGCAGCGTGCGCGCCGGCGAGTGGACGCGTGCCAAGTTCATGGGTCGCGAGCTGCGCGCCAAAACGCTCGGGCTTGTCGGCATCGGCAGGGTGGGCGGCGAGGTCGCCCGGCGCGCCGCCGGCTTCGGTATGACGGTGATCGCTCACGATCCCTTCGCGACCGAAGCTTCGGCGCGATCGGCCGGCGCTCGTCTGGTCGACCTCGACGAGCTTCTTCGGACCGCCGACGTGGTGTCGCTGCATGTCCCCCTCACCGACAAGACCCGTGGGCTCCTCAACGCCGAGACGCTCGCGAAGCTGAAGCCGACGGCGGTCGTCGTGAACGCTTCCCGCGGCGAGGTGGTCGATCTGGACGCGGTCGCCGCCGCGCTCGAGAGCGGCGCGCTCGGCGGGGCAGCATTGGACGTCTTCGCCCCGGAGCCGCTCGCCGCCGACGCCGCGATCCGCAAGGCTCCGCGAACAGTCCTCACGCCGCACATCGCCGGCTCGACGGTCGAGGCGCAGACAAACGTCGCCGTAGACGTCGTGGAGCAGGTCCTCGACGTGCTCGACGGCAAGCCCGCGCGGTTCGCCGTCAACGCGCCGCGACCGCCGGCCGAGGAGGCAGGCGGGCTCGCCTGGCTGCGCCTCGCCGAACGGCTCGGCTCGCTCGCCGCGCAGCTCCTCGACGATCGACCCGCCCAGCTCACCCTCGCATACGGTGGCGCAGTGCTCGAGATCGACCCTGAGCCGCTCCGCGCGGCGGCGGTGAGAGGTCTCCTCGAAACGTTCAGCGAGGAGCGCGTGAATCTCGTGAACGCGCTCGAGCTCGCGCGTACGCGAGGTTTGGTGATCGCCGAGCGGCGCGAGACCGAGCCGCAGCGCTACGCCTCGCTCCTCTCGGTCCGCGTCGGACACACCGAGGTGGCGGGCACGCTCGTGCAGGGCGAGCCGCGCATCGTCTTCATCGACGGGTTCTGGGTCGACGTGCCGGTCGAAGGTCATCTCCTGCTCACCAAGCACCAGGACAAGCCCGGGCTGGTCGGACGCGTCGGCACGCTGCTCGCCGAGCACGATGTGAACATCTCCTCGATGCAGGTCGGCCGGCTGCATCCGCGCGGCGAGGCCCTGATGATCCTCACGCTCGACGACCCGGTGCCTGACGAGGTGCGCGCGCGCATCGGGACGTTCGCGGACATCAACGCGGTGCGCACCGCAAAGCTTGGAACATCGAGGTGATCCGCCGGGCTGTTCTCGGTCTTGGCATGCTGCTCGTGCTCGTAGTGGGAGCGCTCTGGACGTACGCACGCATCGACGAGTCGTGTTTCGAT